>WNGL01006305.1_pt1 | contig 17716 bp, 14 predicted proteins | sample 5400591 | NCBI WGS metagenome assembly WNGL01 (sample SAMN13153377, study PRJNA577476) | soil metagenome | isolation source: 80 cm soil or saprolite under Garry oak tree replicate 1 | place: USA:California | collected 2016-06-15 | reverse complement strand
GCTTGCCCCGATCGAATTGGCGTTCGATTCGAATGTTTTCTCTTTCGGCTCGGGTGCTTTCTTCGATTCGTCAGTTTCGACGAACGCGGAGTTTTTTGGAGCCAGCGATGTCGGCGACAGGTCGACGAACGTGAGCTCAGCGGGCTGTTCGGGCATTGGAACACTCGGCGAAAAAAAGCCGCTGAATGCAGCGAGCAAGAATGCTGCGACGAAATGAATCAAAATCGCCACCAGCAGCGCCCACAAAACCGTTCGCGCATCGTACTCGCGATCGCGAAGCGTTTCTGGATTGCCGGGCTCGGCGAACATGATGTCAGCCGTTCTCATCAGGGCAGTCTCTTAGCGGTAAGAAAGTTCAGGCGCAGAAGTTTTTCAGCTTAAGCTTGGAACAGTATCCCAGCCCGGCCCCACTGACAACTTGTGCGACGATAGGACTTAGGTAGGGACAGCGCGCTGCGCTGTCCGGACGCCGCAGCGCGGCGTCCCTAACATTCCTAATTTCCGCAGCGCCACGCGCGCGTGATGAAATAAGTACTGCTGTGCGTACCCGCCGTGTTCGCCAAAATACGTTTCGGAAAATTCACGCAGCTGCTGCGCCGTCATTTTCTTTCGACGCGGAAAGTATTGCTGCCTCAAAACCCGCTCAATCCAGACGTCGATCGGGAAGGCACGAAGCCGTTCGTACGCAAATAGCATGACGCAATTTGCGATCTTTGCTCCCACACCGGGCAACGCGCATAATTGCTCTCTAAGCGCGGCATCGGAAAGAGCCGTCCATCCTTTGAGATTACATTCGCCGGAACTGACAAGCTGCGCAGTCGCGCGCAGGTTTTTGGCGCGATACCCGAGCTTGCATTGGCGCAACTCTTTCTCGGTAGCGCGCGCAATCCGCTGCGGCGACGGAAACGTGTAAACCACATGATCATCGATCGCTCGTTGTTCGCCGAAACGCTTCCGAAGCGCTGCGGAAATTTGCCGAATATGCGCCACCTGTTTCATAGACGAAAAGATGAATGTCGCCAGACACTCCCATTTCGGTTGTCGAATGATCCGCAAGCCGCGACAAAAATCGCCAGCAGCGGTCATGATCGGGTCATCCGGGAACGTGGCGCAGATTTCCACCAGCGAGTGATCGAGTGCAAAGTAGTTCGTGACTATTCCGGGGAGCGCGCGCCTCTGGCGTGCTGGTTGCGGCGTCGCGCCGCAACGAACTTTTAAAACATCGTCCTCTTGGGTGACGTACACCGGCAGGTCGCCAATCGTCCCAACAAATCCGTTGCCCACCTTTTGCCAATGAAACACCTGACCGGAATCCAGCGTCTTCGCCAGATCGAAATCCGGCGAACGAATTTCAATCAGCTTCATCCTTGCCACAGATTAACACGGATCAAACACGGATGATGAATTCGAGACCTTCATTTCTTTATCTGTGTAAATCCGTGTCCATCTGTGGCTAACTATGCGCCGACATGGACGCGCGGCTAGGGATCGACACTGTCGTTCTGCTCGCTTACTTCATCGGCATCGTCGTGCTCGGACTTTGGGCGGGGCGACGCAATCGCAACTTGGAAGATTTCTCGTTAGGCTCGCGTTCCATTCCGTGGTGGGCCGTGCTCGCGTCCATTATCGCCGCCGAAACAAGCGCAGCCACTTTCCTCGGAACGCCGGCGGAAGGCTTCAAAACGCGCGGCTATTTTTACGGCCAGCTCGCCATTGGCACAGTGCTTGCGCGTGTCATCATCGCCTTCACCTTCATCAAGCCGTACTACGATTACCGAGTGCAAAGCATTTATGAATTTCTGACTGTCCGCTTCGGCACCAAGACGAAAAACGCGGCCAGCGGCATTTTTCTTTTCACGCGCGTCCTCGGCATCGGCGTCCGCCTTTATCTCGGCGGCGCCATCATGGTTGTAATCTGGCGTTATCTCTTTCCCTCGTTGCCAGTGAATCTGAATACCTACGTCTGGGGCATTCTTTTTGTCACCATCATCACAACGATCTACACCGCCGTCGGCGGAATCAAAGCTGTCGTTTGGACCGATGTCATCCAAGCGGTGTTGATGTTCAGCTCGGTCATCTTTGCCATTTTCCTGCTCGTGCGACAGATCCCCGGGGGACTCGACACCGTGAAAACAAATCTCGGTGGCTGGTCGAACGTGAAACTTTTTCAAACCGGCTGGGATTCGCACCTGCCATTCGGGCCGGCGTTGAAAGCGATGTTGGAAGAGCCGTACACAATTTTCGCCGCATTTGTTGGATCGACATTGTTAACGATGGCGACGCACGGCACGGATCAGGACATGGTGCAACGCATGTTGACCGCGCCCAATTATCGCAAATCGCAATTGTCGCTCATTCTTAGCGGCGTGATGGATCTGCCGATCGCGAGCGCGTTCCTGACCGTCGGCATTTTGCTTTCCGTTTATTACGCAGTCGTTCCCGGCGCGACACTGCCCGCTGCCGACAACGAGATTTTCGGGCAATATATCGTCCACGAAATGCCAGTGGTGTTCCGCGGACTCATTATCGCCGGCGTCTTCGCAACGATGATGGGCTCCACCTCAGCCGCGCTCAACGCGCTCGCGACCAGTTTCACGAAAGATTTCTACCTGCCTTATATCCGTCCGGGGGCGACTGATCGCCAGGCCATCCGCGCCGCCCGTATTGCCACCGCCATTTTTGGCGTCCTCATGATCATCGTTGCAACAATGGCCGCGAACGCCGTTTTGCAAGATGCTAAACTCACCATCATCCCAATCGCCCTTGGAATTCTCGGTTACACCTACGGTGCGCTCGTCGGCGTGTTTCTTCTTGGAATGCTGACACGCACGCGCGGACGCGATGGCACGAATGTTGTCGGGATGATCATTGGCATCATGTCCGTGCTTGTGTTGTGCAAAGTCTCGATCCCGGCATTCGATTTTCTCGCCTTGTTACATGGCAAATTCGTCGCGGCCTCTTGGAATTTCGGATGGTTCATGCCCGAATGGTGGCCGCACATTTCCTGGCCGTGGTTTGTGTTCGTCGGTTGCACGGTCACTCTCGCGATCGCGATTCTTTTCCGAACGCCGGCCACACAGATCGCCGCCGCCGAAACGCACGTAGCTTCTGCGTCGAGAGTTTAAGTGGTGATCATCAGCTTCTGTGTGGCGATTCTTTTCCGGACCGGCCGGAAACATAACCCTCCAATGACGGAATATTAGGAATTGACCAATCCGCGTCGCTGGATTCCATTACGCGACCTTTAGCCTACCCGAATCGCCATGGCCCATATTGTGACCGAGAAGTGTAACGGATGTAAGTTCACCGACTGTGTAGAGGTGTGCCCTGTCGCGTGCTTCTACGAAATGGAGAACCAGGTGGTCATTCACCCGGATGAATGCATTGATTGCATGGCATGTGTAGAGGTATGCCCGGTGCACGCCATCTATGCGGATGTGGACCTTCCGCCGGAATTCACGAAGGACACCGAGTTCAATGCAGTGCAAGCCAACCAAATAAAAGAAGCGGGCGGCGAGGCAATCACACTTAAAAAAGAAGCGCTGCCCACCGCGGCGGAACGAAAAGCGGCTCTCGGTTATTGAGTAGCCAGCATGCGCTCGGGATTCGAATGCAGCTGACAGCGCCGCCGCTACAGCTTTTGATCCTTCGCCAGTTTAATTCCCAAGTCGCGTAGCTGCTTTGGATCGACTTCCGCTGGCGAGCTGGTCATGCCAAGCGTTTCGAACATTTTTTCCTGCAGCTCCGGCTCGTGAATACGAATGCTGCCACCGCCGATCTCAACACCATTCAAAACGACGTCGTACGCCTCCGCGCGAATATCGCTGAGCTGTAGACGCGGCGCCTCGCCGGGTTCAGCAGCTTCAAGCCCATGCGACGAGGGCGTCGCGTCCACAAGCAGCGCCATGTCCTCCGCTTTCGGTCGCGTAAACGGATGATGCATCGCGTTCCATTTGTTTTCCTCCGGACTCCATTCGAAGAGCGGAAAATCTGTCACCCAAAGGAAATCCCAGTCCGAGCCGGACTGGCCTTTACCAGACCCAACCAAATTTTGGATCTCCGCGATCCGTAGTCGCAACCGGCCAAGCACTTCACAGGCGATCGCCCATTTGTCGGCCCCAAAGAAAACGCAATCGCCTTCTTCGATATTCAGCGTCGATTGCAGCGCCTTCTTTTCGGCGTCGGAGAAAAACTTTACGATCGGCGATTTCCATTCGCCGTTCTCGATCTTGATGAACGCGAGTCCTTTCGCGCCGTGCAACTTTGCAATTTCCGTAAGTTCGTCGGCCTGGCCGATCGTGATTCCGGCAAAGCCTTTTGCGTTGATCGCTTTCACCACGCCACCCGCGTCGAGCGCGCCGCGAAAAACTTTGAAACTGCTGTCGCGAAAAATTTCCCCAAGATCGACCAGCTCCATTCCAAAACGGCGATCCGGTTTGTCGCTGCCATATCTGCTGGCTGCCTCGCGATAGGTCAGGCGATCAAACGGTGTCTTGATATCTACGTTTAGCGCTGCTTTGAAAATTGCGGCCAACATTCCCTCGGTGATTGTGAAAATATCGTCAGGTGTGGCGAATGAAGCTTCGATGTCGATTTGCGTGAACTCCGGTTGCCGGTCGGCGCGCAAATCTTCGTCGCGAAAACATTTCGCGATCTGAAAATATTTTTCCACGCCGGCTACCATCAACAGTTGTTTGTATTGCTGCGGCGCCTGCGGCAGCGCGTAAAATCTTCCCGGCGTGATTCGGCTCGGCACCAGAAAGTCACGCGCGCCTTCCGGCGTACTCTTGGACAGAATCGGCGTTTCGACTTCGACGAACCCCTGGCTGTCAAGATAATCGCGCGTTGCCTTCGCGATCCGATGGCGCATGCGCAGGTTGCGCGCGAGACGTGGCCGGCGCAGATCGAAGTACCGGTACGTCATCCGTAAGTCTTCATTCTGCGGCTCGGCATCGATCGGGAACGGGAGTGTGTCGGCTCGATTCAAAATTCGCAGCTCGCTCGGAATGATTTCGATATCGCCGGTCGCAAGGTTTGGGTTTTCCGTGCCCGGCGGGCGCGCAGCGACTCGACCAGACACTTGGATCACATCCTCGTAGCGCAAACTATGAGCTTCCTTTGCCAACTCCGCGTTTTCTTCCGGTCGAAAAACAACCTGCGTCAATCCTTCGCGATCGCGCAGATCAATGAAAATAACGCCCCCATGATCGCGCGTGACGTTTACCCAGCCAGCAAGCGTGACCTGCCTGCCGATATCGCTTTTGCGAAGTGAATTGCAGTTGTTTGTGCGATACATGGGACGACAAAGAGTACCGCGTCATTCTGGGCGAAGCGAACAATCTCGCAAGCGCTTACACTGCGCTCTAGCGTGCGCTGTCCTCAACGCAGTGCGAGTTTGCCAGCTATTCTGGGTATCCGCTGAGGACAGCGGACACTACAGCAAGCGTCAAAGGAGCTCCGCTACGCGATTCAGTAATCCCTCGGATGACACGAGTTCCTGTTGTGCCGTTGCCATATTCTTTACTTTCACTTGAGGCCATTCATCTCCGTAGAGGAGCGCAACGGCTGCGCCTGCCTCTTCAGCGGCTTGGAATTGTCGAGCAACTTTTGTCGGCGTGAGCGGGTAATCGACGAGAAAACCACGGTCGCGAAGTTGCTGGACCTGTTTCAGCGCGTCAGCACGGCGTTCTTCCTTTGCGATTACAACATAGATATCGATCTTAGTGTCGCGTTTAATCGCTTTCTGGATTGCGTCGCGGGCATCCGGGATTCCGTTGATCAGTTCGCCAAGCACAACGTCGCCCATGGCGAAACCGAGTGCGGGCAGCGACACCGCGCCGTCACTGAGTTGTCCGATCAAATTGTCGTACCGCCCGCCACCCGCGATGGCGCGGAATTTTCCGGCGCGATCGAACACCTCGAAGACGATCCCCGTGTAGTAGGCGAGCCCGCGGACGATTCCTACATCGATTTCGACGAAGTCCGCAAGGCCGCGAGCGCGTAGGCCATCGACAAGCGCCTCGAGCTTCGCGCTTTTGCCACCGCTCTTTAGAGTTGCAAAAACAGCGTCGGCGAGGTTGCCGAGTTTTTCGGCTGTCCTCTCACGCGGCTCGCGTCCAAATTTATCAATAGCCTGGAGGAACTCGCCCCAGCGATCTGCAGGCACATCTTTTTCCCGGAGAAAATCTGTCCAAAATTCGCGGTCGCTGATTCGGACAGCGAAATCTTTTTCGGTGAATCCGAACGCACGCAGAACATCGATACCGAGCGCCACCAGCTCGATATCGGCTGTGAGATCCGATTCGCCGATGATGTCGCAGTTCAGCTGAAAATGTTCGCGGAGACGACCACGCTGCTGTTTCTCGTAGCGAAAGAATTGTCCAATGGAGAACCACTTAAGAGGCTTCTTGAATTCACGCTCATGCAGTGCGACGACGCGGGCGAGCGTGGGCGTCAGCTCGGGGCGTAGCGCGACTTCGCGCTCGCCTTTGTCTGTGAAGTTGAAAAGTTGCTCGACAATTTCGTCGCCGCTCTTTTTTTTGTAAAGCTCCGTAGGTTCCAGCGGAGGGCCTTCCCATTCCACAAAGCCATAACGACGCGCCACCTCGCGCCAGCGTGCGAAGATGTAATTGCGCTTCGCGCACTCCTCGGGCAGGAAATCGCGGAAACCGGGCAGTGTTTGCATAGAGTTCGTTACGCTACCCTGGCCGCGCGCAAGGGTTTACGCCACCAGGGACGACCACACGAGGCCGAATTTACGATACGAGGGCGTAACTGAAGAGACTCCCGCCTTAGGTGGCCGGGGACATACACGTTGGAGAACATCCATTTAATCAAAGCAGAGGGACAAATATGAAACAAACCAGATTAACGAAAATATTGGCAGCAGGGTTGCTTTGCGCGGCATCGCTGGGTTTGGCGTTCGCACAACAAACCACAACAACCACGACGACAGATCCGCTGACAGGTACAACGACAACCCGGCAAACAACCACCAGCGCTGCGGGCACGATTGTCACCTACGCGCCGGAGTCGGATTACATCACGTTCCGAACCGCGCCGGATGTGGCACCCGTGCGGTATTACTACACCAAAGAAACGAGCGTTGTGGATCCGGAAGGTCGCGTTGTGAGTTGGTCGGCGGTTCGTCCGGACATGCCTGCGACCGTCTATTACTCAACCGTGGGCGACCGTGTAGTTGTTCGCAAAGTTGTGGTCAGCCGGCCTGCAGCTGTTATCAAACGCGAGGAAACAACTACCACAACCACAACAAGGCCGTAAGCGAACGGGTCGCCTGTCGGCCCTGATCATCTTGTGCTGTAGCGTCCGCTTCCTCAACGGATAGCGCGTTTTACCGGCGCACCCGGGTTGAATGCGCTGAGGACAGCGCACTCTACGGCAATTTCCTCGCGTCGAATCCTCAGGTAAGTTGCAGCCGGATGGCTGCATCGAGAAAACAGAAGCCTGACCTGCAGAAGAAAGTGCACGAAGTGCCGCACAAGCCCGGTGTGTACTTAATGCGCGACCGGTTTAACCGCGTCATTTACGTGGGCAAGGCGCGCGACCTGCGCAAACGAGTAAGTTCGTATTTCCTGCCGTCCAAACTGGCTCAGGCAGATCTGAAGACGCGCGCCATGCTGGACGCGACGTGGGATTTTGAGACGCATACCGTTCGCAGCGACGCGGAATCAGTTTTGCTCGAAGGCAAATTGATCAAAGAATATCGACCGCGTTACAACGTTTCCTTCCGTGACGACAAACGTTTCCTCGTGGTCAGAGTTGATCTTTCGGAAGAATGGCCGCGTTTTCGCCTCGCCCGATTCAAAAAGGACGACGGCAGCCGCTACTTCGGTCCGTATGCGCATGCGGGTGCACTTCGGCAGACACTGAATTTCATGCGCAAAAAATTTGGTGTGCTCACGTTTGGCCGCGGCGCACCGACTGAGCGGGAACTCAAATCTTCGACCTACCAACTGCCGGTGCGCTTGAGCGAAATCAGTGCCGAGCAATACCGCGAGCGCGTGGCGCAGGCGTGTGATTTTCTCGAGGGACATTCGCGGGAGATGATCTCAACACTGGAAGCCGAAATGCGCAAGGCGGCGGAGAAAATGGATTTCGAAAAAGCGGCCGAACTTCGCAACATGGTCGAGGATTTGCGGAACACTACGAGGCCGACGCGCCGATTTACGCGCGGTAGCTTGCCCGCCACGATTGATCCGCTGGCGGATGTGCGCGCATTGGCCGATGCGCTGCGATTACCTGGCGTTCCACACGTTATGGAGTGTTTTGATATCTCGAACATCTCTACGACACACGTCGTTGCGTCGATGGTTTGTTTCCGGGACGGCGTACCGGACAAGAACAATTACCGACGTTATCGCGTGCGCACAGTCGAAGGGCAGGACGATTTCGCCAGCATGGCTGAAGTGGTGAGGAGAAGATACTCACGTGTGTTATTACAAATTTCGGATACCGGAAACCGGAGACCGGAAAGTAAAGACGAGAATCGCGTCATCGATGTTTCGGCCGAACAGTCTCAGGAGAACGCGTTTGACACAGCGCGTCGGCTGGAAACCTATCCGGTTACTGCTATCCGGTATCCGCAATCTTTCGTTCGTCTGCCTGACCTCATGATTGTCGATGGAGGAAAAGGCCAACTCTCGGCTGCGTGTCGTGAACTGCAGCGCCTCGGGTTGCACGATCTTCCCATCATAGGCCTTGCGAAGGAACACGAGGAGATTTATCGACCGGCGCGCGCGTTGCCATTGCGACTACCCATGGACTCGCCTGCTTTGCGATTGCTTCAGCGCATCCGTGATGAAGCCCATCGGTTCGCAAACGCCTATCACCAGCTACTCATGAAAAAGCGGGTGGAGGAAAGTATTCTGGACGATTGTCCGGGTGTGAGCCAGAACCGAAAGAATTTGTTGCTGCGGCGATTTGGCTCGGTGAACCGTCTCCGCAAAGCAACTGTGGACGAGATTGCCTCCATCGAGGGGATTGGCCGCAAGCTGGCCGAAGAAGTGCATCGATTCCTCCAATGCCATTGACGACGCTCTCATGTTGAGCGAAGCGAAACATCTCTGTTTATTGTGTGTTTTCGGCCGGAAATGATCAGAGATTCTTCACTTCGCTCAGAATGACATTCTCGATAAATATGGTCGGGCTATTGATCGCCTTGCTGATGTTTGCGCTGTCGCTAGAAGCGCAGGCGCAAACACTGGCGTCCACGCCTGCGCCGAATCCAAGCGCTTCGGCGGAAGAAGAGGCGATTATCCCGACGTTCGAGACGCAAAAGCTCGCGCGCACTTACATACTCGATGTTCCGGCGCCACGCGGGCAAATCACAGACCGCAACGGCGCGCCGCTCGCGCAAAATCGGCTCAGTTACAATCTCGTCATCACTTTTCCAACCCCGCTGGATTTTTCGGACGAGCAAGCGCTCGGTTTTACGAAGGAAAAAATAGATGCCGCTGGCAGGTTACTCGGCCGAAAGCTTCGAGTTTCTGACGAGGCGATCCTTCGTCACTACCGTAACCGCGGAATCATGCCGCTGGAGATCGCGCAGAATCTTAGCGAAGCAGAGCATGAAAAGGTAAAGGGTGATCTGCCTCCTGGCATACTGGTGCGGCCTGTTTATGTAAGGATTTACCCCAACGGAAAAGTTGCCGGTCAGATTATCGGCTACACAGGCAAGACCGGGCGAAATCCCGATGGCATTGTTGATAATCACGAAACGCTCTGGCCTGGAACGGAGGGACGCGAGGGACTCGAGCAAACGTTTAACGACATGCTCACGGGCAAGCACGGCGAATACAAACTTACTTTCGACAAGGATGGACGGAAGACCTCAGACAAGCTCGTTACGCCGCCTGAGCCTGGATACAACGTCGTGACGACTCTTGATTTGCGCGTTCAGCAATTGGCGGAAAAGGCGCTGGAAGCAAAAGCAAAACGAGGGGCGATCGTGATTATCGACCCAAACACTGGCGATATTCTCGCGTTGGCCTCGTGGCCTACTTACGACCCCAACTTATTCGTGCCGTCGATCTCGGCGGAGCAACTCAAGAGTTTGCAAGATGACAAGGACATCCCGCTTTTGCCACGAGCGTATCGTTCGTCCTACCCGCCAGGGTCCACGTTCAAGGTCGCCGTCGGCATTGCCGCGCTGGAAAGTCACGCAGTGTATCCGAACGATCGATACGAATGCATGCCTGCGCTTCAGGTTGGCAACGTCACGTTCCACAACTGGAAAAAGAGCGATCGCGGCGCGCTAAATTTCGTGCAGGCGCTCACCGAATCTTGCGACACATGGTTTTATCAAGTTGGTATCAAGACCGGTGCCGGACCAATCATCGACTGGGCGTTACAGCTGGGCTTCGGCGCGAAATGCGGGATCCCGCTGCGCGGGGAGGCAGAAGGTCGCATTCCGAACGACGAATACATGAAGGCAACGCACGGCCGCAAAATCCTAAACGGCGATATCGCAAACATGTCGATCGGCCAGGGAGACACGCAGGTCACTCCATTGCAAATGGCTCAAGCCATGGGCGTCGTCGCCAATGGAGGAACGCTCTATCAGACACGATTGGTTCAGCAGGTGCAGACATTTGATAACCAAATCGTGAGTGCGTACCAGGTGCGCGCGAAACGAACACTGAGCCTCTCGTCCGAGACGATGGACCAGGTGCGCACCGGAATGATCGATGTTGTTAATGGCGCCGGCGGCACTGCGCATCAGGCCAGCCTCGATAATGTCGAAGTCGCTGGTAAAACCGGTACCGCGCAATGGGGACCAAAACACAAGGAACGCACGGCGGCGTGGTTCGCCGGATTTTTGCCTGCCGACCAGCCGCGATATGCGTTCGCGGCTGTTTACGAAGGCGATGTTGGCAGCACGGTTCACGGCGGTTCGGCGGCTGCGCCAATGATCGCAGATGTGTTCAAAGACGTTTACAAGGGCCAGATGCTTACGAGCCGATCGGAGCGGCGCGCTCGCGAGCAACCCGAAGTTCGCCGCGCCGAACCGGTCGAGGAAGAAGACGCATCAGATTAGGTAGCGGCGATTGACCTCAATCGCCTCGATTTCCTATTCCCTCGATCAATCGATCGAGTCGGTTCCGTGAACGCGCCTCCTACCTATGCCGCCGCCGTTTCCTTCGGCAGCTCCATCGTCCCCTTGAACTTGGGCGGTTCTTCTTCGATTCCGAAGTTCTCGGAATAGAGTTCCTCGATTTTCGCCATGTCATCCGGTGTCAGTGGCAGAGTGTCCGGCGCCTTGCCGAACTCGACGAGCTGTTCTTCGTTGTAAATATTCGGCAGCGTCGAAGCCACGCGTTTGTCGTCGAGCAACCATTGCAATGCCGCTTGCCCCAGCGTGCGCTCGGAATTTTCTAGAAATCCCAATTTCTCAACTTTTTTGATCCCATTGAGCAGCCAACTGCGCGGACGATGGCTGCGATGATCGCTCGGCGGGAACTTCGTTTCTTCCGTGTATTTGCCCTCGAGCATACCGGACGAATGCGTCACGCGAATGAGAAACATTGCGTCTTTGCCTGATTCAGTCGCGGCATCGTGAAAGGCACGTCCGGGATGTTGCTCAAGCAGATTGTAGATGTGCTGGACGCTCGTGAGGTTGCGTTCGCGAATGCAATTTACTCCCTCGTACAACCAGCCGATCGCCGGGCCGAGGGCAATGCCGTAATAGCGAACTTTGCCGGTGGATTGTAACTGAGCGAGCGTCTTCCACAGCGCGTCGTCATAGACCTGCTCCATCCGAATATTGTGGAGTTGAAGGAGATCGATGCGGTCTGTCTTCAATCGCTTGAGCGCTGCATCGGTGGCACCAGTCACTGCTTCGGATGAAAAGTCCTGCGGAATTTCCCGCTGGCCGCGTCCGCGGGCTTCGCCGTAATGAACAAAATCGTAGCCGACCTTTGTCGCAATCACGATATCATCCCGCTGGTTCGGAAACGCTTTCGCAATCAGCTCTTCACTCAAGCCGTTGCCGTACGTATCGGCGGCGTCGAACAATGTGACACCGAGGTCGAATGCCTTATGCATGAGTGCAATCGCTTCGCCCTCAGTAAAATTTCCCCACCAACCGGTGGAAATCGTCCATAAACCAAAGCCGACTTCGCTAACGGTTAAGTCGGTGTTTTTGTAGGTGCGGAACTTCATTCGGCAGAATGTAACCACAGAGGCCGCAGAGGTCACGGAGGAAGAACGGAAATCTATCTCCGTGTGCTCCGTGTTCTCTGTGGTTAATTATACGCGTGGAATGCAAATCAGATGCGGCACTGTTGATTGTCGCGCATGGCTCAACCGTGAACCCGGATTCGAGCGCGCCGACGCTCGCGCACGCGGCGGAGATTCGGCGTCGCGAAGTTCTTGCGGATGTGGAGTGCGCGTTTTGGAAAGAGGAACCGAGTCTGCGCGATGCGCTGTTTCTGTTCGATCCCGAATCGATTCGTGAAGTTTACGTGGTGCCGAATTTCATCAGCGAGGGGTATTTCACGCAGACAGTCGTTCCGCGCGAGCTTGAGCTGAATGGGCGAATCACAAAGCGTTCCAACGGCCAAATCTGGAAATACTGCGAGCCAGTCGGAAATCATCAACTGATGACCGAGCTGCTTCTGCGGCGAGCTCAGGAAATCGCTCCCGGTGTTCCCCAGAACGAAGCCACGCTGTTGATCGTCGCCCATGGAACCGATTTGAACGAAAACAGTGCCGTGGCCGCGAAACGCGAAGCGGAAAAAATCCGATCGCTCGGAAAATTCGCGGCAGTCCTCAATGTCTACATGGAAGAACCGCCGTTGGTTTCCGATTGGCGAGAACTGACGAAAACTTCCAACGTGATTGTCGTTCCATTTTTTATTTCGGATGGACTTCACAGTTACGAGGACATTCCTGTTCTGCTGGGAATCGTTGTAACCGCGGGCGTTGACCGCGGCCGGCTGGGGTCAGCGCCCCGGGCTACAGGGCGTGGCGAGATATTCCGACGCAATCCGTACCGAATCCATGGTCGTAACCTGTTCTACGCCCCCTCCATCGGCACCGATCCCGGTTTCGCCGATATCATTATCGAGCAAGCGTTAAACGCAAAAAGTTGAAAATCGTGCTCGCGCTCGGTTTCTTTTGCGCCAGATTGTTTTCCCGCGAATGAAGGAAACCACGTGCAAGAAGCTGCAGGAGATCGGGGCGTTCGCACTGGCCGGCGGATGCACACGAAAACGAATGACGCAACTCGTGGAGATGATTCGCGCCGCTCGAGGCTATCGGTGGGTCGGCGTTTATAAGATTCTCAAAGACGAGTTCGTGATCATGGCGGAAACCGGAAGCGAGCCGGCGACGTATCCACGTTTCCCGATTAGTCAGGGGTTATGCGGCGCGGCGTTGGATTCGGGCAAGCCGATCATCGTCGGGGATGTGCACAAAGACCCGCGATATCTGCCCACGTTTCACACGACCCGCTCAGAAATTGTTGTTCCGATGAGAAATGACCATCGACACATTCTTGGAATCATGGACGTAGAGAGTGATCAATTGAACGCGTTCGGCGAAGAAGACCAACAATTCCTGGAGCGCGCAGGCGGTTTGATCGGACACTGCCTGCATTAGAGCAACGCGCTCGATCCGGCGGCCTGCCGGACTTACTTGCAATGGCAAATTCTATCGAGCGATGTCTCGAGTCTGTGCTGACTGCACCGCTCCATTTCGGTCAAATTCTAGTCCAAGAAACAACTACCGGCCACTTTGTGCTGTCGCATCGCGATGACAAATCGGTGGATCAGTTGAAGGTTTTTCGAAGCGCAGAAGACGCGATCGAAATCGTAAAGTACGACGACAGGGAAAACTATCGTCCGCTCAAAACGGCGCCGAATCTACGCCGTGGCTGGCGGCTTGAGCTCGATACACGGGAAAAATTAACCCGCGCGCTGGACTATTTTTATCCTGGCAGGCTCGCAATCTTCGCTGCGTGGAAAAGTGGCAGACTGCAAGCCACACCCTTGCGCGAGACGTTGGATCGGCAATCTGGAATGTACCGCGTCGCGGCAAAAATTTCCGATTCGCAGATTGATGATCTCGTTGGGAATTTTTGCCGATCCGATGGCAGATGTTTGCGCACAATCTTGTGGAAGCGCGACCTGAGCGGAGCAAGTGCATCGACGAAATTGCCCAAGCAGAAATTTGATCCAGCATATGACCAGGCACGGGTTTGTAGCCGTGGCCCTGTAGGCGACGCGCACGCTTCGCATAGCGAAGCGGCTACAGTTCCGCTGCTTTGTCAGGAAGCGTGCAATCTCCTGGTGGCGGAATGCCGGAAAGTGGTGAAGGGCGAATGATTGTTCGTGCGCGGACCGTCGTGACGATGGATGGACCGCCTATCGGGAACGGCGCGGTCGCCGTTTCCGGGGATCGGATCGTTGATGTCGGAGAATTTGATCGGATCGAAAAAGAAAATGCGGGTGAAATTGTCGATCTCGGCGAGCAAGCGCTCTTGCCCGGGCTGATCAACGCGCATTGCCACCTTGATTACACCTGTCTCCGCGGCAAAATCCCGCCGCAAAAATCCTTTACGGATTGGATCCGCGCGATCAACGCAGAGAAGCTAAAGCTTTCACCAAAAGATTATCTCGCCTCAATCAACAACGGTTTCACGGAAGCAAGAAGATTCGGAACAACCACCATCGCAAATCTTACGGCGTTTCCAGAGCTGATTGCGCAGATAAACGCGCCGATTCGCACGTGGTGGTTTGGAGAGCTAATTGACGTGCGCGCCCCAGAGCGCGCAAACGAAATTGTCGATCTTGCGATTGAATCGCTGAAATCCTCTTCGGAGTGCGCGGACACGTCCGCGCTTTCAAAGCGGTCCCGCAATCGCGGGATCGCCGCAGTCCAAACGCAACCCTGGGGCCTGGCACCGCATGCCTTGTTCACCGCGTCGAAGGATCTGTATCGTCGCTGCGAGGAAATTGCGCCGAGCGAAAATATTTTGCTGACGACACATCTGGCAGAGTCGCGTGAGGAAATGGAGATGTTCCGCGACGCGGCGGGGTCGCTCTATGAATTTCTGAAAGGAATCGGGCGACCAATGGATGACTGCGGGAAGAGCACGCCGCTGCAATTATTTGTCGGCGCGCCCGGCGGTCGCGCCCCACGGGAATGGATCGTCGCGCATTTAAATGAACTGAGAGAGGGCGATTTCGAGTTGCTGGAAAGATCGACATGTAACTTTCACGTTGTGCATTCGCCGCGCAGTCATGATTACTTTGGTCACAGCCGCTTTGAGTTCGAACGTTTGCGTTCTCTTGACCTGAACATTTGCCTCGGCACTGACAGTCTCGCGAGTAATGAGAGCCTGAGCTTGTTTGACGAGATGCGCGCGTTTCAAAAAGAATTCCCGACCGTCTCTCCCGAAGAAATTTTGCAAATGGTGACGGTGAATGCTGCGACGGCCCTGCGGCAGGGAAAAGTGCTCGGACGTATTCGGCCCGGTTTTTGCGCCGATCTGGTAGCTGTTCCCTGGAGCGGAACCTGCGATGTTTTCGAGGAGATTATCGGCTTTGAACATGCTGTCGACTGGGTGTTGCTGAAGGGAAAAAAGCAGCGGAATACTGACCACAGTGCTAAACTGCCCAGATGAGTTCCGGCAAACAAAATGCGCCGAGCACACGCGAGATGGAGCGTATCAATTGGCTCGAATTTCGTGATTGGGTGCCGGCGCAGATCCAGACCGTGTTACTTCCGTTGGGCACTCTGGAGCCACACGGCGTGGCTCCTAACGGAACCGACATTCTGGCGCCGGTGGCGATGGCACGTGAAGTCGCACCGCGCGTGAACGCGATGATCGCCCCAGTGATTCCTTACGGATTTACTGGCATCTTAGATGCGTACCCTGGCAGCTTTACCGTTCCCGAAGAAATCTTTCGCAGCTACGTCCGCGCTGTGCTTGTCGGTTTGGCCAGGAACAAATTCAAAAATATTATTTTGCTAAACGGCCACGGCGGCGGGCAAACAGGAATTCTAAGCGCGCTTGCACAGGAAATCGGGCGCGAGACGTGCACGAGACTTTTGGTCGTAAACTGGTGGTCGTATTGCAGCGATGTGACCTTGGAAGTGTTCGGCGAGGACGGCGGTCACGGAGCAGAAAATGAGAGCGCGTATATCATGGCAATCGATCCGGCTCTTGTTCGCAAACAGGATTACAAGCCGGAGATGGCGACTGCGATGCCGCCGCCGAACACCTGGAACGCGTATCCGTTTCCATCTACGATCATGCTCTACAAAGAAGGCCAGGGATATCCCACGTTTGATCGTGGCAAAGCGAAAAAGTATTTCACAAAAGTGAACGACAAGATCGCCCGCTTGGTTCAGGAAACGATCGATAAGTGGGACATGGCCGGAGTGTGAGGCCAACCCTGTAGAGTTAGTACAACTGCTAGTACAGCTTGCCTGCCTTGCCGCGTGCCGGTAAACTCGGCGTATGGCCGGACAGGGAATGCAACAGACGCAGAGTCTTGCGCTCCATCAGATTCTGTCACCGCAACTCCAACAAAGCTTGCTGATACTTCAGACGCCGCTGCTTGAGCTGCGCAACCTTGTTCAACAGGAAATGGAGACGAATCCGGTGCTCGAGGAATTGCCGGACCAGCCTGCGACCGATGAACGCAGCGAAGCTGAACCTTCTGCAGACGAAAACTTCAACGACGAGTTCGAAAAGCTCGCGAGTCTGGATGAGGAATGGCGCGATTACATGGCGCAATCGGCTAGCTACAGCTCCGATGGCCGGCGCGGTTCGAGGGAAGCGCAAGATAAGCGCCAATTCCTTTTCGATTCCATTCCTGTCCAGGAAACGCTTCAGCAAAATTTGATCGGTCAACTGAATCAAAGCGTGCTCAGTGCCAGTGATCGCAAAGCTGCTGAGCTAATCATTGGCAATATCGATGACAACGGATTTCTCCAAAGCACTCCGGAGGAAATGTCGCTGAACTCCGGCATTCCCCAGGAAGATTTCGAGAAGATGCTGGCGCTGATCCAAAGCTTTTATCCGGCGGGCGTGGGCGCACGCGATTTGCGCGAATGTTTGCTGATTCAACTGCAGCGCGAAGGAAAAGAACGCAGCCTCGAGTACCGAATTGTGTCCGAGCACATGGAAGATTTGGGCAGACGACGCTTTCCCGAGATCGCGCGCCGCATGGGCATCAGTGTTGAGGAGGTGCAGAAAGCCGCGGACAACATCGCGCGGCTAAACCCGCGGCCCGGGCAGGTCTTCGCTGCTGCGCCGCAAAACTACGTGCTGCCCGACGTGGTGGTGGAAAAGGTCGACGGCGATTACCAGATCATCTTGAACAATGAGCAGATTCCGCATCTGCGGATCAGCAATCTTTACAAGGACATCATCGCGTCCGGCAATACGCAGAGCAGCGAGGTCAAAAATTATGTCCGCGACAAGATCCGGAGCGGAAAATTCCTGATCCGCTCGATTCATCAACGCCAGGACACAATTTCCAACATTGCGCAGCAGATCGTTTCGCGGCAGCTCGATTTCCTTGACCATGGCCCATCGCATCTAAAGCCAATGACAATGGCGGAGGTTGCCGATGCCGTAGGCGTGCACGAGACCACAGTGAGCCGCGCCGTGTCCGGCAAATACATGGCCACGCCGCAGGGCGTTTTTGAGATGAAATACTTTTTCACGTCCGGCTATCAAACC
>WNGL01004013.1_pt1 | contig 17718 bp, 17 predicted proteins | sample 5400591 | NCBI WGS metagenome assembly WNGL01 (sample SAMN13153377, study PRJNA577476) | soil metagenome | isolation source: 80 cm soil or saprolite under Garry oak tree replicate 1 | place: USA:California | collected 2016-06-15 | reverse complement strand
CCTCGACGAGTTCACCTTCCGCTTCAACCGCCGGCGGACGCCGATGGCCGCCTTCCAGACACTCCTAGGCCTTGGAAGCCAGCACCAGCCCACGACCTACAAGCAGTTGTACCGGGTGGAGCTAAACGGATAAGCAGAAGTCGGTTTATTTGGATGAGGCATTCTCTGCCCCCACCAACGCCAAGACGTTCGATGCGGTAAGTGGCTCCCCCGAGGATGAAGGCCTCTACAAATGCTCCGAGGGCGAACACCAGCAGATCGCGCCCCGTGGGTTGCATGTGCTCTTCTGCCCATGTGCTTACACGCGAAAGCAGCTTGGTCATCTCTCTTCCTCCCGTGAGAAGGCCGGCCGTGTCGCTCGCAGGGCTTCGCCAAAGCGATCCGTTAGGGCGGGAGTCTTGGCAGCCTGGCTTGGCATGCCCCATTCTCTCCTGGGACTGCGCCGAGGCTTGCTGAACGGCAACGGCACAGGGGTTCAGGGAAGCCGGCGGGCCTCGGGGAGCTTGAGCGCCGCCCGTAGCTTTTCCAGGGCCTCGATAGGCAGCGTGCCCAGCACGGCCAGGACGTTGACCGTCACCTGGGGCGTGCGCTCGCGGTCGGCGCGCTCTAGTTCTTCTTGCGTGACAGGGCGACCGTCCACGCGGTCTGCGATCGCGCTGAAGGCTTGGACGTTGCCGCGGAGCCCCTGGGCCACGATTGCATCGCACAACCGGCGCAACTTCGTGCCCTTCCCATCGTCCGCCATCTCCGCCAAAGCTTCGATGAGTTCAAGCCTGAGCGTGCGGCGATCGCGGATACCCGGCGGTCGTCCTACCGGGTTGCCCGATACCCCCTTTCGGAATGGCCGGCCGCGAGGCTTGCCCTTCGCTGATCTCTCCCTGATCTGATCAGCTACGGCCACGACGGTCGGCGGGTTCGGTGAGCCCTTGGGGCGACCGGGAACGGCAACACGCGGGAGTCGCCTTCTCGGACCCTCCACGGCTCATCTTAACCCACAGAGCCGCTGGGACGGCCCAACGTTCCGCTCGTCACCCAGGATCGACATCGATCTACTCCGTCGCCATTTGTGCCAAAGTCCAGCATGGCACAGGGGTCTGATCGGCGCCGTTTCGATGAATGATCTCGCACGAAACCATCCCGTGTAGAATCGCGCCCACGGCCCAAGAGCCGCCAGCGTGCACCTACTTCGTTCTGGTAATAGCGTCCCCACGTTCTTCGACCTGCTTGGCCAGCGGGAGGACGACATGACCTTCAGCCTCGGCCTGGTTGCGTCGCGATCGGAGAGGTTCCTGTCGCTCCTGGTCGAGCGGATCGCAGGCACCGCGATCATGCCGTGCTCCGACGCGCTGATCCGACTCCAGACGACGGAGCAGCCCTCGCGCGGGCGCACCGATGTGGAGATCGAGATCCCTGGTCGGTTCGCAGCCGTCCTCGAAGCCAAGCGTGGCACGAACCTGCCGCCGATCGGGCAGCTCGCCAAGTACGGCCCGGTGCTCCGCGCAATCGACGCGCGCTTCAGGCGGCTGACGGCGGTGACCAACGCGCCGCCCGAGCTTGCCAGCCAGGTGCTGCCGGGCGAGATCGACGGCATCCCGGTGAACCACCTGACGTGGCGCGAGGTCCGGTCGCTCGCGGGCCGCGCCCGAGACGGCGAGACGAACAAGAACAAGCAACTGCTCGACGAGTTCCGCAGCTACCTGACGGAGATCCTCGGCATGGAGAAGATCCGATCGAACATGGTGTACGTGTTGTCCCTGAACAACGCCAGCGAGTGGGGGCTATCGTTCAAAGACTGGGTCTACCAGCGAAGCCGCTACACCTATCCTGTCAAGGGCGGCGCCTGGCCTGAGCCGCCGAACTACGTCGCCTACCGGTACGGCGGGCGGCTCCAGTCGATCCATCACGTCGATGGCTACAGCGTTTTCACGAATCCGCGCCAGGTGCTCCCCGAGGTGATGGACGTTGCGGTGGAGCCCCACTACTGCCTGCGGCTCGGGCCAAACTTCGCACCGGACAAGGTCGTCAAGACCGGGCCCACAATCCGGCAGGCCGCGCGGGTTTGGGTCATGCTCGACACGCTCTTCACGTGCCAGACGATCAGCGACGCTCTCGACGAGACGAAGCGGCGGGAGGCCGCGAGCAAGGATGCATGAGCCCCGGGTCGGCGAGGTCCGCACGTCAGGGTGTGTGCTTGGTCATGATGGCGAGCACGCCGCCCTCCGCGTTCGCGAAGTCCGAAGGCTTACGCGCTGCGATCAGGTCAGCGCGGAGGCGGGCAAGGACTTGGCTAGAGGGATCCGGAATACTTCATTCCTGACTTCTACTCAACGTCGCGTAGGCCACTAGCCCGCATTATTCATGAGGCGTTCGGTAACGGCGACGTTTGACGGCCACAGACCAAGCCGACTGTCACCCCCGGGGCTCACACGGCAACGGGCAGAGTGTCGTCGTGTCGAATGCCCGTCGGCACCGCGTTGCTCCGCTACGGTACTTGGCGCCCCTTAGCTCTAGGTGCGACGCTCATGAATAATCCGGGCTAGGGAGAGGTAGTGGAGATCAGGCTGGTCAGGGTCGGGCAGCTTGTAGCGCGCTGTTGGGAGGACGCCGAGCGGGCGACTGGAGTAGCAGTAGCCGAGAAGTACCCCGCTCCCGATGAGGAGCAAGTTACATTTCTCTTCGGTGGGGAGCTTCGTACTACAGTTGCGCTGGCCAGCCAGGCGCGCAGGTTCGAGTACGCTTTGCTCGCGGACTTGCGCACCACCATCCGCGATCTTGCATCAGCGGATGCCGCCAAGCTTACGACGGGCTTGATAGCCCGGGTCAACCTCCACCGCCGTCATCACGAGGGTCGTCACAGCGCGTCCGACCTAGGACTCGTGATGACACGACCAGTTGTGCACCTCGTGTCCTCCGCCACCCGGATCGAGACGCGGCGCGACCACGCCCAAGCCTTGCTTGCGCAGGCGAAGCTCGGCCGCCGCAGTGATCATGCCGATGGTGCGTTTACGTGGGGCCGTCTGACGAAGGCCCAGGAACGTCTCCTTCCGGAGCGAAGCGAGTACGGCTCCCTTCTGCTCTATCGCCTAGAGGGCAAGACTGCGAGCGAACTGAGGCCGTTTCGTTGGCAGCTCTGCCGAGGCCACACGGTCCCAGAGATCAAGAGCTGGTTACGTTCTGACGCGTTTCCAGACGAGCTATCGTCCTCCGACGTTATCGGGAAGCTCGTTGCCCGCGTAGTCGGTACGGACGACTCCTCGATCATCGGCACGATCATCGACCCCGAGGTGTCAAGTCTGAAAGTCATTGAGATTCGCGTCTTCTGGCCGGATGGATCCGGGCCGGCCGATACTTTGTCCCTTCGACGGCGCGCTGCTGAAATTCGGAAGATGAAAGTTATTCAGGGCTGCGGCGGGCTACCGCCTGGAACTGATGTAGGCGTTCTGGCCTCCGAGGGCCTATTTTCAGCCCAGTGTGCCCTGGGGCTTTGTCCGATGCGGGACAAGTTGTCCACTCGGCCGGGGCGGTTGCACAACCGCCGACACCACAATCGCTCGGCGTGGCCGAAGGAAGCCGTCGCTGACCAAGTCCACGGTGTCTCTTCAGTGGACGGCCAAGCTCACCTGCTCCGGCCGTTCCAGGATGATCTCGGGCTTGCCCTTGTAGAGCTTCACCTTACCGCTGATCCGAACGCGCTTGCCTTGCCAAGTCCCGGACCTTGGGGAAGAGGCTGCGGTTGCCTCGGAAGACCACAGCAGTGAAGGTCTGGCTCGGGTAGGGTGGGCCGAAGTTCAGGTACGTGGTTTCGCTTCGATGGGAACACACTCACCTGGGCGACCGTTCCCTCGACTACTACGTCGCGGCCAACGAAGTCGCCAGCCTTCTCGGGAGCGATGACGATCTCCTCGCCGCCCCGAGCCGCAGCGGGGCCGAGAACTACTACAGCAGCCACGAGGAGCACTCTCCAAAGGGTTAGCTTCATGCTCATCGTCTGGGCTCCACCGGAAAGGATGCCCAATGCTACCCCTCGTTCCCGCAGGAGGGCTCATTCGGGAATCCAGGTGAATGCCGTGCGAACACGGGCCTCGGTGGAGAAGCGGCACTTCTTGCAATCCAACTTGGTCCCTTTGAGGCGGTCCTGGGCGGTCCCCTCGATCCGCGTTGAGGTAAGCAGAGAAATCTCGATCTCATAGTCGTCAGTGCAGCGGTTGAGTTCCTCATGGCGGTAAACGCCCAGCCCGGTCATATAGGAGCACACGAGGCTGACCCTTCCACGCCCCACGTAGCGGTCGCCACTTTTCTTCAACTCGGCAAGCGCGAAGGCACCGTGCTGTTTCTGCTGGTCGGAAAGGATGGTCTCCACGTAGAGGTTGTCGCCGTCGCTCCGAAGGATCTTGGTCGTACCCGTGGCCAGGGACTTCCAACGGGTGGGGGGGCCGGCCTGCTTCGAGAAGAGATCAGTCTTACCCAGGCGTCCCTCAAGATCGGAAAGCGACAGTGATTCTGTGGAGGACAGCATCCCCCGAGCGTAGTTGATTGGAACCGCGAAATTGAGGTTCTCCGCCTTGCCCTCGGCGACCTTGAAGGTGACGACCCCCACCACCTCACCCTTCTCGTCCAGCATCGGTCCGCCACTGTTGCCATGGTTCGCAGTAGCGTCCGTCTGGATTACCTTGTAGCCCTCCTCCAGTGTGCGTACGGCGCTGACGACGCCAGTCGAAACGGAGCCTTCAAGCACCCCCAGAGGGTTTCCGACGAGAACCACTCGTTGTCCCGGCTCAAGTCCATCAGAGTTTCCGAGCTGCACCGTCGGCAGACCGAAGGCGCTGATTTGGACCACGGCAAGATCCTTCCTCTCGTCGAAGGCTCGGATCGCCATCTTGTCGTAGATGTCACCATTGGCTACCCTGACGGCGGCTTGATTGGCGCCCCGCACGACGTGGAGGTTGGTGATGATGGTCCCGGAAGAGTCCACGACGAAGCCGGAGCCGCTCGCCTCTCCGTTGGCGGTCTTCACCCGGATGGCCACGACCGCCGGGAGCGCCTTCTTAGCCACCTCGGCGGGGTTGAAGTCCGCTGGTGAGGCTGGCCACGAGGCAAGGGAAGCAGCGATCGGGCAGATTAGCGAAAGAACCCGCATGTTTCCTCCGGCTGTTGTTTGCCGACAAGGATAACTCTTTCCTTCTACGGCGACCACGCACGAGGAGCAATCCGCATCCTCGGCCCGGGCGTGGGTCCGACACGAGGTTAGAAATCTCGCCTATGAATCCGCTGCCGGGACTCCGGCCTCAGCCAGGACTACCGGCCTCCACGCCCAACAGCCTTCCGTAGCGGAGCCGGTAGACGGCCTGCACAACGTCGTCCACGTCCCGCACCAGGCTCCAAGCATCGCGGAGACGCTGGCTGGGCACCAAACCGCAGAATGCCTCGACTTCGGAGAGCACGCAAAGAGCCACGAGGACCGCGAGTGATGCCGTCGTGCTCTTTGCCATCGCGAAGGTAGTTTCGTCGGGCTGCTCTTCGGTGTAGATCGCCAACTGAAGCGCCGAAAGCCGGTGATGTGAGTACGCCGAGAGCGATCCGTACCAAAACCCGTAGACCTCCTCGAACACGCTGCGCCGCTCACCTTTGAGCCGCGGTGATTGAGTCCGTTCGAGGAGGCGGCCGGGCGTTGGCCACTTCAGCAGTCCCGCAGGATCAGCCATTTCATTCGTAGAGAGACCGAGCGCGGTGCCATACTGCTGGAGCTTCTCTTCCTCGTGAGCGTAGCCCGGCCGATTCCCGAAACGGCGGTGGTGGTAGGCGAGTTTTTGACGCGCAGTCCGGTAGTCATCGCGCAGGAATAGGTCCGGTGCCAGGTCCGGATCCTCAAGCAGCGCCAGGAGGTTACCGAGCCCTTCAACGAGCGCCCGCGCTACTATCCCCGCGGGAAGCACGAGCTGCTTCGGTCGGTTGTCGGCCATCAAGCCCACGGTACCGGCGAAGAGCTGTTGGGTGCTCACGATGAAGCCCCGCAGCAGGTCGCGGACCTTCCCCGTGCGTGGCCAGCTCGCCTTCCTGTTGTCCAGCCGTTCGACCTGGGCGCGGGAATAGTCAAATGCTGCCTTCAACGCCTTGTCGATATCCCGGAAGTGGATGACACGCAGGCCAGGCGGCGGCGACTGGTTCAGCCGCTCGCCGCGGCTGCCGACGCGGCGGTGGTCTCGGAAGCGATACGGCTTCTCCCTATCGTCCACGTTAGAGTGTCTCACTTTGAGGTAGGAAGAGAATCTTAAGCCCATACCTATCGGGCTGGATCCCGCTGCCTGGGCATCGTGGCAAACTGCGGCGCAGCGGATTGGGGATGTGCCGGCCGGCTCAATGCCCCGGGGAATGTCCAAATCACCCAGCCCCGAGGCGTGAACGAGCCGACCGGCGGCGGAAGGATACCCGAGTTCATCGCAGCCAGGCTCGGGCGATTACGCTTAGGGAAGGCTGACCCGCTTGAGGTCTTCCAGGTAGCCTTCGGCCTCCGCCGCGGCCGCCTCATTAAGTTCCCGCGCGTGTGCCCACTGGTCCTTAGAAAGCCGCAACATTCTGAAGACCGCCGGTCTGCCGGCGCACCACAGCCCCCATAGCTGCCGGCACACGTTCTGCTCGCTGCTGATCGCCGCGGGGGTTAGTCCTCGCAACGTCCAGGCCCAGGCGGGGCACGCCTCCCTGACCATGACCGTGGACTCCTACGGGTCCTGGATTCCGCCGCAGGCCCAGGGCGCCATGGACACGCTGGCCGGGCTGTTGGTGACTGGAAAGGCCGCTTGCGGTGACTGGACGGCCTCCGGGACAATCGCTAAGTGATTCATGGCGGGATGGCTGAGGGCCGGCCCGACCCGGTTTCGTTGCTGTTCCGGTACCTCCTGGACGAGCGGCGGCGCGCCCTGTTTCCGCGGGGCGCTCGAGTGCTGGAGATCGGCCCGGCGGGGGGCGCCGTCGGCGAGACCTTCGACGGGGCCTGGGCGGGGCCGGGCGCGCTCGACGGGGCGGAGCCCCGCCGGCTGGCCGGGTGGCTGGCGGTCGTGCTCCGACCGGGCGCGCCGCTCCTTCTCTGCGTGAGGAACCCGCGGCCGCTCCCGGCGCTCCTGAGGCGCGCCCTCACCGGCACGGGGGACTGGCGGAGCCGGAGCGCGGCGCGAGCCTCGGACGGCGCGGCACCGCCCTCGCCCCGCCAGCTCCGCGAAGCCTTTGGTCCCGCCTTCTCCTGGCGCGGGGGGTTTGCCCTGGGTCTCTTCCTGCCTGCCCCGGAAGAGTCCGGGTGGGCCGCAGAGAGCCCGCAGCTCTTCGGGCTGCTCGCCGCGGCTGAGGGGCTGCTCCGCCGGCGGCCGGTGTTCCGCGGCCTTGGTGCCTTCGCGGCCCTCGAGGGCACGAGGGCTTGAGGATCCGCGGCCCGGTCGTCCTCTACCAGCCGCGCGACCATGGGCACGTCATGCCCCTCGGCCTCCTGCAGATGGGATCGGCCCTGCGCGGGCAGCCCGTGGAGATCGTGGACGGGCGCCTCGACCTCGCGCCGGAGGCGCGGGTGGCCGGGCTCGCGCGCGAGGCCCTGCTGCTCGGGGTCACCGTCCGGACCGGCCGGCCGATCGCCGACGCCCTGCGGATCTCGCGCGCGGTGCGCACCGCCAACCCCGACCTCCCGATCGTTTGGGGCGGCCCTCACCCGACCCTCTTTCCCGGACCGTGCCTGTCGTCGGAGGCGGTCGACGCCTGCGTGGTCGGGGCGGGCGAGGAGACGCTCGCCGAAGCGGTGGGCGCCCTCCGGGCGGGCGGCCGCGGCTTCTCGGGCGTGGCCGGCCTCGCTTGGCGTGAGGGGGACCACGTGGTGACCGAGCCGCCGCGCGGCCCCTTCGACCCGACACGCTGGGCCCGCGCCGACTACGGCCTGCTCGAGCTCGACCCCTATTTCCGGGCTCAGGGGGCGCGTCGGCTCGACTACTGCTCGAGCCGATGGCCCTGGCCGGCGCTTCCCGGGCCGGCCGGGGAAGTGGCACCCCTCGAGTGGAGCGCCCTCTCGCCCGAGCGCGTGGTCGCGGAGATGCGCGAGCTCGGGTTGCGGCTGCGGCCGGACGAGGTCGCCTTCCAGGACGACGACCTGTTCGCCGACCCGCGTCGGGCCGAGGCCATCGCGCGGGGGCTCCTCGAGGCGGGGGTGCGCATCGCCTGGTCGGCCTCGGGGCGGGCCGCGGCCCTGGCCCGGTTCGGCGCGGAGTCCTTCCGCGCTCTCGCCGCGAGCGGCTGCGTCCGCGTCCATGTGCGCACACCCGGAGAGACGCCGCTTCCCGGCGACGCGGCAGAGGCGATCCTCGAGACGGCCCGCCGGCTGCAGGCGGCAGGCATCGGCGCACGTTTCTCCTTCCGCGCGGGCTTCCCCGGCCAGGGAACGGACGGGCTGGCCGCGATTCACCGCCTGGCCTGCACGCTACGGCGCATGGACGCGCGTTTCGAGACCCCGATCCGTCTCCACGCCCCCTTCCCAGGGGGGCCGGGGTCGAACCCGGCCGGCTTCCGCGTCCCCGAGCGGCTCGAGGAGTGGGCGGAGGCGGGACTCGAGACCGGCGGCCCCTGGATCCCCGCCGGGCTGCGCCGGCGTGCCCACCGTTACCACTTCTTCCTGAGCGAGGCTTACCGGCCGCCCGCCCGCCGCTGGGGCAAGCGGTTGCTACGCCTGGTTGCTCGCGGACGGGTCCTCCTCGGCTTCTACGGGCTCGACGTGGAGCGGCACGCGGTCGAGTGGTCGGCCCGCCTCCGCACCGGCCGCGACCGCGGCCCCACGCTCGCGGACGACTGACAGGGCGCGATGCTCCTCCGGGACGCCCGACGCGTGGGGAGCGATCGCCGGGGCGACGTCATGGTGGCGGGCGGGCGGGTCGTCGCCGCAAGCGGGGAAGGCCCCGGGATCGAGCTCGCCGGGCGCTGGCTGCTCCCGGGCCTCGTGAACGCCCTCGACGTGCTCGACCTCTCGGTCTTCCCGCCGCTGGGGACGCCGCCGTTCACGAGCCTCTACGACTGGGGGGCGTCGCTCGGGCCGGACGCCGAGGCCGCCCTGCGCGCCGCGCTGGCCGTTCCCCTGGCCGACCGGCTCTTCCTCGGAGGTCTGCGCAACCTGCTCGCGGGAGCCACCGCGGTCGTCCACCACCACCCGTATCACCGCTCGCTCGGCCGCGAAGACTTCCCGGTCCGCGTTCTCTGCCGGTACCAGTTCGCGGACTCGCCGGGGCGGACGCCCGCGCTGCGGCGCACCTACCGCTCGAGCGACCGCCGGATTCCCTGGCTGGTGCGCGCGGCGGAGGGGACCGACGACCGCGCCCGCGCGGAGCTGGACGTGCTGGCGGCGGCGAACGTGCTGAGGCAGAACACCGTGATCCTCCATGGCACCGGGCTTCAGCCCGAGGACGGTCCGCGGATCGCCGCCGCCCGCGCCACGGTGGTGTGGTGCCCGGAGGCAGATCGCCGGCTCTACGGGACCACCGCCCCGGTCACCGCCCTTCGGGCCGCCGGCGTCCGCGTGGGCCTCGGCAGCGACAGCCCCGCCACGGGGAGCCGCGACGCGCTCTCGAACCTGGCCGCGGCCCGCCGCGAGGGCGTGCTCGATGACGCGGGCCTCCTCACCCTGGCCACCGCGGAAAGCGGGGCCGTGGGGCGCCTCCCGGTGGGCGGTCTGGAAGAGGGATTCGTGGCCGACCTCGTGGCGGTGGACGATCTGGACCGCTTTCTCGGGGGCGACCGCCGGGCGATCGCCCTCGTCCTGGTGGCGGGGCGGCCCGTGTACGGCGATCCCGAGCTGCTGGCCGCGGCCGCGATCGACAGCCTCGCGCTCACGGTCGACGGGTCGCCGCGCCGGCTCGCGGCGCCGCACGGGGCCCGGCTCCGCGCCCTGCTGAAGGCGCACCCCGCAGTCAGCGCAGCCACGTGGCTGCGCGGCGTGTGTCTCCCGTGAGCAAGGGGAGCGCGCGACGCCGCGTGCTATAATCGCGCGGTTTTCGGCCGGGCCGGGGAAGGGAAGGGATGAAAGAGCTCCACGACATCCTCGGGGCGATGACCGCGCAGAAGGACAAAGTCCCCGACCGGAAGGAGCTCCTCCTCGACATGTCAGAGCGGGTGGTGAAGGCGGTCAGCGCGGCCTTCACCTGCAAGGCGGACGAGGTCGCGATCCTGGTTCTCACCTCGGACGGCAAGCACCTGCGCTTCATCGCCCCCCGGAAGTTCACCGACCTCGGGACCATCCCGATCACGAAGCGCGACTCCATCGCGGTGACCGTCCTCGGCAAGAAGTCCGGCGAGGCCATGAACAACGTCCCCCTGGTCAAGCACGTCTCTTTCTTCGAGAGCGTGAAGCTGCGAGACCGCGTGGTGCCCATCCAGAAGATGATCACGGTCCCCATCCTGTTCCGGGGTCAGCCGCTGGGGGTGGCCCAGATCAGCCGCAAGGGGGAGACCCCGGCGGAGGCCGGACCCGACTTCACGCCCGCCGACGTGCGCCGCGCCCAGGAGATCTTCGAGGGCGTGGCCCGCTTCTTCGCCGAGGCGCGGCCCCCGAAATTCTGAGCCGGGGCTACTCCAGGCCCGGCCGGATGATTCCCGAGTCGTCTCCCAGGAACGGGCGCGGCCCCGGCTGGACCGGCATGGCCGAGATCTTGAAGCCGTCGCCCGTCACCTCGAGGTTGAACCGGTAGCCGCGACGCTGGAACGAGTCGCCGTTGTGGGGCACGTCCAGGGGAGTCCGCCCGAACAGGTCGAGGAGCGTCCCGTAGCGACTGTTCTTGCGGTGGAACGCCTCCTGGTTGTCGATGACGTAGCGCAGGGTCTTGATCGCGGCGAGCTCGTTCGGACTGTTGGGGCGCGGGTTGCGCTCGCGCTGCCGGAAGCGGCCCGTCGTGCCGTAGGTGCTCCCGCGGCTCCCGCCCTGGTCGCTCTTGTAGCGCTGGGCCAGGGCTTCGCCGGCCGCCCGCCCGTCGTTGTCGATCGGCTCTTCGTTGTCGAGGAATGCCATCTCGTTGCCGGGGGTGGTTCCGGGTGACGTCGTACCGCCGGTCTGGCCTGCGGAGCCGGAAGCAGGACCGCCCTTGCGGCCGGAAGCGGGCCCTTCGACGCTGCGGGTCGGCGTCGCCGTGGGCTGGGAAGGAGCGGGCGTGGCAGCGCTCGAAGGCGCTATGGCCGGGCTGGCGGCGCTGGAAGGAACGGCGGAGGGCTCGCTGGGTATCGTCGGCGCCGCCGTGGCCGTGTCAAGCGGGGCCCGTGAGGCCCCGGCCTCCGTGACCGTCGTCGAATCCGCCGGCTTCCTCAGGAACAGGTACCACGCCGCCCCGGCGGCGAGGCCAACGAACAGGAGGCCGGCCAGCCCGAGGCCGATCAGCAGGCCGGCTCCCGCCCCTGACTTGCGCGGCGCTTCCGCCGGAGAGGCCGCCGGTCTCGAGGCGGCCCGCGGAGGGGCGGGGGACGGGGCCGCGCGCGGCCCCGGCGGTGGAACGAGCTGGGTCGGGGGCACCGCCGCCACCTGCGTCGGCGGAGCGGCGCGGCCGATGGCGGTGGGAGACGAGCTGAGGGTCGGGGGAGAGGCCAGGGTCGGAGCGGCGGTGGGGGAGAGGGCCTTCCCAGGGGCGGTTGGCGTCTCGACCTGCCGCATCGTAGGGGTCGACTCCGCCCGGGTGAGGGCCAGCAGGTCGTCGGCCATCTCGCGCCCCGTCTGGTACCGGGCTTCCGGCGCCTTCGAGATCGCCTTGGTGATGATCCGCACCATCTCGTCGGGCACGCCGGGGTCCAGATCGCGGATGTCGGGCGGCTCTTCGGTGATGATCTTGAAGATGAGGGCGGTGATGGACTCGCCCCGGAAGGCCTTCTTCCCGGCCAGCATCTCGTAGAGGACACAGCCCAGCGAGAAGAGGTCGCTGCGCCCGTCGATCTGCCCGCCCCGGGCCTGTTCCGGGCTCATGTAGGACGGGGTGCCCAGGAGGCTGCCCGTCATGGTCAGGTGCTCGCCCGAATCCGTGACCTTGGCGATGCCGAAGTCCGTGACCTTCACCCGGTCGCCGGCCTCCACCATGATGTTTGCGGGCTTGATGTCCCGATGGACGACGTTGTTCTTGTGGGCGAAATCGAGGGCGTCCGCCACCTGGGCCCCCAGCGAGGCCGCCCGCTCGAGGGGGAGCTTGCCGGACAGGATCATCTTGTCGAGGCCGGTCCCCCCGATGAACTCCATGGCCAGGTAGCTCATGCCCGCGTCGACGCCGATGTCGTAGATCGTGACGATGTGCGGGTGCTTGAGCTGGGCCGAGACCTCGGCCTCGCGCCGGAAGCGGTCGAGCATCTCCTCCAGGCTCGCGCCCGCCGCGGCCAGCCCTTCGAGACGGATGGTCTTGATGGCGAGCATCCGCTTCAGGAGCTTGTCCCTGACCTTGTAGACGGTGCCGAAGGCGCCCGCCCCGAGCTTCTGGACCACCTCGTAGCGGCCCGCGATCTCGGTCGGCTCGGGAGTCGCAGTTTTGCTCTGGCTCAAGGCAACCTCGAAATCGGGAACACCAGAGTGTACACCGCCCGCGCTACGGGCGGCGAGCGGAGCGGGATTTAGGACACCAGGGCGTCGAGGGCGGCCAGGAACTCCCGGATGTTCCGGGCGTTCTGGCCCAAGTCCCAGGGGCCCACCTGGGAGCGCGAGCGCACGCTGACCCGGGTCCGGGCGCCTTCCCGCCGGATCTGGATCGTGATGTCCTCCTTCAGGAGGAAGACGCCGGTCTCGTGGACGGCCTGGATCGCGTGGCCCGCCGCCCCCTGGCCGGCCCCCACGAGCGTCCAGCCCGGAAGGCGGCCCAGGACCTCCTTGGCCGCTTGAGCCACCTTCTCGGGGCTCGCGGCGTACTCGTGGACGCGCACGTCGGGGTACTCGGGAGTGCGGCCGGTCTGGACGTCGTTGATCCGTGGCCAGGCGGTGGCCGCCCAGATAACGCCCAGGGCCAGGAGCACCAGGGCCAGGCGAGTGACTGTCCTATTCATTCATCGACCCCCCACCCTGTCCCTATCGTTCATCGACCCCCCCTCCTAACCTCCCCCACGTAGGGGGGAGGAAACGCTGCTGCACATCTGGCTCCGCCCTCTCATCCCAACTCCAACGGCAGCTGCGCCTGGCGGAGGCCGCGGAGCAGCTTCTTCGTCATCGAGGAAGTGGGAAGTCGGGACACCTCTTCCGGGCTCGCCCAGCGGAACCGGTCGGGGTCCGCGGGGAGGGCCTGCCGGAGCCAGGCGCGATACCCCTCGAGGCGGATGCGCCGGAAGGTGATCGCGTGGCGAGCGCGGACCGCGAGCGCTCCCGGGACGACGCGCAGGCCGTGGCGCTCCTCGACCTCCCGGACGAGGTCGGGCAGGCCGTGCGATTCGAGGGACGTCTGGGGCACTTCCCACATCCGGCCCATCAGGCGGCCCTGTTCCCGGCGCACGAGCAGGAGGCAGTCGCCCCGCTGGATGAGGGCGGCGGCCACGGTGACCTCGACGGGCGGACGCCGCGTCTTGCCCTCCGGTAGCTTCTCGGCAAGTCCGAGCGACCAGGCGCGGCAGTGGGCGCGCAGCGGGCAGGCGGGGCACGCGGGCTTCCGCGGGGTGCAGACCGCCGCTCCCAGCTCCATGAGGGCCTGGTTCCACTCCCCGGGCGCCTCGCGGTCCAACAGCTCCTCGGCCAGGTTGTAGAAGGCCCCCTCACGGCGCCCGTCGGGGCCGCGGAGGGCGAAGAGGCGCGCGAGGACGCGGCGCACGTTGCCGTCGACCACCGGAAGGGGCAGGCCGTGCGCGATCGAAAGCACCGCGCTCGCCGTGTAGAGCCCCACTCCCGGAACGGCCAGCGCCGCCTCCAGCGTCTTCGGGAAGCGGCCGGCGTGGCGCTCGGCCACGTGCTGCGCGCCGCGGTGGAGGTTGCGGGCGCGGTGGTAGTAGCCGAGGCCGGACCAGGCGGCGAGCACGTCCTCCTCCCGCGCGCCCGCGAGATCCGGGAGGGCCGGGAACCGCTCGACGAAGGCCTCGTAATAGGGGGTCACGGCGCGCACGGTGGTCTGCTGGAGCATCACCTCCGAGACCCAGATCCGGTAGGGGTCACGGGTGCGGCGCCACGGCAGGTCCCGCCGGTTCCGGGCGTACCAGCCGCCGAGGACCCGGTGGAGGGTCGCCGGACGGAGCTTAGGGCCAGCGGATGCGCTCAATGTCGGCTCCCAGCCCGCGCAGCTTCTCGTCGATCCGGTAATAGCCCCTGTCCAGGTGGTAGACGCGGTCCACGATCGTCTCCCCCCTCGCGCCGAGTCCCGCGAGCACCAGGCAGGCGGAGGCCCGGAGGTCGGTGGCCATGACCTGCGCCCCCGACAGGGGGGTCGGGCCGGTGACGAGGGCGGTCCGCCCCTCCACCCGCACGTGGGCGCCCATGCGCTCCAGCTCCGCCACGTGCATGTAGCGGTTCTCGAAGATCGACTCGGTGATGGTGCTCACCCCCGCGGCCTGGGTCATGAGCACCATGTACTGGGCCTGCATGTCGGTGGGGAAGCCGGGATGGGGCAGGGTGGTCACGCTGGCCGCGTGCAGCGTCCGTGGCGAGCGCACCCGCAGGTTGTCGGGCCCTTCCTCGATCCGGAGGCCGGTCTCGCGGAGCTTCTCGATCACCGCCTCCAGATGCGGGGGGTGGCAGTCGCGCACCTCGATCTCGCCCCCCGCGATCGCGCAGGCGGCCAGGTAGGTGCCGGTCTCGACGCGGTCCGGGATCACGCGGTGCTCCGCGCCGCCCAGGGAGCGCACGCCTTCGATGCGGATGGTAGGGGTTCCCGCCCCTTCGACCTTCGCTCCCATCGCGTTCAGGAGGTCGGCGAGGTCCCGAACCTCGGGCTCGCAGGCCGCGTTGCGCAGGACGGTCTCGCCCTCCGCCCGGGACGCGGCCATCAGCAGGTTCTCGGTCCCGGTCACGGTCACGGTGTCGAAGTAGATCTCGGCCCCCCGGAGGCGCTCCGCCCGCGCCTCGACGTAGCCGTGCTCGACGCCGATCGTCGCCCCCATCTTCTCGAGGGCCAGCAGGTGCAGGTTGATCGGGCGGGCGCCGATCGCGCAGCCGCCAGGAAGCGAGACCCGCGCTCGCCCCTCACGGGCCAGAACAGGGCCGAGCACCAGGACCGAGGCCCGCATGGTCTTGACGAGCTCGTAGGGCGCTTCCAGGGAGGTGAGATTCCGCGCGCGCACCTCGACCACGCCTCCGACCCGGAACTCGACCTCGGCCCCGAGCGCGCCCAGCACCCGGCCCATGGTCCGGATGTCGCGCACTTCGGGGACGTTCCGCAGGCGGACGGGCTCGTCGGTCAGGAGGGCCGCGCACAGCGCGGGCAGGGAGGCGTTCTTGGCCCCGGAGATGCGAACCGTGCCTTCGAGGGGACGGCCACCCACCACGCGGATCTTGTCCACGAACGTCAGTCTACGGCAGGGGAGCCTCGGGCGGGATGGGGCTTCACCGCCACCACCGTGCGGGGAATCCCCTGCAGGTCGGGAACGACGCGCTCGACGCGCAGGCCCGCCGCCTCGCAGATCCGCGCCACTTCCTCGTCCATGCCGCGCCCGATCTCGAGGAGCAGCGAGCCGCCGGGCTTCAGGGCCGCCGCCGCCTGGGGGACGAGGCGCCGGTAGATGAGATAGCGCTCGCCGGGCGCGTAGAGGGCCGGGGCCGGCTCGTGCCGCCCGACTTCCGGGGGGAGGGCCGGGGCCTCATCCGGATCCACGTAGGGCGGGTTGCCGGCCACCAGGTCGATCTGGCCGAAGAGCTCACGGACCGGCTCGAGCAGGTCGCCTTCCAGGAACCGCACGCGTGCCTCGAGGCCGAGACGCGACGCGTTCTCCCGCGCGACCTTGAGGGCGGGGGCGGAGACGTCGGTGGCCCGGACGTCCGCGTCGGCCCGCTCGGCCGCGAGGGAGAGCGCGATGCAGCCGCTGCCCGTTCCCACGTCCACGATCACGGGCCGCGCCGTCTCCCGCAGCCGGTCGAGGGCCGTCTCCACGATCAGCTCCGTCTCCGGACGTGGGATCAGCACGTCGGGGGTGACCAGGAACTGGTGCCGCCAGAACCACTGGGTGCCCGTCAGGTGCTGGAGGGGCCGGCGCGCGGCCCGCCCGGCCAGGAGCGCGAGGAAGGAGGCTTCGGATTCGGGCTCCAGGGCCCGGGCGGAGTCGACCAGCAGGCGGGCGCGGTCCCAGCCCAGAACGTGGCGGAGCAGGACTTCGGCGTCGTGGCCGGCCGACTCGATCCCCGCCTCGCGCAGGCGGACGTTCCCGAGCGCGAGGGCCTCGGCCACGGTCACCTGACCGGCTGCGGCTCCTTCAGCTTCTCCGCCTGGTGGTGGGCGATGAGGGCGTTCAGGACGTCCTCCAGGTTGCCGTCGAGGACGTCCTGGAGGCGGTGGAGGGTGAGGCCGATCCGGTGGTCGGTGACCCGGGCCTGCTGGAAGTTGTAGGTGCGGATCTTCTCGGAGCGGTCGCCGCTGCCCACTTGGCTCTTGCGGTCGCTCGCGATGGCCTTCTGCTGCTCCTGCAGGGCCATCTCGTAGAGCCGGGCCCGCAGGACCTTCATGGCCTTCTCGCGGTTCTTGATCTGGCTCTTCTCGTCCTGACAGGAGACCACGGTGTTCGTGGGCAGATGGGTGATGCGGACCGCGGAGTAGGTCGTGTTCACGCTCTGCCCGCCCGGTCCCGACGAGCAGAAGGTGTCGATCCGGAGGTCCTTGGCGTCGATCTTGACGTCCACCTCCTCGGCCTCGGGGAGGACGGCCACCGTCACCGCCGAGGTGTGGATGCGCCCCGAGCCCTCCGTCACGGGAACGCGCTGCACGCGGTGGACGCCGCTCTCGAAGCGGAGCTTCGAGTAGACGCGGTCCCCCTCGACCATGGCGATCACTTCCTTGATGCCCCCGGGACCGGTGCGGCTCACCGACACCACGTCGATCTTCCAGCCCTGGCGCTCCGCGAAGCGGGAGTACATCCGGAACATCTCGGCCGCGAAAAGGGCGGCCTCGTCCCCCCCCGTTCCCGCGCGGATCTCGAGGAGGACGTTCTTCTCGTCGTTCGGGTCCCGGGGGACGAGGAGAAGCGGGATCTCGGCCGCGAGGGCGTCCCGCTTCGCCTCGAGGGCCCGGAGCTCCTCGTGGGCCAGCTCGCGCAGCTCGGGGTCCGACTCCGCGCGCGCCATCTCCTGGACCTTGGTCAGCTCCTGGAGGGTCTCCTTGTAGGCGCGGTAGCGCTCCACGATGGGGGAGATCTCCTTGGACTCCCTGGCGAGCCGCTGATAGGCCGAGGGGTCCTGGGCCACCGCCGGGTCCGACATCTGGGCCTGGACCGCGCCGAAACGGGCCTCGATGTCCTTCAGCTTCTGGAAGGTGATGGCGTCCACGAGGAGGAGCGGCCCTCAGGCCTGCGGAGGGGTTGTCTTCTTGGAGGTTTCGCTCGTCTTCTTGCCGTACTTGCGGGTGAAACGCTCGACCCGACCGGCGGCGTCGATGAGCTTCTGTTTGCCCGTAAAAAAGGGATGGCAGTTCGAGCAGATCTCGAGTCGCAGCTCCTTCTTGGTCGAGCGGGTCGTCCAGGTCGCGCCGCAGGCGCAATGGACGGGCGTGTTCAGGTACTCGGGGTGGATTCCTGGCTTCATCGTGCTCCCTCGGACGGTCTCTTGCCGGCGACCGCAACTCCCAA
>WNGL01006661.1_pt1 | contig 17720 bp, 22 predicted proteins | sample 5400591 | NCBI WGS metagenome assembly WNGL01 (sample SAMN13153377, study PRJNA577476) | soil metagenome | isolation source: 80 cm soil or saprolite under Garry oak tree replicate 1 | place: USA:California | collected 2016-06-15 | reverse complement strand
CTGTCGTGCATCCAGTCCGCACGCTGCCAAACAACCCGACACTTCCCACCGCCATACCCCAACCGGGCGGCGGTGTACTGACCCCCCAGCAACAACAAGCGGCCATGCGACTGAGGTTCGAGAGAACGGCACGGCATCAAAGGGCAGTCAAGCAATTGGCTGATCAGTTACGGCCTGGCCTCGATCTCTTTGAGGGAACGAGCTCATTTGACGTGGTTGCCGTGCGCGAAGCTCAGCCAAACGACGAACTCGTACTAGTCGAAGTCAAGACTCTCGATGCCGATGAAATTACGCAAACGAGGCTGGCCGTTGGTCAGCTGCTGTACTACGAGCACACTGCGGTTGCGATGCGCTGGGCCGGACGGGCAGTGTTGAAGGCAGTCGTATTTGACGGCTTGATCTCGGCTGACCTGCGCGCATTCTTGGAGTGGCTTGGGATCGGCGCTTTCCGCGTGGCGGTTGGCGTACTCGAACCGCTTAACGACCGCGCGATACAAATCAAGGCCTGGATAGACGCGCGAGTCTGACAGTCAGTCGCTCTAGCGCGAACGCAGAAACAGGAACTCGTGCGTATGCGTTGCTCCGCGCGCGGTGCGGCCGTGACTTTCTAGACTCTGGGTATCTTCGTACAGCAGCCCCTCGATTCCGAAACCTCCTTCGACTGCTAGCTCCCCAACACCTACACCCATGTCGCGCTTGCCGACAACCCCGAGATGAAACACCGCAAGGCCGGATGGCTTGAGGACTCGCTTCAACTCGCTTAGCAGTTGCGCATAGGAGTTGAGATTCTTGTGGTACTCGAGAAACGCGCCTGATGCCTTCTCCGCTGCCTGTTCTCGGTAGTCCCAGCCACAAAACCATAGGCGAAGGCGGTTCTGTCTTAGAAACTCAGTTGTTCCCAGGAATGGGGGCGAGGTGATAACGGCATCTGCCTCGCCATCGCGAAGGGGTAACTCGAAACACGAGGCCCGGTACGATTGGCCTTGGACGAAGGCTGCGTCCAGTGTGGGCAGACTTGCGCGCGCCACCTTCTCGCGAAGGGAAGCAACGAGTGACTTGTAGACGGTCGGTCCCTTTGGTGGAATCGGAATTATCCCGTGGCTTCGACGCGACAGGGCGTAGGGCCTATTGCCGTGCAGGATGTGAGCAACCGACGCCTTGACGAACCAGTGCGCGGCTTGGGAGGCGTGACCTTAGCCGCCGAGATGCACTGAGCCAAAGGGCTCAGGTCGCAGGCGATGCCTCGCCGTCCCTGCCGGCACGCTTCAAATGGAATCGTGCCCGACCCGCTGAACGGGTCGAGAATCGTCTGCCCCGGTCGGGTGAACAATCCGACCAAGACCGCAGCCAAGCCCGGTTTCATTTTGCTTGGATACGAGCACGCCGAGTGAAGCGGATGTCCCCAGTTACGCGCCGAATAGGGCTTGTGTTGATACGGAAAGGCACTGAATTCTTCGAGCGCGCTCGAATACGAAGTCGACTCGGGGTCGACGGACCAAAGCCCTAATTGCGACCCATTGGCCGGTGCCGCTGGGGTAGCCGTCGTCGTGGTCAGATTCCTATGGACTCGTTCGGCCGACGGTCGGTACCCGAGACTTCGGCTTCCGCAAAATCAGCACGTATTGATGGTGAAGATTGGGGACATAAGCAAAGGGATAGCCGTAAGGGTAGAGCCTCTTATGGTTCTGGGCCAGGATGATAATTCCGTGCAGGTCAAATTTCGGCGAGGCGCTTGGCCCTGTGAGACGGCGTATTAGATCGGCGTGGTAGGCGATGTAGTCGCTGCCATGGCGGAAGTCGCCGACCACAATGGCGGCATATCGACCTGGCTTAAGAACACGCCAGCAGTGGTGGAACACTTTGCAGACTTCATCAAGGAAGCCTTCGTAATCGTCGATGTTGCCTAGGTCAGCCTCCTCCTCGCTGTACTGCTTCGCCAGGCCATGCTTGAGCCGCACCGTCCTGACCTTGTGGTCGGCCTTCTTGGTCAGGATCTTCCAGTACGGGGGCGAGCAGACGGCGAAATCAAAGGTAGCGTCCGGAAACTTCCGCTTGTTTCCTAGCATCGCGCGGGAATCGCCGGTGAGGATAGTTTGGGTCCGAAGGGCCTCCGGCCCAACTTCATGAAGAAGGCGGTCTCGGGACAGTTCCGTCCAGTGACTGATTAGCTCGATGCCAACTCCACGACGTTCTGCAAGCGCACACGCTTTTAGAGTGGATCCGACACCTAGAAACGGATCGATAACACGCTCGCCCGTCTTCGTGAAGAAGCGAATCAAGCGCATGACGTCTTGGTACGAGTAGGGAGCGGGATGCTGGCGCTCGATCTGGGCGTGATCGTGGCCGGCGCCCAACCCTTTCTGGAACCAAACGCTCTTCGTTTCGGCGATCCATTCTCTGCCGACCAAGTCATTCAGCTGGTTTCGGCTGGCAATCTCGGCCGCGGGGTGTTGGCCGTTGGTCATCGGAAGCACCGCTGCGGCAAGAGTTCCGTTGCGATGCGCGCCGTTGGTGGATGGCCGGGCTGCTAGTTCGACGCTAGTTCGACGCTTAGCGGGCTGGCGATCTGGCGACACGATTGTGTCATTGTAGCATCGTTCTAGTAGCGATGTGGTGATTTTCTGGTATCGTTTCGAGATCGGAGCAGAGCTTGGTGCAATCATCGGCTGAGGCTACCCGTTTGAAGGCGCTTCGAGAAGAGCAGTTCATGTCGCAGGCAGACCTGGCTACCGCGTCGGGAGTGGGCAGGGCCACCATCGCACGGATCGAGACTGGTCGGCAGACACCGCACGGACGCACTGTGCGCAAGTTGGCCGGGGCTCTTGGGGTCACGCCGAAGACCTTGGTTCCCAACCCTGCAGCAGTGGCGTTCAAGCGTCGTCCGAGAGGAGGCTGAAAGAGGTACGAACATGCGTTCGGCTATCCTAATCGCAACCAGGTCCTTGTGCGGAAGAACTTGGAGCTCAACGAGCGTTCTTCCTAGCTAGGCTCTGGGGCGAGGTCCCACGAGTAGTCGGTCACCGTCCATCCGCCACCCGCCTGGTTCAGCTCAACCTGCAGCAAGCCCTTAAGGTTGGTCGGAGTCGGGTCGTAGCGACTGCTCATGATCTGCACCGTCTGGACTAGGACTGCGGACGTCGAGCCAGCCAATGTCAGAACGACGATGCTGCCAACATCGCCGATAGACGATGCTCTTGCTGCAACTAGGTCAGTTACAGCGTTTCCCACCCGCTGGCGCACAGCACTAGAACTCACAGCCGCGAGCGCTAAACCTTGCACGTTCGGATGGCCATAGTCGTAAGTGGTCAGAGCAACAGCGAAACGACGAGCAACGGCTGCGACGGCTTCGCGATCCTGCTGATCCCGGGCCGCCACGGCGCGTCCATCCGATACCTGCCACACAGCCATCGCGAGTAGCACAACCAAAAGACCGATCGCGATGGACTTCCCTCTCTCCACTGATGGCCGTCCGAGCGCCGTCAGCATTGAAGGGCCAGCGATGGGTCGACCGGTACTCCGTGGATCCGGACTTCGAAATGCAAGTGAGGACCGGTGGAGCTGCCGGTGCTACCAATGGCGCCGATGAGTTCGCCTGCTCTAACGAGTTCATTGGGTGTGACGAAGATCGCCGAGAGGTGGCCGTAGATCTCCTCTTCCGAACCACCGACAGCAACCTTGATGTAATTGCCATAGCCGACAGGGATTCCCAGTGCGTCGACCATCGTGCTCGCGATCTCCACGAACCCGTCGTTTGCTGCGCGCACCGGAGTTCCCAACGGTGCGGCCAGATCGATCCCAGTGTGGAAGTGTGGATAGCCGAACCCGGGCGGCTCGAGCAACACCGACGTCGGACCGAAACCCTGAGTAACGACGGCCCCACCAACCGGGCAAGCAATAGAACCAGGCACCGACGTGGAGCCGGCGAATCCCGTAACAAACGCGCCTCCGCCCGACAACTCATCAGTGAGCGCCAGGACGCCGACCACCACCAGGCCGATCGGTGCCACGATCAGAATCAGTGCGCTAACCGCGATCGCCTTCCAGAAGGTGCGAAGCAGTCTCGAACCTTGTCGGCGTGCGACGGTCGATGCCAACTGCTTCAGAACGGCTCCGGCAGCGGCGGCGGGAGCGGCCACCTACCGCAACGCCTCCGCCGGCTCGCCTGCGTTGCGCATGGGACGCGGCACGCAGATCCCGCACTTGAACGGCTCCGTGCAAAAGAGGTGATGCTCTGGCGCGTAATCGACCGTCTGCATGGCAACGTGCTCGCCTGCCCCAGTGATCACCAAGCATTGGCCTCGCTGTGCACCCTGCAGATAGGCAGCTTCCACCTCGGAAAGGTGAAAAGCCTGGACAACGCGGGCAACGTGATCCGGGTGCTGCTTGTGCAGGATCGTCATCGCCATGTTGGACAGGCTGGCCACCGCTCGCGGCGAGGAAAGCATCTCCGAGACGCTCTGTGACACCAGCACCAATTGGGTGTTCGAATGACGTGCGGTTCGGGCCATCTCCTCGATGAACGCCATACCCTCGTCGTGCTTGGTCAATGACCAGAACTCGTCGATGCAGATGACTCGACGCTTGGTTTCGACAGTCATCCAGGTGCGCAGGTGGTTGAGGATCAACCAGTAAACGAGAGGCAGCAGTTCGACCTGTTCCACCCGAACCGTGCGCACGTCAAATACCACGAAGTCATTGGCCAGATTGACATTGGTTCTCTGGTTGAACATCGCGCCGAGATAGCCCGTCGTGAAGCGCTCCAACCTGTCGAAGAGGCTCCGAGCCGCCAACCGGGTGCGATCCTCGGAGCCGTAACGCTCCCGGATCGCCGCCTGGAAATCGGCCGTTACCGGCGCAGGCTGCGTCCACGTTGCAGGATCGGCGGGATTGATGCCGACTCTCTGGTACGCGGCCGTTATCGCCCCGTCTACGAGCTGGAGCTCCTCCTCCGGCAGATAGCCCAATGCCAGCTTCCAGAAGTTGATCAGCTGTGGCACCTTCGAGGTGAAGGGATTTCTGCCGTGCTCGTGGGGAAGATCCCACAAGTTGATGGTCTTGTGGCTCCCGAGGTGCACGGGGACCACTTCGCCGGCGCAATGCTCCGCTATCGGCCCGTATTCGCCACGCGGATCGATCACCGCGACCCGGGCGCCGGCTATCCACTCCTCGAAGACCTTCTCTTTCACGTTGTGACTCTTGCCATTCCCGCTCCAGCCCAAGACGAGAAGGTGTGGGTTGTCCCAAGTCCGCGGGTTCAGCACTAGAAGCGACTTAGCGGTGCTCTCCGATCCCACGAGTCCGAATAGGTAACCTTCCGGCTCCACTTGGTCTGCAGCGTTGAACGGGAAAGCGGCAGCTAGTGGTCTTGTGGAAATGCCACGGGTCTGCCCAAGGCGGTTCGTCGCCTGCGGCAGCATCGACTGAAGCCCCTGCTCCTGGCGGTAAATCGCACGCTGCGACCTGAAGAACAGGCCCGCGAGCTGATCCTCGATCGCTCTCGTCGCTTGCTCGAGTTCATCCAGGGATTGGGCGTAGGGCATGAAGTAGAGGGAGAGCTGGAACCACTTGTTCTTCTTGCGGAACTCGTCCTTCGCATAGTCGATGTCGTCCAGCTTGTCCCTGAGCTCGCGCTCGCTTGGCGCGTCGCCAGCGACTGCACCCAGGGTCCCCACCAACTCGCGCTCGTTTGCATCCAGCCGTCGCCGCGACTGCTGCACGTCCAAGGGTCTGATGTGCAGGGACACGTCGATGTTGAAGTCGAGGTTCAGGACGTCGCGCAACCAGTTCCGCTCCACGTCGGTTGGGTAGTCCTGGACGTACAGCGTTCTCAGGTATAGCTCGTCTCGGTTGCGGCAGACGATGTGGTCCTCATTGATCTGCATCACCGAAGGGATGACCATCTCCCGAACGTCGGCTACGCGGACCTCGAGACTGACTACCTCCTCGTCGGCGAGTGCTCGCACCATAACTCGGCGCACGGGCGCCGACTTCGCCCGCATCTTTTGCAGCCTCGCCATGGACGAGTCGTAGGAGTAATAGAAGAGCTCCTCGATTTCAGCCGACGCCAGTCGACGGGTCCGCACACCAGCTCGCGCCAGGATGCGAGTGATCTGCTGATCCTTCTGGAGCAGCTGAGCACCCACCTCATCTCGCGATGGCCGATGCGTGAGCCGTTGGACAGCCGGCTTGGTAAACGGGACGACTATGTAGAAACGGCGGTCTTTGATCCGCTTGTCCTGAACGAGGCACCGCACCTTGGCGCGGTACTCGGCCAGCCGCTCCTCGCGCAGGTCGGCCTTTGCCTCCCACGCGTGCTGCCAGCGCTCGAGCGTCTCAAAGTACTCGTCCGGCTCGTACACGCGGCTCCGAACCAAGATCTGCAGCGGGCCGGGCAGGTAGCTGAGCAGCTCCGCCATGACATCGAGCAGCGCCCGCTGTTCCGACTCTGCCTTGAGGTCGAAGTTGACCCCGCCCGCCTCCAGAACGATCCGTGGACCCTCGCCCCGCACATGAAGGACACCATCCTCGATGGCCTCCACCAACAGATGCGACCTCGTGTCATCGCCTCGCGCCGGGTTGTGGCTACGCTTGCCGAACAGTAACGGCGATCTCATTGCTGCCCTCCTCACGATGCACGGTGATCCGCAGGTCATCGATCAACAGCCGAAGATCCGAACGGCCCCGCACGGTGAACGGCATGTCGAGCTCGCTGAGATCCGCCTGGACCTCATGATCCACTCGGACGTCCTTCACAGAGAACACCTCCTTGGTCAAGTCGAGAATGCTCGAGCCGGATTCCAACCGGGCCAGCCCGAGATTGGCCGTGCGCTTGGCGCCGCGTGCAAAACGCACCCGGTCCAATAACTGCATTTCGATCGGCCGCCCGTCGCCCGGCCGCACGAATGCGATCAACGCGGCGAGGTAGAGTGGCACGAGCCCGATCGGAACGAAAAGTGTCGGAGAGCCGAGTGCTGGAGCCAGCAGCCCCACCAAACCGATCGAGAAGAGCAGGCCGATAAGCAGAAGCAAGGCGGCGCGGACGCCCAGCCGCCGACCCGCCACCGTGACCGATGTCTCGATGCGCTCAATGTCCGACGTGATGCGATACGTCTCCATCGCTCAGCCTCTTACGGCCGCGCCGGAAAGCACAGCCGCCAGAACGAACGCCACTATCAGGACCGCAAGGACTCCCCCCGCCTGGACGGGGTGTGACCTGCTCATCCGCCAAACGATCGTGCCGACGGCTGCTCCAAGGCCAAGGGCCAAAAGAGAAGCACCAAACACCAATGCCGTCGGAGCATGGCCACGAGTGACCCCGGCTTCGGTGACGATCACGACTGCGGAGCCAATGGCCCACGCGGTGATTGCCGCAGCGAATCGAAATGGAAGCATGAGCAATTTCATGCGGCCTTCCTCGTGGCCTCCCCCGGGGCGAGGCGTTTCCTCGCGATCTGAACCGGGCGTGAAAGTGCCAACTGATGGGCCGTTTTCCGCGCTGAGCTGATCGCTCCGCTCGGCTCCCCCAACGCCCGTATGACAGCGGCCGGAATCATGATCATGAAGAGCAGCATCGTGAACACCAGGAGCACGTTCATCACAGCCACGTTCGACGCTGCGCCGATGAACACGAAGGTCATAAAGACCAGCACGTTCACGAACTTCAGGAAGATGAAGCCGCAGAGCATCCGAAACCAATAGGCGACTAGTCCACGGGCAGCTGGCAGGATGGCGAGGGCAAGGACGAACGGAGACACGACGACGAGGATCCAGAGAGCGACGATCCGAATGAAGTAGACGACGAATAGGATCAGCAGCTCGACAACCACAAAGACCATCAACAGGGCATCGACCAGAGCTTTGATGAGCGCGTTCATGTCGTCGATGGTGGTCGGGTCCTGCACGCTGATGAGCTGGAAGGCCTTCAGTGATCGCAGCTCCACCACTACGTTCGTGTTTATGCCTCCAACCAGCGCGTTGTCGATGTTGACGAGCTGTGTAATCAAGAAGTAGGACGCGCCCATAAGAACGAAGAAAACGATGAAGTTGACCAGCAAGCGTCCGAGCTCGTGACCCGCGCCGACGAACTCGCCCACCATCCACAGGAGCACCATCACGGTGAAAAGAAGCACCAGGAGCGAGCCACTGGCGATCCCAAGAGAGATCCCCCACATCTGCTTCAGCTTCGTGTTGTCGACCAGGACGCCGGCGTTCTCGGTTCCGTCGAGGTTGTCGCTGCCGGCTACCAGCGGATTCCATATCTGGCTCATCTCGTCGCTGAACATCGAATCCATCCCGTAGAGAAGGCCGCCAATCGCCTGATAGATCGCCTTGGTGGGATTGAAGTCTGGAAAGATGCCGGCACCGCGCGCCGGGGTTGCTGTCGGCTGGCCAACTGTCGACAGAGTTGCTGGCTTCGGGTTTGGTGGTGGACTCACGGACGCGTAAGAAGCGATCGCCCCGCCCCACAGCGCCAGCAGAAGCACACAGACCACAAGCAGGACCCGATTGTTCGCCGACATCAGTGAGCCACGAAGCCCGCAAACAGCCGAACGATGGGCCCGGCCAGAAGACCGAGCACGACTCCTCCGACCGAACCGACCATGAACTGCTTACCGCGCTCCTGGCCGCCGATCGTGTGGTCGAAGATGAAGAACGCACCACCAAGCACAAAGCCCAGGACTCCAAGAGAGACCAGCAGGCCCTGGACCCAGCCCGTTATGTTGCCTAGCGTTTGGTCAATCGCGTCGGCTGCGAAGACCGTCTGATTGGTTGCCACGAGCGTAGTCGTAGCAACCACGAGAGTACGCACTAAACCTCTATGCATGGATTACTTCCACCTCCTTTCACTAACTGACGACTCTCACCAGGTCATGACTGCAGGCTATGCAGACCCGGCCTGCCAAGCCTCATCAGAGCCTCAGGAAAACCTCAAGAAACGCTGAGCTTTCCGGCGTCGACAAGAAAGTTCTGCATACCGTTGGCGGCGGCACGATTCAATTCAGGCAAGACGTGCGTGTAGGTGTTCATCGTCAGCCCGATCTGTGAGTGGCCGAGGATCTCCATCACCACTCGCGCGGGGACTCCCTGAACTAGCAATAAGGTCGCGCACGAGTGCCGCAGGTCATAGAACCGTCGCCTTGGCAGCCCCACCCGTCTGAGCAGCCTTTGGAAGGACCGCGTGACGTTCTTGCCGTCGAGTGGCAGGCCCGTGTGGCTCGTGAAAACAAGGTCGTTGTCGTGCCACTCGGGCCCCAAGAGCAGGTGCTCTTCACGCTGTCTAGCTCCGTGTTCGCGCAACTTCTCGGCAATGTAGGGCGGCATGGCCAAAGTTCGATGGCTGCGCCGACTCTTAAGCTCGACCAAGTGAAACTGTCCCTCCAATCGCTGCAGCTCAAAGCGGGCATGAATCAGCCCCGCTTGGAAGTCCACGTCCTGCCACCGAAGGCCAAGAGCTTCGCCCTGCCGCAGCCCAACAGCCACGGCCACTGAGTACAGCGCCTCCAGTCGATTCCCCTTGGCTGCCTCCAGCAAAACCCGTACCTGGCTGGGCGTGAACGGCTCGATCTCCCTGTGCGGGACGCGGGGTGGATCGACGAGTGTCGCGACGTTGCGGCCGACGTAGCCCGCCTTCATCGCTCGGTTCAGTGCTCGCCGGAGCACTGCGTGGAAGTACTGCACGCGCCGCGGCGAGAGCCCCGTCTCCAGTCGTTCATTTAGGAATCGCTCGATCATCAATGGGGTCAGCCTTGCGAGCTCCACGTTGCCCAGCTTCGGGATCAGATGTTTGCGGACGATCGTTCGGTACGACACGAAGGTCGATGCCCGCAGCGTTGGCTTGGCGGCATCAACCAACCAGCCTTCCAAGTAGCGGGCTAAGGCGATGCGGCCTGTGATCGGAGCAATACCCTGTTGCAGATCGCGGTTTATGACAGTCAATTGCTCACGCACCTCTCGCTGCGTCCTCCCGTACACGAAGGACCTGCCGCCAGTGTCCTTGTGTGCCTGCCCGACCCAGCGGCCATCCTTGCGGCGATAGATAGAGCCTTCGCCCGGTGCCCTTCGAGTCATCGGACCTTCGCCTCATCCGACACCAGGTGCCCTTCAAGCTGTGAATCGACCCACCTGTGTAGTGCTGCGATTGGTATGCGCGGAGAGCGGCCAACGCGGATCACCGGAAAATCAGCGCCGCGCATCACGCGGTAAAGAGCTGCACGGCTAATTCCCAACATCTCAGCTGCCTCAGCCGGAGTGATACAGACGCGTTCCATCCGAATCAAGCCGACCTGTTAACCCGAACTCGGTTTCGGCCAAGCCTGACGAGGAGCCGTTGCCGACCGCGAGGGTCGCGGCGGCTGTGAAGGTATCTCGACTCGGTCATGTTTGCGGCACTTCCCTTGTGCGCCAAGGTGGTGCCGCCTCCGCCGGAGTCAGCAGCGGGGCGGTCACATTCATGAGCCGCGCCGTCTTCCGACGCACCTCGCCAGCGAAGTCGCGGTCCCGACTGCCGAGATAGCTCCGAACCAAAGGCTCAGCATCCGCGAGCGTGTCGCCCAGGTCAGTACGCTGTCGCAGAGCTGCAAGGCTGGTCGCATATCCCATGAGCCCGCGCACCAGCATTTCCTCGGAGGCTTCCTCGATTCGCTGGCGCACGATGCCAGTGCTGGTAGGCGCGAGCCTTACCGCCCTGAGCTGGCGCCAGGCTGGATCTTCAGGCCAATGCTTCACCTGCTTGTCTCCTGTCGGTCTGCGGAGAGAGAGCCAGCGACCGGTGCTGTACTCCCAAAGATCCTGGATGCTGCTAGCGACTTCCTCGACCCCTTTCAGGTGGAACTCACTCAGCACAAGCCGGCGGAACTGAAACTCAAGCCGCCACACTGGGAGGGCGCGATCACCGCCTTCCCACACATCCTGCAGCCAGCCGCTGCTCTTCTTCCGGCACTCTTCTGTTTTGTCGTAGACGCGGGCCGCCAGGTCTCCCCTTCCGAACATGAACCCCGTCAGGCGCCTCCCTGTCGCGAACAGTTCCTGGAAGACCCGTCGCTGGCGGCCCTGGCATACGAACCGCGCCAGGTCACTGAGCTTGGGCGTCCAGCCCTGGAAGTCGACATAGAGATCGACACGTGAAACGGCAACATCCGGTGGACCCACAAAGAGGTCGTGCCTGAGCATGAGGTTCACTAGGTCCCAGGCCATAGCCGGCCCGCATGAGTGGAGATAGGCCGAGTGAAACTGGACTAAGGCTGCTGGAAATCGCTCGCCCTTGCCAAGGACGAGCTCGAAGTCGGGCGATGTGAGCCAGTAGGTGTAACCCCTGAGGCCGAACGGCTTGATGAGAAACGCTTGGCTCGTGACAGGCAACTCGAACGGGACCGCCTCTTCGGCCGCCTGCGCCCGCATCTTGGCTTCCTCCAAGCCCTCCCGAACACTGGACTTCAACTGGCCGCGGACTGACACATGAAGCGTGTCAATTCCGGCGCTGAGCACGGCAATGGACATCTACAGTTGGCTCTGCAAACGCCCTGGAAGGCACGGTGTTACGCGTTCCGTGCCTGGCGCCTGAGCCACTAGTGATGCGAGCAGAGCCTCTGCCGTCGGCTTGTCCAGCCAGATCGACTGGAACCTGGCCTCGTTGTCGAATTGCCAAATGCCGCGACCCGGCAGTGGAGGTAGGGTGGCGGCTCCAGCATTGTCCTCGCCCAACAGGATTCGGCTGTTAATCGCTGAGCGAACGCGGAAGGCGACCGTCGCCGGGATGTTCGCCTTGATCTGGCCGGGCACTGCCTCGGCGTCTGGGCGTTGGGTCGAGACGATCACATGGAAACCTGTCGCCCGCCCGAGCCGGCATATTCGAGACACCGAAGCAAGGGCTGCCTGTCGGCGCCCTTTCTCGTCTCTATTGCTCGATTCAACGGCGCTCAGTTCCGCCATCTCGTCGACCACGACCAGGACATAAGGCAGGTGCCGCCCACTATCGGCGGAATTCCAACGTCGGATGCTCTCCGCACCTGAGCGGTTAAGCGCGGCTTGTCTTTGATCCAGCTCGGCGAGGAGCACCTCCATCAGCTGGAGGCAACCATCGAGGTCGCGGGCGACCGGGCCTAGCATGTGCGGGAGGCGCTCGAAGACGTTGAACTCGAGGCCGCCCTTTAGGTCGATCAACCCAAGGCGCAAGTCTTCCGGGCTGTGCGTCAGCACGGCCCACGTCACCAGCTGGCGTATGAAAGCACTCTTGCCGCTATTCGTCTGGCCCCCGACCAGGAGGTGGGGGAGATCTGCCAGGTCAGACCACAATGGCCCGTGTCGCGTGACGCCTATCCCAATTGGCAATCGGCCAGCCGGCTTCGGGCGAGGCCGAGAGTAAAACTCCGAGAACACCACCCGATCTGGGAGCTGACCTGCAGCTGCGCGCATATGGACGAGCCCCCGTTCGTACCAGAACTCAGCAGATACGTCGAGGGCCTCCTCGATCTCCTCTCGCCGGCGCAGCAACATTGAGACGCTTACGCCTACGGGCATGCGCCATGCCAGATCCCATGTCTTGCCGTTGCGCCGAGCTCGAGCAAGTCGCGGTTGGCGACCCGCCGATGAAAGTCCGATCTCGATAAGCGCTCGGGTGGCGCGGCCAGCAAACGACCATCGCCGAGCCAACCGAACCGCAACCACTAGCGCGGCTGCAATCGGTACCGCTGAAAGCGCAACGACCTCGCGCCACGACGAAGGCCAGAGGGGCGAATCCGCCCCCCTGGCCCGAATCAGAGCGGCGCTGGCTACAGCCAGTGCGAGGATGGCTTCTACCTCGACTCGCCGCTTGTGAGCCATGTTCTCTTCGACTTGCCCTGGGCCGGCGCGGGCTCTGGGATGTTCGGTTCCGGCAAGGTCCCGACCTGGGGATTCGCGTCGGGCGCTGCGCCCATCTCTTGCAAGAAGTTGGCGACGACCTCGGTCCTCAGCTCCACCTTCGTCCCCTTCGGAGCGTTCCGTGGATAGAAGTAACCGTTCAGGCGGCCCTCGACTTTGACGCGCGATCCCTTCACGAGTTTCGTCGCGGCGTCATCGGCCAGCGCGTTCCAGGCCACGACCCTCACGATGTCGCGCCCCTGCTGCGACTCCGGGCGAGTGATTGACACCAGGAAATCGGCCTTGGACTTGTCGTCCGCGACCTTCCTGAGGCTGACCGCGCTGACGACATGACCGAGCAACTCGACCCGGTTCACTTCAGTCGCTCCATGCGGGCAAGCTCGAGCGTGAGGAGCTGCCCTCGCCAACGCCTCACCCGCAGCCGGATCCTCCGGCGCCCTTCTGCGATCCTCCGGCGGAGCCCGAGCTCCGGCGGCATGTCCTTGGTCGTCCTGCTCATAAGCGCACCTCCTTTGTGTTGGCTGGCCTTAGGCACTCACGCGACTCTGACCAGCAATGACGATGCGCAAATGAGACCGGGCTCCAATGGGACGTCTCAACCACGTCTTGGGACGACTTGGGACGACTTCAGACGTCCCAGACGTCCGCATGAGGTAGGCAAGCTGGAAACCTCAGCGATTCTTGAGGTTCTCCTGAGGCTCCGATGAGGCTTTGTCGCGTACTTACGTTCACTGTTCGAGTTGGATGTCCAACGAACGGCTCCGACGAGCCATAGCTACTGCCCGCGTCAGCGTTGAGGCTGTCGCCACCGCTGCGAACGTTGACTCAAAAACGGTCCTCAGATGGATTGCGGGACGCCTTCCCTATCCCCACTACCGCTGGGCCGTCGCGTCCTTCCTGAAGCAGGACGAGGCCTACCTATGGCCAGACGTGCCCGCACGCACAGGTCCACGCGGACTGGAGGCCCTGGACCTGATCCTTATCTACACTCATCGCTCCGAGGTTCCGCCAGAGCTCTGGTGGAATCTCTTCAGCGCTGCCGAGCGCGAGATCGACCTGCTCGCATATGCGGCCCTGTTCCTCCCCGAGCAGCATCTCTCTCTGATCGACCTGCTTCGAGAGAAGTCAGCCGCCGGCTGCAAAGTTCGCCTCCTTCTCGGAGATCCAACCAGCCTCAAGATCATCGAAAGGGGCGAGGAAGAGCAGTTTGGTGAAGGGATCGTTTCTCGCTCGAGGGTTGCTCTACTTCACTACCAGCCGCTGGCAATCTCTGGAGGTGCACAGATCCGCGTTCATGGCACGACGCTGTACAACTCCATCTACAGGTTCGACGACACGATGCTGGTAAACACTCATGTCTATGGTTGCAATGCCTACAGCGCTCCAGTGCTGCATCTCCGGCACTTAGCAAGAGGCGGTCTTTTCGATACCTATCTCGAGAGCTTCGAGTCCGTATGGGCGCTGTCGACACCCGCACCGTTTGCTCAGAATGGAACTGCCCAAACGTGAGCCGCATGGAGTATTACAACGACCCTAACGCTCCTGCGCCTACCTCGATCGTTGCCGCGGCGTCCGCTGTCGTCGTAAACGACGAGCACAAGATCCTGCTGCAACGGCGAAAGGACAACGATCTCTGGTCACTCCCGGGCGGCGCAATGGAGATCGGCGAATCGATCGCTCAAACCGTCTTGCGCGAGGTCCAAGAGGAGTCTGGGCTCCATGTCGAGCTTGTCCGCCTCGTGGGCATCTACACCGACCCACGACACGTCATCGCTTACTCAAACGGTGAGGTCCGGCAGCAGTTCTCCATATGCTTCGCATGCCGCGTCATTGGCGGCGAGCTGAGACGCGGCGACGAGTCGACCGAGGTCGCCTTCTTCGCACCTAACGAACTCGAGGACTCCCTCAATTCGACTTCGTCTTCGTGACTTCTTCGAGAACCGGGCGGAGCCCGTCATCGTCTAACCCACGGACGTCGACGGTTGGAAGTTGGCCGAACCGACAATCACGTGAAGTCATCCGCGCTCGGGCGGACGTACAAGTTTGTTACTAGGCTTATCTAGCGATCAACTCGTAGGCGCGAATAGTTGGTATGCCCATCGACCAGTGAGCGAAGGTTCGGTTGACGCCGTCTATTAGCCCAAAAAGGTCGGGGTTATCTGTCGCCCAGTACACAACTATCCGTGGCACGGCCTTACCGTGGCTGAGCGCATTAACGATGTCTTGCCGTGCCGCCCATCGACTCTGAGCGAACCATCGCGTTTCCAAGATGTTCGCAACTTCAATCGACAGCAGTCGGTACGCCGCCGCGGCGAGTGAGACGCCGTCGTCCTCGAGCGCGGCGTCAAGACCCGGGTCGTCGTACCGCTCAATGTCGGCATGAAGGATCGGGCCTTCGTTTAGCACAACCGCCGGCACGTGGCGAGTATGAAGACTCCAGGATGGGCCGGCGGATCAGATCGTTACTTAAAGGTCGGGCTAACCTCGACTAGCTCTTGCGCTTCCTGATGGTCACCACTACTGCAGTCACCAGCAGCGCGCCGCCCAGACCATACGCCCATAGCTCGAGATCCTTGGGCGTCCTGCCCGTGGCTAGGAGGACAAGAATCAGGATGATCGCACCGACGGCAGCCAGTGCGTCAAGGGTGTCGAGAGCGCGCACCAGCCGACTGTATAGCTGCTAACCCGACGTTGCATTGCACGCGCTCCCCAAAGTGCTCGGCGGCAGGGTCGCCCGACAGGTCGCCGTCGTGCGACGGCGACTCGCTACTCCGCCCAATCGCGATTTTCGAATCTGAGCCCGGGGTCGTTAGGCAATGCGATGAACCGGCGAATCCATTGACTGTCTAAGGACTGAAGCGGCACCGCCACCTATCTCCCGGCCGTGAATTCGCCTAGTGCACCGTGGCAGAGCGGAGGGCTGTTCCGCTTCAAGCCCCAGGCTCCGCCTGCCTAGCGGTAAAGGGCTTTCCGCTCGCCCTCCGCCCCGCCTATCTCGGTGCGTCGAATCCACCAAACACCGGGAGAGGCAGCGATGGCTACACAGTCCTTTCGTCAGTCCGATGGTTCCTTCAAACCGGTTCTCGGGTTCCTTGCACCAACTACCGCACTCGCAGATTCAGGCGATCCGGAAGCTAACCGTCGCAGCAGGCTCGCCGCCAGCGACGAACTTCTGGAGGAGCTCGAGGAACTCAACCTCCTTGACCGCCGCGCCCTTCCCCAGCAGGTGCGAAACCGGATCACCGCGCTCCACTTCGCTGTCACCGGCGCCCGATCCGAGTCGAAGCTGAAGACATGCGTCGCCGCTCACGACTTCGTGCTTGGCTTGCAGGAGCCGCTGATGGCCGGCAATCCGCGTACCTCGGCGGCACGTCCGTCAGGTCATCGGCGCCCGGGCCAGCCGATCACGGTCAGGATGCCCGTCGGTGGCGCCTGGAAGCTACTTTCGCTCCCAGCGGAGCCAGACGGTGGATTCACCGAAGACTGGTTCGTGCAGGCGGCATTGACGATCGAACGCGCTTGGGAGCGCTGGGCGTACGCGCAGCACCACGCGGTCGCAGCCGCCCGCCGACGAAGCCGCACCGCCCGCCATGCTGCCGCCCGGGCGATCGTCGCTTGGAGCAACTACTGGCAGCTCCTTGAAGAGGCGGACCGCCTTCGCGGTGTCTCCGAGCCGCCAGTCACCTAGCGCCGAGCGCTAGATGCGCGTGGAAGACTTCCACGATAGACGGGCACCGTTATGCGAGTGCCATCCATTCGGCAGCACATGCTGAACTTCAGCGGCCGCGATGACGACCGCGAAGCGGCACCACACCGTGCCCCGGATGCTCCTCCGGCGGTTCTCATCCGAGCCGCGTGCAGACAATCCTCAGCTTTGGGGGCTGGACATTCTTTCAGGTACGCCGTACCGAGCGAGGATTAACAATGAAGCCGTAATTCGGCACTACTACCGATTCGAAGATCCAAAGATTCCCATCGCCCCCAGCCAAGCCGAAGAATGGCTGTCACGCATCGAGAGTGATGCCGTCGTGCCGATTCGCAAGTTGGTCGAGGGAATAGCTCTGACCGTGATCGAACGAGAGTCGATGGCTTTCTTCTTGCACGTCACACAGAGGCGCACTCCCCAGAGTCGAGCGTGGCACGCCCACCTCGATGAGCAGATCTACACAGAGTTCCTGAAGGCGCAGCTCAGCAATCCCGAGTACATCCGCAAACGGTACAAAGACCACGGCGATTTCCAGAGCGATGAAGAAATCGAAAGGTGGCGCATAGAGACCCTTTCCGACCTTGAGACTGGTGTGATTGGCGTCGAGTCCGGTCAGAACCGTGAGGTTGCGTACATGTTCCTCGCGGCTGACAAGATTGTCGCCGGCATCAGCAACTCGACTACATGGTGGTCTCTGCGCGCTCCGGCCGGCGCGGGATTCATTTGCTCGGATAGCCCATTGAATATTTACGACCCCGGGGCTCCGAATCGACCCAAGGAGCACGCTGGCGTCGGCTGGGTCTCCTCGATTGCCGTTGAGGCGACGCTGCCGCTCGACCCGCGTGTCTGTTTACTCCTGACTCCGGGTCCCCCCACGTGGCGAATTAAGGAGGTCGACGCCGCTCGGGTCGCGGAAATCAATCTTCGTACCTACGCGGCGGCTCAGCAGATCATCTATGGGGCGTCGCAGCTGGCCGTTCAAGAGGTACGAAGGAACGCCAAGCGAAACCGGGCTCGCGTCGAGGCATGGGCCGAACGAGCGGAAGGACGATCCGCAGGAGCGAACGCAGTGGTGCCTGAAGCGCCAAGAGAGGGCTGTGCCAGGGTGCAATCGAAGCAACTCGCGAGGAGGGAGCCGCGGGTCGGGGCTGCGTTG
>WNGL01007198.1_pt1 | contig 17722 bp, 5 predicted proteins | sample 5400591 | NCBI WGS metagenome assembly WNGL01 (sample SAMN13153377, study PRJNA577476) | soil metagenome | isolation source: 80 cm soil or saprolite under Garry oak tree replicate 1 | place: USA:California | collected 2016-06-15 | reverse complement strand
CTCAGGGCTTCGCTCGCGAGCTTGCCGCCGAGCGGGCCGGCCAGCGCCCCGCCGACCGCGCCGCCGAGAGCGCCCTCGCCCACGGCCACGAGTCCGCCGGTAACCGAGCAGCCCTGTTGCGTCTTGCCGCAGCTCATCAAGTACGACACACCGCTGGATGCGGCACCTGCCAGGGCGGCGCAGCCAACCGTGCCGATGCCCGCGGTCAGGGCCTCGCAGCCCAAGAAAGTACCCGCGCCCACTACGATCGATGTGATCGCCGCGGCATGGTTCTTGACGAAGGTCGTCGCACCGGCCACGGCCTTCTTCGCATAGGACAAGGTCTTCTTGCCTACATTGACCGTGGCTCTGTACCAATGTTTCACGGTAGATGTCGTCGCATGCCATACATGGGATGCCTGACGCTTTGTCCAGTCCCAGGTATCGCTGACCAAGCTGCTCATCTCGCTGAGCAGCCTTGAGGTCTCGGCCTCGAGTTGCTTGAGCTGGTTGTCGAGGAACGAGATGGTGCTGTCCAGCGCGGACATCGTCGCGTCCCAGGCGGACGAGACGAAGCTGGTCGCGTCGTTCCACGCCGAGGAGGCGAAGCTCGTCACGTCGTCCCAGCCGCTGCTGACGGCGTTGCCGATGTCGTTCTGGACGCCGCAGGCGACGTCCAGGAAGCAGTGGCCCGTCGGGTCGGTGTGCACCAACGGGTTGCCGCCGTCATAGGCGAACGGGTTCGCGGCCGCGCTGTTCGGCACCGGGTTCGCCGTCGTCGTGTCCCGGTTCATGAACTGACCGGTGGCGGGGTTGTACCAGCGGGAACCCATGTCCGCCTTGCCGGTGCCCTTGTCGGTCCACGCGGACTGGAAACCGAGCGAGCCGGCCTGCCCGCTCGTCGCCGTCACGTTGCCCAGCGGATCGTAGGTCGTGGATCCGGAAAGGGCCGTGCCGGTGGCAGTGAAGTCACCGACCACATCGGTGTGCTGATCGACGTAGGCAAGGGTTCCGCTGCCCGCCACGGTTCCGCCGCCGGACGCGGCGCCGCCGGTCCCCACCAGCGTGCCGCCGGGAGTCCAGGTGTAGGTGCTGGCGCCGTCTGATGCCAGGGTATTGGTGTTGTCGGCGTACTTGAAGGTCTGGGTGTCGCCGAGGAGACCGGTGGTGTCGGTGAGCATCCGGCCTGACGCGTCGTAGGAGTAAGCCTGTGCGCCGTCGGTGATCTGCTGGCCGTAGGCGTCGGAGCTGAACCACACCAACGCGCTCGACGATTCCTGCTCTTTGAGCGTCCCGTTCGCGGAGTACTCATACGAGTTCACGCCGTCGCTGGTGAGCTCGTCACGTGCGTCGTACGTGTACACGTTCGAGCCGATCCGGGTGCGGTTGCCCGAGGCGTCGTACGCGTAGTCCGTAGTAGTGGCACCCTTCGCCCACGAGGTGAGGCGGTTCGCCTCGTCGTACGCGTACGTGTTCGCGCTCGACCCGTCGAACCCTGTAGTGGTCTTGGATGTCAGGTTGCCGTTCGGGTCGTAGCCGTACGCGATCGACGCGATCGTGGCCGAACCGGTGCTGTTGGCGAGCGTGTCACCGGTGAGCTCGTGCAGCGCGTTGTACGAGTAGTCGCGCAGGTCGCCGCCGGTGCCGTACTGGATCTGACTGATCTGGTCGACCTTGTTGTATGTGTACGACGAGGTCGCGCCGGTGGCCGGGTCCGCGAGTGTGGAGAGTTGGTCCGCGCTGTTGTATCCGTAGTTGGTGGTGCCCGCGGCGTCCTGGCGGGAGGTCAGAAGACCGTCGCCGTTGTAGCCGAGGTCGGCCGAGCCGGCGCTGCCGCCGGCGGTCAGCAGTTCGCTGCGGTCGTTGTAGGTGAACGTGTTCGAACTCGGCGCCTGGTACCCGGGGAGGCCGTCGATGCCGATCGCCGAGGTCGCGGCCGTCAGGACCCGTCCATCGCCGTCATACGTGAACGATCTGTTCGCGGTCGCCGCAGCGGCGCCGAAGCCGGACTCGCCCAGCAGGTTGCCGTTGTCGTCGTAATGGAGGCTGAGCGATACCCAGCCGGGTTGGGTCTCCTTCACAGGCCGACCAGCCGCGTCATACGCAGTCGTATATGTGGACTCCGCCGCATCGTCGTATGCGGAGGTCTTCGGTTCGACGACCGATTCGGGCAGGTTCCACGTGTTGTACGTGTAGCTCCAGTTGTTTCCGCGCCCGTCGGTGTATAGCGCGCGGTTGCCATTCGCGTCGTACCCGAAACTCGTCGTGATCGACGAGTTCGAGCTGACCGGCTGGACCTCCTGGGTCAGCGCCCCGGTGGAGTCGTACGTGAACGTGGACGTGTTCGAGCGGGCGTCTGTAGCGGAGAGCATCTCGCCCATGGCGTCGTACGTCGCCGAGGTCGCGGTCAGCACCGCGCCTGTGGCGTCCTTCTGCTGCGTCTGCACGACATCGCCCAACGCGTCGTACGCCTTGGTCGCGCTCGTCCCGTCCGCCGCGGTCGCGGTGGTCGGCCGGCCGAGGAAGTCGTAGGAGGTCGAGGTCGTGTTCCGGGCCGCGTCGGTGACCGAGGCCTGCTCGCCCACGTTGTCGTATCCGTACGAGGTGGTCGCGCCGTCCTGCGTGGTTTCCGAGGCCAGGAAGGCTCCGTCGGGGTTCGCCGCGGACGCCGCATACGAGTACGCAGTCGTCGACGTGGTCGGCGTCGGGTAGCGGTCGAGCGCCGTCGACGTCAGCTGCCTGCTCATCCAGTCGTAGGTCGACTGCGCCTGCGCCCCGGTCGGATCGGTCTTCGAGAGCAGATCGCCGTTGTTGTCATACGTATCGTCGGTGTGGCCGCCGTTCGGATCAGTCGTGCGCACGACGTCGCCGAGCTGGTCGTGGACGTAGCTCGTGGAGTGCTCGAGCGGGTCGACGACCGATGTCACCTGGTTGAGCTTGTCGTAGTTCCAGACCGTGGTGGCCGTGATCGGGAACAACGAACCCGGCGGAGTGTAGTCCGGTCGGGTCTGCGAGACCTTGTTACCGTCCGCGTCGTACGCGGTGCTGGTGACGTTGCCGTTCGCGTCCTGAGTCTCGACCGGCTTGCCGAAGGTGTCGTAGCCGGTCATCGTGGTGGGACGCTCCTGGACGGCCTCGCCGCCGTTCGTCACCACGCTCACTGTCGGGTCGGTGGTCACCGCGAGCTTGCCGGCTTCATCGTAGGTGTAGTTCGCCGTGTTGCCATTCGCATCCGTGTAGGACAGCGGAAGTCCGCGCTGGTCGTACGTGCGCGAGGAGGTGATCCACGACGAGGAGGCAGTGGTGCCGCCGTCGCGGCCGCCGCCGTAGAGGCTTGTGATCTCCGCCGCGGAGAGTACCCGCGGGTAGACCTGCACGTCGGAGATCTGACCCGGGAACTGGCCGACCTGCGCGCCTTTGTACTTGCCCCGGCCGATCGCGAGAGGGCCGTTGGCGGCGAACGGAGTGGCGTCCGTGGCCGTGCCGATCAGCGCGCCGTTGACGTACAGGCTCATCGTGTTCGTCGCGGAGTCGAACTCGCCCAGCACGAACGTCCATGTGTCGAGAGCCGGCGCGCTGCTCGCGTGTACGCGGATCGGGGTCGGGTCGGCTGTGTCCGAGGCGACTCGGGAGAAGGCCCATGCGTTGTCCGGGGCGTCGTACTGCAGGTAGAACCCTGAGGCCTGCCTGCCGTCCTGGGTCACGATGTCGGCCGAGCTGCCCGTCTTCGTCAGGTAGGCCCAGCCGCCGACGGTGAAGCTTCCCGCGGTGTCGAGCACCGGTCCGTTCGTGGCGATCTGCTGACCGGGCGTCCCTGCGAACGAGGCACTGTCGCCGGTCCAGGCCACGCCGCTGGTGGTCGCGATGTTGCCGGTGCCCGAGGCGTCCGTGACCATCGTTCCCGAGGACTGGGTCAGCGGCCACCATCCGGTCGGGTGCCCGGTTCCGTCCTGATGGATCGATTGCGAGGTGGGTTTGCCCATCCCGTCGTAGGTGGCCGTTGTCACTTCGGTCGCCCCGGACGCATTGCTCTGCGTTTCGGTCGCGACCTGGTCGTCCGGCGTGTACGAGTACGTGGTCGTGCGGTCGGCGCCGGTCGGATCGACCGTCGTGCTCACGGTGCGATCCGCTCCGTCCACGGCCACGTTCTCGACGGTCGCGCCGTTGTTCGTCAACTTCGTGATCTGGTTGCCCGCGGCGTCGTAGCTGTCTGATTCCTCGACGAAGGCGTTCTTGCCGGCCGGGTCGGTCTTGGCGACCGTCGCGGTCTGGTTGTCGTCGAAGTACGTGTACTTGGTGATGTTGCCCATCGCGTCGGCCACCGAGGCGAGACGCCCGGCCGGGTCGTAGGCCTTCGACCATTCCGTGAACATGGTCGCGGGCTGCGGGCCGAGCGGCGATCCCGTGTAGTTCGTGATCGCCTGCGTCAGCTCGTGGCCGTCCGCGTCATAGGCCCACGCCGTGGTCGTGCCGTCCGGATTCGTCTGCGTCTGCTTGTTCCCGTACGCGTCGTACGTGAATGAGGTCTGATTCCCCTTCGCGTCCGTGGACGACTGGACCTGGTCGTACTGGTTGTAAATGCTCGCGGTCGTGCGCGAGTCGTCGCCGCCGGTAGCGTCGGAGACGACCTGTTTGGTCAGGTTCCCGTCCACGTCGTACGTGTTCGTGGTCACCGGAGGTCGACCGGGGTCACGTTCGCTACCGCCGAACCGCCCTGGCCGGCGGTCTGCAGAGTGGTGTCATCGGCAGCTGAGAGCGTCCGCTGGTAGAGCTGGACGTTGGTCATCTTGCCGTTGAAGTAGTTCCAGGTGTCGCCGGACGGCGCCGCGGGCCAGCCGTTGCCGTTGTAGTCGCCGACCCCGACGAACTCGTAGGGGTCGACGTTCACGATCTGGTTCGACAGCGTGCCCACGAGCGTGCCGTCGAGGTACAGCGACTGGCTGGTGCCTCCGCCGGAGAGCACCACGTGATGCCACTGACCGTCGTTGACGACCCCGCTCGAGGCGATGCCCGGGACGGTGCCGTCCCAGAAATGCCCGTGCAGCTTGCCGTCCGAGCCCACGTACAGCACCGGAGTCGCTGCGCCGCTCGGCGTCGAATTGGCCGGCAGAGCGTGGCCGGTGGAGAAGAGCGTGCCCGTCGTGGTCGCCGTCGTCTGGAACCACAGCGAGATCGCGACCATCGGCGACGCGGCGACAAGGTTGCTCGGCAGTCGGATATACGAGCTCGAACCGTTGAATGCGCCGGCCGTGCCGGTCCAGGCGACATTTGCCGCGGTCGCGGTGTTGCCGCTGCCCGAGGAGTCGGACACGCTCGTGCCGCCGGTCTGAGTCAGCGGCCACCAGCCGGCCGTTCGCCGCGGACTGACCGTCTTGGTCAGCACCCGCCCGAGGCCGTCGTCGGTGAACGTGGTCAACAGGCCCTCGGCGTTGATCGTGTCGGCCACGTCGCCGTTGTTGAGGTAGGCCACGGTATCGACCTCCCCGCCTGGCGAGACGGTCTTGACCGGCAGGCCCGCGGGAACGTTCCCGCCATTCGCGGCCGGATAGGCGGCGGAGCCATCGCTGTCGGTGATCGTGGTGGTTCGCCCACGCGGGAAGCCGGGCACCGGCGGCGTGGTCACCCCGGTCTTTTCGCCCTTGGTGTCGTACGTGTAGACGGTCTCGTATGCCGGGTCTGCCGCGGAGGACGAGCGCCCGTCGCGCGAGGTGAGCATCACGTCGTTGCGCGGGTCCGGCGAGAGTGACGTGCTGGTGTCGTCCGGATAGTAGCTATAGTACGCCGTGGAGCAGATATTCTTTGGCTGATCCTGGCAAGTGGTCTGCGACACCACGTTGCCGCGCGCGTCGTGGCCGGTCGTCCGCACGTTCCCGTTCGGGTCCGTAGCCGTGTACAGATACCCGGACGTGTCATAGCCGTAGCTTGTAGTGTCGCCGAGGCCGTTGGTCTCCGAGATCTTCCGGTAGCCGTGGGCTATGTCGTACTCGTCGGTGACCGTCTTGCCGCCCGGGTCGGTCGTGACCACTTTCTCCAGCGGCAGCAGGCCCCGCGAACCTCGGGCCGCTCCGTACTGGGCCGCGACCTGGTCGCCGCTCAGAGCCGTGGAGTAGATGGCTGCTTCGGCAACCGAGCCGTTGAAGTACTGCACGGCGGGGGTCTTGCCGCTCAGGGAGTCGTCCGGCCAGCTTCCGCCGATCCATCCGGCGCCGATGTAGTCGTAGCGGGCGCCGGTCATGTCCACTGTGCCGGACTTGGTCGCCTGACTCACTCCATCGACGTAAAGACTCTGCGTCGTGCTGGCGACGGAGATCACTGCGTAGTGCCACTTGCCGTCGTCCACCGGGTACGTCGAGCGCATCGGCGCGAGGGCATCCCCAGTCCATGCTTCGGCCACGAGCTTTCCGTCGCTCCCGACGTAGAGCTCTGGGTCGTATCCTGCGGAGCCCGAGTTCGATATCGGCACGCTGGTCGTGCCGACGAGCACGCCATTGGGCGAGGAGGTCTTGAACCAGATCCCGACGGACTGGGTCGGATTGCCCAGCAGGCCGTTCGCCAGGGATATGGAGGAGGAGGTGCCGTCCAACGACGCGGCGGTCTCGTCGGAGAAGGGTCCTGCGACACCCAGCGTCGCCGCGTTATAGGTCGCGGCCACGCCGTGCACCTCGTTCGCGGGATTCGTCGTCCCGCTGCCGTCGCCGAGCCGGTAGTAGTCCTCCGGCTTCGCGCCGAGGACGGCGGCCCTGAAGACCTTGCTGGAACCGGTCGCTGTGGGCGGCGCGAGCTTCCACACCCCGCCGTTCTCGTCCGCGACCTGCGTGACCGTGTTGGTCGACGGGTCGTACTGCACCTGCGCGTAGCCCTTGGCCGACGGGCGGGTGATCTGCGTCAGCAGCGTCGCGGGGTGCGTGGCCGCGGAGTACATCCCGTCGACGTCCGTCTGCGTCAGCGGCCGGTTGAAGTACGACACCCCAGCGATGGAGCCGTTGAAGTAGGTCGCGTAAACCGTCGAGGAGTTCGGGGGATGCGGCTGGTCCGGCCAGTCGAGGCCGAGGTAGCCGGATCCGATATACGTGTACTGCAACAGCCAGGGTGCGATCGCGGTGTCGCCGAGCCCCGCCCATCCCGGCTGGGTGCCGACCTCCTTTTCGTCCAGCCACATCGTCTGCACGTTCGGTGCGGAGGAGAAGACCACGTGGTGCCACTTGTCGTCCGTCACCGCCGCGGACGAGACGATCGGAGTCGGCTGGACGCTCGTCCAGAACAGGCCGTTGAGCTTGCCGTCACTGCCGACGTACAGCGCGGGAACGAAGTTGCCGTGTGTGGATGTGGCCTGCAGAGGATTGTCCGAGGCTGAGTACAGCACACCGTTCGGCGTCGACGTCTTGAACCAGAGCGAGTACGTGAACGAAGGACCGGTACCCGTGTGCACGGATGGCAGGGTGAGGAGCGAACTGCTTCCGTTGAATCCGGCCGCGGTTCCGTTGCCGCCGGTGAGCGGACCCGGCTGACCGAGCGTCACATCGGCGTAGGTGCCGTTGTCCGCGCCCTCGTTGGCCAGCACCGCGTCGTTCGCCGTCGTACCGGACCCCTCGGAGAGCGGCCAATAGTTGGCGGCGCCCTCGTCAAGGACCTGCGTCTGGTAGTCCGAGCCGCTCTGGTAGGTGTACTTCGTGCACGCGGAGGTCGTGCCCGGCGGGCAAACGCTCGTCAGCTCGTCGCCGGTGTAGCTGTAGGTCCAGGTCAGAGCCGAGCCGGACTGGCCGGGGGTGACCGGGTCCGTCGCCACGTTCGCGATGTGCGGCACCGTGGCGCCAGTCGGAGTGGACCAGCTCAGGTGCAGCGCACGGCTCGAGGTGACAGAGGTCATCGTCGAGATCTCGCCGGACGCCCACGTGAAGTTCACCGCGCGGCCGAGCGCGTCGCTGATGGAGGTGATGCCATAGTTGCCCGACCCGAGCGCCTGGGTGAAGGTGTACGTCGTGTCATTCTTGTCGGTCAGGCTGTATCCGCCGGTGACCGGCTTGAAGGTGGCGAAGCGGCCCTGCGGCGGGGAGAACGAGCCGTTGAAGTTCTTGCCGTAGCCGACTTCGGAGCCGTCGGGATATGTGACGACGACGGACTGCACCGCACCGGTCGAGTCGTAGCGCTCACTCGCGCGGGAATCGAAGATGCTCGACCACGCAGCGCCGAGGGCGCCGGTCACTCGCGGGTCGCGCGAGTTGTAGTCGCGAACCACGTCGAGGGACGGGCCGACCGTCGCCACCCGTGCGTCGGTGGCCGAGTTGGTGTAGTTCCCGATCGAGCCGTCGAAGCCGTGACCGTCGGAGTTCTGCGACAGGTTCGAGGTGATCGCCGGCTGCGGAACTGTGGTGGTCAGCGAGTTCCAGGTGTTGTTGAGCGAGTAGTTCGTGCCGTCGTACGCCTGAACGGTCCAGTAGTAGGACTTGCCCCACGAGAGCTTTCCGGTCGGCACGGTCCATTCGCTCGCGGTGGTCAGGCCGGAATCCGCCAGCTTGTTGCCGCTCGCGTCGGTGATCTGGAAGTCGTACTTGAGAGTTTGGGCCGGCTCCTCGTTGGGGTCGATGGACCCCTCCGCCGACAGGACCGGGGTCAGCGTTCCTTGGCTGGCGCCGTTTGCGGGGTACTGGTAGGAGATCGACGGCAGCAGGTACGTGGTATAGGTCAGCGACAGGGACGGGAAGTAGTCGCTGTTCATCGAGCCGAACTGCTTCCAGTGCAGCGAGTCGGCCGTTGATGCGTAAATTGCCAGGCCGTAGTCGCTGGCGCCGTTCAGCGCCCAGTTCGTGAGGGTCGCCGGGTCCAGCGGGACGTTCACCAAGTTGTTGTTGGACAGGTCGCCGCCGGTGTTGGCACAGGCCGTGGGCACACCCGGCGTCGCGTTGCCGATCGAGGCGCCGTAGGGCGGACCGGGGTAGGTCGTCAGCTGGGAGGCCACCCACGGTCGCGTCACCGCGGCCACATCGAAGCGCTCTGGGGTACAGGTCGAGGCCCACACGTCGTAAAGGCTCAGCGACGCGGCCGTCACCGTCGTACCCGAATAGTCCAGGCCGCCGTTGGAGAATCTCAGGTACGAGGTCGCGTCGTTCGTGCCCGAGTTCCAGGAGCCTACGCGGATCGTCGGCTCCATCGAGTGGTCACCGGCCTCGGCAGCCGTGGACTCCACATAGGTGGAGATGTTGCCGACGCCGATGGTCGTGGACGGGTCGAGCCGCACCGGGAAGACGCGCGAGGGGTCGTCGAGCCAGGTCTTGTCCAGCGCCACGACCAGTTGCTGTCCGCCGCCGGGCGCGGCCTCGAGCCGGTAGGTGATCGCGTGCGTGCTCCGCGGCTCGCCGGAGACCCGGTTGATCTTCGAGTCGTACGCATAGCCGGCCGGGATCTCGCCGACCACCGCGCCGACCGAGTTCACCAGTTTTACCGACCCGTCAGAGGCCTGCTTCGCGGTCATCCCGGTCAGGTGCAGCGGGAATGTCCACGTGTTGCCTGCGGCGGTGGAGCGCAGGATCAGGTCCTCGCGCAGTCCGGTGGCCGTGGGCTCGAGCGCGAGGTCGGTCGCGGGCGCCACACCGTAGTAGGTGAGGGTGGAGCCGGAGACCGTGGCCGGCACCGGCGCGGCTCCAGCAAGCGAGTAGCCGAAGGACTCCGAGCCGCTGACGCCGACCTGGGCCAGCGCCGCGCTCGAAGCCGAGCCCGCGAAGCTGACGGAGAGGGAGTTCGCTTTCTCCGCCCACCGTCCGCCCGCCGCGCTCACCAACGCCGTGTCAAGAGGCTGCCAGTTACCCGAGGGATCCCGGTAGTTGATCGTGGTCGGGGCCAGATTGCGGGTGAACGTACCGTCCGCGTTCTGGTAGTAGTTCGACGTCGCGGAGGACTTCGCAGCGATCCGTTCGCTGGTGCGGGCGTCGAAGCCGCGGTGCTCGGTGCCGCTCCGCCCCTGCTTGACCAGCCGCGCCAGCGGGGCGTAGGGCGGCAGTTGGCCGGTCCCCCTGCCCGCTGGATGACCGGCGCCGCCGCCGGCCCGCGTGGATGCGGCGGTCGCGGAGTGGCCGTGCCCGGCGGCCGTACCAGAGCTCTGCTGCGGCAGGGCGCCCCAGTCCGGATGCTCGAACCACTGCACGATCCGCGAGAGCAGCGAAAGGTGTATCGGCGGGAAGCCTCGCGTCTCCGCCGCCTGCGCACTGGAGAGCGACCATCCGAAGGTGATCGCCACCACCGTGACGAACGCGACGATCCGCTGCCTGCGCCGAGCCCGGCGCTTCCTGGCAGCACGAGACGACCCCGAACCCCACCCAGCACGCACTGAGTACCCCCGACCCCTGATTCGTGCTCTGAATCACCTGAAGTGTGCCCCTAGGCGCAGCAGAGCATGAGTCGAAGGTGGACGCAAGGCAAAGTCGAGTAAAGTTTAGTGTCGTCTTGTCAATGAGCAGAACCTCAAAGTCAATTCATTGCCGACTCGCAGTCGGCGCTGACGTCGGCGAACCCGCCGGGGACTGGCTGGTGGCGAGGGATGCGGAGTCGTAAAAGGTTTCCACTGCCGCGGCCGTGGCAGCGGCGAGTCCGTCCGAAGAGCTCACAGAGATCTGCGACACATTCGAACCGGCACTCACGTGCCCGACTACTGCGAACCGGGTCCGCGGGAACCGACTCGCCACGGAAGCGACGCCCTGCAACTGCGGGCCACCCACCGCAATGACCAGATCGCACTGCTCTCCGGCCGCGGTGGCGAGGTAAGTCTGCGCATTGCCCGCCGTATCCTCCCCCGCGACGGCCAGATACGAGACCTTCGCCGAAGTCTTCGCAGAGGCCTGCTCCATGCCCGCCCACACCGAGCCCGCCTGCGGATCGCTCAGCCCCGCCGTGCCGGTCACCAGGCAGGCTCGCCACGCGGCATACGCACGCGCCCGGGTCGGCGGCAGGTTCCGGCCGCCCGACGAACCCGGCCAGAGCACGACGGCGAGAATCAACCCCGCCCCCACGCACGCCGCGGCGACCGCCCACCAGAAGCGCCTGATTTTATCCAACATGAATAATCTCCCCCTTGCACCAACACTGCCCGATCGACACCTCGCCATCCCCCGAGCCGGTCGACGAACCGCCCGTGACGCTCGTCGCCGGACAGCAACGCCCCTCGGCCCACGTACCCGCCCCGTACGTGCCGAACCCTGTCTCCCATAGTGGCCCGGGATATCCGGCACAATTCCAGGGCTTCGGTTATCCGACGCGTATCAATCCGAGTGACAAGACCAACGGAATGGCAATTTCCGCCCTCATACTAGACATCACGGGATTCCTACTCCTGCCCGCATGTGTCGGTCTTGGGCTCGGCATGCGGACGCCCGTCTTGACGATGCGTATGTCCGCAGCCGTGAACACGATGTCGAAGCCCTGATGAAACAGTATGTCGCGGTCGATGGCGCCGACACTGGTCCACCGGTTTCCTCGGCCGAGGTTACCGGTGGACCAGGTGTGACAACGGGGCCGGGCCGTAGGCTCAGCCTCCGGAGGAAGCGGTGAAGTTGTTGAAGTCGACCTCACCGGTCACGTCGGCGCTGTGCGAGGTCATGGCCACGCCTACGTCCTGGGTGGCCGCGGCGGACGGGGCCGACGCCGTACCGACCAGGTTCCAGTGCACGTTATCGGTCGAGTAGTAACCGGTGTACGTTGTCCCGGATCTGACGAGCTTCAACCAACTCGGCCACACCGACGTCTGGTTGCCGCCGTCCTGCGAGTCCAGTTGCCCGTCGCCGTTCGCGTCCCAGTCCAGGATGTAGCCGTTGCCTGGGGTTTCGGCCAGCAGCACGTATCCCGGTGACGTGTTCGCACCGGTCACATCGTTGCGGATGATGATGCCCGCCTTCGCCCATGGCGCGGTGTTCTGCTGCGACGACACCTCGACGGTGGCCACGGTGCCATCCGAGGCGGCCTTGGGCAGATAGATCGTGCTGTACTCGTTGATGCTGCCCCAGATGTCCGCTCCCTGGCCGGCGATGCCCAGTTCGCTGCCGGACTGCGCGAACAGGCCGGTGGTCGAACTGTAGCTGGAGTACGGCGCCTGAAGTTGGCTGTGGATCGTCAGCGGATGACTCTCCGTAGCGCTCGTCGTGCCGCCGTACAACTGGGTGTAGCTGTCCGTCGTGGTGAAGACCGCGGACGAGAACAGTTGCGTAGGCGGTGAGTCGACCGTGAAGGTGGTGTGCACCGTCTGTCCACCCGGGATCACGCCGAAGTGAGTCGCCGAAGTCGCCTTCGCCGAGTACCCGGACGGCGCGGTCAGTCCCATCTTGACGTTCAGGACCGGCGTGGTGCCGTAGTTGGTGAAGGTCTCAGTCGCGGTGAACGGTTGGTTGGCGACCTCACCGTTGGCCAGCCCGCTGATACCGAACGATGTCGCCGACTGCGCGATCACCGGTAACCGGGACGGTGTCACCCGGTACAGCGCAACTCCGTGGGGCGGCACGGTCGCACCGATGCCGCCACCGGACTGGAGGGTGGCATTCGACCACAGGTCCGTCAGTCTGTACTGGCGACTGCTGGGTAGGCCCAGCGCGGCGGCCGTGGTCGACACGGCCGCAGCCGCGTCACCGGTGTTGAACAGCCCGACGATGGCGTCGCCGTTGGCCTCCTTCTTGGCGAACACCTGCGTCGTGCCGTTGTTCACGATGCGCTTGGCGTCGATCGCGTCCTGATCGACAGCGAGCACATTCGTGTTCTTCAGCAGGCTGAGGTCGGTCGGATCGAGGTTGGTCAGGTCGGTGCCGAGAATCAGCGGTGACGAGGCCAGCGCCCACAGACTGAACTGTGTCTTGCGCTCGTCGAGCGTTAGCCCGTCGTTGGCGCCGTTACCGATTTCCAGCGAGTCGTAGTCGTTGAACGCACCCGGCCCGCCGTACGGTGCCCATGCGGCGATCTGGTCGAACCGGCTGGCCACGCTGCCGTAATTGGTGAGCGGGTAACTGGCGTTGTTGGGCCCGCAGTAGCACTCGATGTCGCCGCCGGTGCGCCAGCCATTGGAGTACTTCGCCCAGGTAGATGCGTCCGCGATGCCGAGGTTGTTGGACAGTTCGAAGTGGATCGGGCGACCGGTGGCCTGCAGGGCCTGCGACCAAGCCTGCACGTCCTGGATGTCCTGCGACCCAACACCGTCGATCTTGAGGTAGTCGACGCCCCAGGACGCGAACTGCTTGGCCCAGGAGTCGATGAACGCCTGCGCACCGGGCTTGCTGTAGTCGATGCCGACCATGCCGCCGCAGTTGTAGTTGCTCTCGCTGACGTTGGGCAGTGCGATGTCGTCAGCGTGGTACGGGGTGCCTTCGATCGGCGTGTTCTGCGCGACGGCCTGCGCGGAGATCCCCGGGGTGACGTAGATGCCGAACTTCAGGCCGTCGGCGTGCACGTGATCGGCGACGGCCTGGATTCCGTTCTCCGAGCCGGAACCCGGGAACCGCGTCGAGTCGATCACCCAGCGGCCGTACTGGTCGACGTTGGGACCCTGGCTACCAGGGCACTGATACCAGAAGTCGTCCAGGTTCACGTACTGATAACCGAGTTTCGCCAGCCCGCTGCCGGCCATCGCGTCGGCCTGCGCGTCGACGATCGCGGCGGTCGGGTTCTTGCGGACGAAGCTCCAACTGCTCCAACCGAGTGCCGGCTTCGCGCCGACGCCGTTGTCCTCGGCGTTCGCCGTCCCAGCGGACGAAACGGCGACGCCGAAGACGGGAAGGAGCGCGAGAGTCATGACGAGCGCACCGAATTTTCGCTTCACGAGTCCTCCTTGACCTGAAACAAAATTCCTTACATCCAACACTGACTACCGGACCACCAACGTCCGGATCTCCCACGGGGCGAGGGTGAGGTCGAGCCCGTCCGCAGCCGGCGTCGTGGCGAGCGGCCGGCCCAGCAGGTCGACCGTGACGGCTTCGCAGAACGGGCCGGTGACGCGGACCGCCGATCCCGTGTCGCTCATGGCGACCAACCGCACCTCGATGCCGGGGCCGCAGTCGTCGTCGGTGGCCCGTCGAACGCACGAAACGAGCACGTCCGCGCCGTCGACCCGCAGCCCGGACGAGTCCGCGGGCAGCCCGCCGCCGGCCGCGCCGCCGCGGGCGACGAGTGCCTCGTTGCGGAAGTCCTCGGCCAGGGTGACCGCATTCGCGCCCTGCCAGCCGGTCGCCGAGGGCATGATCGCGAACCGGTTCTCGATGCGCACACCGAGGTCCTGCGCTCCCGGCGCGGGGAGTTCGGTCGCCGCGGGCTCGTCCCGGAACGGATGGATGTTGACGCTGATCGAGCCGATCGCGCGCAGCAGGGTGATGGCGAGTTCCGAGCCGTCGGCGACGAGTTCGTACTCGGTGGCGTGGTCGACCAGGACGACGGCGGGACCGGCCGACACGAACGTGCTCGCGGGGAACGTCGGGATCGGATATTCACCCCAGCCGCCCTCGGCGGTCAGCCCTCGCTCCGTGACGGCGAACTGCCCGGCGGACGCGGAGCGCGTGACCGGCTCGGGCAACGGCACGTGCCAGCGCAACCGGTGGTCGGCGGACCGGTTGAGGAACGACGTGCGGACGCGCACGAACGGCTCGCCCGCACGGACCTCCACCAGCGTCTCCACCGAGGTCGGCACGGTCTCGGCACCGCGCACGTCACGGTCGTCGGACAGCGCGGCGGGCCAGTCGTAGCAGCGGGTGACCCGGATCAGGGACCTCAGCGGACCGTTCTCCACGACGTCGATGCCGACCTCCGTCGGCTCCGACACCAGCACGTCCTGGGCCGGCGGCGCATAGTTGTAGCTGTCGCCGCGGTCACCGCCGTCAACGAGACGGCCGACGCCACGCAGCATGGTCCCGTCCACCCCGATCACGTCCAGGGTGCCGTCGGCGGCGATCGCGACGTCGACCAGTCCGTTGGACAGTGCGCGGGCCGTCGCCGTCGCGGGTGCGAACGTGTCCGTCCACGCGGCGGGGCGCTCACTCGGCCGGACCCGGAAACTCGCCAGTCCGGAGGCGGGAACGGGCACCGGCACCAGCGCCGTCGCACGGGCCGCCTCCAGCGTCAGCACCGCCCACTCCCCCGGCCGCCGTGCCGCGGCTTCGGCCACCTCCCGGCGCAGAATCAGCAGGTCGAACGGTCCGCTGGTCGGCACCTCGGCGAGATGGAAGACGAGCGATCCCGGCGTCAGCTCGTAGTGATCGATCATCCGGCCGAAGAGCTCACGGCGGTGAATCCGGCGTAGCACGCGTTCCAGTTGCGAGGCGTCTATTCGCTCGTCGCTGAGCACGGTCGGCGCTATGGAGGTCAACTGCACGGGCCGCGTCGCGCCGTCCGCGGTGGTCGCGACCAGAGCGGTTCCCACCGGCGGGGCCGTGACGTCCACCTCGACCAGGGCCGTGCGCGGGAACGGCAACGGGTTGGCGACCAAGTAGCCGTCGCCAGGCACCAGCGCCGCCCGCGCGGCCAGCGCCGCGTCCCGAACCGCGCGGGCGATGTGCGTGGCTTCGGCCAGCCGCGCCTCTACCTGGTCGACAGTCTCGTCGGTTCCGGAGCCGACGACCGAGTCATGCGCAGTCGACTCGATGATCTTGTGCCAGGCCAGCGACAGGAACCGTGACTCGCTCCTGCCGGACCACAACGCGTTCATCCGCTCGGCGTGGTCGAGAGTGCGCTCGGCAACGGCCATCCGCTGCTTGAGGCGCAGCCGCACGGACAGCACGCCCGGTAGAATGTTGCCGCGCACGTGGCTGCGCAGTTCGCCGGTGACTACGGCGGAGACGTCGTCGCGCACGTGTTCGCGGATGTACTCGTCCAGTGTCGCGATGGTGATCGCGCGCTCGTCGCCAGACAAGCGCCGAAGCCGGCCGGCGAGTCCCGGATCGGGCGCGGCGTGGTCGGTGCCCGCCATCGCGAGCACCGGGTCGTCGCCCCACCGCCCGGCCGTCATCTCGGCGTACTCGCCGAGCGCGCGCCCGATCTGGTCGGGCACCAGCAGCACGTCCAGGCCGTTGTCGTAGCCGTCGAAGAGGAATTCGGTGCGCACCTCGGAGCCGTCCGGAGCGCGCCAGCGGAACGCGTGACCGCCGACGGAACCGGGCACGCCGCGCCACAGCGCCGCGTGCTCGATCCCGGCCCGCGCCAGGATCTGCGGCATCTGCGCGATATGGCCGAACATGTCCGGCAGGTAGCCGACCGGCATCGCGCCGCCGAGTTTCGCCGCGGCCGCCCAACCCATCCGCAGGTTGCGCACGATGGTCTCACCGGAGCAGAGGAATTCGTCGAGCAGGATCAGCCACGGTCCGATGGCGAGCTGCCCCCCGGCGACCAGGGCCGCGACCCGATCCCGGTGCTCCGGGCGCATTTCCAGGTAATCCTCGATCACGGCCAGCTGCCCGTCGGCGGTGAACCGGAAATCGTGGTTCGCCTCGGCCGTCTCCAGCACGGTCTCGAAAGCGTTGACTAGCCGGTGCCGGAACACCTGAAAAGGCTCGTACCATTCCCGGTCCCAATGGAAATGGGGCACGAAGACGGCGGATTTCTGCATGGCAGACGGACCTTCTGTCGTAGAGAGCGTGGGTGGACAGTGCGGCGGATCGGAGGCTATTTGAGGGCGCCGGAGGCGAGGCCGGTGCGCCAGAACCGCTGGAGCACGATGAACACGACGATCACGGGCAGGATCGAGACCAGCGAACCGGTGATCACCGACACCTGCAGGAGCGGGACCCGGGCCGTCTGGCCGTTCCACTCGTAGAGGCCCAGCGTGATCGGGAAGAGTGACTCCTTCTGCAGCATCACCATCGGCAGGAAGAAGTTGTTCCAGATGCCGACGAACTGAAACAGGAAAATGGTGACCAGCGACGGCGTCATCAGCCGGAATGCCAGCGAGAAGAACGTGCGAAACTCGCCGGCGCCATCCAGGCGCGCCGACTCGAGGATCTCATCGGGGACGGCGGCCGCGGCGAAGATGCGCGCCAGGTACACGCCGAACGGGCTGACGATGCTGGGCAGGAACACCGCGAGGTAGGTGTTGACCAACCCGGTCGCCGAGAACAGCAGGAACAGCGGGAGCGCCAGCGCGGTGGTGGGCACGAGGACACCACCGAGGATGAAGGAGAACAGCAACTCCCGGCCCCGGAACGTGAACTTGGCCAGGGCGTAGCCGCACAGCGCGGAGATCAGCGTGCCGACGCCCGCGCCCAGCACCGCGTAGATCACGCTGTTCAGCGCCCACATCGCGAAGATGCCGTTCTCGCGGCCGAACAGGGTGCCCAGGTTCTGGAACAGGTTGAAGTGCGAGAACGCCAGCCCGAAGGTCGAGACGAGATCGCCCTGCGGCTTCGTCGCGGCGACGATCAGGAAGTAGATCGGCACCAGGAAGTAGACGGCCAGGACGCACATCAGGAACATGGCCGCGCCGCGGCTGAGCGGGCTTTCGCGCGTGGCGTTCCGCTTGCTCACAGCCCGGTCCTCCTCATGGTCAGTCGCATGAACCCGAAGCTCAACACGAAGGTGATCACGGCGAGAACGACGGAGATCGCCGCCGCCTGCTGGTAGTTGTTCCCGGACGCCACCGCGTAGGCGAGCATGTTCGGCGTGTATGTGCTGGAGATGTTCGACGAGATCTGCCGTAGCACGGCCGGTTCCGCGTACAGCTGCAGCGTGCCGATGATCGAGAACACCGTGGTCAGGATGATCGACGGGCCGATGATCGGGACCTTGATCCGCCACG
>WNGL01021911.1_pt1 | contig 17723 bp, 11 predicted proteins | sample 5400591 | NCBI WGS metagenome assembly WNGL01 (sample SAMN13153377, study PRJNA577476) | soil metagenome | isolation source: 80 cm soil or saprolite under Garry oak tree replicate 1 | place: USA:California | collected 2016-06-15 | reverse complement strand
TGATCACCCAGCTCCTGCGAGAGGATTTCAAGCTCCGACCGGAAGAGAGCGGGGCGAGCGTGATCGGCAACCTGACCCTCGAAGAGATCACGCGAAACGGAGAACGCAAACGGATCAACTGCCGGGACGACGTGGGCGACGCAGGCTACACAATCCCTTACAACGTCGAGAAGGAAAAAGTCAAGTTCATCGAAGCGGACGCAAAGTTCATCCTTGCGATCGAGACTGGCGGCATGTTCGATCGGCTCGTCGAGAACGGCTTCGACGATGACGCGAAGTGCGTCCTCGTCCACCTGAAGGGACAGCCCTCCCGGAGCACGCGGAGGCTGCTCAAGCGGCTGAACGAAGAGATGAAGCTCCCCATCGCGACGTTCACCGACGGCGATCCGTGGTCGTTCCGCATCCACGCCTCCGTTGCGTACGGAGCCATCAAGACCGCCCACATCTCCGAATTTCTTGCGACACCCACCGCGGAATTCGTGGGTATCACCGCGAGCGACATCCTGAATTACGAGCTGCCGACGGACGCGCTCACGCCACGGGACATTGGGGCTCTCAACGCGGAGATGTCCGATCCGCGCTTCAACGATGAGTTCTGGCGGACCGAGATCCAGACCATGCTCGAGATCAACAAGAAGGCGGAACAGCAGGCGCTCGCGAAGTACGGACTCGACTACGTGACCGACACGTATCTCCCGGAGAAGCTCGGCCCCCTGGGAATGATGTAGTTCTCGGCCGGTCGATCGTCCCGCTCACGGCGCTTCGCGGAACACCGACCCGAAGCTTCCATCGACCCAGAGCGATCGCGGGCGTCCGTCTCCGTTCGATTCCACATCGAACCGCCAGATCGGCAGCAGCACGAGTTCCGGCTCCACCGCTGAAGGCTTCACGCCGAGCGTGGTGCGGACGATCTCCTGCGCCCGCGACGGGCCGACCTGTGCGATCCGAATCGAGTCGTCGATCCGGGCCGCGGGGATGTGCTCTAGGAGGGATTTCGGCGCGAGCGGCTCGAGCTTCACCGCGTCCTTGCGGGGAATCTCCTCGAACGTGATGCGGCCGTACACCCCGTGGCCGAGTTCTCCCGACGCCGCGTTCACGTAGAACTGACGGATCACGCGGCCGCCTTTGCGGCCGAGCGGGACCTCCGCCTCGACCCGCCACAACGGGAGGTAGTAGAACGCCTTGCGGGCGACCTGCTCCCGCGGGCTGAGCAACCGCCGGCGGGCGTGGTCCCGGACGACCTTCGTCGCGCGGACGAGCGGGAACCGCAGCGGGAACATCGCGACTCGAGCGGGCGCGCCCCGGCGGGGATCGAACCCGACCGTCGGGTCCCAGTACACCTCACGGCCGTCGACCCGCTCTGCCGTGAGGAGCCGATGCTCGACGAGCTTCCGCAGGAGGATCGGGAGGAACTTCTCGTCGGCGACGACGCGCGTCGCGATTTCGGCTTGGCCGTACAGCCCTGGCGCATCTTCGAAGACCTTCAGCACGCGGAGGCCGATCCCCTCCTCCACGGCGGTGGGCACCGTCGCCTTCGCGTCCCGGGCGGCCGCCGCCGCCATCCGCCGCCGACGCGCGATCCGGTCCTCGGCCATCGGCTCGGCAGGGGAAAGAGTCCCGGTCGCTTGAATCTCCCGGAACTTCTCCTCCGGCACGACCTCGTGTCGGGTCGCGAGGCCCCGCACCCGCAGGCGCTGCGCCGACGTCAGGTGGTCCGGCGACAGGAGGATGAACTCGCCCGCGCGAAGCGAGGGGATTGCTGCGAGGATGGGTTCCGGCGGTCCGTTCACGGACGCGATCACGTGCCGCACCCGGTCGAGATCCTGCTTCGCCATGAGCCGTCCGAGCGCCCACGTACTCGCCTGGCCGAGCGCCTTGTAGTCCAGGTCCGTCACGTTCTGCGTCGCGACAATCACGCCGACGCCGTACTTCCGCGCCTGCCGGAACAGGAGGGAGAGGAACTTCTTGGCCGGGGGGTTCCTTGGATGGGGCGGGCAGAGGCCGGCGACCTCGTCGATGTAGACGACGAGCCGCAGATCTCCGAGCGGCTTGGCGGTCATCCACGCGACGACGTCCTTGCACAACGTCGCGACGACGAGTTCCCGCTCCCGAGGGTTGCGCAGTCCACCGGTGTACACGACGCTCACGGGCACGCGGCCTCCGGGCGCGGGACGGACCATCGTCTCGACATCGAGCGCCGGTCCGGCCGTGAAGAGGAGGCCCTTCGCCCCGACGGTCATCGACTGCGCGCGGCGCACGAGGGAGGCGCGCTCCTGCTTCGTCTGCAGGGCCGCGGCGTCCGGAGGCGCTTCCGCCTCCAGGATCTTCACGAGCCCCGCGATGTCGCGCGGCCATCGACCGCCTTTGAGGCACGATTGCAACGTGAGGAAGAGCACGTCCTTCGCGCGGCCGCCCGTCTCGCCGGAGGGATCGTAGCCCATCGCCCCGGCGAGGCTCTCCGCGAGCGCGTCGAGCGCGACGACGAGGTCCTCCGGCGCCGCGGCGACGGGAGGCGACTTGAGCGGATTCAGCCCGACCGGGGTGCCGCGCGTCGAACCGGGCGTGAGGATCGACACGGCGGCCCGGGACCAGTATTCCTCGACGACCGCGGGGTCCGCCGGGTGTTCCTTCGCCGACGCGTCCGTGTGCGCGAGCGCGAGCGACGCGAGGTCCCCTTGCGGGTCGACCGCGATCACGGGGACGCCCGCGCGGACGGCCTCCTCGAGGAACGCCTTCGCGAGGACCGTCTTGCCGGCGCCTGTGGCGCCCAGGATGACGACGTGCCGCAGGAGGGCGTCCTCCGGCAGCTCGACGGGCGTCTTCGCCTCCGGGTCCGTTCCGAGCTGGAGCGACATGGCATTCCTTCGGTGGGCGGATGAGCGTTACCTGACGGGCGAGATATACCTTTGGCGGGGCTCCCCGGGGACAGCCTCAGGGCGGCGGGGGCGGTGGCGCCGGCGGGGGTGGAAGGGACGCCCGCCGCCTCCGCCGCGCGAGGACGACAAGCACGAGCACGAACGCGAGGACGAGCACGCCGATCCCGGAGACCAGAGCGATCGCCGCGACGGTGGTCAGCGAAAAGTTCGCCCGCACCTCCACGGGAGCGTTCAGTGTCACCGTGACGTTCGATTCCGTGCCCGAGGTCCCGCCAGTCCATCCCGCGAATGCGAACCCGCCGGAAGACGTCTCGATGAGGGAGACCGCGGTGCCCGGACGCACGTAGATCGTCCGGGACGAGCCGCTCGACACCGTCCCGCTGCCGTCTTCATATGCGTACGACACGGAGCCGCCGAATCCCGCGACAATCGTGAGGCCGGGGACGAGAATGGCGGTCTCGGAGAAGGCCCCTCGGACCGTCAACGCGGGCGGCGGGTCGGGCCCCGAATAGGCGCCGGGTCCGGAACCGAGCCATTCGCCCGCCGCCCATCCCGCGGGGCCGACGACGGACGGCGAGATCGATGCACCGACGTCGTACCACCCGGTCCCGGGAGAAACGGTCCCGCCCGCGGGTCCCTGGAGATCGAAGGTCACGAACGCCTGATGACGGTACACGACCACGACCGTCCCAGAGCCAGTAATGGTGCCGCCCGCCATTGACGGATCCGCGTGCCAACGGTCGGTCGCGTTCGAGCCGGGGAGCGAAGGCGCGAACGCGTACGGCGAGCCGGCGTCCGCCCAGTCCGTGACGTTCGCGGTCGACGCGAAGGGACGACCGACGCCGACGTACGATACGATCGGCGCGCCGTAGCCAGAGCCCCCTCCGGTCACGCGGTACTCGAACGTCTCGAGGTACTGATGCGCGTACGTGAAGACGATCGCCACGGACGCGGTCGCATTGCCGGTTCCGTTCGAGCGGGCGACCCACCGTTCGCTCGCGCCCGAGCCCGGGAGCGTGTCCGGCACGGACCACGGGGTGCCGCCGTCGAGCACATACGTCGTGGGCGTGGAGGTCAGCGGGGCGGCTTTCGTCACGCCTTCCTGGACGTACGTGAATGCGGGCGCCTGAGAACCCGTGGCGCCGCCCGTCACCGCGAAGCTCACGGTGAGCCGGACCGTCGCCGACATCGCCGCGACGTACGTCGCCCAGCCGGACCCCGTGCCGTATTCGCCGGCGACCCACACGATCCCCGGGTCCGACGGATCCCGGCCGGCGCCGAAGTAATCGCCGTAGCGGCACTTCGACCCGGAGCAGCCGCTCAGCTCGGGGCCGCTCCCCCTCTGGATGACCTGCGGCGCCCCAAGCCGATTCGGCGAATCCGACGCCGATCGGATGGCGACCATGACGCCCGGGTAGTCGTTCGATGACGAATACCCGAAGACGACGAACAGCCGGCCGACGCCGTCCGTCCGCAACGCCGGGTAGAAGACGTGCTTGCCTGAAATCCCGAAGTCGAAGTCCTGCCGGACCAGCCAGGTCCCTGTGTCGACCTCGATCAGGCGGACGCAGGACCGCGTGCTGAGATCCCCCGACGGCACGCAGGCGTCGCCCAACGCGACCCAGAGGCGGTTCCCTTCCCAGAAGGCGTCTTGCACGCGTGCGTCCGTCGTGTCGAGGGTGTTCGTCGAGCCGGCTTGGGACGCGGCCGGCGGGCTGGTGGTGAGGCCGATCGTCAGGTCGTGTTCGACGACGGACACGGTCGCCGGCGGGACGCCACTCAGGGCGAACACCGCGAGGGTCGTCGTCAGCCCGCTCCCCGCGGTGACGAGATACGCCGTCGTCGAGCCGACCGCATGGGCCGGCTGCAGGGAGAAGCGCGAGCTGTCCGGCCCGAATCGGGAAGACCGCGCCGACGCGCCGCTCAGGAGGTCGGTCTTGTTGACGACCCAGTATTCCACGCCGACGTACGACGGATTCCGCGCGGTGCACGACGAGAAATCGTTCGCCGAGAGGACGACCGTGCCCTCGTCGATGCCGAGGAGCGGCTGGTCCGCGCACCCGGCAGACGCGCGGAACGCGTATGGATTCCAGGCACCCGTCGGATCGTCCGAGGCCGAGACCTCGAGGAGGATGCTGCTCGTCGTGACGTCGGTGATCGTGGCGAACCATCGGCCGCTCGAGGCGTCGAACCGCACCTTCGGGTCACTGAGGAAGTCCGTCGAGACGGCTCCGAAGAACGCGTGGAGCGTGAACGTCTCGGCGACCGTCCCCTGTTTCGTCGAGATGCGGCCGAGGGCGTTCACCATCTCGATCACATGATTCGGTCCGGCGGCGACCTGGACGTCGGGCGGGACGTACCGGTTCGTGTACGGTCCGTTCACGCCATAAATCAGGCCTTCGAACGACGTGACGGGCACTGCAGCCCTTGGTGTGACGAACTCGCCGGCCCTGTCAATCGCGAGAGCCACGGCGGGGTGAGAACCGTCGAACCCCGGATTGGATTGGGCGACGAGCGCCGCACGGTCGGATGCCGAAGGAAACGGCATCGGTGTACCTCCGGCATCATGCTCAACCGAGACGGTCGAGGCCAGGATGAGCACCGCGATGGATAGGGGCGTCAGACAGGCGAGGCGCACAGCCTGGCGAAGATGAATGCCGGCTTTAAGTCACTCCCTATTTCCGTGCAGGACGACGCCCCTGCTGGGATTCGAACCCAGGTCTGAAGCTCCGCAGGCTTCTAGCCTGTCCAAACTAGCCGACAGGGGCGCAGCCGCGCCTAACGACCCGGCCATATTTGATGCTAGTGGCGATGCCCCTCACGCCTTGAGGGCCTCGATCGTCCGGAGGAAGATCTCCTCGATCATGCGCACGACGTCCTCTCGATCGTCCGCACGGATGATGAGGGGCGTGCCGCACTTGTCGCAGATGCCGGGCTTCTTCGGCGGGTTCATCAGGATGTGGTAGACCGTGTCGTCCTTCGGGCACACGCGCCGGCCCGTGTTCCGTTTGATCAGGTCCTCCGGTTCGAGGAAGAGGCTCACGACCGCGTCGAGCTTCGTGAGTTTGGACAGCGCCTCGGCCTGCGCGATGTTCCGCGGGAAGCCGTCGAGGATGAAGCCCTTCTTGGCGTCGGGCTCCTTGAGTCGGCGTTCCGTCATCGTAATCACCAGGTCGTCGGGCACGAGCTGCCCGGAGTCCATGTACGCCTTCGCTTTCTCGCCGAGAGGCGTATTGTCGGTGACGTTCCGCCGCAGGATGTCTCCCGTCGAGATCCGCGGCACGCCGAGGTAGGCGGAGAGCTTCTCGGCCTGGGTGCCTTTGCCTGCTCCCGGGGGGCCGAGGAGGACGAGACGCATAGCCCGTAGAGAACGAGTCGGCGGTCAAAAGACTTTGGACGCCGCGAGGCGGTCTCCCGGACCCGGCCTCTGGAGCGCTTCGGGGTCCCGAAGACCATACCTCTACTTAGAGGTATGACGCGCAACGAACCGCCGGGGGAGCGCCCTCTCGACCGCGTCCGCCCGGCCGTCTCACGTCGTCGTCTTCACGTCGCGGAACGCCGCATAGAACCAGCCGATCGCGACGACGTAGAACGCGGTCGCGATGAAGATCGGAAGATCGAGATGACCCGACGCCATGAGGACGCCGCCCGCGACCGTGCTCACGCTGTTCGGGATCCGCCAGACGAGGGAGTTCAGGGCGCTCGCGAAGCTCCGCTGGTCCGGCTCCACGATCCCCATGACGAACGAGTCGGCGAGGGGGATCGACATGTTCATCAACGACGCGCGGACGACATAGATCGCGCCGGCGGACAGGGGGCTCGGGGCGAACGCGAGGGCCAGCATGAACGCCGTCGAGAGGCCTTGTGTCGCCGCGATCGCGGGCACCCGCCCCCACCGCTTCGCGAGCCGCGAGCTCGCCACGGCCGCGAATCCGATCGTCAGGCTCGCGATGCCGAGCACGGGACCGCTGAACGAGTCCGACACCGCGAACTTCAGGAACAGCCAGGTCGGGATGAGGGGGATGATGAACCCGGCCCCGAGCCCGATGAGGCCGTTGTACCCGGAGAACCGGGCGAGGAGCCGCAGGTCCCGTCCGCGGAAGAACCGTTGCCGGCTCGGCGGCGCGTCCCGATACCCCCGGAGCAGGAAGAAGAGCGCGATCGGGGAGACGACGGCCCCTGCGGCGAGCGCGAGGAACGCGGCCACGTGGACCGTCCGCGAGTCCACCCCGGTCGCCGCCTCGAGGGGCGGCAGGAACAGCGGGATCGTGTAGCCGGCTCCGGTCGACAGCGCGCTCACGATGAAGGAGAGCGCGAACGCGGGGTCGCGGTTTTCGGGGACCGTCTGGTCCGCGATCAGGGCGTTCCACGTCGAGATGAAGGCCCCGTCGACCAGGCCCGCGAGGAACGAGGCGACCACGAGCACCCGCACGTCCAACGTCAGGGCGAACGCCGCCATGATCGGCGGGAACACGACGAGCGCGGCGAGCAGGACGCGCTTCTTGCCCTTCCGGTCCGCGAGGATGCTCAGCGGGATCGAGCCGAGGATCAGGGCGCCGCCGTTGACGCCGAGCAGCAGGCCGATCGTCCCGGAGTCGAAGCCGAGCTCCGGGAGGTACGCCGGGATCCACACGAGGAAGAATCCGTACGCGATCGCCGACGGCGCAAGGAGGACGATGAACCACTGCACCTGGCGAGGGACGGGGACGCGCGTCCGCGGGGTGTCTGGCGTAGCGGTCGAGGCCATGGGTCCGTCCGCCGCAACGGTGACCCGGTTATCTAGCCTCCGGTGACGTCGGCGAACAGACCCAGCGCCGGATTCCGAAGCTCCATAACGGATGAACGTCTTGGCGGTCGCCCGGGAGAGCGGGACCCATGCGAATCGGGATCATCGGAGCAGGGCACATCGGCGGGACGGCCGCGAAGCTGTTCGCCCAGGCGGGACACGACGTGGCGGTATCGAATTCGCGAGAGCCCGGATCCCTGAATCCTGTGGTCTCGTCAATCGGACCGAGGGCGAAGGCCACAACGCCTGCGGATGCCGCGACGTTCGGGGACGTGATCCTCCTGGCGATCCCTTGGAGGAAGATGGACCATCTCCCGCCCGCGGAGCGGTTCGCCGGGAAGATCGTCGTCGACGCGATGAACCCGTACTCGGCGGCGGGCCGAGTCGTGGACCTCGGGGAGAGCACGTCGAGCGAGGAGGTCGCGAAGCGGCTCCCGGGCTCCCGCGTCGTCAAGGCCTTCAACACGATGGGTTGGAAGACGCTAGAGACCGGCGGACGGTCGTCGTCGAAGGACCGGCTCGCCATCTTCGTCGCGGGCGACGACGCGGCCGCGAAGGCGACGGTCGCGAAACTCATCGAGGAGATCGGGTTCGCGGCGCTTGACACGGGTTCGCTCCGCGACGGCGGGCGACGCCAGCAACCCGGTTCGCCGATCTACGGGCGGCCGATGACCGCATCCGAGGGCTCGGAAATCCTCCGCCGCCGACCATGAGCGCGGCCCCTCCGCGATCGGCCTTCACCCGCCGGGAGAAGCGAATCATCGACGCCGCATCCTCCCCCGAGAAAGCGCAGCGGTGGCTCGAGTCCCTCCCGTACAACCATGAGCCGCACGGCGAGACGCTCCGCACCTTCCGGGGCGTCGTGCGGGCGAACCAGGTGCATTGCCTCGAGGGGGCGCTGTGCGCCGCGACGATCCTCGAGCAGCACGGATACCCGCCGATCGTTGTCGACCTCGAATCCCAAGACGATCTCGATCACGTCGTCTTCGTGTTCCGACGAGGCGCGAAGTACGGGACCGTCGCAAGGTCGCGAGACCCGGGCCTCCACGGCCGCAAGCCGCTCTATCGATCGATCCGCGACCTCGTCTATTCGTACGTCGACCCGTTCGTCGACCTCACGGGGCACGTGTGGGCCGTCGAGCAGACGCTAATCCGGATGCCCCACCGGCGGCTCCACACGTCCGACGCGCGGTACGGGTGGTGGCACGAGCGGTACGTCCGGTACAAGACGCGCCATCCGGACGGCCGACCGAAGTTCTACCCGACCCGTCACCGCTGGCTCTAGGACGGGCGTCACTTTCATGAGTCCTCGGGCCGATCACTGTCCCGTGGGGGGACGCGAGGCCGAACCCGGTCCGGCGGTGGCGGCGCAGACGCCGGGTGGACCGCAAGCGCCCGAGCCGGCCGCACGGTGGGAGCTCGCGGACCCGGGCGGGGTGCCGACACCGTTCGCTCGGGAACAACTGGTCGAGGCCCTCCTGAACCGATCCGTCTCGATGAATGCCCGGGTCCGGCCGCAAGGGAGCGGCCAGTGGTACGTGCCGGAGGCGTTCCCCGAGCTCGAACCGGCGTGCGCGTCCGTGTCCCTCGCGCGATCGGGCGTTTGGCCGAAGCAGGCCTCGGGCATGGTCGTCATCAGCTCGAGCGTGCCGCGCCTGCTCGATCTCTCAAAGAAGCTGAGGCACGGCAGCGGCGCGCGGAAGCCGGAGTTCTTCCTCCCGATCCTGAACAAGGATCCCGGGGTGACGATGGTGACGTGGACCCAGCTCTTCGCGGTCTGGGATCGATTCTACGTCGGTTGTGTCCTCGAATCCCATTACGTCAAACCGGGTCAGCCTCTGAACGTATTCCTGGTCGGGATGAACTGCTCCGACAAAGACCGGACCCACGCCCTCGCCCCTTCGGGCTTCAGGCCTCCCGACTCCCGGGGCCTCGCATTCACCCTCTCGCCATTCCAATGGGACGTGAACCACTTCCCGCTCGGCACGCCGGCGGACGCGCAACAGCACACGCTCGGATTCCGCACGATATCGACCGCCGGCAAGGTCGCCACCGCGGCCGCGGTCGGGGTCCTCACGCTGGGCACGTTCGTCTACGCGCCGGGGCACAAGGGGTTCTCGGTGAGCTACAAGATCCTCGAGCCGAAGTCCGTGCAGTCGATCGCCTCCGTCGAGCAATCCGCTCTGAGGGCGCTGACCGAAGCGTTCCAGGACCACCAAGCGGAAGCCCTCGTGGGACCCGGCGGCGAACGGTTCCCGAGAGACCGGGTCCTCGAGTGGTTTCGCTACTATCTCGGGGCGAACCCGGAAATGATCATCCACACGTTGAACGCGGAAAAGGACCGCTCGAAGGTGGTCCCATCTCTCTTCAACCAGTTCCTGAGCACCGAGTTCCCCGACGGTACCTGGTTCCCGCCCGCCCCGAGCTAGCCGAGGCGGACGAAGAGATTATCCGACGTCGCCTCCATCGGTCTCGGCCCCAGAGGGAGCGGATCTTGGGACTCGAGCATACAGACGTTCGACGAGCGAGTGCGGACGGGACGAACGGATCGCGGTGGAACCGGGGCCCGGAGGAACCGACTCCGTTCGAGAGGGTCCTGAACTCGCTCCGGCTCCCGTACGTCCTCGCCGCGTTCGTGTTCGCGAACCTCCTCGCGGCGCCGGGATTCCTGGGCGTCGAGTTCGTCCGAACGGGCAGCTGGGATGCGGCGGCTCGAATCGTCGTCGCGAATGGGGGCGACGTCACATGGGAATGGGTCGTGAGCGCCGCGCTCTTCGTCCTCGTCAATTTCCTCGTGTTCCTGGGAATCCGCGGGATGCGGACATGGCTCGTCTCGGCGAAAGATGAACTCGTCGCTCTGTGCCCGGACGGCGAGCCGGCGTATCGTCACGCCTTCCGGTTCACGTCGGCGATGTGGCCCGTCCTCATCTCCGTCGGGCTCGAACTGATCTCGGGTGTCGGCCTCGCCCTCAGCGACAGCGGGAGGCGCGAGGGCTTGTTCCTCCTCCCCGTGGAAATCCTCCGGTTCCTCCTGACGCTCGGAATACGCGGTCCTGCTGATCGTCCTCGTCGCGAATTCCTTCGCGGGCGATTTGAGCACCGCGCTGACGGTCGCCGTCTTCGCGGCCATCGGCATCCCGATGTTCTTCCTGCCGTTGAGCGGCATCCGCCGCAAGATGGCGGAAGTGAAACGGCGCGAGCTGTCCGCCGTCCGAGCCCGCTTCGTCCAAGCGGTGGCCGACCTCCGCGAAGACGATCCGCAACCGGAAGGCGAGCCGCTCGCGCTCGTCGATCGACGCCTGCGTCAAATGACGAGCCTGCAAGTCCTCGAAATGGAGATTCGCGATGCAACGAACATCCGCACGTGGCCGTACGACTCGCGGATCCTCGGGCAGTTGACGATCATCGTCCTGTCCGTGACCGCCGCGATGATCACGCGCCTGCTGATCAATGCCTTCCGGCTCTAGCCCGCCGTCCCATCTCCCCGTCTCAGTCCGGTTCGGGACTGTACCGGCGACCGCGCAGCCTTAAGCCGCGCGGTCCTCCGAGCCGAAGCGCACGAACGGAAGGTTCCCGCGACTCACCAGGCGCTCCAGCTCGACCGGGATGCCCTCGAGCTTCGACGTGTCGAGGACGTCCCCGAACGCCCCCGGATATCGGCTCTCGAGCTTCTGGACCAGGACGCGCATCCTCGCCGTCAACGATCCCGGCGTCCGGCCGCGGTAGACGACGGCGAGGTAGACCCGGTCCCCTCGGACGATCGACACGCGCTTCTCTCCGAGCTCGAGTCCCTCGAGGTGCCGCTCCGTCTCGTCGGAGAAGCTGCGGCGGGCGAAGTCCATGATCGTCGTCAGCATGCCCGTCAGTAGGTCCGTGTCGAGCGACCCGTCGCCGAGGCGCGACACGCTGCTCACGAGCAGGCCCGCGTTCGTCACGAGGAATGCCCACTCGAGTTGGCGGCGGCGGTAGACGAGGAACCCGCCGAGTGCGCCGGCCGCAAACGGCATCGGAAGCCAGTAGAGCCAAGCGGGGGTGATCTCCTGGACGACGCCCGCGGGCAGGACCACACGCACGTGAATCGTCGCCGCGCCGGTCAGGGTGCCGTCGCTGACGACGACGCCGATGGACTCGTCCGCATTGGCCCTGTAGGTCAGGAGGAGCCCTTGGCCGAGGATGATGGCATGAGGGCTGTTCGTGGACACGAGGACGAGGTCCGACACCTTCGTGTCCGGATCCGCCAGGTACGACGTGAGCGAGAGGTACGTCGTCGTGACGTTCAAGAAGATGTCGGGCACCGCGAGGAACGCGGGCGGACGGTCCACATGGACGACCGTGATGCGGACCGTGTCTTCTTGGAGCGCGCCCTGTGGGTCCGTGGCGCGGAAGGTGACCGTCTCGGTGCCCCACCATCCAACCGCGCTCGTGAGGTCGACGCTCCCGTTCGCCTGGATCGTCACGCCAATCCTCGAATTCCCGACGGTCCAGAAGAGCAGGATGCCATCCGGGTCGGCGAAGTAGTCCGAGAGCCGGTACGCCGCGCGGCGGGTCGTCCCCTCGTCAAAGGAGGCGTCCGGCATCTTCGCCACCAGGATGGGAGGCCAGTCCGATCCCACCGCGACGAGAACCGTGCGGTCGACCGTGAACACGCCATCGCTCACGGAGAGGACGAGGGGCTGGACCGTGCCGTTGAGGACCCACGGATAGGTCAACGTGAGGAGATGGCCCGACACGAGGGCGTGCGTCGCGTCCGAGGCGTTGACGACGAGGTCCGACGACGCGGTGTCCGGATCGCTGAGGTAGGGGTCCAGGTTGAAGGAGAAGGGCGTGTCGAACCGCACTCGCAAGTCCGGGACGGCGCCCCACACGGGCGGCGCGTCGACGTGAAGGACCGTCACCCGGACGGTGTCCTCCGCGATCGCCCCGGTCGGGTCCGTCGCGCGGAACGTCACGTCCTCCTCGCCCCACCAGCCGTCCGGCGCCTGGACGTCCACGCTCAGGTTCGCGCGAATCGCGACAATCAGGTACACGTAGCCCGTCGAGTAGAACAACGAGTCCTGATCTGGATCCGAAAAGTACTCGGACAAGTTGAACACGCCGCGGACCAGCGCACCCTCCTGCATCGTCACGTCGGGCAGAGACCTCCGGAGGGCGGGCGGGTGGTCCGTCGTCACCTTGACCACGACGACCCGCGTGACCCCGAACGTCCCGTCGCTCAGGGTCAGGTTCACGAACGCCCACCGCCCGAGGTACGCCTCGGGATATCGGAAGGAGACGTTCGTCCCGGATGCGGACACGTGGGCCGGGTCGTCGCTCGTCAGCGTGAGCGAGGCGGCCGGCGTGTCGGGATCGCCGATGTAGGGGCCCTCGTCGAACACGTACGTGTCGTTCGCGCGCACGTAGAGCGGGGACGGCGGATCGAACGTCGGCGGAGTATCTACGTGGGTAACGTTGATCCACGCGGTCTGGCGGTCGAATCCTCCCTCGGGATCCGTGAGCCAGTATGTCACCAAGGCATCGCCCCAACGGCCGCTCTGGGGCGAGATCGTCACGGTGGGCTCGCCCGGGATGTTCGCCCCGCCGATCGCGACGACGGCCGGGTCGAAGCCGGTGACATTCCACCGCAGCCGCGACGCCGGTGTGTCGGGGTCCGAGGCGTAGGCGCTGAGGTCCAGCGCGGCGGGACCCGCGTTCTCCGGCAGCACGAGGTTCGGAATCCGACCGACAATCCGAGGCGGCTCGCGGCCCCCGCCACCGGACGAAAACGTGTAAGAAACGGTGAGGATCGGCCGGTGCGCCGCATCCGGGGAGTCGGAACTGACGAACCCGTGGAGGACGCCCGTGATCTCGCTCGCCTCGAGGAGGAACACGCCGTCGTTTGGCGTGAGGCCCGCGACCCAGTCTTGCACGAGGTTCGTGACGTTCCAGGACATCCAACCGAGGCTCGCGACCGCGCTGGTGGACGCGAGTCCGAAGTCTCCTCCGGACGTGGCCCACGGCGTCGTGCCGTCGCGGTAGTTCCAAGACACGCCCGCGGCCGGGAAGACCTCGGGGACGCCGAGGCTCACGTCGAGCAACCGTGCGCCACTCCCGGACGTCCCGTCGAGGAACCGCTGCGTGTGGTTGACGTTGTAGCCCCAGGTTCGCCAGTCGTGATCCAGCCCGCCCGTTCCGTAGGCGGCCATGCCGGCGGACGTGGGCACGAGGATCTCGAGGGTCCCGTTGCCGGTGAGGTCCGCGAGGGCGGGACTCGTCATCGGGAACTGATAGATGCTCCGAAGATTCAGGTTCGGCGGGGAGATCGTCCAGCCTTTGACGAGGAAGCCCGTGGCGGTGAGCACGTCCACGGCCGAGCCCTCGATGAACGCGATCTGCCGCGTGCCACTCCGGTCGAAGTCCGCGACGACGGGCGTCCCCGCCTGGGTCGTCCCGGCGTTGTAGCTCCAGAAGGTCGACCCATCGGTCCCGCGCAGGTTGTACACGGTGCCCGACGCGACCCCCACGAGGATCTCGGGGGCGCCGTCGCCGTTCACGTCCGCCACGGTTTGGCCGCCTTGGCGGTACGTCGGCAGGGACCGGTACCAAACCGTCGTCCCGTTCGAGGCCCAGAGGGCGAACTCGATCCCGTTGTTGCTGACGTCGCCCGTGACGACCTCGGGGAAGCCGTCCCCGTTCACGTCGCCGAACGCGATGCTCCCTTCGAGGAACGACCCGCCGGGAGCGTTCGCGGCCCAGAGCCCTGTGCCGTCGAGGGCGAACGCGTGCATGTTCTTGTCGTCCCCGTCCACGAGGATTTCCGGCGCACCGCTCCGGTCGATGTCCGCGATCGTCGGCGTGTAGGCGGCCACGGGGACCGTGTACGAGGGAAGGGACGTCCCGGTGCGGCCGTCGATCGCGGCGAGGTTCCGCGCGTTGCTTCCGACGAGGGCGTCCAGCACGCCGTCGCCGTTCACGTCGACGAGGGTCGGGGTCGTGAAGAGGACGCTGCCGCTGTTGTACGTCCAGACGATCGCCCCGGTGCTGTTGAGCCGGACCACGCTCGGCGCGTTTGTCGACACGACCACGCTGAGTTTGCCGCTGCGGTCCACGTCGGCGACTTGCGGGGTGAAGGGCACGCTCTGGCCGGCAGAGACGAGGGTCCGCCATTCCAGGTTCCCGTTCTGGTCGAGGCAGTACAGGTATCCGTCCGTCCCGCCGAACACGACGTCCAGCCGACCATCGTTGTCCAGGTCCGCGATCGTCGCGCCGGAGGCGCCGCCGCCGGTGGGGCCGTAGGTCCAGAGGGGCCCCGCACTCCATGTGCCTGTCCGGTACCCCGGCACGGACGTCCCGTTCGTGCTGTATACGATGTCGTACGTCCTCGAGCCGTACGCGCCGATCGTCGCGTCGAAGAACACGTGCGCGGACGAGATTTGGCCGCCGTTGTACGCGTAGCGGTACACCTGAGAGGGCACCTCGCCGACCGCGTCGTACACGCGGAGGTCCCGCGTGGGGTCCGCGATCGAGTTCGGCTGGAACGGGACGACGACCTCGACGGGCTCCAACGTGCGGTTCACGCCCGCGGTCTCGCGGACCGTGACGGGCTGGACGGTCCACGAGTGACCTCCATCGCCTTCCGCCCACGACGCGAACGCCGGGATAATGCGGACTTGGCCGCCGGCGCCTTGCACCTCGTACATGCCGAGGGTCGCGTTCACGATCGTCGCGTTCGACGGGAGGCCCGTGAGGTCGAAGCGCTGGAGGCCCCGGGCGAGGTACCCGCTCGTCGCGTTCGGCCCCACCCAGAGCGTCGGGCTCCCTCCGTAATTCCAGAGAGGCGTGCCGCTCTCGATGAACGAGTCCGTGCCGTTCGCACCGGGCTGAAAGACCAAGACCTGGAGCGAACTCGGGCCCCCCACCGTCCGACCGGACGCTCCTCCGGAGATGATTGAAGCGGTGACGACCGCGAGAAGGAGGACGATGACGATTCGATTCGGCGAGATGGCCACGGCTGGTCCCGTGTCGCGGCGTTTGCCGGTTGGCAAGATAAACCGGATGCCGCCGTTATCGGGCCTGATTGCGGGACCCGTCCGCGCAACGGAGGCGGGCACCGCAGTCGTCCTCGACACGAAGACGCGGACCGGCCCATGGGCGGTCATCGAGGATCCGAACGGCTTCGTGATCTAGCGGTTCATCGAATCGCCCCCGTGGCTTGTCCCGTCCCAAGGCGAAGCATTATAGAGCTAGGCCCGGTTGCCTGCCAAATCCGTTTCGGCGGAGAGCGGAACTTGGCGCTCGACTCCGGAGACACCGCGTGGGTCATCGCCGCGACCGCCCTCGTCATGATCATGACGCCCGCGCTGGGCTTCTTCTACGGCGGTCTCGTCCGGAGGAAGAACCTCGTCTCGACGATCGCCCAGTGCTTCGCGATCTTCGCCCTCGTGAGCCTCGTGTGGGCGCTGTGGGGCTACACGCTCGCCCTGGGGCCGTCCTACAACGGGTTCATCGGTAGCCTATCGAATTTCGGGCTGAACAATGTCGGAGAAACCCCTAACCCCGGCTACTCGTCGACGATCCCGGAGCTGCTGTACTTCGCCTTCCAGCTGAAGTTCGCCGCCATCACCCCCGCGCTGATCATCGGCGCCTTCGCGGAGCGGATCCGGTTCAAGGCGCTCCTGATCTACATCGTCCTCTGGACGACGTTCATCTACGTGCCGATCGCGCACTGGAACTGGGGCATCGGGGGATTCCTGAAGTCCCTCGGCGTCATCGACTTCGCGGGCGGCCTCGTCGTCCACACGGCCGCCGGCGTCTCCGCGGTCGCGGCCGCCCTCGTGATCGGGCGGCGCGAGGGGGTCGACCGGCTCGACAGCCGACCGAACAACATCCCGTACGTCATCCTTGGCGCGTCCGTGTTGTGGTTCGGGTGGTTCGGCTTCAATGCCGGGAGCGCGCTCGCCGCGAATGCGCTGGCTGTAAATGCGCTCGTAGTGACGAACCTGGCGGCTGCGGGCGCCGCGGTGAGCTGGATGCTCACGGACTGGGTGCGGAAAGGGAAGCCGTCCGCCGTCGGGATGGCCGTGGGCGCCGTTTGTGGGCTCGTCGCGATCACCCCGGCCTCGGGATACGTCGGCCCCATGCCGTCGATCATCATCGGGTTGGTGGCGGGAGTACTGTGCAACTACGTCGGCAGCTGGAGGGCCCGGACGACCCTGGACGATTCCCTGGACGTCTTCGCGTGCCATGGGGCCGGTGGGATCTGGGGGACGATGGCCACGGGTCTCTTCGCGTCGACTCTGATCAATCCGAGCGGCCCCAACGGCCTGTTCTTCGGGAACCCCGGCCAGCTCGGCATCCAAGCGCTGGCGTGCGTCATCGTGGCGGCCTTCGCGTTCGCCGGGTCGTACGTCCTGTTGCGCATCATCAACATCTTCACGCCGGTGCGAGTCAGCCCGGCCGAGGAACACGCGGGCCTCGACACCTCGGAGTTCGGCGAGGAAGCCTACGCGACCGAGCGCGACGAACCGAGTTCGCCCCAATCAGGCTCGGCCTCGTGATCCGTGCTTGACGGCCGCCATCGCACGTCACGAATACAATTTGGGTTTCGCCTGCGGTTCGTTCCAATACGGCCGCGTCGTGACGTACTTGAGCTTCGCCTCGAAGAGGTCGTTCAGGAACTCCTTCTCCGTGTCCTGCATCCTCGCGAGGATCTTGCTCGCGGTCGTCGGGCCGACGCCGTACACGGAGTTCGCGTACACGGCGCGCTTCCCGTAAACGGCTACGAGGTCCGCGACCTGCTTGGAGCGGGTGAGAAGTTTCCGTTCCTCGTCCGTGAGGTCCAACTTCCTCGTCCGCTTCGCGTAGGCGTCTCGCACGGTCCACGCGGCCCATCCGAGGACGGTCAGGAGGCGGGACTTGCATTTCGCGCACTCGGGATGGTCTGCCATCTGGCCGATTCGGACCTCCTCATGGAAGTGCCCGCATTCGAAACAGAGGAGGTGAACGGGCTCGGAGGACAGGTGGAGGCGCATCCGGTCCAGGATCTCCTCCCGCTCCGCCTCCGGGGAGAAGAGCTCGGGCGCCTC
>WNGL01004009.1_pt1 | contig 17725 bp, 15 predicted proteins | sample 5400591 | NCBI WGS metagenome assembly WNGL01 (sample SAMN13153377, study PRJNA577476) | soil metagenome | isolation source: 80 cm soil or saprolite under Garry oak tree replicate 1 | place: USA:California | collected 2016-06-15 | reverse complement strand
CTTTGCCCCTGGATGCTTGAGCCGTCGATCCTCAGCAGGTCAAAGACATGCAGGGTGTCGCCAACTGCTTCGCCATCCAGAACACAATCGACCGGCAACTTTCTGGCGGCTGCGGCGATCGTCTCCGGAACGCCGACGAAGAGGCCAAGCCGGTTGATGCCGTTTATCTCGCCGTCTCGCTTCTCAAGAAGCAGTCGCCGGCCGTCCAGCTTTTCCTGCAAGCAAAAAGCCGCATCATCGATGAGACGAGTCGCTTCCGATTCGTCGATCGGGTTGAGCAATTGGCACATGATGCCCGCCACGCGCTTTTTTTTATCGGTGTGCTGATACGGCGTGCCATCCTGACCGGGCGTGTAGCCTTTGGCTGTCTTCTCGTTGACCAGTTTGTCGAAGATTCCTTTCGCCTCTTCGTAGCTGACCGGTGATTGCGTTTTGGTGCCGGTCTGCAGTGTCGTGCCTCTGCGGCCAAACGCGTAGTTGACGACGTAGCCGCCGTTTTGTTGTTCGATGCTCGCCTGATAAACTTTGTCCGACGAGCTTTGCCTATAATAAAGCGTGGTTTGCTCCATAAATTTGTTCCTTTCTGTTGTGCGAAACAAAAAAACCGACCAAAAGGTCGGGATCGTTTCGCTGTTTACTGACTGTCGTTGTGATCCGGTTTGTTTGTCCGGTCACGTGGGTCTGACGCGGCCGGCTCCTCAGCGATCGTCGATTGAACAGCCCGAACTCTTTTGAGGGCGTCTTCGACAAACCGACTCGCTAATTCCGTCATCGGAACGCGCTGCCGTTTGGCCTCGCGATAAAGTGGGTTGATCAACTCACGACGAAGCTGGGGAGAATAATAGCGATCTTTCACCATATCTCCCTTTGTCGCCGATGAATGTCAGCGACCGTTAATTTTTGAAGAGAAAGGCCAGCAGTTAGCTGGCTCCCTCCATAAGATTATGGACGGAATCTGGCGGGAAAGAGCCAACCTTCTACTAAACTACGCTACCTCGTGTGCGGGACCGGCCTGCTGAGTGCGCCGTTAACTAAGAGAGGCATCCGCTCGGCATCCGGTCTTCGAATCCCGAAGCGATGTATGCCCCCGGAGTGGCCTACCCGCCGAAGCGGCGCGACAGGGCGTCAATTCTTTCCACAGCCACGCGCCCAAAAAGCAAACTTTTCTTCTCAAGGGCGCTCAATTTCTCCTGGGCGCGGCGAATCTGTAGCCGCCTCGCTGCGTCGAAGGCGCGGTGGTTTCACCAAGAATCCAGCGTCGACGAAGGAAGATCGCAATTTCTCGCAATCAACACCGAAAGGAACAAAACGCATGAAAAAAATATTGTTTAATCTGCTGCCGGCCGCTCTCCTGTGGCTTCAGTTGCCACTCTTGGCGGACGAACCCGAAGGCACGACACCGGATACAGATCCGGACATTACCAAGCCTTACGACACCAAGGTCGGCGGCCCGTGCCCCGGAAGTGGTTTGAGTCCCGGGATGGCCAGCTATAGTTTTCACGCAGCAGCCGCCAGCCTCAACATAGTGGACACGCCGCTCTTTTATAGTCAACCGCGCGGCCCAAATGTGAATTTTACTGTTACCTATAATCAGCGAGACGTAAACCAGCCGACGCCTAGTCCGACCGCTAGCTCGACGCCCACCTCTAACTTGGGTCCAAAGTGGACGTTTAATTGGCTCTCGTTCCTGACCGTGAATTCCACGGACCCGACCGTGAACCCAAGGCTATATGTGCAGGGTGGCGGAGTGGAGACCTACAGAAACTACCATCCTGGAACACCGGGAACGTACGACCCGAATATTTACAGCCGAGCTGTCTTGGTTCGCTATTCCGATGCACATTACGAAAGGCAGCTCCCGGACGGTTCAAAGGAAACGTTTGATCGCTCCGATGGGCACGTGGGTGCTGGGCGCAGGGTGTTTCTTACCCAAATCACCGACCCGGCTGGCAATCCAATAACGTTTACTTGGGATACCAACTTTCGCCTCACGCAAATGACTGACGCTGTTGGCCAACATACTACCCTTCATTACGACGATCAAAATGACAGTCGCCGCATTACCAGTGTTGTAGACCCATTTAATCGCATGGCGATGTTCGAATATTGGCCTGACGGCCATTTAAAGAAGATAACTGACATGGGTGGCTTGACCTCGCAGTTCTCATACGGGACGGGCTTGAAAGCGGACTTTATTACCCAGCTCACTACCGTGTACGGCACAACGAATTTTCAGTACGATGATCACAATACCAATAGTAACCTCCCCTATCGGACACGCTGGCTGCAAGCGACTGATCCGCTCGGCGGCGTTGAGAGGGTCGATTTCAATGAGGATCAGACGCGAAATGGGATACCGAATGCCGTTGATGCTGCGACTATCCCTTGCGGGCTGTATAACCGCAATACCGTGATGTATGCGCGAAACACCTTCTTTTGGAGCAAGAAGGCTCTAACCCAGGTGTCCCAATCCTGTAGAGACACACCGGCGTTGGGCTGCGGGGCCAGCGATTATTCAAAGGCGCAACTCTTCCACTGGCTACACACAAGCAACGGCTTGTCTAGTGGCATCATTGAGAGTGAGAAGAAGGCGCTTGAGGGGCGAAATTGGGGACAGGGACGAATTTGGTACAACTACCCTGGACAGCCCCAATGTACGGGCAGTTGTTGCCCGTCGCCATACAATAATGCAAACTCATACGAGGGCACGAGCAATCGTCCCACGAAAGTGGGTCGTGTCCTCGATGATAGCACGACGCAGCTCTACCAATATGAATACAACTCCTACGGTAAGGTTACGAAGGCAACCGATCCGTCCGGGCGTGTGACCAGCTACGTCTATGCCGCAAACAATATTGATTTGCTGAAGGTGTTCCAACGCAACCCGACCGGTGCATGGCCAGACCCGTACGTTCAAGGCCAGCATGCCGATAAGATTGCCGAGTACACATACGACCCAGGGGATCCGCCGCACGTACCGCACACCTATATTGACGCGGCGGGACAAACTACTACCTACTCATATGACTCTTTTGGTGAAGTTCTAACGGTTCAAAACCCTAGAAACGAAGTAACGACATACGGATACGGAGACGGCAGTGGCGGTCACCCGGTGGGCTACCTCACATCAATCACAGGGCCCGTATTCAATGGCTTATCCCCTGTCACAAGCTTTACGTATGATAGCGAGAACCGGGTGTGCACTGTGCGAAGCGATCCAGACGGTTACCAAATAGCGGTCGATCACGATGATCCTCTGGATAGGCCGACGCTAATCACATACCCAGATAGCACGACGAAACAGTTCCTATACACAGATCTTCAGAGACACAGCCTCACGCTTGACCTCACTGACAGCAAGGACCGCCTCAACCTCTGGACCCATCGTCACTACAACGCCCTTCGGCAGATGGATTCCATCACCGATCCAATACCCAATCGGATAACTCAGTTCAATTGGTGTGCGTGCGGCCTACTGACGGATATTATCGATGCGAATCTGAACACGACCCACTTCGACTATGATGTGCAGAGCAGAATCATCTCCAAGACCTTTGCTTTCGGCACGCCGCAAGCCCAGACTGTTTCGTACATGTACGAAAACACGACCAGTCGGCTTACATCGGTGAACGATGCCATGAATCAAGGGGCGTATTATACCTACTTTACCGATGATGACATCAGGCAGCTCACCTACTTCGGCGCGCACAATCCCACCCCGACTGTTATCTATGGCTACGACCCTCAATACAATCGTGTCAACTCATTGAGGAGCACAGGGGCTGGAGTGATCAATGGAACGCTTAGCTACACTTATTACCCAGTGACCGTCGCTGGCACCTTAGGAGCCAACAAGGTGAACACAGTGGGTGGCTTTTTCTCAAACGACACGATTACGTACTCCTACGACGAACTCGCGCGGGCGGCAGGCCAGTCGATCAACGGTGTCAGTTCAAGTGTGGCCTTCGATTCACTCGGCCGGCTAGCGAGTTCCGACAACGCGCTGGGGCATTTCGATCGGACGTACGACGGCGTGACGCCACGTTTACAGAGACTGACTTACCCAAATACGGTGAGAGCGGACTATAGTTATTTTGGAAACATCCAGGACCGCAGGCTACAAACTTTGCTAAATTTGACGGGCAACGGCACTACAACTCTTTCTCAATTCGACTACACCTACAACCCAGAGGCAGAGATACAAACGCTAACGAAATCTTTATCGGGATACCAAACCGCTCTTTCGTTACAAAACGACAATGCTAGGCAGCTGACCGGCGTCAGTGTCGGGAATCAGCAGTTTAATTACAGCTACGATCTTGCCGCGAATCGTTACGACGTGAAGACATATACTGGGGGATTACTTCAATCTGAGAGCTACTACACAGTGAACCCCTTAAACCAGCTGGATACCGTCTCGGTTAACGGAGGCACGCCGGTCCCACTGCATTATGATGGCGACGGCAATCTGACTGATGACGCCGCAGGCAAGACCTACGAGTGGGACGCAGCGAACCGACCGGTCGCGATCAATTACACTACCTCAGGCGGCCGGACGGAATTTGCTTACGACGGCCTTGGCAGGCGCGCAATGATTACCGAATACGGGCCGGGAATGACGGCAACCATCCAGCCCAAAGGGACAGACTACGTTTTGTTCACGACCGAGTCGTTTGTTGTGCCTGCTGGCAGTTACACTTTGACTTTTGATGGGCTCAATCCAGCGACAATTGGAACTGGAAACACGAACACCGCGTTGGTGGATGACGTTCAGCTCAATGGAGTCCAGGTGGCCAATGGAGGGTTTGAAACGCCGAGCGTTCAGGATTACCAAGTCGCTCCTACGGGGAGTAGCTGGAGCTATTCAGGAAGCAGCGGGATTGCAGCCAACGGAGGCACTATGACTAGCGGCAATCCGCCTGCGCCAGAAGGCGTCCAGGTGGCTTTTATCCAAAACGATGGTTCACTCTGGCAAACTGCGACCGTAGCGGCTGGAACATATACGCTGAGCTTTAAAGCTGCCCAGCGAAGCGGTAACGAAACCTACCAACAACTGCGAGTGAATCTGCGACCTTCGCCTGGTCCGACTAGCGTAAAGACATTTGTCTGGTCCGGCAACGCGATTGCCGAAGAGCGTGATTCCACGGGCGCAAACGTCACGAAACGCTTCTTCGCTGAGGGCGAACAGCGCATCGGTGGGACTGACGCTGGAAACTATTACTATACCCGTGATCATCTCGGTAGTGTCCGGGAAGTGACCGATAGTAGCGGCCTGTTGAAAGGACAATATGATTACGACGCCTGGGGCAATTCAGTCGTGATCAAAGGGGAGATGCAGGTCAATTTCGGCTACACGGGACACTACTTCCATCAGCCAAGTGGGCTGAACCTGGCGTTCTATCGCGCCTACCACCCTACGCTGGGAAGGTGGATGAGCAGGGATCCCATCGAAGAAGCTGGCGGGATCAATCTTTATGCGTATGTAGGCAACAAACCAGTGACCTGGATCGATGTTCTGGGACTACAGGAAGTCATCGCAAGAATAACTGATATCTTCGGCGATGTATGGGTGATGCGTCTGGACGGGCCTAATATTCGGGCCGCGGACGGAATGGATTTATTAAAAGGACAAGGAGTTAAAACGGGCGAACCTCCCTCACGTTGCGATCTGACCTTTCCAAACGGTATGATAAAGCGGCTCGGGCCCTTAAGCCTGTGGCCTTCCGGGATGGGGCCTTCGGTCGGCGCCCCCGCCTCATACCCGCCTTTCGGGCCATACGAAAGTCTGCCGTTCTTTGGGCCCACGCCCACATCCACGATACCCCCTTATCTACAAAGGCCTCCTGACCTCATTGAGCCTTATGCGCCACGATGAATAACAAGCAAACCATCCCGATTGTTAGCCTAGTAGCTATGACCGCGTTGATAGTCACGAGAGTCGTAGCGCATGCCGGAGATGCAGCTCCCTCCCCTACGGGAACTACGTCAGCGGTATTCAATCGATCGACGAACTATTCTGAGCTCCCGGCCGAGCCCGTCGTAGCTCCGGACACCCCGGAAATCGGTTTGGCTGCCTTCAAGGGTGACGTTAGCAGTGTGCGCCGTCTTATCAGTTCTGGAGCAAGCACAGAGAGCGCAGGGAAAGACCAGCGCACACCGCTTCTGTTGGCGTCTGCTCGGGGGCATATAGAGGTCGTCAGCGCTCTATTGGCAGCGGGGGCTAATATCAACGCGCGCGACACTGCTGGCGCGACAGCCTTGCATTGGGCGGCGGAAATAGGCGACGAAAGGATAGCTTTTCTTCTTCTTAGCCACCGCCCAGAAGTGAACGTTCAGGATGAAATCGGAGAGACACCGCTTATATGGGCCGCCATGATTGGAGACAAAGCGATCGTTGAAGCGCTGCTCGCGGCTGGCGCTAACCCCAATCTCGCCGACGTTTCTGGGCGCACCGCCAGTGTGTGGGCAAAGAGGAATAAACACCTTGATATTGTATCTTTGCTTGATCGAAGTCACTAGCGAGCTTTGAGAAGACAAAGTGAGGAGGGGGAAGAGGGGTCAGAGCTTACTTACTATTGACACTCCGCGGACTTTGAGCAAGAACCGCGTTCATGCCGAGACCACTTTTGACATCTGTGGCTCAATTGGCCGCCGCGTACTTCACCTCGCCCAATCAGGCTTGACGCCGGGTACTCGCGTCCTAGCAACCTAGCTCATGTTCGGTCGCTTGGAGTAATTCGCCGAAGCCGGTTTCTCCGGGAACTCGAAGCCAACTTTGCCGTCTTCCAATTTTAGATGGGCGGAGAACGGGCGTTCGCGTCTCGAGAATGGAACACTTCGAGAAGATCGGTTTTTCCCGTAGTGAAAAGTTTTTGCGCCTGTTCTTTCGGAGTCTCGCGGCCGAGGATCGTTTTGCTCACTCTGAATTTGCACGGGCTTTAATAGACTGCGAGCGCTCACAGATGTAACTGTTTTCGGTCTCAAAGGCTCCTCCACTTGGTCATGAAAACGTAGAAGGCGACCGACGCAGCAACCGCGAAAGCGAATGCCTTGACAAGATCGGACCGAAATCGCTATACCTCTGCCAGTATGCGCGGGCTGGTTCGGTTTCAGGTGATCGCTGCGGCTGGGGCAATCCTGTTCGCGCGGTCGGTTGCAGCCGACGATTGGCCATACTATCAGCATGATGCCCTGCACACGGGCAATTCGAGCGCGCTTGTCACCCCGCAGGCGCTTTCGCTGGTGTGGTCAGCACCCTCGTCGCCCACTGGATATTCCACACCGGTCATCGTTGGGAATACCATCTACGCCATGCAAAACCAGCAGGGAAGCTGTTGCTCGCAGACGACGGTTAGCTCGTTCGATCTTGCGACTGGCGCAATTCACTGGAGTTATACCGGCCACTTTGTGTTCCCGTCACAGCCGGGCGTTGGCGGCGGGTTCGTCACGTTTGTCGGCCCCACTGAGTCCAGTTCTTCGCTCTACGTGTTGGACGCAACAACAGGCACGCTTCGCTACACGGTGCCGATTCCAGAGGGGGTGAATTCGGTGATGCCCACCGTTTTCCAGGATCCAAACACCGGAAACGTTACTGCGTTTGTGACTGGTGGCCCACAACTAGCAGTGAGCGCTGTCTCGCTCGGGCAGGTGAGCGGATCGGTGCTCTGGACGCAAACTGGCAGCTGGGGCGGTGATTCCATTCCAACCGTCGTCGGCAGTTCGATTGTCCTCGCTGGGCCGGGTCAATATTATGCTTTCGATCAAGCGACTGGCGCTGAGAACCACTTCTGGTCCGGCGTTGCTGGCGGCGGAGGCTGCACTGTCGCCTACGACGCAGCGCGCCAGCAGTTTTACGTGCACGAACTTTATAACAATTCAACTCCGACGCTCTCAGCCTACCACTACACTGATAATGCCCATATTACGTTGTTATGGCAACGCATTGGCGCAGGCGTTGGCGAAGGGGGCTCGGTGGCGGTCGGCCCAACGGGCAACGTCTATTGCGCGGGGAACAGCGTGATCTGGGAACTAGATCCTGCCACCGGGACAACGCTTCGATCCATTCCCGGTTCATTTACATACTGGGTGACGCCGGCGCTGACGAACAATGTTCTTTGGATCATCGGCACGAGTCAGACGTTCGCTTACGATCTGCTCACGCTGCAATTGTTGCGAGTTTTTAACGGTTCGCGGGGAAATGAGACTTCGGCCTACGACAGCCCCGGCGCGTTCGCGGATGGTTATTTTGTGCTCGATTACGGCGACATTTTCGGCCGCCCCGGCTTCGATGTTTACCGCGGAGCGACTCCGACTCCGACTCCGACAGTGACACCTACAGCTACGCCGACTGCGACGGCTACGCCTACTCCAACAGCTACGCACACGCCGACACCGACAGCGTCAGCTAGTCCGACGTTGACACCTACAGCCACTGCGACAGCAACATTCACACCTACAGCAACTGCCACAGCTACAGCCACCGCAACACCGACACCTTCCCCAACAGCCACGCTTACTCCGACCACAACTCCTCCGAGTCCCACACCGACACCGACACCAACAGCGACAGCGACGCCTACGCCATCACCGACGCCTCGAGCATCACCTACACCAAGGATAGCCCCGAGCCCGAGGAGTCGACCCACGCCCCCGCCGCGCCCGTCCAGCAGAGCGCGAAGTGAAAGCGCACATTGACCGCACCATGAGAACGCACCCGATTCGCAATGCGTCCTACTCCGGCACCGCGGCCGTCGGTCCGGTCACTTCGGAGCTTTTTGAAATCGCCAACGTGCTCGTGCGTCTCAATCACGTTGCCAACTGCATTGTAAACGCGGATTACAAGCTTCTGCTCTTTACTTTATCGAGCCCCCGCTCTCCGTGTCCTGAAAAGCCGTGATTAGCCACTTCCCGTTAGTTTTGACCATCGTCATCGTGGTGATTTCTTTCAGAACTGGAACGGCCTCTCCACTGCGACGACTCCCACCGGTCACGTCCCACGTAGCATGGACAAGTGCAACTTCGGGTGTTGAAAAACGAACTTCTGCACTGGAAAGAGTCCGAACGGCGGTCTTTGGTCTCTTCTGAAACAGTTCCGCGTGCCGCTGGACAACCTCCTGCACTCCTTTCCAATGGACACCGGCGACGTTTACGTAGTCACAGTCTTCACTGAAGAGACGACCGACGGCGACCGTGTCATGGCGGTTCCAAGCAACTGCGTATTCGGCGAGAACATTGCGCACAGCACTTTCATCATCATTTTCGTAGTTCGTGCCGCTGTAATAGCTACCGTAGTAACTACCATACGGGTAGTCGTATTGGTAACCATAGCCGGATGACCCATAGCTATAGCCATAGTTACCATACTCATATCCGTAGCCGGGGTGGAAGGGGGGATACGAATACTCAGAATATCCGTAAGGCCCGTATGGGTAGTAGCCCCAGTTCCAGTCCCACCAAGGACCCCACCACCATGGAAAGCCGAAGTTGCCGATAAAGATGATTTCCTTGAAATGATTGAAGCGACGAAATCGATGATCTCGATCAAAATCGCCGTCGTTGAAACGGTTAAAGCGTCGAGGGCCCAACGCGGGATTCATCATTAGGGCGCGGTGCATCAGCGTCCGTCCCATCGAACCTGGCATCGGAGCGCGGTGCATCGGCATTGGGGCAATCGAACGTGGCGTGAAAGCGCCGCGCATTCCCATCCGGGACACCGAATTACCGTGGCCCCTCATCTGCGCCGTCGTAGTCGAGGCTGCGAAAATGCATGCTACCACGCAACCAAGGAGAACGAATTTTCTCCAGATCATAGCGTTATAGGTTTCCAAAGATTGAAACCCCGGGGGTTCAAAAGTTGCGGCACTCGAAAAGATAAAAGGTAACGAGCGCGTTACAAATGCATCGCCGCTCCGGCGACTGCGGCAATCAGTAAAGCTGCCGAGCACTCACCACTCTTTGAAATCGCCCGCGTGCTCGTGGGTTTCAATCACGTTGCCAGCGTCATCGTAAAGGCGGTCACAGCATCGTGCGACCGGCTGCGGTGCTTAGCGTAGCCGATTGCATTTGCGGCTGCATTAGGCTCGCCGTACCACAGGCGACCGAATGGCAGCGCATCGGAGATGAGATCGACGCCGCGTCTATCTTTGCGTGGTCGAATTTCGTAAACGTGTTGTGAGCAAACCACGGAGTATCGAATCGATCACAATCCGCCTTCCCAGTGAGTTCCTAAAACTTGTGCGGCACTCTTTGCTTTTTCAGGCGGCAAGTATTTTTGCCAATCAGCGATCGTGAAATGCCACCATTCAGTGCGTAAGCCCCCAAAACCAGCCTTGTGCATAGCGTACTTCAGCAAACGCGCATGTCCGCCTATTTCGAAAGACGAACCCATGTAAGGCTCCATTGCAGCGGGAGTAAACTCGTCAAAGTCCGTTGGCATGCGGACGTCGCGATTCCGTGAGTCGACCAGGGTGGCGTCGACGGCGATGCCCCAACTATGCAGCGAGCCGACGCCGATTTCGGGATTGGCAACGTAATCACTGTTGTGTGACGCCTGCCAAAGCTTAGCCTGCACTGCTGCCGGCCGATACGCATCCCAGATTTTGAGGCCGTATTGGTAACGCCGCAGAACGCTCTGGGCCACAGCCAAAGCTGAGGCGACTTCGGGACGAGCGAGTGCGCGTGTTCCGAGGGGATAAAGCGAATGTCCAAGGAGATTATTTCGGCCTGCGTAGCGCAACTCAACCGTGATCGTCGGATCAACGGATCGGACATCAACAAAAGGTCCGCTGGCATTTGCGTCCGTTGAGACCAGCGCCGCCATTCCGGCAACTAATAAAACGGACATCTTATAGGGTCGCATTTTCGGCGTTTGGTTGCTCAGCCACGGCTCCGGCAGGCGCAAGTGGCAGCAGGTTGAATCACAACTGTGCCGAATTATTCGGCTTCTAGGAAGCGGAATGATTCGGCATAGGATGGTGGGTCAAATCACTGCATTTTGCCGCCAATGTTTAGGCCGATTAACCCGGTAACCTGTCTGCCAATACGTCTGCCTTCTCAATCTTCGGCGGCTCTGCCAGTAGCTCGGGCGCTTTCTCCATCAGCGCCTTGGCAACTTTTCCCGACAAGTGGGCGTCGCGTCCGGCATCATCCGGAAATGCGTCGAAGATGGCGAAGGTGGTTGGGCCAAGTCGAATGCCGAACCAGGCGGTCGTTGCGGGCTCTTGTGCAACCAAGCCCTGCCCGTCGCGCAGGAATTTGGCGACTTCATTTTCTCTGCCCGGTTTTGCCTCCAGTTTAACAAATAATGCTTTGGTCGTCATGTCGCTGTAGATATCCTATCTTGTTTTAGTTTAAGTCGAACTGAGCCAGTCTTCAGCTCCGAGCGGTACGTCCGAACTTTTGACCGGCAAAACCTCTGGGTAATCGGAGGCGGCGTGGTTGCCGCTGCCGCGCTGGAAAGAAGTGCAATCGCAGCCGTTAACGTCGCGGACCTCATCGCGCCTTGTTCCTATCATTTTTGTTTGCTATGTGGAGAGCAAAAGAGGCAGAATCCCGCGCATATGAAAACGAATACTCTGCCTTTGCTTCTCATTCCCTTGCTCACCTGCTTTTCGCTTTCGCCCGTCGCCCAAGCCGTCGTGCCGGCACCGGACGGAGGATATGCCGGTGGGAATACGGCCGAGGGGCAAAATGCTCTTTCTAGGCTTACAACCGGCACGTACAATACAGCCATTGGCTTGTCTTCGCTCAGCATCCTCACCGACGGTCAGTTGAACACGGCCGTTGGCGCTGGATCACTTCTTGTCAATACTTCAGATGGCAACACAGCTATTGGTGCTGGCGCACTTTTAAGCAACACCGGTGGCAACAATAACACAGCCGCCGGAGCATTCGCACTATTTTTCAACGCAAAGGGCGTGGCCAACAGCGCTTTCGGTTGGGGCGCACTGGAGTCGAATACAGACGGCGGCGACAACACGGCCATCGGTACCGTGGCGCTCCAGTTAAACACCGCCGGCAACAATAATACTGCCGTCGGTTATGCAGCCCTCGAGAATAACCTCGTCGGCTTCTTCAACACCGCAACCGGTAATGGAGCGCTTGAGTATAATAGTAGTGGCAGCAACAACACCGCGATCGGTAATGGAGCGTTGGCACACAATACCACCGGTGGCTTCAACACCGCCGTTGGCATTGAAGCACTCGAGGGCAACGGCACCGGCAACAACAACACCGCCTTAGGTGTTGGTGCTGGCAGTAATGTTACTGGAGCCACCAATGTTATTGCTATCGGTACGGCTGGTGCCAGCGTGGACAACAGTTGCTTTATCGGCAATATCCGCGACGTGCAAACGCAAAACACCGACGCTATTCCAGTGGTGATCGATTCCGCCGGCCAGTTGGGTACGGCTAGCTCCTCGGGCAGATTTAAGGACGAGATTAAACCGATGGACACCGCCAGCGAAGCGATTCTAGCGCTCAAACCGGTGACGTTTCAGTACAAGAGCGATACAAATAGCAGACCGCAATTTGGATTGATTGCCGAGGAAGTAGCCAAGGTGAATCCTGATCTGGTCGTGTGCGACAAGAACGGCGACGTCTACACGGTGCGCTATGACACGGTGAATGCGATGTTGCTCAACGAGTTTCTCAAAGAACATCGCAAAGTCGAAAGATTGGAAGCAAATGCCGCGCAGCAGCAAAAGCAAATTGACGCGCTTGCTGCCGGCCTACAGAAAGTAAGCGCACAGCTTCAGGTGAGCAAACCGGCACCGGAAACGGTTCTGAACAACCGGTAGAGCTGCTACGGCTCTTTGAACTCGCCCGCCTGCTCGTGCGTCTCGATCACGTTGCCCGCTGCATCGTAAACGCGAATCACTGCATCATGTGAACGGCTCAAAAACTTGGCAAAGCTGATGGCATTGCTGATTGCATTTGGCTCGCCATACCACAGGCGACCGAATGGCGGCACATCGGAAGTAAGATCGACACCGCTATGATCTTTACGCGGGCACACTTCGTAAACGTGCGTAGAAATCGTTGATCTCACCTGGGGCGATCCTCGTGACGGCATTCGCACGGCGACTCAAACCTGACCGGCGGCTCTATTGTCGCAGCTGTACTGCAAAGGAACGCAATCGCGGCGATGATGAGCATTGTCGCCGGCCCGCCAATCCGGTGATTCTCTCGCCAAAGCAATGCCCTGTTTGACACGCCATTCTGTAATTCCCACAAAGAGGGCGCAACGGTTGCTCGTTGAACAGCCACTTCATACAACGCCTATCCTTGATTATTCAAGCGCCATCAGCAATTTAGTACCTTGCTTTCGCATATTGTTGATGGCCGGCTTCATTACTTTTAGTGCCTGTTCCGCGCGATTTGGGTCAATCTTCGGCTTTGAGTCCTTAATATTCACTTCCTCGAACTCGTCGTTAAGTGAATGGACCGTAGAATCAAATTCACGGACGGATTTCATGAAAAATTCAAATTGACCGGCTTTATTCTCCCCCCAGAACTTCTTTATCCACGACAGATAGACGAATTCTTTCTTGCGAAGCGCCGTGATCGATTCGTTGTAATCTTTCAACAATCCCGTCATCGTTGCCTTCGTTGTCCAGCCGTGCTCGATGAATTCCGCGTTTAGTTCGGCCGAGAAGATGTACTGGCTAACTTCGGTTGCCAGCTCTTCGTATTGCTTCGTCCGCTGATCAGCACGATTCAGCGCGAATTTCACTTTCTCTGTAATTCGCGAGGAGAAGAGCGTTAGAAGTCCGATCCCGAAAGCAACCAGCCACGTCGCTGTTTGTGTCTTCAGCGACGACCCTATGCTGTCTAACAGGCCATGCTCATTCACAGGTTGATGAACCCCATCGACCTTATCCTTTACTTTTGCTGATTCGCCCACATGTTTCCCCGCTTCGACAGCCGTATATACCGGTGGAGTTTGAGCAATCGCCAAACCAGCAAATGTAACAGCGGACAGCAAAATCAGTGTTTTCGCTTTCACGAGCTTGTTAGATTGGGATAAAGCGTCTCCGAATCCAGAACACGTCGCAAAATCATCGGTTGAGTGCCTCCACTTGAACATCTAACTATAGTTAGACGGCATTTTGCAACCTACCTAGAACTTAATTCCCACAAACGCAGTTACAGAATCTACGGATGAAAATTTCGGTGGTGCTTTTCCGTTCTTATAAGTGATCCCAAGCGATATGTGCTGATCAATGGGATCAAGCCAAACAATACCTGAGGCTTCAAGATAATCGAAGGATTTGTCATCGCTGCTGGCGAACGGCCCCGATCCCAAGAATGTACGGTGGCAATAATCGACAGCCAGTTCTAGGTAGCTGGTAATGAATACCTGACCGTGAAGCTTCAAGGCAAAACGTTCAAAGTCCGTGTTGCTTTGCAGTCCTCCTGTTGCACCGCTTACATAGCCAGTTTCTAAGCCGATATAAGGTTGCCACGAGGGATAAATGAATCCGATATGCCACGGCGCTCCAATTCCGAATTTCGGAATTGAAGGTGCAACAAAGATGTCTGCACCGTAATTGGTCGTATCCGCCTTACGATCGGTCTCGAATGTCGGTGACACACTTATCATCAATGATTTCAACAAGTAGTTTGGATCAATGAACTCTTTCTCCCCTGCACCGTAGACAAACTCCATCGGAATCTTGGCGGCTATTGAGTCCCTCGTTGCGCTAGCAAGTGTCGACGTGTGCGCTTCTAGTGCAGGTTTGGCGTAGAGATTCCAATGGCCATCGGGCGTGAGCTTCCACGCCGCTAAGTCGTAGCTAATCGCGGCGTCTATCTGAAAGCTACTTCCTGAATCACTTGCATGCGTCCAACCGAAACGAGCCGGAAGTTGCGCGCCCTTTACTTCGAGAGCCGAGTTCCGAACGTGGAGCCTATCTTGAGATATTCGGGTAAATAAATCAGGATTGCAGCTCTTTTTGAAAGCGGGATCAGTTTGGAGAAAATAATTTTGTAGATCTTCTTCGGTAATGAACTTCCCATTTCCGTACTGTTCGACTAGAGCAATGGCGGAGCGCTGCGCCATTTCTGCTTGCAATTTCTTGAGTCTTTCAGTCGTAATCGGGCCGCTGCGTAGTGCCTTGTTGAGAAGCTCGATTGATATTGTCGGCTTCGGTTTATCGATGAAGTAGCGGGTCGCTTGTTCAACCGTAAGGATCGTACCGTTCCCGTATGTCTTGATAATCGATGATACCTGGTTGCAATCGGCGATCTCATCTGCATATGCGATACGTGCAATTCCCCACAGCGCTGCGGCCACAAGGAGAGATTTTCGCATGTTTAGGGTCACTCAGCTGAAATCCCGCATTTCTTCCAGATCAAACCAATCAATTCGGAAACCTTATTCAGCTTTGCAATATCTTTGTCGAAATCGATGTCGGTGGCGGGCTTGAAATCATGGACTATGTCGTCCAACGCGGGGATCATCCCTTTTAGCAGTCCTGTTGAAATCCCTAGAGGCGGCGGGTCGCTAAGATTAAAGCTACCTTGAATGTCATCCGGTTCGTAATTCGAGGCAGCCGCCAGGAGTTTTCTTACCCGTAGCGCAACAGTTCGCGTTTCGTCGTCGCCCATAGTTATCTGCGTTTTCTTCGGGCAGAGATATCGTCGATCAATCCCGCAAAGTGTCTCAAGGCCAACGCCAGTTTTCGGGGACCCCAATCTTTATGAACAAAGACGTGGGCACGGTAAGTATCGTTGTGGCCATATCTCACGCTTAGGTGCGCGTATTCATCACCAACCTGCAAATCGAGCTTATTCCTTAGCGCGTGAGAACTTTTCGGATTGCGCATGTAGCACCGCTGGTTTACCCGATGAAATCAATTTTGAGAAGATAGGCAAGTAAATAATTTCCACCATAGGTGCTTGTCGTGATTGGCATTGCAACAAACATCGTCCGTTTTGCAGAATCCATCCACATTGTTCGTGGAACCCGTCGATCTTCTCGCGGGCGAGTTCCTCGGGGGGAGCGCATGAAACGCGGAAAATAGCAGAGATTTAGCTGCGTGAGGAGGAAAAAGAGTAAAGCGGCCGATTTAGGGCGACAAAATCTGAAAAGCATTGCCGATGATGGGGACGACATCGCTTGCCCTGAGGGTCGCAGCTTTTTCATTTAGGATTTTCGCGCCGCGCGAACTGGCCAGGACGCCAAGCATTCTTTAGGTTAGGCCATTAGTGGTTTTTCTGTGCGCGTGTCTAGCAACTATTGGTCTAACGAGACAGAATTAGGTGCGGCCGCGACAGCCCTATAGCCGGGCCAGTGATACTGTTCGCCGATCGCTTCCACTAAGATGTTCTCGAGAGCCTCGATGTCAGTATTCGCGTTCATCAGGATGACGGCTCCCTGGCCTATCTCGGCAAAGGCAATCATGACGCTATTGAATCCGCGGTTATCTCCGTTATGATCGAACTTCAGCGGATTCCCACCGAGGAAGAACCCGAGCCCCGAGCCATCCCTTTGCCGCGTTAACATTTCATGTGTCATCGACTGCGAGATGACTGGATTCGACGTGCCGGCGAGTGAACGCTGAATACCTATGGCGAAACGAGCCAGGTCGCCCGCAGTCGTCCACAGCCCTGCAGCAGCTAGTTCCGGATGGATACGCCATCGATCTTTGACCGCGGTGTGGAACGGGCCGGTGTAACCAGTAGCAATTCGACCAGCCAAAGCATTCGGCAACACCTGAAGGTATGTGCTAGACCTCATCTCGAGAGGTTTCAACACAGTCTTCTCCATGTAGCTGGGAAATGGCTCGCAAGTCAGATCAGTCACCAGTTGCTGCATCACCACGTAACCACCGCCTGAGTAACGCCATTCGCTTCCCGGAACCGTGTCCACGCGAATCGGTGCCGAATTCGCCGGTCGTTGCCCATTCAGGATCTGCAGGAGCGACGGAATTGGCGCGTCCCGTGCATAGCCGCTGAACCCCTCTACTGTGAACCCTGCACTATGACTAAGAATCAGGCGCAGCGTTACCGAGTGCTCTCTCGTGAAGTTGTTCTGGGGGATGTGCCAACTGTGCAGCTTCGAATTGACGTCCTCGTCCAGTGACAGCTTCCCCTGCTCAACGAGATGCAGTGCGCCCAACGCTGCGACCGGCTTGCTTATGGACGCAGCCTGAAACAGCGTCGAAGGCGTCACCGGTGCTTTCCGCGCCTTATCGCTATAGCCGTAGCCCTGCTCCCTTATGATTGCGCCACCGTCGATCACTGCTAACGCAACGCCGGGAATGCCGCGTGCCTTCATTTCAGCTGCTATCACGTCATCGACGTGGTCTGCGTGAACAGTCCTAACGCCCGTCGCGAACAGGAGCGCTAAAAGAACCGTGCAAAAACGTCGAGGAGGGATGTTCATTTGCAAAACGAGAAAGAGCTCAGCTACCGCTGGCGAGAGCGAGCATTGCTGTCACTTCATCTTTCATAATTCATCCTTCTGCTTTTCAGTACGGCGGCCAGCGGTTGGCTCCAGCGATTGGTTAGATAATTTGCGTGCCACTGAGTCAAAAGTGGTGGCCAGAAGTGAAATCGCCACCGTAGGCTGCATCACGACCATGCTCAACGTGACCCGCGTTTTCGTCACGTTCTGGCGGCTGGAGGAATGCCGCAAAAAACAACCAGCCTACGATTGGAACCAGCAAGACCGCGGACCATGCGATCTTTCGAACTGCGCTCATCTTGCGGTATCTAAACC
>WNGL01008830.1_pt1 | contig 17728 bp, 19 predicted proteins | sample 5400591 | NCBI WGS metagenome assembly WNGL01 (sample SAMN13153377, study PRJNA577476) | soil metagenome | isolation source: 80 cm soil or saprolite under Garry oak tree replicate 1 | place: USA:California | collected 2016-06-15 | reverse complement strand
TGAACGAAACTGTTACCCTGAGCGTGAACACCAAGGCGTCGGAAGAGGGTGCGCGCAAAGTCCAGGTGAAACCGATTGCCGACGAGTATCCTCTGCACGAACTGAATTGGATTGAGACCAACCGCAAAAAAGTCGACGCTGCCAGCAACGGCCGTGTTGGATATGTCTACCTACCGGACATGGGTTCGTGTGGACTGAACCAGTTTGTGAAACAATTCTTTCCGCAGACTCGCAAGGAGGGCATCATCTTTGACGTCCGCTACAATGGCGGCGGATTTGTCGATCAGCTCATTTTCGCGCGCTTGCGTCGCACCCTCGCGGCCATGCAATCCGCTCGCAACTGGGAAAGCACGCCCATCCCCTTTCCAGTGTTCCACGGCTATATGGCTTGTGTAACCAACTATTACGCCGCTTCTGACGGAGATTTCTTCAGCTACTTCTTCAAGCAATACAAGTTAGGCCCACTCATCGGCGAGCGCACCTGGGGCGGGGTTCGAGGCATTCGCGGCAATATTAATTTGATCGACGGTGGTTACGTCACTCGTCCCGAATTCGCCTTGTACGGGCTGGACAGCAAATGGCTCATCGAAAACAAAGGCGTGCAGCCGGAAATTGTCATAGAGAACCGGCCCGACTTGGTGGTCAAGGGCCAGGATCCCCAATTGGAGAAAGCCATCGAAATGGTGATGAAAGAAATTCAAGCCAATCCCAAGAAGCTGCCGCCGCGGCCTCCCGATTTGCCTGCCCATCCCGAGGGTCCCGGAATGTAATAGGTGAGTAAACAGTAGCCACGAAAACAGGCTGGTAATCGTATAATTAAGTTTCATGCCAAAATATTCCATCGTTGTTCCCCTGCACAACGAGCAGGAAAACGTCACTGACCTCTACGACCGCCTGAAAGCGGTCATGGAGTTGAATGGCGAAAGTTTCGAAATGGTGCTGGTGGACGATGGTTCCACCGATCGCAGCTTCCACTTGCTACGCGAGATCGCGGCTGTCGACAGTCGCGTGACGGTGGTCAAATTGCGCAGAAATTTTGGCCAGACATCCGCTCTGGCGGCCGGATTCGACCACGCCCGTGGCGAATACATCATTGCTATGGACGGCGATCTGCAGCACGATCCTGCCGACATCCCGCTCTTTTTGGAAAAGATTTCCGACGGCTACGACATCGTGAGTGGATGGCGTCGGCGCCGCATCGATAATCTCTGGCTCCGCCGTATTCCTTCACGTTGCGCGAACTGGCTGATGGCCAAAGTCAGTGGGGTGGACATCCACGACTTCGGCACCACGTTTAAGGCATATCGCCGCGAGATTCTGGAGCAGGTTCCGCTCTACGGAGAACTGCATCGCTTCATTCCCGCACTTGCATCATGGCATGGCGCGTCCATTTGCGAAGTTCCCATCAGCAACGTAAATCGGGAGCACGGCAACTCACACTACGGAATCTCCCGCACTTTCCGGGTTTTCTTCGATCTCATCACTATCCGTTTCTTGCTACGGTACCTGGCGCGTCCCCTGCATTTTTTTGGGACAGTCGGAATGTTGAGCATCTTCGCAGGTTCCGGTGTTTCTCTCTGGCTGCTGATTGAAAAGTTCGTCCGTCACTCTGACGTAATGACCAATCACGGCCCACTCATGATTTTTGCTGCCGTACTGCTGCTGGCGGGTCTCAATATGCTGGCGGTTGGCCTGTTAGGCGAAATGCAGGTGCGTCACTACCACGAGCCCACGCGTCGGGCGCCATACTCTGTCGACCGCGTTCTCCGCGCCCAAAGCGAAGAACACACCATCTCGGAGTAGAGAACGCACTCAGCCTCCAGCAAGCCCAGAGGACATCACCCGAATGGTATATGGGCTGGGTGCTGAGTGCTGAGCGCTATTTTCCAAATGCCTCCTTATTGACCACATAAGGCATCTTCGAAATATCTCCCCCATAATTTCCTTCCAGCACATCCATCAACCCTTGCACGCACCTCCCAGCCATGCCTTTGTTCGGATCAGTAGAGAGCCGAGTAATTTTCCCCGCGCTGGCAAAATGCGGATAAAGTCGGCAACGGTCCTCGATGGCCGGATCGCGCAGTGGTGAATCAGCTGGCAGCGGTTCTTTTTCGTAGACGTCAAGGGCCGCTCCCGCAATCCAGTTCTCTCGAAGTGCTCGCGCTAGTGCTGCTTCGTCCACCACCGGCCCGCGCGAAGTATTCACCAGAAATGCGGTCGGTTTCATCATCCGTAAAGTACGCTCATTGAACAAATGGTAAGTCGGAGTATCGCTCTCGCCCTCGCGTAACAGCGGCACATGCACGCTGACAAAGTCCGCTTGCCCCAAAGCATCGTCCACCGTGGTGTATTTAATCCAGGTCTTCTCTTTGGCAATCCCGCGCGCCTGAAGTAAGTCCTTGATCTCCTGAATCGCCTTCACAAATTCGTGGTTCTGATACGCCGGGTCGTAGCAAAGAATATTCATATCGAATCCGGCGCATTTCTTGATCATGGTGAGCCCAATGCGACCGGTTCCGATGATCGCAATCGTCTTGCCCGTTACTTCGTCCCCGAGAAATGGCAGGTAAGGATGCCAATAGTCCCACTTGTTTTCGCGCAAAAGATGTTCCGCTGTCCACATCTTTCGGGCCAGCGCACCCAGCATGAAAAAGGCAAACTCTGCCGTAGCTTCGGTAAGCACGTCGGCGGTATGGGTGAACGGAATCTTATAGCGATTGGCGTCGGCGCGATTGATGTTGTCAAAGCCCACGGCAATCTGCGCCACCACTTTGAGGTTTCCCTTGCCTGCCTCGAATACTTCAGCATCGATGGGGTCGCGCAAGGTGGTGATCAGGCCATCGATCCCTGACTTGACCTTCTCCAGGAGCAGACCCTTCGGCGGCGCTTTCGGCTGCGGATACACCTCCACCTCGTACCCCCGTTCGCGCAGCAACTCGATGGACTCACCGATATCACACGTAGCGAAGACACGAAATTTCTTGGTCATCGTTCTCTCTAGGTGAAAGTCTTGCAGCCTATAACTCTGTACCCAATACCTTCTATTCGAACGTCCATCGCGTAGCGCTAGCCATAAACTTCTTCTCGAAAAGTCCGAACGCAACACGCGGACGAATTACGTAGATGGGCTCAGAGAAATCCTTCATGTCCCACTTGTATTTCTTTTGATACAGTTCCCCAAACTGTTTGCGGATAGTACGGTCGCTGACGAGTTCGGCCACTCCTTCGACGACAACAGCCTGTTCCGCACGCTCCGAACAAATCACACATCTTGGATTCGCCGCCAGGTTTCTCGCCTTGCGAGACTTCTGGCCAGTGCTGAAATAAAATCTGCCCTCCAGCCACAATCCCCAGACGATCATCGTATGTGGCGTTCCATCCGGACGCGTAGTCGAGATCCAATAATTGTGAGATCTTTCCAGACGCTGCTCTGCCCAGCCCCACGAAAGCAAACCTTTTCGGCTCTTGGGAAGCCCGTATCCTGGTATTTGTGGGCGGGTGGCCTTGGGCTCTCGGAATCTACGGCGAGTTCGCTTCACCGGCACGCTGATCCTCTCGGGTGACGAATCTGGGAACGGCTTGCTCAATGTCCTAGTCGGCTCACTACCAGGCCAATGATCATCTTTACCTGGCTACAAATTCCGGTGGGCCCACAGCTCTATCGACGCCAGTGCCTTGCTCAGGTTCTCCAAAGAATTGGCCACGCTGAAACGTAAATAGCCTTCGCCAAAATCACCGAACGCGGTCCCGGAGAGACAGGCCACGCCAGCTTGCTCGAGCAAAGCATCCGCCAGCTTTTTCGATGTCCATCCTGTCTTCGTAATATTCGGAAAGACGTAGAAGGCGCCTTTCGGCATGCGGCACGAAAAGCCCTTGATCCGATTCAGTCCGGCAACGAAAACGTCGCGCCGGGCTTGAAATTCGTTTCGCATCCGCTCCACCGAAGACTGGTCTCCGCGAATCGCCTCGATACCTGCAATCTGGGTGAAGCTAGCCGTACAGGAATTCGAATTGGTCATCAAGCGCGTGATGTGGGTGGCCAGATCCGACCGCATGACGCCATAACCCATGCGCCATCCTGTCATTGCATAAGTCTTGGAAAAACCGTCGAGCAAAATGGTGCGTTCCTTGAATCCAGGCACCGACATAATCGAATAATGCTCGCCGTCGAAGATGAGCCGGCTGTAAATCTCATCCGAGAGCACCATGATGTTGCGTTCGCCGATGGCCTCGGCAATATCACGGATGTCCTGCTTCGGAAGCACACCACCAGTGGGATTGTGTGGAGAATTCAGGATGATCAGCCGCGTGCGGTCGGTTATCAGCCCCGTCAGTTCGTCAACATCGAACCCAAAATCTTTCTCCTCCAGCAATCGGATCGGCACTGCCCGCGCCCCAACGTAATGAACCATCGATTCGTAAATCGGAAAGCCAGGATTGGGATAAATAACTTCATCTCCTACATCAGCCAAGGCCAAAATAATAAAGAAAATAATAGGTTTGCCGCCTGGGACAACGACAATTTCATCGTCCGATATCTTCACGCTTCGCGTACGACCGACTTCTTCCGCAATCGCGTGTCGCAATTCCGGCAGCCCCGCCGACGGCCCATAGTGCGTCCACCCATCGCGTAAAGCCTGAACCCCAGCCTCCACGATATTGTTTGGCGTATCGAAATCGGGTTCACCGATTTCAAGATGAATGATTACTTTGCCTTGACGCTCCAGCGCTCGCGCCTTATTCAGAACCTCAAACGCAGTTTCCGTCCCAAGTCGGGACATGCGCTCGGCCAGCCGAAGTTCATACTGTGTGGCTTTTTCCATGGTCCCAAAACTCGCCATTATATCTCTAGAGGTGAAGCGGTCGGGCTGCGCTGTGAGTTAGACCTTCTGAGTGCGTGACGACTCAAAGATGGCCATCTCTAATACTGACCACTGATCACTGACCACCCTCCTTGCCACTCAACAAATTCACGTACAACCGAATCGCTCCTTGCACTCCCGCCGGCAACTGCCGGAAGAACGCATATCCCGTATAAATGTATGTACCTTTGCCGTACCGTGCCTCGAGCAAACCACCCTTCTGGGGCTGTTCTCCCGGATCGTGACAAGCCAACAGTGCCCTGAAGTTACTGTCCCATTGGTCCATGAAATACAAACCGCGTTCCTGTACCCAACCTTCAAAATCGCGATCAGTAATTTGATTAGGAGAATGAAATACGCCATCGTCCGGAGCCAGGATTTCTACCGGCGCCTCTTCCACGGACACCCGAGCCCGGCTCAACTGCGCGGGATACGGAGTGAAGTGTCCACTATTAAAATCACCAACTCCTGTGTTGTACTGCACCAGCAGCGTCCCGCCGGCTGAAACATAATCCAGCAGCTTTTTATTGTTTGCTGCGACATCCTTCTGAGTGTCGTAGGCGCGAATACCGAGAACGATCGTGCCGTATTGCTTCAGATCCAGTAATGATTGTGACGTCCATTCCAATCTGCTTCAGCACTGTTGGAATATCGTCACCCGCGCCCATGACGTAGCCGACCTTGAAATTCTTGGGAACTTTCACATCCACAATGCTTACCCGCTGAACGGCGGGCTGGTAATAGTAAAAAGTATCGAGATCTGGCCGCGTGACCATACTGTAGCCTTCGTCGAAGTTCGCACCGCCCGCGGTGAGCACCGCGCGAATTTCTGCCTTGCCCTCCTTCAGGCTGCCCGGAAACACTTTGAAATCGAAATCCTGACGCTCGCCGCGCCGGTGCAATTCAACCAGCAACTTGTCCGGTTCCGCGCGCCAGCCCGACGGGACTTCCAGACGCAGAGTTCCGGGCGGCGCCCCTGTAAATTTGCAGCTCACGCCAACTCTTACCATCGTCGCCGAACCGTTTGCCACCGGAATTACCTGCGCTCCCGGTTCCAGCGTGACAAAAAACATCGGCACTACCGCCAGAGGACGCTTTTGCTCCATACCCTTTTCGTCGAGAAATGGCACCTGGTTGAATTGCGAGATTCAGATCTCTGCGCCCGGTGATGGAGTAATTTACCTGGGCTCGAAACAGCGGCGGAGGGAATGGAAGAGTTGCATACTTCGCGTCGTCCACGGTATAGACCGGATCTCTCTCTGGATCGTTTCGGTGCACTGCAGGACGCGTATACGAAACTTTCGGCGGTACACGGAGGGCAAAATTGGCATAAAAGTCTTCGCCCGGTTGGATGGTCGTTCCGTCACCCTTATATGCGGTCGTAATCCAGTCCTGCGGTCCGTGCAAAGAAGCGTTCTCAATCCACAGTGGCTGCTTGGACCCATTATGCAGCTTCACAATAATAGTGAAGTTTTGTCCGGGCGACACCACGGTAAGAGCATCCTGTTCCCGCGGCAGACCCGCTGCTGGCCCTCGTGGCCCAGCCACGGTCGCCTCCAGTGAAACATTCATCGCGAGGTTAACCGCGGCCTCAGCCTGCTCCTCTTTCTCACGAAGCACGGTGAGCAGCTCTTCTTTTGTCGATGCGTTCAAGTTGCTCTTCTCGGTACGAAGAACCAGAGAATCAAGTTTTTGCAGCACATCAAACAATGGCTTCGCCGTTTCGCTTATATCTTTTTCGGCGCGCGCACTGGCTGTCTTGATCTGCTCCGCGATGTCCTTCAACTCCGTACGCAGGCCCTGGACCTTCTTCTCCTCCTCGCCGAGCCTTGGAGCCAAACCCGCTAAACTAGTGTCGATCCCATCGAAGAAATCTTTTTCGTGACCATCCTTATCCGCCGTCGGTGGCAGCACCGATTCCACAAGCTTGTAGTAGGTGAAACGGTCGCCGGGCTCCACTGACCATCCTCCCGCGCCCTGAGAAAGCTGGTGTCGCAATCCCTCCATTGCAAATTGGATGTAAGACATCCCAAGAACCGGATCCGTCGCTCCGCTATTCAGCCTGAGGGTGTAGTTTTCCGCCGGACAGGTACTTGCCATAAATCCGCACACGTTGCCTACGTAGAGTTTCTTCGCTTGCCAGGGTAAGAGTCCTTCTTTGATCTGCTCTGGAAAACGATTGGCGTCCGCTGCCGCACGAAATGCCTCGCGGGTGAGGATGCCTGCTGCTTCGTGATGTCCGTGTCCATCCCGACTTGTCCCTGAGAATCTTGAAACCAGCACATCTGGACGGAAGGTGCGAATGACCCGCACCATATCTGCCAGGGCGATGTCGTGACCTTTCCATTTCTCGAAAGTCTCTTCCGGACTTTTGGAGAAACCGAAATCGGCCACCCGAGTGAAACGCTGTTCCACTCCGTAGTAGCGGTCCGACGCCGTCAGTTCCAGCGTGCGTAGGACTCCCAGCACATCGAAAAGATTGCTGCCTACCTTATTTTGTCCACCCTCACCGCGATTGAGTGTCAGCAAAAGGACGGACGCGCCTTTTCCCCGCGATTCCAACGTCAGCATGCCTCCGTCTTCGTCGTCAGGATGCGCCGTTGTTTGCATCAGGCGAGCAGTCGTTTGTAGCCGCAGTAACATCTGCTTAAGTCCGGCTGCTCCTGTGTCCTGGAGAAGAGGGTCTACCGGACGGAATGGCCGGGCTGGCGCCTGCGCCCATGCCACGGAGGATAGAACCAGACCTAGGCAAAGTTTCCACGCGGAGCGGCGAACACGATGTCCAAGGGGTGGGTCCGGGGACGAAACTTTGCGATTACGATTTATCATCTGTGTGGAATCAAGGTCAGCGTCGGTGGGAAGCAAGATTTTTCCTGAGGCAATCTCTTTCTAGTCGACTGGCAGCGACAAAAAAGTTAGCTGGCCCTCCCTTTATCCTACCTGATTCACTGCTTACGGTCGCGCGGCCGACGCCATAGCGGTTTGGCAGTCATGCGCCGCCGTGAGCACTTCATCAAACTTCCTGTCGCCGTGCAAACTCCTCACCAGCGGATCGGAAAGCAGATTGGAGTATGAGCAATAGTTTTGCTCGATCGCGGTCTTCAGCATGTCAAAAGCAGCATCCTTTTTTCCACAATAGGCAAAAATTGCGCCCTGGTAATAGCCCATCTCCGGGTCACCCTCCGCGGACGGGTTGGTTTCCGCCTCATGTGCGAGCCGGTCGAGTTCGGAGTTCGCACCTTCCAGGCATGCTTCCAGCAGATCGCGATGATATTTCGGATTTGTTGACATTTTCTTCACGGCGGCCCGCGCTTCCGCAACTCTGCCTTCGCGGAGAAGCAGGGAAGGTGTAGCAAAGTTTGCCCATTCCGAACCTGCATCTAACTGGATGAATTCGCGGGCACGATCAGTCTTGCCCAGGTCCATAAACGCCCAGGCGCAGGAACGCAACTGATAATTGCCCGGATCGAGGGCCAGCGCGGTATCGCATTCTTTGGCCGATTGCTCCAACATGCCGGCGTAGCGATAGACGTATGCTAGTGCAAAATGCGCCTGGGAACTCTCGGGTCGCCGTTTCACCAGAGCTTGCGCAGACTCATGGGCTTTTCCCAGTTCGCCGCGCTCCACGCGGTTTGCGATCTGTTGTCCCGCCGCCATCATCAGGTTTGGATCCAGCGACAGTGCACGCTCATAGGAGCTATTAGAACGTTGGAATTGCGCCTCGCCTCCAGTGCCATAATTTGCGTCGTAGTAGTAGCGCAAGCCCAGCGCCTCCCAAGCGGGCGCGTAGGACGAGTCCAAATTGACTGCGTTTTCCAACATTCCGATTGCCACCTTGTTGGGCGCCGGGTCGTGAGACACCGCGGTACTGCGGAGGTAAAGGTCGTAGGCGTCCTGATTCTGCGGACGCGTGCTGGTTTCAATAAATCCTTTGGCTGCCCCCAGCAGGGGCAGCAAACCCTGGCGCACCTGGGTTGCGATCTGCTGCTGCAGAGAGATCAAGTCTTGCGCAGCTGCACTGAAATTGGCCTGCCACAAAAGACCGTTAGTGGCGACGTCAATCGCTTCCAGCGTCACCAGCAGTTTGCTTCCTTGCCGCATAAAGTGCCCAGTAAGAATTCTTGAAACATGCAATTCCTGCCCCACCTTTTGCGGATCGAGATCGGGCGCGACATACTTCCTGGTAATCGATGACGGACGCACATCCAGTGTGCGCGAATAGGTGAGCACATTAGCGAGTTCGTCGGCCAGCGCGAATCTCAAGTAATCAATGTCCGGATCATTGCTCATGATCTGCAGTGGAAGGACGGCCACAGTGTTCTTGCCCGCCGTGCTTCCTCCGGCGCGATGTTTGAACCACCACGTTCCCACCGCCGCCAGCACGGTAATCAACAGCGCAGTGACCCCCACCAGAAGATAGGTCAGCCGCCTACTGGAGCCTCGAAACGTGTTGGTGACCACATGCAGCCTGGTCTCACGCGGCCCGGTTTTAATCAGCCCCGACTCTGTCTCCCGTTTCAGGCGTTGCAAGTCGCTCTTCATCGCCTCGGCGGTGTAGTAGCGCTTGCGACGATCTTTTTCCATCGCCTTGCCAATGATGCCCGCCATTTCTGTGGGTAGGGCTGGATTGGACAACAGAGGCGACGGCGGTTTCTGATGCAGAACGGCGTCCAGCGTGGTCACTACGTTATTTCCGGTAAATGGCTTCTTGCCCGTCGCCATTTCATAGAGCACCACGCCAAACGAAAACAGATCGGTACGAGGATCGAGTTCCTCGCTGCGGGCCTGTTCCGGAGACATGTAAACCGCAGTGCCCGGAATCACGCCCACCGCCGTGAGTGAATCCTCCACCGGCGCATCGGCGCTGCTGGTGGGACCACCATTGCGCAGCAACTTGGCCAGGCCGAAATCGAGGACCTTGGTTTGGCCATCTTTGGTAATAAAAATATTTCCCGGCTTGATGTCGCGATGAACGATTCCCTTAGCATGGGAAGCGACGAGAGCGTCAGCAACGTGGACGGCAATGTCGAGGAGTGGTTCCAACTCCAGCGGCTTACCTCGAATCCGCTGCTTCAGGCTTTCCCCTTCCAACTTCTCCATCACGATGAAGGGGTGACCGTTGTGGTCCTCAACCTCATAAATGGTGCAAATGTTGGGATGGTTCAACTGCGACGCAGCCCGGGCTTCGCGCTCAAAGCGCTCTACCGATTTTTTGTCGCCCAACAGGTTTTCCGGAATGAACTTCAGCGCAACGTGGCGCCCCAGGCGGATGTCTTCGGCCTCGTACACAACTCCCATACCACCACCGCCAAGTTTGCCTACGATGCGATAGTGGGAGATGGTTTGCCCGACCATGGGAAAGCTCCACCCAGTCGGCGGCTATGTTAGGCCGCTCGGGAACTCAGGTCAACCAAGTCTTTATTTCCAATCATTAGGTTATCTCTATTGCCAAGGTTATACGGGTCCCTCTGTCACAGGGAGGGTTTTCTCTTGTGCGTCCTTACAGAACTGCAATTCAATCTCACGGGGAATTGCTACCAGTGAACACAGCCACTACCATCGCGCCATAGACACATTCGAATACGAGCAACTCCCAAGCCTGCGTTCAACGTGGTCGAAGTGCCAGACTGCGGCGCATAAGGCAGAAGCGGCGGAAGGAGCAACAAACATGACAATCGCAACTTTAATAAGGATCGATGAAGAAATCCAGAAAGATGTATTGGCGGAGTTGAAATGGGACGCGCAGGTGCAGCCCAATGAGATTGGCGTCGCGGTCAAAGATGGCGTGGTCACACTTACGGGATGGGTAGATTCCTATCTCAAGAAGTGGGCTGCCGAAGATGCCGCTCATCGTGTTAGTGGCGTTCGGGCAGTGGCGAACGAAATCGAAGTCAAACTTGCCACTGAGCGCACCGATGCCGACATCGCAGCGGCCGCGGTTCGTGCACTGGAATGGGACTCTTCAGTACCCGCCGACACGATCAAGGTCACAGTTTCCAAGGGTTGGGTTACGCTCCGGGGCGAGGTGGAATGGCAGTACCAGAAGGAAGACGCGGAACGCATCGTACGCCGGCTGTCAGGGGTCAAGGGAGTGAGTAACCTGATCACGATCAAGCCTAGCGTGACGCCCGCGGAACTCAAGGAGAAGATCGAGGACGCGCTGGTTCGCAACGCGGAGATCGATGCAGACAGGATCACCGTCGAGGTGCAGGGAGGTAAGGCCATTTTGAAAGGGACAGTGCGTTCCTGGGCCGAGAGGGAAGCCGCGGAACGGGCCGCCTGGTCGGCGCCTGGGATTGCCTCGGTGGATAACCGGATCCAGGTCGAACCGTAGGCGTGGGCTTGAAAAACTAGGCGTCCGATGGCTGATGCTTCTATTGCCAAGGTTGTATAACGCCATCCGTCGGGAAAGACAATCGGTGCTATGTCTCTTTTCACAGTCTCGCTTCATCCTCACGGGGAATTGCGATGAGGACGTGTGGGTAGCTAGCATCTCGAACTGAGAGCTGGAACGATCAGGCAACTCATGAAAAGGAGATTTACCATGCGAACTTCGAGTAAAGGGACACGCTATTTGATCGCAGGCGCTGTGTTTATTTCAATGTTGTTCCTGTTCGTAACGCCAGCAGCGGCGCAGTACGAGGAGAATGCTCAAGTGACCCGACTTCTTCAGGATGCCAGGGATAAAGCCGCCCAGCTGAGTCGTGACGGAGATGAGATGGAGGCGCTAACGCGTTCTGATGTGAGTTGGCAAAGTCATGCAGATAAGCTGGAGCAAATCAAAGAACACGTCAATAATTTAGGCCGCACAGTGGAGCAACTCACGGCTGCTCGTGCCTCGGCCTCTCCATGGCAACAAGTGGCGATCGACCGCATGATTCCACTGTTGAAAGAACTAGCTTCCAATACCACTGCGGCGATTAACCATCTCAACGAAAACAAGCTCCGGCCGACCTCGGGCCAGTATACGGAGTATCTGAGAGCGAATGCCGATACCGCCCATCAGCTGTCGGACATGATTTCTTCATTCGTTTAATACGGACAAACCCAGGCAAAGCTCGACAAGCTAGAGCAGAAGTTGGAAGTCGCTGCTAAGTAAGCTCCGATGAGCCCCGTTGTTGCCCCGTCCAAGGCCGGTCGCATTCCCACTGTGACCGGCCTTCCGCTCCAGCTCCATTTCGTAAAGTACCGGCGGAAGAAGTCGTATCGGACGAGAAACATCGTACCGGCCGCATATCACTGGTGAATTAACGTTCCGACTAAGCGGAATTCTGGTTCTTGCTTGAATAGTTGCGTACGAACTGTCAAATTGTGAGCTGGTTGTAGGAGCGAGCCATGCCAGGCAAGAAGGGCGGACAACCCCTCTTTTTCCCAGTTACTCCGCTGGCAGAGCTCCGTGGCGGCCGGATTGGCCAGCACAGCAAGATGGTTTCCGAAATTTTAAGCGATCTCAAGAAGCTGGACGAATACAGCGCACTCAAAATAGATTTGGCAGAAGCGGGCTATAAGAAAGCAGATCTACGTTCAGCCTTACACCGAGCCGCGAAGAAAAACAATGTAGACCTGGTGACCACGTCCGATGAAAAGCATTTGTATGTTTTCCGGCGCCGTTCACGAAGTCCATAAGGCTGGGATCCAGGCATTCGTCCTCTCTACCCAAAAAAGACTCTATCGCTAAAGTTGTATCAACGCTTTTCACTGGCGGCCGAATTGCTGCTACGCAGTCCTTCGGAACCTTAGTTCGTCCTCATGACTAATTGTCATGGCCAGGTCTGACTGCTAGCATCCAACACATGGCCGTCAATGCGTCATCTCGTCAATTCCCAGTGATAAGGAGTTCCCGATGAAGAAAGTCATGACACTTGTAGTTGCTCTTGCGCTGGTGCTGTCTACCGTGGCCTTGGCCCAGGACACCTCTCAACAGGGCAGCAATCAGAACCAGAACCAGACAACGCAAGACAATACGAAAAATCAGCAAAGTGTTTCAGGTAAAGTCAGTCACGATCGGAAGTCGTTCACCAGTGACAAAGACAACAAAACCTATAAAGTAAACAACCCTGATTCGCTAAAAGGTTACGAAGACCAGCAGGTGGCGCTTATTATTCAGATGGACCCCGACACCAACACCATTCACATCGTGTCGCTTGAACCGCCATCCCAGCAGAGCCCAAAATAGAGAAACCAAACTCTGGCAGTTTGGACCTCAGGCTGGTCATAGTCCGGCTTACAACATTTTTCGAGGTGATGGTCGCGGGAAAAACCAGGCGGAGTTCTTGAAGAGCTTTAGACTACGTCTTGTTCCCGCTACTATCACAAAGTTTCCGGATCTTATCGATTGCCCATCGGCAGCCTGCATTACCCATCCGCCCAAACTGCGTAAACCGTCGCGCGATATTCTTCCCCGTAGCAGATTCCGCACCCACGTTTTACATCTACAATAACTTGCGATGAAACAATTAGGGAAACTGGCGAAGGCGTACTGCGTAGAGCGTGGCAAGCATTTCAAGTTGAGAGACTTCGATCCTGCCGATACCGCGGGCATTCGGTCGAAGGAGCACGCGACTGCGGCCCTGCAGAAGAGTCTGGAACAGCTTGCCGACTTGCAAAACAAGCTTTACGCGCAGGATCAATGGGCAGTCTTGCTTATTTTTCAGGGTATGGACGCGTCGGGCAAAGATGGCGTCATTAAACATGTGATGGCGGGAGTGAATCCGATGGGATGTCAGGCGTATTCGTTCAAGGCCCCTTCCAGCGAGGAGCAGCAGCATGATTACTTATGGCGAACCATGCAGCGCATTCCTGAGCGCCGGCGCATCGGGATCTTCAATCGGTCGTACTACGAGGAAGGGCTGATTGTGCGGGTTCATCCTGATTTACTGCAGAACGAGAAGATCCCGCCGTCCCTGATTACCAAGAAGATATGGGAAGAACGTTTCGAGGACATGTGCGCTTTTGAGCGGTATCTCACTCGCAACGGGATTGTGGTCCGCAAGTTCTTCCTCAACCTTTCTAAAAAAGAACAAGCGAGACGTTTTCTTGCCCGCCTGGACGAACCGGAAAAGAATTGGAAGTTTTCCGCCGCCGACATTCATGAACGCGAATACTGGGACGACTACAAGCACGCGTATGAAGACATGATCCAGAACACGGCCACACCTGCCGCCCCGTGGTACGTAGTGCCGGCTGACAACAAGTGGTTCACTCGGCTGGTAGTGGCGTCCGCGATCATTGATACTCTCGAGAAGTTGAACCTGAGTTATCCCAAGGTGGACGCCAGCCGGCGGAAAGAACTTGAGAAAGCCCGTAAATTCCTGGAAGGGAAACACTAGAGCAGTTCGTCGCTCGCCTTCCCGATCCTCTATTTCAAAGGTCATACAAGTAGCTCTCACCTGTAGCGAATCGAGTTGTATGCCCACTCTCCGAGACTTGATTCATTCCGCCGAGGAATTGTTATGGGCTTTGGCGGGTCGCTATATTCACCACTGGGCCGCTAATCGACCCTGAAACGAGGCAGCAAATGAAGTACATCCATAGAATATTCGGCAACTCTTTTGTTGCGGTGAGCACATTACTGTTCGCGCTCTCGACCATAGCGTGGGCCTTACCAGCTGAGGATTCCGCGAAGGACGATTCGGAAATCGCGAAGCGCCTTAAGGCACCAGCAAATGTCTTGCAAGAAATCATGAGCGCGCCTGACAAGGGTATCCCAGAGGAAATCTTGAACGATGCGAAGTGCATTGTTGTAGTTCCTTCGATGGTTAAATTTGCCCTCGGAATTGGCGGCCATTACGGAAAGGCGTGGCGACCTGCCGAACCGCTAATGGCTGGAGCGCACCGGCCCCTATCCTCCTGACAGGAGGTAGTTGGGGGTTGCAGTTCGGAGGCCAGGCTGTTGATCTCGTCATGCTGGTCATGAACCAAAAAGGCATGGACCATCTGCTCTCAAGCAAATTCAAGATCGGAGTCGATGCCTCCGCCGCGGAAGGGCCTGTCGGCCGTAATGCTGAGGCTGGCACGGACTGGAAGATGAAGGCTGAAGTATTAACTTATTCCCGTGCCAGAGGGCTATTTGCGGGAATTGATTTGAGCGGATCCGTCATTAAACAGGATAAGGACGAAACTCGTGTGCTGTTCGGAAAAATGGTCCCGTTTGAAACCATTCTGAACGGCAAAGTTCCTCCACCCAAGGCTGCTGAACCATTCCTGGCGACAGTCACAAAGTATGCGCCACCTGGGGCGCGGCAGGCGCGACTTGCCCGCCCTCACCCTTAAAGTAATAATTTTCTGCGACGTGTCCGGTGCTGGACGATCTGCATACAGAGAGAATTAGTTATGGCTGTTCTGAAAGTTCCTGTCACGCCAGATGATCACATTCAAGGGAATGAAGATGCACCGGTGACTGTGGTGGAGTACGGGGATTACGAATGCCCTCACTGCGGAATTGCTTATTACATCGTCAAAAGTCTACAGAAGCAATATGGCCGGCTACTTCGGTTGGTTTTTCGGAATTTCCCTCTGGCTGAACTTCATCCCCATGCCGAAAGAGCGGCGGAGGCTGCCGAATTCGCAGCGGATTATGGACGCTTCTGGGATATGCACGATGGAATCTATGAAAATCAGCAGCGTTTAGGTACACCCCTGCTGTTCGAATTAGCCGCTCTTTTGGATCTTCCCGCAACCGCTCTCCGCCGGGTACTAATGACTCAGGGATACGCGACCAAGATCGGCTACGATTTTCTAGCAGGCGTGCGCAGTGGAGTGAATGGCACCCCTACATTTTTCATAAACAATGTCAGGCACGACGCTTCGTATGAATTTCAAGAACTCGTCTCGGCGATTGATGTTCGACTTTGGCAAGTCAAGAATGCGGCCTAACAGGGCAGCTTCAAATTTCGGAGGGAGGACAGACATGCGAATGAAAGTTTCGGTCGGTTGGAGATGCAGCGCCTGCGGCGAACTCATCACCCGAATCGAGGACGGCTGGGTCGAATGGTTGGCTGGCGAAGATGTCGGTGGGGTCACTGCGCTGAAAGGTTTGAGGCTAGTTCATCGCCTCGGGACTGGCCCTGGAACAAAATTCAAGAGTTATGCGTGCCAATACGACAGTCTCCGCGAGTTTCGAACCGATCGCAGTATCGTCGAGGGGCTGTCTCTGGAAAGGTTCATGGGTCCAGATGGCCTGATGCTAGCTGTTATCACTAATCGCATGCCGCGAAATGCCAGAGGAAGACATAATGGAACTGGCCAAGCGAGTGCAGATTCCGGGATATGAACAGGCGCGCGATTTGTTCCCCGAAGCAATCGCGGAGGGCGTAGTCGAGCCTTCGATCGGCAAGGGGTATTATCTGCAAGGGGAGATCCAGACTCTGCTCAGGTGGGCTATGACGGAAGGCGCATCGCCCAATGAAGCTGCTTGACCGGCGATCCGCCTCCCGGTAACTCTTCACTTTTCCTGGTCCAGTTCATCGCTTAAACGATGACGATTGCGCTCGGGATTGCCTGTGGACGAAGGCGCTCAACTTCTCCTTGAGCCTGGAAAACACGGACATCGTATCTCCATTGCCTTTCAGTTGCTTTTCGAGATTCTCGATGTCGTTGTTTAGAGCGGCGTATTCCTGGTCTTGACCTGCGTATCCGAGTTCCTTGGAGCGCTGAATTTCTTTTTTAGCCGTTTCCAGAAGTGTCAGCGCCATGTTTTTGTCTTTTTGCCGCTCGGTCTGGGCTTGGTTAATCGCTTCGCGGGCGAGACCAGCGGCAGTGGAGTGACGTTATCCACGACCATCAAGGTATTCAAAGCCGTAAGCAGCACATCGCTGGCTTCTTTAGTTTTCTTTTGATCGAGCAGACGAGCCGCTTCCTTCAATGCAGTCGGATAAGTTGCCAGTGGGAGATTATAGGTACGAACGCGAATGTTACTCGGTGGAAATGGCTCTCGCAATTCCTCAGGAGAATGAACGTGGCTTCTGACCGGACAGATACCAACGCATCACCCGTAAGTCAGACGCTGCCTTATCACTTTCGCTGTAGAGCTGCCGCCTGCCGGCAAATCTAGAAAGGGAGCGATGCAACATGCAGCGAGAATGCGCATTTGTCGTTAACAACCGTCCTGCCTCCTACTTCCAAGGTCGTAGACATAGATCCGACCAGCGAGTGACAGGGTCTTACGCAAGCTTGCTCAAGCTCACTTCGTGCTCACGGCGAATTGTTATTGGCAGCCCAGCCCGCCTCTGCCATGTCTGCTCGCTGGAACAACGTGGCATCACCGATCATGCAATCGTAGAGCAACCGTTCGTAACCCGTACTGGGGCGGTTGTCAAAATAATCGGCATAGTGAAAATCCATGTTCACATTGAAGCAGCACTCTGGGCCATTGCCCAACGCAGTTCGGAATGGAAACAGGCGCGGGCTGGAAATATGGATATAGAAGAACGGCACGAGATTGCTGAAGCAGCTTCCAGTCTTCGATACTGGAAGAAATTCATCAGCACGTACTCAGTTTAAGGACCGTTCGCACTAGGGTTATCAGAGAGTTGAAATGACGACCAAAGCAAGAGTTGGCACTCGATCCGGTGTTCCCGTCGTTTCACTCACGAACCCACGGACCGCCCAAATCTTCTTCGAAAACCTCGGACATACTTCGAAGGAGCGACGTGAGCTACGAGGAGACATTTTCAAGCAGATTTCCCGTAACACAAAATTGCAGGATGAGCTACTCTCAGTCGTTGCCAAGCATCCCGCAGTGCAGCGCCGAATTCTGCTGGAACTCGCGCGAGATCTCCAATTTCGCAAACGGCTGCTGAAGGTCGTTGGCAGGATTCCCAAACATACTTAGCCAGCAGAAAAGTAAGCGGAGTCGCTCGTCGTCC
>WNGL01005112.1_pt1 | contig 17731 bp, 15 predicted proteins | sample 5400591 | NCBI WGS metagenome assembly WNGL01 (sample SAMN13153377, study PRJNA577476) | soil metagenome | isolation source: 80 cm soil or saprolite under Garry oak tree replicate 1 | place: USA:California | collected 2016-06-15 | reverse complement strand
CAATCCTGCGACCTAAAGCAAATTCAAATCTACTCAGGGTCTTCATAATGACCCCATAAGTCATCCACGCGTGAAACGACGGACTTACTAACAGCTTATCGTCGGGTTGATTCTCAAATGGATCGACAGGAGAACTAATATCGGTGTTTTCTCGCGCTGATATTTTGACCGCCGGGGCCAGCACATTACTGGTCGAGTCAAAGTCGATAATATGAACCCGGTAGCCTCTGGGGCCTGCTTCCAAAGCTTCGTTCGGAATCTCTATTTGGGTTCTGAGAATTTTCCCGTCGGCTTTAACGCCCGGATCCAGTGCCAGCACGGTTAGTTTTCTGGTCGGATAGTATGGCATGTGGCCTGTCCTACAACGCAAATCCACGGATTTGCAGGAGTGTAGTTCCGAGTAAAATGCAATGTCAAGGAGCGTATTGCTGAGCGTATTGCTGGGGAACAGGGGCCTGAAGCTAGCTAGGAACCGGAACCACTAAGCAGCGCCGGCTACGGGCCGCCTCTATCGGCGCGCCCTCTACGAACACATCCGGTGGGGGCTCGCGTCGGCGCTGCCGTCCGGAACCGTCGGAATCCACGCTAAATCGGAGAGACGCACGGTTACCGGGGGCTCCCCTTGTGCGTGGGGCGCACGGGTGAGTGAGGCATTTCGCGGGACGGGTGGAAGATTCCAGTGAGCATGATTCCTTTTGCGTGAGCAGGTCGGTACCCGGAATGCTCGCCGCTATTTACTTTGTCGAACGCTTCCAGCAGATCGTGGCTGAGCGCCAACGCCTTCTTGTCGGTAGGGAGAGGCATACAAAACTTCCTTTCTGCGAGTGAGTGCTCCTACGGATGAAACAGTGCACGGAAATTCCGCGCCTGACAGGTGTGGGCGCTGTAAGTGATACCCCAATGTCGCGCACGGACTCAAATTAATTGCCGTAAGATTTCATTCGAACTCGCAGAACTGCATACAATTAGAGATTACTTCCGGGTTGCCGACCATTCGCCCAGGACCTCACATCGTGATTTACCCGATCAGGTCTCTGCATCGCAACCGCGAGCTTTTTCGGCACGCTCTAATGGCTAAGTTTTCACAGGTAACCTACGAACTTCGTACTGCTAGTCTAGAAGGTGAAATGTAAGCGACTTTCCGCGGTAAGGAGTCGCTCGTGCTCGCGGGCGACACGGCAAACATTCCCACCCTTCGTCCAGCCTCGATCTTCAACTTCGGCAAATGAGAAATTGTTTTCAGGCGGTAAAGCAACCCAACGGGTGGCCTATTCATCATCTTCCCAGATTCGCTAGCACGGGTGGGTCCTCTGATGGATCCCACAAGTATTCCCCGACGCGGGCACACACTCACGGAATTCGCTTTTGCATTGAGAGTGTGTGCATTGGCTTCTCCAAATGATCTCGGCCCGAGAGACTATAAGAAGTGACACATGGGCTAGATCATGAGCCTGCGACCTCACCAACAGATGGAAGGGCTACGCTGGGATAGCAACTGATGCGCCGGCCGAAGTCAGGGAGGTAGCAGGCCCCGTGGAATGACGGGATTTGTTAGCGGCTAGGCTTCTGTGAGCGATCCTGCGCTGGAGGTTATGACGACATGAGAAACAAGTGCATTGCAGTCGTGATTCTTCTGTTTGCGTTGTACATTCCCGACCTAGTGGCTTCGCCATCGCACATTCGCGATGCACTGAACCATCGCCTTACGGTTCGCGAAGCGGAGGTGGCGAATTGGCAACGCAGCGCGAACTCGCAGCTTGCTTTGTCAATCGCTATCGGGATGCTTGGGTTGCTTGTAGGTATGCTGCAAGCGTCGCAGAACAGATGGGCAAAGGGCACCACTGTGGCGTTAGGGTTCCTTGTTAGTGCTATCACCTTGTTTACAAATCGTGTCTACACTGCTGACTACCGTACCTACATGCGATGTGTGGAGGAGGCTAAGCCGCTAATTGAGGACCTGAGAGAGATGGTTCTTATGTTCGATCCAGATCAAAGTAGCGACAATCAGTTATCTATCGAAGCAGAATTCAAGTCGAAATGTAACAAGTTCGACTTAATCGAAATCAAGACGCTAGGGATGGACCCACCAACGCACGAATCAGAGAGCAAGGCAAGTGGATGGCTTACCTTGGACACGGTGCAGGCTCAATCCGTATCATTGCCGCCCGGATGGACAGGGCCTGTTGTTCAAACTGACAAATCTGGGACTTTCTTCGTCGGATACGCCGAGGACTTCTCCCTTACGACTGCCCGAACCAAATCACTCGATAGTGGTGTAAAAGTCGCAGCGCAGTGGTTGATTAGGGGCCAAAATAGGGAGACGCTTACACCCCAGCTTATGGAGCTGGTGAAGCATGCCGCCGAAGCCTCAGACACATGGTTCAGCTACGATTCGAGTGCGCGCGTGTACCATTACTATACCCGTCTCCGCCTGGCGAACGATTTTCGAAGTCTGGATGTGCGTAGCTTGACCTCTCCGACTTCGGCAAAGTTAAAATTGCAGAATGATAGCGCGGTTCGTGTTCCAGACTCTAATCTAACTTTATTGCTCAAACATATGGGTTTTTCACCCATAACAGCCGACATCTATGTAGTTGAGGGACCGCCGTCGTTGAGTGAGTCTATATCCACGTTCACAAAGCAAAAGAATACTGATGACAAATATGTTGCACGCTTTAAAAAGGTCCTACCCGGTTGTGACGGGGACCACGTCAATTTCGGAGCTTCTACCCTTTGGTGTTTCCGTCTTCAGGAATCTAGTATTAAGCCCAAGAAGGGGAAAGCACAGCATCTTGGCACAGTGGGCGGCAAAGATCTCTATGCCGTGGGGTTTGATCACATGACACGAACTATCGAAGTGGAGGTAAGGAGCTCCAACTAGATTTTCGATTCCGGGCGGATAACGGGCTATGCGTCAGTTACCACTTGTGTACTACCCGCACGGTTGTGGCGCGGAGGCGGTGCTGGGCATCGAAACGGTGTCGGGTAGAACAAGAATCTGAATATCGGTAGTGCTTTCTACTTGTTACAGCTTCCTCCCGGATTACCTCCCCGGAAGTCGGCCAGGCTGGCGGAATCCGAAACGGTCGGCTTCGAACATCTACTTCGTCTCACAAGCCGTGTTGGCGCCGCATGAGCAACTCGTGCTGGTGCTTTGTAGCGTCATGCCATACCAGAGAGGCGTCTTCTTAGTCCATTCCGACTTTGGGTAGTTTTGGTGCAGCATGCGGAATAGGTCACGACCGTAGCGATTCTCCTTGCCATCGTCGCAGCCATAGCGCACTACGCGTTCAGCATAATGCAAGGCTTCGGGCACGCGTGGATCTTTGGGATGCTGACGCGCCCAGGTGAGCACGATGCGAGGGAGGGAACGCTGAGCGAGACCGAGCGCCCGCAGGCGCTTACACTCCGCCGAAGCTTTGGTCTTCTGCTCCGCAGCGAGGAAGGCTGGAGTATCGGCATGGAGCGTTGGACGCGGCTCCGGATAGCGGCTCCAGTCTTGATTCTGTTTGTAATAGTTGATCTCCTCTGGATGGCTGCCGACATCGGAGCACCACCAGTTATCCCGGTAATCGTCGATCTTCATATTGTCTTCGAAGCGTTCAAACGTGCTGACAATAAACGGACGGATGCCAGGAAAATGCAGGCTGGCGAAGGCGGCTACAAACTCGCGCTCTTGATTGCTCTGCGCTTGAGAATACTGCTCAACATAAGGCTGCAATCGTGGTTCGGCAGTAACGGCATCTCTTGCGACGGATGCCGCCACATCTGGCCTGTCGAGCAGCGCCGCACGCAGCCATACTGTGGGGATGATCTTGACGCGAAGATTCTCAGGAATCGACGGTGAGAGTGCTACCTTCGCGTAGGTGGCGACCGGAATCCTTGTGTTCATCAGAAACGCGGACGTAGCATCGATTTGCGGCAGGGGTGTGTGACCACGGGGGGTATCTGCTCCGAAATAGCGCTGTGCACAAGCTTTGTCGATAGAGCCTTCCTCCCAGCCCTCGCAATCCGAGGTCAGCTCCACCGGGGAGCGCCCGAGCGACTTGGCAAATTGATCCAAACTGTCTGTGACCTGGGACAACTCGTCTTCGAGCAGGTTGAGCGACGACAGCGGAATCTCTGCTCGACGAGCAAGGGCGGCGGTGATGATATTCCGAGCATCTGCAGTGCGTCCCTGCTCCTTAGCGAGTCGGGCCCGGTGATATACCAGCATTGGGTAAGCAGGAGAGGGCTCGGGGATGGCGTCAGCCGCGGCTATCAGGCTGGCTGCAGCCGAATCGGAGCCGCTCACCTTGCTAACGGCGAGCACGAGCCATGGTAGTGACGCCCTATGTTGCCAGCGTTCCACAGCATGCGCTTTGGCCTGCGGACTTTTCGATTGAAATGTAACGAGCCAATCTCCAAGGTCATCGCGGCGTTCTTGCTTGAGCTGCTTGTATCGATTAATTCGCCAAACTTTTTTGAGCTGTTCGTACTTCTGCCCCCAATGTTCTACACCGGGAAAGTCCGGGTCCTGATCAAGGCTACGATTCAAGAGCATCGTGTAGTCACGAAGATTCTGCCCGAAGTCGTCGCCGGAACGGTCGTTTGCTACGAGGGCGGCAAGTTCATGCAAGCGCTCCTGCGGGTAGGCATGGTAGCGGACGAGCGCGAGCAGTCGCTGCGCATCGTGGTGCATCGACCGCTGATGCGGATCGCGGAGAATCGCCCGAAGAACTGGATCGGCCTTCTTCAGGACTTCAGGGTTGTAATCTTTGCCTTTCGGTGCCTCCACTTCAGACTGTCGTATCCAGGTGCGAGCAACCATGTAGGGAGCGATGTCGTGCCACGGCGAGGAACCATCGGTCGCAATGGCCTCAAACGTGGCGCGTGCCTCCGTCAGGTCTGAGCGATAGAACAGTGCCGCCGCAATCTGATAGGCGCGATCAGCTCGCAGCGCAGGGTTGGTACCTTGGGCGAGTTCCGTCGGGAGAGAAGCTTTTTCTGTGCAGTTATGAAAGACCGCGTCCTGGCCACTAATCCATTCCTGCAAATCGGCGCTGCCGTCGTCGTATCTCTTCGCGCGATCATGAAGCGTTTGCGCGGCCGTATGAAAGGCAGGTGGCGCACAATTGATTACGCTGGCATAACCCAATGACTCGAACTGTGATAAGGAGTTGGGCGGAGGGGTTTTAGTGTATTTAGCTCGCTCGCGCAGCCAGAGATCGATCGGCTTTGTCTCGAGTGGACGATCGACCTCTCCGTTATAGTCCCAAAATTCGGCAAGCGATCGCTGCTCGCTTCGATGAAGAGGCTTGCCTGAGTAGTACCGGTAAGCGACGGTGAGGTAGGCGCGTTGCCAGCTAGGCAGGATGATTCCGATCTTTCCATTGACAAATTCTTGCAATGGCTTGTCGGGCCCGCGCTGTCGCGTGAAGACCGCTTCCGGAAATTCGGGCGCACAACTGTTGGCCGATTCGAAGCACAGAACAATCGCTGCTAATGCCGTGATGACGAACGCCAATCCTGATCTCTTCATTTTGTCCACGCCTTCAGGTTCTGAAGTGCCACATCATTCCATGCAACAGGATGGAAGACATACAAACGCTGATTGGTCTGAATTGCAGGCCACGGCTCATCGGTAGAAACACCGACGCTGGTTCGGCAGAGCGGCTCACGAATCGGATAGGTCCATCCCGTTCTTTGAGGTGCTCTCTGATATCCTCCGAGCCGGAAATACATTGGCACAGCCTCATCGACAGGAAGATTGGCAATCCAGCTATCCCGTCCACACCAGGAGAGGAGCGCCGTCATAGAAAGCGGCATCTCGCTCGGCATGCGCTTCCGAATTTCTTTGAGAAGTTCAGCATAGAAACTGCGTTGTGACTGTGCAGCATCGAAATCAACTTGCAGTGCGGCGACTTGCGGTTTTCGCGATGCAGCGGCCGCGATGTCTGCGACACGAGATGCTAGATTCGGCAGGTCAAGCTTGGCTTTCGTAACAGGAGCTTCAATACGCACAACTGCGATGAGTTTGGTCGAGGGGGGCACAAGAAGGCGTTGCATTCGCGGTTGAACCAGAACTTGATCCGTGATGGAAATGGATTGGTCCAGATATGCCACGGAGTATTCTCGACCGTCGATGGTGCTTAAGTCTTCCGGGCGCTCCCAAGCCCAAAGCGCGACGCGCGGAAGCACCAGCGTCTTTGACGAACGAACTTTACAACTGAAGCAAACTAGGAGACAGATCACCAGAAGCAGCGATGACGCGGCGAGCCCGGTGCGACTTTTCCCTCGTGTCGGCATAAGCAGAGATGTACATCAGCGTAGACTGTCCCGAAGCAAATCTCAAATTATTAGCCCCGAAGTCAGCTTGTTCGTTTGCCGTCACTTAAGCTTCGAGGTGATGCCTGCGAGAGTTCTTACTCGAAGGATAAAAAGCCTGATTCTCCTCTGCTTGCACTTGTTTGCAATCGTAAACACACGCGCCGAGCGGGCGGCGGCGATTGCCAATGGTCGCCCCCGTCATCTGTGCAGAGGAGACTTCCTATTTCTCTGGGTACCACCGCCCTGGAAATTCACGGTCATGCCGATCCGCGATATCGGTCCTCGGAAGTCGGCCAGTATTTATTGAAAGACGGGCGCCCAGTTCGTTCTTGTGCGCTTGAACGAGCTGGTTCCACAGATACGCATCTCGCATCGAAACGTGCAATGAAATGCCACTTGGGTATATCAGGGGTTTCTTTAGTCGTACAATGCTCTCTGAATCAGTCAACCTACAGGCGGGGCGTCCATGGATCCAGTGACGAGTCTTGCAGTAAAGGCCGTTGATAATCTTTCCGAAGCGGCGACGAAGCAAGCTGAAGGATTCTTGACCACGGTCTTGCTTGCACCGCTGGAGGCATTCGGCGGTTTGCTTGCCGACAAGATCAACGCCCGGCGCCACGCCAACCTGATAATCATCACGCTTGGCGCGACGGAACGATTGAAAAATGCGGGAGTATCTCCGCGGGCCGTTCCCCTCTCAATCATCCACCCTGCGATCGAAGCCGCCTCGCTCGAAGAAGAACCAAGCCTGCAGGAAACGTGGGCTAATATGCTCGCTAACGCCGCTAATCCCCGCGAGCCGAATATTGTGCTGCCATCGTTTCCGGTGATTCTGAAGGAATTGACGGCTGGCCATGTGAAGTTCTTAGACGCTCTCTTCATGGAGACGCAAGAAAAGTTGAAATCGAGACTGCACCCGTATTGGCCTAAGACCGTCGCCTACACTTTCGATGATCTTCAAAGCCTTTACAAGGATGCGGGATTGGCCGCTGCCCCGGGTTCTGGCGACGAAGCAAAAGAGGCGAACCGGCGTAGTCTCTCCCTCTGCATGGATGTACTTATGCGACATCAGTTGCTCGAAACATCGTTTCAGATAGACGAGGTTCGGTTCGAAATGGGCGGTCCCGATCTCCGCATCAGCTACTCACTCACTGATCTCGCGATGTGTTTTATCGAGGCGTGTCGACCGCCAATGCCGTCGCCTGACAAACCCAGTCACCCCTAAATCCTGAGATGTCGTGAGTGTGCACGCGGAATTTTCTGTGCAGCGGCAACTCACCGTTGCGTGTGGAAGCTGCGCAGCAGATGATCGACAATTGCTCCAAAGCATTAAAAGAGAGATTGTCGACACGTGTGGATTCGGATCTGCAGATTCGATGCGCCGCATATTTCAGCTAGTGTTGGCATCACCGCCGCCGAATACGTGGAGCGATTCAAGCGGGCTGGATGATCGCGGCCTGTTGAGTTGCGTGATGATCCGATTGCGTTTGTATCACGATCTTCCCGGGATGACCAGCGATCGAGCCGTTATAACCAAGGTCTGCTTGTTCCATCTGCAGCTCAGCTTTGACAAAACTTTTCAACTGTCCGGTATCAAAGAGACTTGCCAGTTCGGCTAGCTGGAATCCATTCTGCTCGACGATGAAGAAAGCATTCTTCACTCGTGGATCGCTATTGGACTCGGCGTCCGCAGCAATCGTCACCAACCGGCCGCCATCTTGGAGAACGCTCCACGATCTGTCCAGGGTTTCTCCGCCTACGGTGTCGAAGACGACATCAAAGATGCCTGTGTCTTCAAAGCGGCTCTCGCGATAGTCGATGACCTCGTTGACTCCGAGTTGCTTTAGGAGATCGATGTTGGCTTTCGAGGCTGTAGCAATCACATCAGCTCCTGCCCGTTTTGCAAGCTGAACGGCGAAAAGTCCAACGGCGCCGGCGCCTCCGTGGATGAGGACACTGTTCCCTTTCTGCAGTTTTGCGCGGAGATGCAGTCCCTGCCATGCCGTGAGCACGCCGATGGGCGCGGCGGCGGCTTCGACATCAGAAAGAGAGGTTGGCCTGAAAGACAGAGCCGAAGGTGTGGTGATGCAGAACTCGGCCGTAGCACCCTCTGCAAACCAATCGTTGAAGCCAAAGACAGAATCCCCGACGGCGTAGCCGGTTACTCCCGCACCGATCGCGGCGACTGTGCCTGAGAATTCATGTCCAGGGATTGCGTTGGATCGCGCTGTACCGTCCGCATAGTGGGCGGTGGGGTACCAGAGCTTTTCCGTTGGGGTGACTCCAACAGCGGAGACTCTAATCAGGACTTCGCCAGATTGCGGCTTGGGAACGGGACGTGTTGCCGGCCGCAAGGTCAGTCCATCGGTAAATTCCATTGCTTTCATTTGTGTCATGGCTTTACTCCGTATAGTTCGGTGACTCCTATTCGGAATCGGGGAAGGGGGATGCGGTAACGAAGTCTACGGCGTTTGGAGACTTTTAGCCAGGGATGAAGCGCTCGCAAAAGCCGGAGTTCACCGTGCCGTAGGTCGCCGGGCCTATGTGCAGCCGGCAACGTACTCCTGGATGAAGCGTGTCTCGAAGTTCTCAGTTGCCGCCAATGCGCAAGTACGATTTCACCTTCGTCGCGCGAGAGTTCTCCGGCTACACTGGCCCGCTTGGGCCAGAGCGAGGAACCCACGTTGTCCGAACAAAATAGGCGAAAAGCAAGCCCGGCTACTTCCGCTCGGAGGATGAGGTCGTCCGCGATAAATCACGTGTCTGGAGACGGAGGCGAAAAAGTTTCTCTCATGAACGACGGGAACCCCGGTTGCCAACGCATCGAGATTGAGCGTATGGCGCGGAAGCCGTCCCGGCGCGCGGCTCTGAGCAAGGGGATCGGCACACGGGGTTCACTTCCGACGGCAAATTCTTGTTCGTAGCACACGTTGGCGAGACCAGCGCCAGAATCGACCGGATTGAGCTATCTTCGGGGCACCGAAGCTCTTGGAAGATCGTTCGCCCTTCCGATCCCACGGGCATCACCTACATGTCGGTGATCGAAGTGCGTAACAACCTTTACGCCTATTTCTACAATCGCACCCAAGACGACTTGTACGTTGTCGACGGCCTGAGACTGCCTCTGCGAAGCGCCTTTGTCGCTCGAAAGTTCCTGCATGTGTTTGCTGCTGCTGGAAGCGCATCGCAAACGGATGCGCACGACGAAGCTGCTGGAGCGTCAGAACCAGGAGCTGAAGCGACGAACGCGGGTGGTGCGGGTGTTTCCGAATGAGCAGTCGTGCCTGCGGCTGGTGTGCGCGCTGCTGATGGAAACCAACCAGGAGTGGATGGAACGACTGTATCTGCGCATGGACACCGCGCAAGCAGCCACAGCAGAAACCACCGCCGGCCGGCGCCGCCTGATCGCCAACTCGCTCCGGGCTCCCGCCCTACGCTCGCTGGCGATCAGTAACCAGAAACCCTGAGGGGCAACAAACTACAGAAAGATTCGGACTTGACTGCTTGGAGTAGAGTATGCAGATTCTGGATGGCTGTCATTGGGCAGGTCCGCTCCAGTTGGAAGGACTGCTTGCGGTGTTTTACCCCAACGCTTTAAGAAGAATGCGCATGGTTCTGCGCGGCTCCGGGTATCTTCCTTTATCGCTGCCGCTGTTGCTCACTGCGATGCTCATGGGGTGTCAGATCTTTAGTCTAAGGCACCGTTTCGATCCGCCTTACCTCGCTGCACAAATCAACTCTGATAAGAGAACGGGGGAGGTACTGCGTACATTTGCAACCTCGGGCCCCAAGTGGGTCAGGCCCAAGTCAGTATCAGTTCAAGGCAGTGTCATGCTCGTCATGAACGGAGATGGCAGGCTTTGGGAACAAGCCCACGACAACTGGCGCTTATCAGATACGACCGGACTTCCGAGCCACCGTTCCCATATAGGCGCGACCTCGCTCCATCGCTTCGTCACCGCGGCCGACGGCATCTATGAGCGTGTCCGGGACTCGAATACGTGGACGAGAACACCAGAAGTAAAAGATCGCAACTGCTCCCACATACTCGCTGATTCTACCGATGCTTTTGCATTCTGCGAGGAAGCGGTCTGGCGATACGCGGACTCGATTGGCAGGTGGACCAGATTCATCACCGCGCCAGACCTGCCGATCTTCGGGCTCCTCACCGATAGCTCAGTTGCTTTCGCCATCATTTCCTATCCAACTAGCAACGAGTATCCCGCAGAAACTCTAGTGTCCTATTCGAGACGGGATGGCAAGCGCCAGTCCAAGCTGGTAGGTACCCTAAGGCAGCTGAGTTGGCCTTTATCTGAAGTAGAAGTTCCAAATAAGTACGCGTTTAAAGGTCTTTCAGAGGAAATTCGAAAGGACCTTATTGCTGAGTTGCAACAGGACGGCAACGAGATAGTTGCCACTAGTGAGGGCCTTTACCGGCGCTCACCCGGGCAGGAAACGTTCACTATCGTGAAAGGCGAACTAGATGATTTGCCTGTATTGGAGGTTTTGTCTGCAAATACTAGATTGTTCGCGCGTACGGAGAGCAGCCTGTTTGAAAGCGCGAACATGGGCCAATCATGGGATCGCATGGATGTGCGGGTGCCCGCGTTGCCTGCTCCGATTATTGTAGCTGGGCTTCCCGACCGAATAGTCGTTGGGGTTAAAGAACTCGTATCCGCCTCGGACGGTGAAACACGAACTGGTTTCATTCGCCGATCACGTGATGCGGGGAGCTGGGAAGAAGACGCCTCACTTACTGCACCAGAGCCGATTCTAGAGGTTTGTGGGTTGCGCGACTCGCTGTTCGGTATCAGTCAGAATTACGTATATGTCAGCAACTCGCAGATGGGGACACGGTTCCAGAGAGCAAGCCCAGAAGGCTTTTTCGGAGATGTAGATAATCCCCTTACCCATATTGCATGCGTAGGCGAGTATGTATTCATTTCGAGAAACAGGGGTGTGTTGTTTCGCCGAAACCCAGCAGGAGTGTGGGAGACGTTACCGAAGGCTCTAGATGGATCGGGTGTACTGAGGTTTCATGTGGCCGGAGATCATCTGTATGCGATGAATGACATGCGCTATATATTTGAACTTGCCACTCCAAGCGATAAGGTCTGGAGAAAGATGACCATGAATGGCGTCGACTGGAGTGTCGGCCCCAAGTTCCCAGACTTCTGGGTAGACCCGACCAGCAGAATTGTCGTACTGACCGGCAGAAATGAGCTTTTGTGGAGTAACGACGGCGGGAACAGCTTCTCGGGTGTCTCAAGCAGAGATCGCTCTGGAGTTCGATCACTAGCTTTCGATGGTACGTATCTGTGGGGCGGAAGTGGCAATGGCGTTTATTACATCAAGGATCAGATCCCTCGTCCTAACCCTTTCATATCGTCCGCCTTCGATGTGCTTAAGTCGCATGTGTCAGAAGCTGTATCGATTGCTTTAGTGGCACTTCTTCTTATCTTCGGATCAAGTCGGCTCGTCTTGCTGTGCCTACAGTGGGACGTCCCCTTGGTTAAGGATTTCGCAGCCTGGTTCTACCTAACGCGGTATGGACGCTGGCGGCTGTACCGGAAATACAGACGGAATTTGCTCGACCGACCGAGCATGCGTGATCTGGAAAATCATTTTGTCGATTTGCCATGTGAGTGGAATGACCTAAGTGAATCGCCACCTTTCGTTGAACGCCTAACGTCCCTTCGAGAGAAGTGTAACGTTGTACTCGTGGGCCCGGGCGGAGGAGGCAAATCGACCGCGTGTAATCGCCTTGTGCGCTCGGCCGCCGAACGGATCCCAATCTGCGGAAAACGCCGACAGCCGGTATTGGTCGAGGCTTACACGTACCGGGGGGATTTCTTGGACTCAGTTGTAGCCGCGCTCAAGCGTGGTGGTGCTTACGTCAATCGGAGCATTGTAGAGTCACAATGCCTTATGGGGCATCTCCTCATTGTGCTGGACGGCTACTCTGAGATTGTCACCGATTCGATCCCAACCGAAAAAGACCTAATCAGTATTGTCTCCGATTCTCATGAGTCAGTTTTTGTAATTTCCTCACGTGCCGAGCTGCCCCCTGCAATCTCCAGTGCGGCGCACCCTCTGCTTGTCGCAAAGCTACCGCCGCTCACCCCAGCTTATCAGAAGCAAATCTTGGCCCACTACCTAGGTGAAGGCATCGACGAAAGCGCAGTGCTCGAACAAATAGACTTGCGATACCCGAATTTAGCTCACCTTCCTCTATTGTTGCGGCTGGCGGCGTATTACTACGGTCGGCATCGAAGCGTTCCCAACAACGAAGTCGAGCTGTTTGGAGAGTATTTGCGTGACATTCTCGCGCCAGAGAAAATCAACATGAGAGATGCGGCCGGCGTACACTTCGCTATTGAGCAATTGGTGAAGGGCATGCACATCGACCGCCGTGGAGAGCGGGGATTTCTCATCGACGATGCCGTTTCTGTTCTCGCAGAAATTGGCGATCAGTTGAAAAAGCGCTATGGCATTTCGGAGGATGCAAATAGCCTTGTGCAACTACTCGTTCATGCGGGACTACTGCGAACGGACGGGGTATTTTGTCATTTCTTTCACGACTCGTTCGAGAGCTATTTTGCCGCCCGCGTTCTTGAAAAGGAGTTTTTACGTGGGAATCTCCAGCTGCTTCGAATGGTCGCAGCGGAGCCACGGTTGAAGGAAACCGTCGCATTCTTGCGCAAACTTACGAAACCGGAGCGACTTGGCGCACTTGACGCGGCGCTGAACAGGGAATCAGGTTATGCCAAGCTTTTCGAAGCGGGCCGATCACCAGTGAAGGCCGCAGTAGAACCATCGAAGGTAAGTGAATGGCCTGTCGGGAAAGTCCTCCAGCTCGATGACAAGAGCCCTGTATATGCTTACGCATTCAGCCCGGATTTAAGACGGGCTCTTACTGGGAGCAGGGACACGGCCGTGCGGTTGTGGGACTTGAAGACGGGGCGGTGCCTGCGTCTGTTCGAAGGCCATACCCAGCCTGTGGAAAGCGTTGCTTGGAGCGCCGACCAACGTCGAGCTTTGTCTGCTGCCGATGATCACGATGTGCGGCTATGGGACATTGAGACGGGGCGATGCTTGCGCGTTCTCGAAGGGCATACTCGCGGTGTTGACAGCGTTTCTTGGAGCCCTGATCAGCATTACGCCTGCTCCGGCTCCGTCGATCACAGCTTGCGGTTGTGGGACTTGGAGACGGGATTTTGCGTTGGGGTTCTGGAGGGACACACTGGCGATGTCGCGAGTGTGGAGTGGAGTCTGGATCAATCTCGCGTACTCTCCGGCTCTGTAGACGGCTCTGTGCGGTTATGGGACGTTGAAACGAGGCGATGCTTGCGCGTTCTTGAAGGGCATGACTCTCCTGTCTACTGTGCGGTGTGGAGTCCAGATCAATTTCGCGTGCTCTCCAGCTCTGACGACGGCTCCGTGCAGTTATGGGATCTTGAGACGGGGCAATGCTTGCGCGTTCTTGAAGGGCACACGGACTATGTCGTGGCAGTGGCATGGGCGGCCAATGGCCGCCACGCTCTCTCCGGCTCTGAAGACCAGTCCGTGCGGTTATGGGATGTTGAAACCAGGCAATGCCTGCAGATCTTCGAAGGCCATACAGCGGACGTCCGTGGCGTTATGTGGGCTGCCGACCAACATTACGCCGTTTCTGGTGACGCGAAGGGCGTGATCCGGTGCTGGAACTTGCTGGAGGCCATTGAGAAACGGAGAGCACCTTGACATTTAAGGCATGTAGCTCTCTGCCATATGTAAGCTGGGTGGGAATCATGTCATGGGCAGTTGATGCTAGGACTCTATCGGAACTGCTCCGCGAGGTGCGGTCATTCATGAGGACTTGCTGAGCCTTGGGCGGAGCGGTTTCGATAGAGCTGGGAGAAGGAAGTCGTTGGTACGGTCGGGGGAAGAACGTCCACCTATGCGTCTTCGTTAGAGCCTACAACCGTTGCCGCAGTGTTGCCCATCCTAAACGCCCTTCTGTTCAGCATTCCGTTCACTACCTCATTGTGTCCGGATGGTCGGCAATCCGGAAGTAACCTCGAAACACCCTGCTCGGATAGGTCCCCTGAAGGGAGTCGGCTTTGGTCTAGTCAACTCAGGAGCTTACATTTGACCCGCATGAGTTTTCCTCGGGAACGCAGCTGCGTTTCAGGTAAGCGCTGCGCGATGACAGCCAGGATTTTAAGCACGTCCACATCCAAATGACCGGAGCCGATAGCTGGTTATGCTGAGCCCGATCTCGCGGCACATTGCACCATTGCTGGTAGGCATCCCTTTCGCTTCTGATCACTTATTAAGCGGGGCACTGAAGCAATACGGTGGCTAAGCCAGCGAGTTTTCGCCAGAATGCCTCGTCGCAATTTGATGCAATGAGGCGGTGGTAACCGGGTGCTTTTTGGATGCGTCCTCCATGCCGGCCTTTTCTCACTGGAGGTTTTGGGCGAGCCATCCCTCCAGTTTTTCCCTGTTTTCTCTCGGTCACCCGCTCGGTGCTTTGCCTGCGCCCTGCGGGAACTGCGCGGCTCTGCTTTTCCGGTCCCTTCCGCAACAAATCTCCCACGCAACGCCCGCGCGGCTATGGCCAAAGACGGGCGAAATTTCTTGCGGACCCTTCCCGAAAAGCGCCCCTTGCCCTTGGGAGCAGGGCCCCTCGCGTCGCTTCGCGCATGAGTGTCCCGAGTGACATCCGGGCAAAAACAAACATGGAGGAAACAACAATGGCTCTTTACGAAAACACCATCCGGCTGAAGGGTTTCATCGGCAAGAACGCCGAGACCAAGGCAACCGCCAACGGCAACACGTTCACCGCCTTCTCACTTGCCACCAAGTCCAGCTACAAGGACAAGCAGTCCGGCGATTGGATCTCGCACACCGAGTGGCACCGCATCATCAGCTTCGGCACTGCCGCCAAATATGCACAGCAGTTGCAGAAGGGCGACTACGCCGAGGTCGAAGGCGAACTGCGCAGCAGCGAGTACGAGGCCGAGATTGGCGCTCGCGAGAAAAAGCAGTCTAGCAAGCGTCGCAGTTGGGAGGTGCGCGCCAGCATCGTTCGCAAGCTGGAACGCATTGGCTCTGCAGAGTCCGAATCGAAAACACAATCAAGTTGCGTGGGTTCCTCGGCAGCGATGCCGAGGTGCCTGCCTCGAATGGTATCCGCAATGATTCCTTCGCCGTTCTCACCGTTTGCATTGCGACCGGCACATGGAAGAAGCAGACGAGCGAGTGAGTCTCGCTTACCGAGCGGCACCGTGTGATCTGCATGGGGCCGTACTTCTGCGGCTTCACTCGGGGCATGAAGCGTGGCGACTACGTCGAGAGAGACGGCGAATTGCGCGCATCCGAATCCGGCAGTGAGGTCCATGCACTCAGTATTCGCCGGCTGGAATGCCCTTCAGTTGGCGTCGACGCGGGTGAGGATGACTGACCCTGCGTATCTATCGAGCGGAGAGGTCGCGCGCCCTCTCCGCTCACACTTTCGCTTGGCGGTTGCGGTGCCGGTTACCTCCTAAACGAAGAGCCCTGTTTTACAACGTGTGTTTCAACCAGGATTCCTTCCGGATCGCCGACAATAGTCCGAAATCGTCGACAGTCGTACAAGTCCAACGATCACATCATATTTTGATGCCAATCTTTGGCACCATCTGCTCATCTAGCCGCACACCGACGCCGGTCGGACGGACTCAACACTCAGCAGGTCACATGCAGAACGGCATTGGTGCTTTTTGCGCTCCGCTTCAAGAGTTCCAAGGCTTCTTCCGTTGGTAGGATTATCAGTTCAACTTTGCGCCGCTCAGCCTCACGCCTAACCTCGTCCATGACTGGCAGTGCTCCGGTACCCGTGCCGACCACCAACCGGTGGCATTTCCATGGTATTTCCTCTTCCAGAGAGAGCGGCGTGTGACCGAAATTGTCCCGAAACTTCTTTGACGGTTTCTTCTTGCGCTTGAGAATCTCTCCTCGGTCGAGCACGATGTCATAGCCGTACTCAATGCCATCGATCCGAATTCGCCCAAATGAGAACTGCTCGAACTTCATGGCAGGCCTCCAATGATAGAGGTTACATCTGAATGGTGCCCGGGCCTGTCAGCACTGCATGATGGAAAGGCGAGGGGTATCCTGTAGGCACGGGAGGAGGCCCAACCATGATCGGGATCAAGTCGGTTCGCATGGAATTTCTGGCAGATGCCAACATCGTTGTTGGTCAATCGCATTTCATCAAGACCGTGGAAGATTTGTATGAGGCGGTCACCACAACAGCGCCACAGGCCAAGTTCGGCTCGGCGTTCAATGAAAAGTTCCGAGCATGCTTGACGCGGTCAAGAGCTTCAGGACACGGCCATACGCAATGCCCAAGCGCTGGCCTTTGGAGATACGTTTGTGCTCGTTCTCTCGGCTGCTTATCCCATTAACATTCTCAACGCACTCCGCACGGTGCCGGAGGTGTGTTCGATATTTTGTGCCACCGCCAATCCAGTTGAAATCATTGTGGCCCAGACGGAGCAAGGCCAAGGAGTGCTTGGCGTCATCGATGGCGCGTCACCAAGAGGCGTCGAAGCACAGAGTGATATCGCCTGGCGGCACGATCTCCTGCGTACGATCGGCTACAAGCGCTAGCGAAAGAATCGCAGGTCTCAGGTGATTGCTTCCGAATAGCCGACGATCCAGGAGCTATCCGGGAGGCTCCACTTTCTATCAGTAGGGCGTTACGGGGTCAAAGTGAGGCCGTTGTTAGTCGATAACATACGCTTTCGTCTAGTAAACAAGCCGGGCTGTGCGTGGAAAAGATCGGCGCGTGTGTTCCCTTAACCACCATTAGCGGAGTGTAATTAAACTCGTTTCATTAGGATTCGGAATGGCGGGATCGCGCAGGTTTCAACGGCCACCCTGATTTGATTCCCGCCGTGAACCTACTGATGTAATGAGAATCCGGACGGCAAAGCTGCCTCAAGATTGATTTGTTCTTCGGTGATGGGGTGGTGGAATTTCAGAAATTGGGCGTGCAGGAAATATCCTCCATCGCCGGGGAGGCCGGGGAAATTTTCAAGAGGCTGGCCGGTTAAGCCGTACAGAGGATCGCCTACCAGGGGATGGCCGATGGATGCCAGATGGATTCTGATTTGATGAGGGCGGCCCGAATTTAGGCTTACCTCAAATGTTGTGGTGCTTGTGGTGCGTGAGATCACCTTTGCCAATGACTTTGACGGTTTGCCACTTGGGTTGGCGGCCCACACGGAACCGATGAGCGGGTGCGGTACGAGGCCGATGGGTGTGAGGATTTCGTAGGCGTCGTGCTGTGCAATGTTTTGAGCCAGCGCCCGGTAGATTTTTTGAATTCTGGGTGTGTTCCAGTTTGCGAATAGATTAGAGGCCGCCTGCGGTGTTTTGGCGAAGAGGACGA
>WNGL01009968.1_pt1 | contig 17734 bp, 14 predicted proteins | sample 5400591 | NCBI WGS metagenome assembly WNGL01 (sample SAMN13153377, study PRJNA577476) | soil metagenome | isolation source: 80 cm soil or saprolite under Garry oak tree replicate 1 | place: USA:California | collected 2016-06-15 | reverse complement strand
TCATCTGGAACATGGCCCTGCCGGCCGGCGTCGTGGTGTCGAGGCCCTGCTGATGGAGGAACAGGTCGACCCCCATCGCGTGCAGCTCGCCCAGGAATGCCACGAGGTCCTGCAGGCTGTGGACCAAGAGGTCGGTGGTTCGAGTCCACCCAGCTGTACCAAATGCGTCGTGGCGGTCCCCGGCCGCGACATCATCCCAATCTTCAAGCCGTGCGGGTGGCAACGAAGCGCGCCGCCGCTTTGAGCACGTCTGCATCGCTGCCGAAGGCGCTCAGCGCGGCCTGCGCCTCGCCGACCAGGTTTTCGAGCCGCCGCCGCGCGGCCGCGGGTCCGAGCACGCTGACCAGTGTTGCCTTATGGGCGGCCGCGTCCTTGCCGGTCGCTTTGCCGACCGTTGCCGGATCGCCTTCGACGTCGAGGAGATCGTCGGCGATCTGGAACGCCTCGCCAAGAGCGGAACCGTAACGCTCAAGCGCTTTCCGCTGACTTTGGTTGGCCTTGCCCAGGATCGACCCGGCAACACATCCGAAGCGCAGGAGCGCTCCGGTTTTCATTGCCTGCAAGACCTTGACATCTTGCTCGCCGAGCTTGGGCGCAGAAGCATCGAACCGTCCTTCGGCAGCGAGGTCGAGCATTTGCCCGCCCACCATCCCGCCTAGGCCGGCAGCGCGCGCGAGCGCCGCGACGAGTTCGAGCCGGACGCCGGCGTCAGGATGCGTCTCGGGACGCGAAAGAATGTCGAAGGCCAAGGTGAGAAGGCCGTCGCCTGCAAGAATGGCGCTCGCCTCGTCGAATGCCTTGTGCGCGGTCGGGCGGCCGCGTCGCAAGTCGTCATTGTCCATGGCGGGAAGGTCGTCGTGAGCGAGCGAATAGCAATGCACGCATTCCAGCGCCGCGCCCGCCATCAGCGAATTTTGTCGCGGTACATCGAACAGCGCGGCGGATTCCACTACCAGGAACGGTCGCAAGCGCTTGCCGCCGCCGAGGCTCGCATAGCGCATCACATCAAGGAGCCGCGCCGGCCGCGCCCGTTCGCCATCAACCGGGGCCGACGCGAGCAGCCGATCGAGCAGCGCTTCCGTGTCGTGGGCAACCCGAGCGAGCAGGTCCTGGAAGACGGTATCGGTGTCAACGGGCTTTTTTTTCGCAGGATCGACGCGGGCCATGCGTTCCGTCTCCAGAGCGCGTACAGCAAGACGTACCCCGATCTTGCGTCCGAACGCGCGCTAACTCGCTAAGTTAGCGCACTTTCCGCACGGCTGACCGGTATCCATTCGGCCCGAAGGCGCACCGCCCGACAATCTACCAAGAGCGGCCCGCCCGTCCAACTTTTCCTAGCCCAATTCATTGAATATGTTGAATTGTTTTTACCGGCCCGGTCGGCTGGGCCTTGGGGCTCGGCGGCCATGCCAGGGGTAGGCGGAGGCTTTGCTCGCGTGATAGCTGTCGCTTCGATTGCGCTTGCGGTCTGGCTCTATTTGCTGCTCGGCCGCGGAGGCTTTTGGCGCTGCACCGAGCGCGACGATTGGGGGGCAGCAGAGCTCCCAGCATGGCCGCGGGTCGCCGCCGTGGTGCCTGCGCGCAACGAGGCGGACTGCGTCGGCGACAGCATCGGATCGCTGCTCGCGCAGGACTATCGCGGCGGGTGGACGGTCATCCTGGTCGACGACGACAGCAGCGATGGCACCGCCGAAATGGCGCGCCGGGTTGCGAATGCCGACGAGCGACTGTGCGTGGTGACCGGCCGCGGCTTGCCGGTGGGATGGACAGGCAAGCTCTGGGCGGCAAAGCAGGGCATCGATGCCGCAACGGCGCTGCCGCAGCCGCCCGATTATCTGCTGCTCACCGACGCCGACATCGTGCATGCGCCCGATTCCGTCAGCCGGCTGGTCGCGCACGCCGAAGGACGGCACCTCGTGCTGACCTCGCTCATGGTCAAGCTCAACTGTGAAAGCTTCGCCGAGCGCGCCACCATTCCGGCATTCATTTTCTTCTTCCAGATGCTCTATCCGTTCGCCTGCGTGAACCGACCGCAGAGCGCGGTCGCGGCGGCTGCCGGCGGGTGCATGCTGGTGCGCTCCGACGCCCTTCGGAAGGCTGGCGGCATCGAAGTCGTACGCGCTGCTCTCATCGACGACTGCGCCTTGGCGAAAGCGCTCAAAGCCCATGGACCGATCTGGCTCGGATTGACCGAGCGCGTGCGCAGCGTCCGTCGTTACCCGGCGCTTGCCGATATCCGCCGCATGGTGGCGCGTTCGGCCTATGCGCAGCTGCGCTACTCTCCGCTTGTGCTGTTGGCAACGATGGCAGGGATGGCGCTGGCCTATCTCGTGCCTCCGCTGCTGGCTATTTTCGGCAGCGGCGCGGCGCGATGGATCGGGGCTGGAACCTGGGCGCTGATGTTCGTCGCCTTTCGGCCGACGTTGCGGTTCTACCGGTTGTCGCCCTTATGGGGTTTCGCGCTGCCTGTTATTGCCTTGCAGTACATGCTCTTCACCCTCGATTCGGCCCATCAATATGTGCGAGGACAGGGCGGAAGCTGGAAGGGGCGGATGCAGGCCAACGTGTCGGAGCGGCGATGATCACTCCCGCCGAAGCGCGATCGGGCAAAGGCCACCGGGACGAGAATTTTCCGGTGGCATCACGGCTGATTCACCCGCGCCATCGCGGGCCCATCCTCGCGTTCTACGAATTCGTGCGTACCGCCGACGATATCGCCGATCATTCCGCGCTCGCGCCGCAGGAAAAGCTTGCGCTGATCGATCGGCTCGAAGCGACCTTGCTTGGCAAAAGCGACGATGACCCGGTCGGCGTCGCTTTGCGCTCACAGCTCGCGGCACGCCAGCTCTCGTCGCGCCACGCGCAAGATTTGCTCGCCGCGTTCCGACTGGACGTGACCAAGCTGCGTTATCGCGACTGGGACGACCTGATCGGTTATTGCACGTATTCCGCCATGCCGGTCGGGCGCTTCGTGCTGGACGTCCACGGCGAGAGCCGTGCGACCTGGCCCGCCAACGATGCACTTTGCGCGGCGCTGCAAATCATCAATCACCTGCAGGATTGCGGAAAGGATTACCGTCAGCTCGACCGCGTCTACATTCCGCTCGACGGCTTTGCTGAAACCGGCGCGAGCGTGGACGAACTGGGCGCGAGCCACGCGTCCGCGAGCCTGCTCGGATGCATCCACAAGCTTGCGTCGCGCACCGGCGCTCTCCTGCGCGACAGCAAATCGTTTTCCGCCAGCATCGAGGACACGCGGCTCGCTTTGGAGGTCGCGATCATCCAGACCTTTGCGGAGCGCCTGGTGCGATTGCTGGTCCGACGCGATCCGCTGAGCGAGCGCGTCCATCTCGGTAAGGCGGGAGTCGCGGGGTTCGGCGTTCTCGGCCTATTATGGGGCGCGACCCGCCGAGTCGGCCGCGTCTTCGCACCCGGCCGCAAACCGCAGGATGCGTGAGCATTGGCGTTGGCAGAAGCTTCAGGCATGGCTGCGGCCGAGCGGGCGTCGGGTAGCTCGTTCTACAACGCGATGCGCATATTGCCGCGCGCGCAGCGGGAGGCCATGTTCGAAATCTATTCCTTTTGCCGTCAGGTCGACGATATCGCGGATTCGCGCGGCCCCCGTCGTGAACGGCGCGAGCAGCTCCAGCGCTGGCGCGACGATATCGATGCGCTCTATGCGGGCAAGGCCGTCGCCCGCACGCGCGGCCTCCTCGCGCCGGCGCGCGATTTTGGACTCCGCCGTGAGGATTTCCACGCCATCATCGATGGGATGGAAATGGACGTGATCGAGGATATCCGGGCGCCCGACGACGCGACGCTCGACACGTATTGCAATCGGGTCGCGAGCGCTGTCGGTCGCCTATCGGTGCGCGTCTTCGGAATGGAAGAACAAGACGGCATTGCGCTGGCTCACCATTTGGGGCGGGCTTTGCAACTCACCAATATCTTGCGCGACCTCGACGAAGACGCAGCGTTTGGACGTCTCTATCTGCCGGCCGAGGCGTTGCGCGAGGCTGGCATCACCACGACCGATCCGCTGGCGGTGCTCGCAAGCCCGGCGCTCGGGAAAGTCTGTGCGCGCGTCGTCGAACGTGCTCGCGGGCATTTCGCGCAAGCGGACAAGATCATGGCACGCAGCTCGCGCCGCTGCGTGCGTGCGCCGCGCATCATGGGCGAAGCCTATCGCCTGATCCTCGACGGCCTCGTCGCCCGCGGGTGGTCGCACCCCCGCCGCCCGATCCGCCTGCCGCGCTCGCGTCTGTTGTGGATCATCATGCGTCACGCCGTCATCTGATGCCGAGCACAATCCACGTCGTTGGCGCGGGACTTGCCGGGCTCGCTGCCGCGGTGCGTCTTGCGGGACGCGGGGCAAGCGTCGTCGTGCACGAGGCCGCCGGGGGGGCCGGAGGGCGCTGCCGGTCCTACCATGACCCGCTGCTCGATATGGTGATCGACAACGGCAATCACCTTCTGCTCTCGGGCAATCATGCCGCGCTGTCCTATCTCGAGACGATCGGCTCCGCGGACAGGCTTGCCGGTCCGGCGGCGGCCGAGTTCGCCTTCGTCGATCTCGCAAGCGGCGAGCGCTGGACGCTGCGTATCAACCCTGGGCGTCTGCCGTGGTGGATTTTCGATCGCGGTCGACGCGTGCCGGGCACGACCGCGAGCGATTACCTTTCATTTGCGCGCCTGCTGTACGCCTCCGACGAAAAGACCATCTGCGAGGCCGTGAAATGCGCCGGCCCGCTCTACGAGCGCCTGGCGCGGCCGTTCTGGCTGGCGGCGCTCAACATCGAGCCGAAGGAGGGGAGCGCGGGCCTCGCTGGCGCCATCGTTCGCGAAACATTGGCGGCGGGAGGGCGGGCCTGTCGGCCGCTGATCGCCCGCGACGGGCTCGGCCAGGTTTTCATCGAGCCGGCGTTGCGCTTTCTCGGCGAGCGCAACGTGAAGGTCGCGTTCGGGCACCGGCTGCGCGCACTCGATTTCGCGGCTGACAGGGTCGTCGCGCTCGACTTCGGCGACGACAGGCTGGCGACGGACGAGGATGCCGTGATCCTCGCAGTGCCGCCGATCGTGGCGGCCGACCTCGTGCCCGACCTCAAGACGCCCTCCGAGTTCCGCGCCATCGTCAACGCCCATTTCCGCCTCGATCCTCCGGCTGGGCTTGCGCCCATCACCGGGGTCGTGAACGGAACCATCGAATGGCTCTTTACCTTTGCCGATCGGCTGTCGATCACGATCAGCGCGGCCGACCGCTTGCTCGACGTTCCACGTGAGATGCTGGCGCAGAAACTCTGGCACGAGGTCGCGACTGTTGCCGGTCTTCCCAAGGCGCTGCCACCATGGCAGATCGTGCGCGAGCGCCGCGCGACCTTTGCCGCGACGCCGGGCGAGAATGCCAAACGGCCGGCTGCGACCACGGCGTGGAGCAACCTATGGCTCGCCGGCGATTGGACCATGACCGGTTTGCCGGCGACCATCGAAGGGGCAATCCGCTCCGGGAATCGGGCGGCCGATCTCGTTGGCCGATCGGGGTTGGATAGATCATGAACCGCGTGTCCCTCGAGCCGAAATCGTCTGCGTCGGCGCCCGCTGTCGACCACGGCATCGCGGCGGCAACCCGCGCGCTCATCGCGCTGCAGCAGCCCGACGGACATTGGGTGTTCGAACTCGAGGCGGACGCGACCATCCCGGCGGAATACGTCTTGCTGCGGCACTATCTGGCCGAGCCTGTCGATGCCGCGCTCGAAGCCAAGATCGCAGTCTACCTGCGCCGCGTCCAGGGCGACCATGGCGGTTGGCCGTTATTCCATGATGGCGCCTTCGATATGAGCGCGAGCGTGAAAGCCTATTTCGCGCTCAAGGTGATCGGCGACTCCGTCGACGCCCCCCACATGGTCCGTGCGCGGTCGGCCATTCGCGCGCGCGGCGGCGCGTCGCGCTCGAACGTGTTCACGCGAATGATGCTGGCGCTTTTCGGTTTCATCCCCTGGCGCGCCGTTCCGGTGATGCCGGTCGAGATCATGCTGCTGCCGAACTGGTTTCCCTTTCATCTCGATAAGGTTTCGTACTGGAGCCGCACCGTTATCGTGCCCCTGTTGGTGCTGCAGGCGCTCAAGCCGAAAGCGCGCAACCCCAAAGGGATTGCCATCGAGGAGCTTTTCCTCGAGCCGCCGCGGACGATCGGCGTCGCGCCGAAGGCGCCGCAACAGAAGGCGCTGTGGTTCTGGGTTTTCCGCGGTGTCGATGCCGTACTCCATTTCGTCACGCCGATGTTTCCCAAGCAGTCGCGACAACGCGCGATCGAGCGCGCAGTGGCATGGGTCACGGAGCGCCTCAACGGCGAGGACGGTCTCGGCGCCATTTTCCCGGCGATGGCGAACAGCGTGATGATGTTCGACGCGCTCGGCTATCCGCAACACCATCCCCAGCGGGCGATTGCACGCAAATCGATCGAGAAGCTTCTGGCCGTGCACGACCGTGAGGCCTATTGCCAGCCCTGCGTCTCGCCAATTTGGGACACCGCGCTCACTTGTCACGCATTGCTCGAAGTCGGCGGCGACCGCGCCGTCGCGCAAGCCCGCAAAGGTCTCGAATGGCTGGTGCCCAAGCAGGTCCTGGACGTCAAAGGCGATTGGATCGCGCGGCGGCCCGACATCCCTCCCGGCGGCTGGGCGTTCCAATACGCCAACCCGCACTATCCCGACGTGGACGATACGGCGGTGGTGGTGATGGCGATGGATCGCGCGCAAGGCGTGGGCGCGCAGCATGACTTCCGCGCATCGATTGCTGCGGGACGGGAATGGATTTTGGGCATGCAGAGCCATAACGGCGCCTGGGGCGCGTTCGACGCCGACAACGAGTACTATTACCTCAACAACATCCCGTTCGCCGACCACGGCGCTTTGCTCGACCCTCCGACGGAGGACGTGACAGCGCGCTGCGTTTCAATGCTGGCGCAGATCGACGAGACGGCGCCGAAGAGTGCGGCGCTTGCACCCGCCCTCGACTATTTGAGCCGCACGCAGACGGCAGAGGGAAGCTGGTACGGTCGCTGGGGCATGAATTACATCTACGGCACCTGGTCGGTCCTGTGCGCCCTCAATGCCGCCGGCGTCGATCGTGCCTCAAGCGAAGTTCGCAGGGCTGTGGCGTGGCTCGTCAAGATCCAAAATCCCGACGGCGGCTGGGGCGAGGATGGCGCGAGCTACAAGCTCGATTACCGCGGCTACGAGCGGGCGCCGAGCACGGCGTCGCAAACGGCTTGGGCGCTGCTCGGCCTCATGGCGGCAGGGGAGGTCGACCATCCTGCGGTCAAGCGCGGGATCGACTATTTGGCACGCACGCAGGGCGACGACGGCTTCTGGAACGAGCCGCGCTACACGGCCACGGGCTTCCCGCGCGTGTTCTACCTGCGTTATCACGGCTACTCCAAATTCTTCCCGCTATGGGCGCTCGCGCGCTACCGCAACCTCAAAAATGCCAATACGCGCTCGGTGCGGTACGGGATGTGACGCGTCATTGCGGAGCGCTGGCGAAATCCGCGAACCGGAATGACGAATTCAAATATGCTTGCGCTGGTGCGCCTCGCCGCCGGTCACCTTTCGCGCTCAACTTTGGGCTGTAGTTGCAAGCGCGATCCGACACAATCCGCATTGTAAACAACAATCGAATACAATGGCAGCCGGCTCCAACCCTTGAGCTTCGCTTGTCGGCAGCTCAGCTGGGCAGTCGAGGCCCAATCGACTTTCGTCGTGTCTCCAATGCGTTAGCCTCCTCCTCCTGCAACCTGGGGTCGTGTGCAGAGCCGCCGACTTCGGCTCTCGTCGCCGACGGGCCCCAAGAAAAATAACAATGAGATAACAGTCGAAATACGGGAAACCGGCGATCCGCAGCGCAAGCACGTCCCTGTGGCGGTCGCCATAAGCCGGGCTCGCGCGACCAAACGTTCGCCAACCCGCAACGAGCTCGGTTTCCATGCGCAAATTTGGTGAATACGCTTTTCTGAAAGATTCTCGTTACGCACGCAAGCGAAATCTGCAACGCGCCGTGCCCCTCAGCGCGTTGGGCGCATGAGCCTCGAGCGCGTAGACGCGCTCTGGCGTGGTGGGGATGCGAATTCGCCTCGCCGCGCTCTCGGCTCGGCCCGGGAGCAGAACGGGTTGTTTTACTCCGCCGCCTCCAGCGGAGCCCGTTTCTCGGCCTGTTGAATGGCCGCGAGTTCGTGCTCGACATGGCGCGAGAACACGAATTCCGCCGGGCGCTGCCTATCGAGCGGAATTTCCGGCGCCATCGGTCCTTCGGTGCGTGGGCCGAACATCGCGACCTTGAGCGCCTGCCAGGGGTGCGAGGCCGTTGCCTCGGCCGCGGTCGGCTCGTAACCGCAATGGGCCATGCAGTTCGCGCACTTCTCGTACTTGCCGGTCCCGTAGGAGTCCCAGTCCGTGGTTTCCATCAATTCACGGAATGTTTTGGCGTAGCCTTCGCCCAGCAGGTAGCAGGGCTTCTGCCACCCGAAAATGTTGCGGGTGGGCATGCCCCACGGCGTGCAGTGATAGGTCTGGTTGCCGGCGAGGAAATCGAGGAACAGGTTCGAGTGGATGAAATTCCACTTTTTGCCCTTGCCCATGCTGAAGACCTTGCGGAAAAGCTCCTTGGTCTTCCGCCGGCTGAGGAAATGCTCCTGGTCGGGCGCGCGCTCATAGGCATAGCCGGGAGAGATCGACACGCCGACGTCGAGCTCTTTGGCGTAATCGAGGAAGGCTGCGACGTCTTCGGCCGGATGACCGTCAAAGATCGTGGCGTTGACGTTGACGGTGAAGCCCTTGGCCTTGGCGGCCTTGATCGCGGACACGGCGCGGTCGAACACGCCTGCCTGACAGACGGATTTGTCGTGATGCTCGCGCAGCCCATCGAGATGGACGGAGAAGAAGAGATAGGGCGAAGGCTCGAACAGATGGAGCTTCTTCTCCAAGAGCAGCGCATTCGTGCAGAGCGAGACGAATTTCTTCTTGGCGACCAAGCCTTTCACGATCTCGCCGATCTCGCGGTGGATCAACGGCTCGCCGCCGGGGATGGCCACCATCGGCGCGCCGCATTCATCGACGGCGTCGAGGCATTCCTTGACCGACAGTCGGCGATTGAGGATGGGATCAGGATAGTCGATCTTGCCGCAACCGACGCACGCAAGATTGCAACGAAACAGCGGCTCCAGCATCAGCACGAGCGGATAGCGTTTGCGCCCCAAGAGTTTCTGCTTGAAGATGTAGGCGCCGATACGCATTTCTTTGAAAAACGGGACTCGCATTCTTTCTGTCTTCCTGTCTGTCTTCCTGTTTTGCCGCCTCAGGCTGTGGCTGTCTGGTGAACGTCTCAGCCCGCCGCCAGTTCACGCGGGAGCCGGAACTCAATATGCTCCTCGCGGCCAGGGAGAGTCGAGACTTCGACCTCGCCAAGCGTTCGCAACGTGTTGATGACGTCTTCGACAAGCACCTCGGGCGCGGAGGCGCCGGCGGTGATCCCGATTGTTTGCGCGTCCTTGACCCATTCCGGCGCCAGCTCGCTGCCGTCGGCGATGAGATAGCTCGGAATGCCCGCCTCCGCGCCGATTTCGCGCAGCCGATTGGAATTGGAGCTGTTCTTGGCGCCAACCACCAGGATCACATCGACGTGATGGCTCAGTTCCCGCACCGCCGACTGGCGATTTTGCGTGGCGTAGCAGATGTCTCGGATCTCCGGTCCGACGATGTTTCGGTAGCGGCGTTCAAGCGCGGCAATGATGCCGCGGGTGTCGTCGACGCTCAGCGTCGTCTGCGTGACATAAGCGACGGGCGTATCGGGGGAAATGTTCAGCGCCTCGACGTCCTCCTCGCTCTGCACCAGGACCACTGGACCGTCGATCTGGCCGAGCGTGCCCTCAACCTCCGGATGGCCGGCGTGGCCGACGAGAATGAGTACGCGGCCCTGGGCGACGTAGCGCTTACCCTGGTTGTGCACTTTGGTGACCAGCGGGCAGGTCGCATCGAGCACGGGCAGCTGACGTCCGGCCGCCTCGTTCACCACGCTCCTGGCAACGCCGTGCGCGCTGAAGATGGTCACGGCGCCTTGCGGCACCTCGGATAGTTCCTCGACGAAAATCGCGCCCTTGGCCTTGAGGCTGTCGACGACGAATTTGTTGTGAACGATCTCGTGGCGGACGTAGACGGGCGGCCCGTATTTCTTGAGCGCGCGCTCGACAATCTCGATGGCGCGCACGACGCCTGCGCAGAATCCGCGAGGTTGCGCCAGAATGACCTTCATGATCGTCTCGCTGGGGCGCTCCTCCTCCGCACCCGCCGCGCCGCCGCGCCCTCTGCGAGCGTCTCGAAGCTCGTGGTCAAAATGGCGTTGGCATCGCGGCAGGCTTCGGCCCATATCGCGGCCCGACGGTCGTGATCGATCACCCGGTCGACCAGGGAGCGCGTGACAGGATCCGGGAGGGGGATGGGCAAAGTCATGATTCCAACATTTTCCCATATAGGTTGGCGCAGGCACAGCCCAAATCATCGGGAATCTGCGGTTCAGGCGACCCATCGTCGCGCTCGTCGAACTTGACGCGCGCCTTTGGGGTTAACCGCATCTGATCGATGTTCTGGCAGTGTTCCCGTGCAACCTATAGTCGTTGTCAACGCACCGCATTGCCTGATATTCCGCCGGCCATTCTGGCTCACGTTCCCGCTCCTTCCAATTGGACCCCAGTCGCATAGCTTCCAGGACTAGGCATGTTGCAGCAAACGATCGTCGCGTCTCGCCGCGGCCGTATACGCGGCCGGCCATTTCGCCATCGACGCCGACGTCAACAAGCTCATTTCCAAGGAGCTGCCGTGGCGGCAGCGCGAGGTGGCATTCGAAAAGTCGTTCCCCCCGAAGGAAGAAACCATCCTGGCCGTCATCGACGCTCCGACCTCCGAACTGGCAACCCAGGCCACGGCGGCGGTGATCCAGAAATTGTCCGATCAGAAGGATCACTTCCGCTCGATCCTGGAGGCGGGCGGCGGGCCATTCTTCCAGAAGAACGGACTTTTGTTCTTGCCCACCGAGGAGGTGGTCGCGCTCACCAAGAAGCTCGGCGAGGCCAAGCCGGTGATCCAGACGCTGGCGCAGGATTCCAACCTGCGCGGCCTGACCACCGCGCTCAATTATGGATTGATCGGCGTGCGTATGAACCAGTACACGCTCGACAATTTTTCCGGGACCTTGAACATGGTCTCGGACACGCTCGACGAGGCCATCGCGGGGCGCGCGGCGAGCTTCTCCTGGCGCGCGATGCTCAACGGCAGGCCCCCGACCCCGGACGAGCGGCGGCGCTTCCTCGAGATCAGGCCGGTGCTCGACTACGCCGCGCTCATGCCGGGGAAGGTGGCGACCGATGCCATTCGGCAGGCGGCAGCCGATTTGGATATCGGCGCGAAACTACGCCTTACGGGACCGGTCGCAATCGCCGATGAGGAATATGCCACGCTGGAGGAGGGGGCGTTCACCAACACGACCGTGACCATCGTGGTGGTGTTGACCATCCTTTGGCTCGCCTTGCGCTCGTTTGGAATCATCCTGGCGGTCGCCATCAGCTTGTTGGTCGGCCTCTCCATTACCGCCGCAGTCGGCTTGGCCCTGGTGGGTGCGCTCAACCTGATTTCGGTGGCCTTCGCCGTTCTGTTTATCGGGCTCGGCGTCGACTTCGGCATTCAGTTCAGCGTCCGCTATCGTGCCGAGCGTCACGAGGTCGACGATCTCCACCAGGCGCTGGTCAATACCGCAAGCCACGTGGGTGCGCCGCTGACGCTTGCCGCGGCTGCAACCGCCGCCGGCTTTCTGTCGTTCCTTCCGACCGACTACAAGGGATTGTCCGAGCTCGGCTTGCTCGCAGGCCTCGGTATGATCATCGCGTTCCTGACGAGCATAACCCTGATCCCGGCGTTGTTGACGGTGCTGCGGCCGCCGGGCGAACCGAAAGAAATGGGTTTCAAGCGATTGGCGCCCCTCGATCGGTTCATGGAGCGGCACCGAATCCCGATCATTGTCGGCACCGGGCTCGTCGTCGCGGCCGGCCTGCCATTGCTCTATTGGCTGCAGTTCGACTTCAATCCGCTCAACCTGAGGAGCACCAAGGTCGAGTCGGTTGCGACGTTCCTGGAGCTGCGAAGCGACCCTGCCATCGGCGCGAGTTCGATTTTTGTGCTGGCGCCGAGCATGGAGGCCGCGAAGTCCGATCTGGAGAAGCTCTCCAAGCTACCGGAGGTCTCGAGCGTAAAGACCATCGAGAGTTTCATTCCCGATGACCAGCAGCCCAAGCTTGCCGCCATCCGCCAGCTCGCGACCGTGCTCGATCCCGTGCTGCGGCCCGACCCCAACAAGAAACCGCCGACAGACGCCGATAACGTCGCGGCGCTCAAGGCCGCGGTCGATGCTTTGAAGCAATCGGCTGGGACCCAAACCGGACGCGGCGCCACCGCCGCCAAACGGCTGGCGGACGACCTGGCGAAAATCGCCAGCGGAGACGAAGCCATGCGGGGGCGAGTGCACGCCGCCATGATCCCCTCGCTCAATACCGCGCTCGACGAGTTGCGAAACTACCTGCAGGCGCAGCCGGTCACGCTCGAAACGCTCCCGCCCGAGATCGCGCGCGAGTGGGTCACGCAAGACGGGCGGTACAAGGTGGAAATCCTGCCGAAAGGCGATCCCACCGACAACGAGACGTTACGCCAGTTCGCCCGCGCGGTGCAGGCGGTCGAGCCGAATGCCACCGGCGGCCCGATCGCTATTCTGGAGTCGGGCCGCACCGTGGTGCGGGCATTCTACGAAGCCGGCTTTTGGGCGCTTGGTTCGATCATCATTCTGCTTTGGCTCGTGTTGCGCCGCTTCGGCGACGTCCTTCTCACGATCATTCCATTGTTGATGGCGGGCGTCGTGACCATGGAACTGATGGTGCTCTTCGGCACGAAGCTCAATTTTGCCAACATCATTGCGCTGCCGCTGCTGCTCGGCGTCGGCGTCGCCTTCAAGATCTACTACATCATGGCGTGGCGGGCCGGCCAAACCGACCTTCTGCAGTCGAGCCTGACGCGCGCCGTGATGTTCAGCGCGCTCACCACCGCGACTGCGTTCGGCAGCTTGTGGCTGTCGAGCCATCCGGGCACCTCGAGCATGGGCAAGTTGATGGCGCTGGCGCTCGTCACCACCATGGCGGCGGCGGTGCTGTTCCAGCCGGTGCTGATGGGGCCGCCGCGCGAGCGCAAAAAAAAGGCCTGAGCGTCGCTCCCACCCTCCACATGGATGCGCCGCCGCTTACGATGCGGTCGCCGCCGGCGTCGAAAGATCGACGTACACCTGCCCGTCCTTCACCTCGGTCCGGAACGTCTTGAGATCGGTGAAGCAGGGCTCTCGCACGGCTTTCCCGCTCGGCACGTGGAACGCGCCGAAATGCAGGCTGCACTCGACGATGTCGTCCTCCAGAATGCCGTCGGCGAGGTCGGCCGCGGCGTGGGTGCAATGCGCCTCGGTGGCGTAGAAGGTCCCGTCGATATTGTAGACGGCGACAAGCTCGCCTCCCACCTCGAAGCTCTTGACGTTGCCGGGCGGAAGATCGGCGGCGGCGCAGACGAGAACAGGATTTTCTGCCATGGCTTGATCGCGTGCAAAGGAGACAATGTCCTTTAGCGTGCTGCTTGAAAAGTTCAATAGGGAAGGGCGGCGGCTTGATCCCGAGGCTCGATGCGACGGAATTGACCCCGTTTTGGACGAGCATATACGTTAATGAGAATGTGTGAGGAAACCGATGGCCAAGCTGGACGACCTGATCGAAGATCTCGTCACTGCAAATCGCATTCTCGCGCGCGAAGGTGTCGTGGATTCTTTCGGCCATATCAGCGTGCGCCATCCGGACAATCCGCAACGGTATTTTCTGTCGCGTTCGCGCGCGCCCGACTGCATCGAGCGCGACGACATCATGGAGTTCACGCTCGACGGTACGCCGGTCGATCCTCGGGGTCGGGCGCCCTATCTCGAGCGATTCATCCACGGCGCGCTCTACGAGGCGCGGCCGGACGTCATGTCGGTCGTGCACAATCACAGCGAAAGCGTCATTCCATTCGGAGTGACAGGCAAGAAGATCAAGCCCATCTTCCATATGGGCGCATCGATCGGCCACGAAGTGCCGGTCTGGGATTCCCATGACCGCTTCGGCGACACCGCATTGCTGGTCGAGAACATGGACATGGGCCGCGACCTCGCGAAGCGCATCGGCGCCGGCGGCACGGCGCTGATGCGCGGTCACGGTGCAACCGTGGCGGGTAAAAATATCCGGCAAGCGGTCTATATTTCGGTCTACCTCGAGGTCAATGCACGGCTGCAAAAGCAGGCCATGGACATGGGGGAGGTCAAGTTCCTGACCGCCGGCGAGGTGGACAAGGTTTACGCCCGCACCGGCGCTTACAGCATCAACCGCGCCTGGGAAAATTGGTGCCGGCGGGCCGGCCGACCATTCCAGGCGGAGCAGGACTGAGGCCACAGTGGCGCGAGCGCGCTGCGTCCACGGGTCAGCAGTCGGATTTCAGTCTTCGCGCGGGGTGCATTGTGTGGTCGCCGCCGACGTCTGATCGCTGATCGCTGAACCGCTGCATCCCATCCGAGGCGTTGCCAGCGACATCATTTCACCGGTGAGCTTCGTGCTTGCGGCGCGCGGGATGTGCTATAGCCGAAGCCTGGGCCAAGCCAACGGTTGAACCGTGCCGCGCAAGATGGAGGGCCGGAGAGGGAACAATGGCTGCCGTGCCCTTTGAACGGATCGACGCGGGTGCGCCGCAAGCCGCGTCCGCGAATGCCATTCTGATCGTCGACGACATCGTCAAGCGCTTCGAGACGCCGGACGGCGTTCTCACTGCGGTCGACCACGTTTCGCTCAGCGTCGCGCCGGGCGAATTCGTGGGCGTGATCGGTCCCTCCGGCTGCGGCAAATCGACCTTGTTCAACGTCATCGGGGGGTTGCTCGACGGCTATGACGGCGTGATCAAGGTCGCGGGCGAGCGGGTACGAGGGCCGCACCCGGCGATCGGCATGATCTTCCAGGAGGAGTCGACCTTTCCCTGGCGCAACGTGATCGACAATGTGGCGTTTCCGCTGGAGATCGCGCGTTTGCCTCGGGCCGAGCGCTACGACCGGGCGCGGCATTTCGTGAAGCTTGTGGGCCTCGATGGGTTCGAGCGGCGCTATCCGGCGGAGCTGTCGGGCGGGATGCGGCAGCGGGTGTCGATGGCGCGCACACTGGCCGCGCAGCCCAAAATCCTCCTGATGGACGAGCCATTCGCCTCGCTCGACGAGCAGACCCGGCTCCTCCTCGGCGACAAGGTCTTGCAAATTCAGCAGCAGCTCAAGCAAACGACGCTTCTCATCACCCACAACATCACCGAGGCGGTGCAACTCTCCGACCGCGTCGTGGTGATGACGTATCGGCCCGGCAAGGTGAAACGGATGGTGGAGATCGCCCTGCCGCGCCCGCGTAGCTCCGAAATCGTTTCGAGCGAGGCCTTCGGGCGCTACGTGGCGCAGATCTGGAGTGATCTGCGCGAGGAGGCAAGCCGGGGGCTCGATGACGAGGAGAGCAGGAAGTTGCACGAAGGCGAGAAGCGATGACCGCCGCCGCGGCGCTTGCCAAGAACAGATACGTTCCGGCCGCGCTCGGCCTCGGTTCGTTTGTCGCGTTCATCGCGCTTGTCGAACTCCTCATTCGCGTCGGCGTGATCAACCGCTTCATCGTGCCGATGCCCTCCGACATCATCGCCGCCTTCCCGCGCGTGATCGTCGAGGAGCACGTGCTTCAGCGCTTCCTGCTCACCGCCGGCGAGGCTTTCTCCGCCAGCATCCTGGTGACTATTTTCGGAGTTGCGGGCGGGGTCCTGCTCTATCGCTACCATTTGCTGCGGCTCGCGACCGAGACCTGGGTGGCGGCGGTCGCGGCGGCCCCCTTGGTGCTGATGTATCCGCTCTATCTCGTGATCTTCGGCAGGAGCGCCCTCACCATCGTGATGATGGGCTTCACCGCGGGGTTGGCGCCGATCGTGCTCAAGACGCTCGAAGGCCTCTCGGCCACCCGGCGTGTGCTCATCAACGTGGGCAGGAGCTTCAATCTCACCCCATCGCAGCAATTCTGGAAGATACTCTTTCCGGCCGCGCTGCCGACCATCTTCGTGGGGCTGCGGCTCGGGTTGATCTTCGCGCTCATCAATATCGTAGGGGTCGAATTCTTGATCAATTTCGGCGGCCTTGGGCAGCTTATCAACGAGCTTGCCGAGCGCTACGATCTTGCGGGAACCTATGCCGCGATCTGCTTCGTGATCCTGGTCAGCATCTGCGTGTTCATTCTCATGGAAAGGCTTGAGCGATGGCTGAGACCGGTCGATTGAGGCTGTCGGCGGCAAGACCGTTGGGGCTGCCGCTACGCCCGGTGACCGCGCTGCGCATCGCGATCATCGTGGCCGTTGTCGTGATTTGGGAAGCCGTCTCCGCGTCGGGATGGCTCTACCGCGACGTCGTGCCCTCGCTCGCCGCGATTGGCAAAGCGCTCTATGCGACGCTGAGCGATCCGACCTTCTACTTCCATCTCGGCACGACTGCCTACGAGATCGCCATCGCGATGGTGATCGGCGGCTTGAGCGGGCTCGCCGTCGGCATTCTGCTCGGGGGCAGCAAGTTCATGTCGCGCGCCTACGAGGCCTATCTGTATTACCTCGGTCCTTGCCCGAAGATCATCTTCTTCCCCATCATGATCATGTGGTTCGGCGTTGGGCCCGGATCGAAGGTGGCCATGGGGGCGATCTCCTGCTTTTTTCCGGTCGCGCTCAACGTTGCCGGCGGCATGCGCGAGATCGACAAGGTCCTCATCCGCGTCGGCAGGAGTTTCCGCGCCAACACCTGGCAGATGGTGACCAAGATCTACCTTCCGGCCATGCGTCACCCGGTGATCAATGGCGTGCGCCTCGGCCTCGGCGTGGCGCTGATCGGCACCTTGCTCGCGGAGACGAAGCTCTCCAACCGCGGCATTGGCTTCTTGGTGATCCAGGCTTACAGCATCTTCAACATGCCGCAGATGTACGCGCTGCTGATCATCCTGTTCGTGATCGCAATCGGCGCCAATACGCTCATCGGCCGCCTCGGCGGCCTCGACGATATCAAACGATCCTGACCGCTCCACTCACTCCGTAGAGGTGTCCAATGGTTGCAGTTGCATCCGCGGCGAAAGCTCAGCCGCTCGCCCCCAATCTGCCGTCGCATCGCGATCCCTATTATGCCGGTAGGTGGCAGAAGCCGAAGTCGGATCGCTATGTCGATGCCATCAGTCCGGGAACGGGCGAGTCGCTGGGCAAGGTGGTCGACGGCTCGGCAGCCGACGCGCAAGCAGCGATCGCCGCGGCCAAGGCCGCATTCCGCGAGTGGCGGCGCGTGCTGCCGCTCGAACGGGCGAAGATGCTGCGCGCAATCGCCGACGTGTTACGCAAGAACGGCGATGAGCTCGCCATGATCGACGCCGCTGATTGCGGCAACCCGTACGCCGAGATGGTGCGCGACGCACAGGCAGGAGCCGCGCATCTCTATTTCTACGCCGGTCTCGTCACCGAGATGAAGGGGGCCTCGATCCCAATGGGGCCGGACGCGGTGAATTTCTCGGTGCGCGAACCCTTCGGCGTGGTCGCGCGCATCA
>WNGL01015752.1_pt1 | contig 17735 bp, 20 predicted proteins | sample 5400591 | NCBI WGS metagenome assembly WNGL01 (sample SAMN13153377, study PRJNA577476) | soil metagenome | isolation source: 80 cm soil or saprolite under Garry oak tree replicate 1 | place: USA:California | collected 2016-06-15 | reverse complement strand
ACTGTTGCGTAAAAACCCTGCCTGAGCATCGTAGGGCGGCTGTGTGGCGCATTGTGATGCGGAGCGTAATCTATTTACATTTTCAAACATGAAGCGCCTTACGGAGCCTCTCAATAGGCTGAGCAATACTTTTATGGTTGATGGGCTAGTAACGCAGAAGATGAGCGAGGCTGACTCGTGGGCTTGGTCGTCCGGTTACGATGGCTGATGTTGAGGACTTGAAAATTCGAGCGATTAGTTAACCATTTTTGGGTGAGATGGCTGGGGCTGTTTGGTGAGTGTTAACTTGGTTTTTATGCCTCTGTAGTAAAGTTCTACGTCTTCAGCATCATTACCGCTAATAATGTAGTGTTCGTCCCTGAGCATACCTTCGTATTTTACGATCAGTTTTTTGCCGGTGTATGTATCACTAAAGCTAACAGCGATGAGTTTGTTGTAAGGCAAGGAAGCTATATCTTGTCCTAAGAATATCAATCTTTTGTTTGTGAGTATTAGGGTGCCTTGGTCTATTTGTTGCAGCTTACTTACTGTCTCCTGTGTTGTTATTGAGGTACCCTTTCTACCGGCTGTTGCTGCTCCGGCAACCGCACCGACGGGGCCAAGCAGTACGCCACCTACTATTGCTCTAGTGATAACACCCTTTTTCTTGGTTTTACCTATGGTTTTTTCGATGATACTATCAACTATTGCCATGCGGTTAGCAGAAAGGTCGATATATGCTTTTTCGTTTGGCTCAAGGTTCACGATTACTTGAATGGGTTCTATTTGTCCTGAGAGTATTCTTTGCTGTCTGGCTTCTTCTAAGGCTCTCTTACGAGCTTGCTCCTTTAACGCTAAGGCTTTTTTACGAGCTTGTTCATTACGGTAGTCGTTGATACTTTGCTTAATGCGTGATGTTAATTTCCCAAGCTTCATCCGATTACCTCATCTAATAGTTTAATTCTAGCACTAAACTAGTGGCTGTTTAATGCTGGTTTGATGTGTTTGCTAAGAGGACGTAAGCAAGCTTAGGATATAGGTTATGTCGAGTAGTAAAGCTGACTGATATCAGCTAGTGGCGACTGTATGGCGCATTGTGATGCGGAGTCGTAAATTTCTACGTTTTCAAACACAAAGCGCCTTACAGCGCCTCTCAAAATGCTTGCGAGCCGTATAACCGGAGCCATGCTTACCAAATATCGAGATTCTGCTTGGTACTCAATGGCATTTGGGCCATCATGCCCTCTCCTCGCTTAGCTCCTTCTTTGCTTTCAATGAACAGGGACACATACATGATTGCGCACTTTATCTTATAAAGCACATCAATAGTTATTTGTGTCAGATCCTCAAACATGTAAGTACCCTTTGGCCCTTTAACGGCACGATATACTCTCAGATATCTATGCGTCAGTGCATTACGAATATGAGAGTACTTTGAACCGCAAAGTTCCTGACAGAGTAGGTATAAGCCAAACAGACGGTATCCTTCAGCTTTAACTTTGCTTGCAATAATAGGAGGGTCTTGCATCTCTCCATTCGTGTCGTATTCGTACCATACATTGCGGTAGTAGCAGCGATCCTCTGAAAAGCCTAGACCTAAGTAATGATTGATCAACACTGCAATCTTGTCCAAAGCGCTAAAGGCTTCTTTATACGCTAATTTAAGGTGGCCAACATAGATATTGCTCACTGAGTAGTCAAGCAAATTAACCAGGGTCGTCTGATTGCTAATGGCTGAAAAGTCAGGATTGGTATACTGCGATTGCACGAGTGACATGCGGGCGGTTACGTAGGCTTCAGTTATTTCGTTTAACCTAAAGATAATGTCATTGACGTAATGTTGTCCATCGCCATCACTAATTCGTGTGATGAGTTGGGGAACAACTGAGTCACCTACTGAGGCACTTGCTGTTTTATCAACGAGATGCAGATTAAGATACAAGTCGTTACGGATACAAAAGTCTGTCTAGAACTTGACGAAATCGCTCATTGACGACTCGTCGTAGTGTTCATGTCGCAAATCTTTATTCAGAAGCTCGACGTTACCGCTCTCTGTAAATCGTCTGACTAACTCTTGATCGCGTTTCTGAAAGGTCACTAGCGCCTCGGAGCCACCTACATCAATGATCGACTGCTGGTGAGTGAAGGCAGATTGATAGAGCTGATGTGCGTAGACTCTGTACATTGTTGAGTAGCGAGTAATCGGGGCAAGAATCTCCAGTACAAGAGCTTTGTTGCCTTGAGCCATACCAAAGCTTTTGTCTCTGTGTAATGCGCGCTCATAACAATTAATGGCCTCGACTGGCCGACCTACCATATCGTACAGATTGCCCAAGTTAGTTAAAACGCGTGGGTCACTAGCAGATGCTTTTTGTGCATATTTGAAACCCTGCTTTATGATGTCCTCGCAGTCAAATATATTGGCACCTTCGTCACGGTGGCGAAAGTCATATAGTTCTTGATAGCAAGTTGCGATGTCGTAATAGAGTGCGGGGTCGTTTGGTGCCTTGGCTTTCACTTTATCGAATGCATCCAGGGCGCACTGTATCATAGCCTTGCTTTTATAATGCTGCCCAGTGGAGAGTAAAATCTGTAGAAGGGTATATCGAGTAGCAGGCTTTTTCCCATTAAAGCCGACTATTTTTGCAACTGCTCGATCATAATCGTTATCGCTTTTGAGGAGGTTAATGATCTCTTTAGCGGTTTCGCGAAGTTCGTCGTTTGTAGGTATGTCAGATGCTGTGCCCATTTTGCTCTTGCTTGTTCCTTTCATTTACTATTTCACCGGACCAATAGGCTCAGCGCTATGTTTACTTCCATTAGGTATCCATGTTCAGTCGGACTCATAATGAGGTTTTTGGGCGTCAATACAACTTATTAACTAGATAGTATGCATCTGACGCCACAGGTTTATATTGTTCTCAACTTCATTCGCTTGTAGGGGAAGCAGGATGAATCGTACATGAACAGCGTGCCCCAGAAAGGCGAGAAACTGTTCTCGATTATGATGTCGTGTAGCCTCAGTAATGATCTGCTGTATAACACCTCCTCTGTCCACAAGTCTAGGCTGTTTATAAAACTCGTACAAAAAGTTCGTTAGGACAGTGACCATATACTCCATGTTCGTTTCTGGGCGAGTCAATGTTTTTAGAACTCTAGTAAATGGATCAGTTGGAAGCCACATTGCCTGCTTAGCAGCTTCCATAAGTGTGCCTTCACTAATCACAACATAGTGATAATTGCTGTTTGCAAGCTTTACCAGGGAATTTTCGTAGATATCCTTATCAAGTATGCCCTGCTCGAGCAGATTCATGAGCAAGATCTGTGTCCATATGGCCTCTATGCCAAAGGTAGTTGCTACTAGGGTTCGTAAGAAAAAGTCATCACAATACAGGATTGACTCTTCACTGTTTGCTAGTAAGATCGAGTCTAACTGATTAGGGGCTATCAGGTCACTTAATTTCTCTAGATTGGGGAACCTTTGCCTAAGTCCATCAATTTGTCCCTGTTTAATAGCACCTGTCGTCGTGTGCTTTTTAACCCATTTAGCAAAATTCTCAAGATAGTCTGCTTGCTGCTTTTGTTGTTCAGCCGTCAGTTCTTGACGAATGTATTTCCCATTTTGCTTAAATAAGGTCATTTTTTCCTGCTTGCCGAAGATACGTTCTTTGGCAATCTGCTGCGCTATTAAATCGTGAGTCCTCTGAGCAACTACGAATTTCTCTAGCCCGACCTCGCCTGGCTGTAAGCCCAATTCGTAAAACGTAATCAGCGCGGTTATATCAGCTACTATGTCTCGTTTAGTACCGTTTCGGAGAAGCTCGAGAGCGCGTTGTCCTTCTTCATGTCTTACGCTAGCGACCCTAACCCCTAAATCTGGCGTAGCCCTTAGTGCATAGAAGACGTCTATAAAATCGCCGTTTACAAGTTTGGCAAACAGATCAATCGTTATCTTGCCGTCCTTGTACAAGTTTTCAAACTGTGTTACACGGTCATGTTTTTGATCGAGCTGGAGAAATAAAGGCGCGAAACCAGCATCCTCAATATTGAAACTCATCAGGTCACTTCTCTGGGGGAAGCGTCGTTCGTAATTTTGCATAGAATCGTGCAGTGCATGTATGTACTTACTTTTAATAGCAGTGATTCTTACTTCTTTTGATCCGACGAGACGGTTGCGAGTAAGTTCAATCTTGTCTCCTACCTTTTTGCCTATAAAGCCACGTCGCTTGGCTTCTTCAGCATCTATTTCATTGTCCCTAATTTGTGGCTCACGGTCTGCTTCAATCACAAAAAAACCACCATCGTACAGGAGGACAGTGTTGGGTTGAACCGTTTCTGGCTCCATCATTTCCGGTGTAGTGTCATCTAGTCCTATTACTAAGCTTACGTAAGCACTGTGAGCATCAGGGTTATTCTCGAATCTTTTACGGGTGTCGTAGAGTACTTCAAGCATTTGTGTTGATCGACCATGCAATAGATATAAATTCGCAAGCTGAATACGAGCATGAAAGTCCAATTTATCTAACTTTCTTGGCTCATCCAAGAATTTGTTCAGCTCTCCAATATTCCCTAATCGAACATCAACTATGGCAATGCTCAGCTTCACGTCTTCATCATCAGGGTGAGCTTTGACATACATAACCAGTATCCTGCGTGCTGCCGGCAAATTCTGGAGTTTTTCGTAAGATGCCCATTCAAACTGCGCAATCTGCCGATGCAGGCCAGATTTTTTTCTAACCTCCTCCGCAACGTCAATCGCTTTTTGAAACTGTTTTGCTTCGAAGAGGCTGTGTAAATATTTAAGTATGAACGGATCATGTAAATGTGGCTGAAAGACTCGTTTGTATACTCTAGCAGCTATCTCAAAGTGGCCTGCCGCGTATGCCTCTTCTGCCAAGCCAATAATTGTTCTCCTCTCAGTGTCTGTCGACAGGCCAGCTTCGGCTTGCTCAAGAAATGAAACCGCTTGCTCACTATCTTGTTTCATTCTTGCAAGTCATGCGGAGAACAGGTGGCCTAATACTTTGGTAGCGTCTTGAGAAGCTAGCTGCACGGCAAGTTGGCTAGCATTATCAAGACGCTCTCGCTTAAGTTGGACCTCGAATAAATATTGATTGGCGTTAATCCATAAATTATCGTGCTCTGTATGCTCGTTAATAAACTGAGTTATTACCTCTTCCGCTTCCTGATACTTCTCCTGGGCCATTAATACCTCAGTGAGGATTAATCGAAGCTCCAGCATTTGCGAGCCGCGCCCAATTTGCTGTTTTAGATGCGCTTCTGCTACGGTTAGCTTCCCGGAATCAAGTGCGATAAGGGCTGCATTCTTTACGTATAAATCATGGTCGGGCATTAGGGTTAACAACTCGTCAATGGCTTTTTCCGCATTATGGTCTTCGCCAAGTAGTCTATAGGCGATCACTTGATGGAAAAGCCATTCGGATCGTATTTTGCGATCCTCCACATCAGGTATGCTGTTCCAAGCTTTTTGTAACCAACCCAGCGCTCGCCTGACTTGATTCTTTTGGGCATCGTTAAGAATTTCTCGCACTGCATAAGGATTATTATGTATGATTTCTTCTAGTAAGTTGGTTCCGAGGGTAAATGCTATCTGAGGATCATCATCGTGGGCAGCCGCACTTTCAATCAGACTTCTGGCCTCTTTAGTAAGTTTGGCTTCTAGCGCAGCGCAACCTAATGCAAAACTTACTTCCGGTGTTTCTAACATTTTCGCGTCAATAGAAGCTTTGATCGTTTTATATTTTCGTCCCAAGCCACTCATTGCCAGAATCCTGATTGCAGATGCTTGAGGACTAAGAGGATTTGTTTCGAGAATCTCATCAGCTTCAGCCAGAGCTTTCTTGTAATCATCTGTAAGTAGGTACGCAAAGGCTCTATTCGATCTGGCTTTTGGAGCACTAGGATCGAATTTGTAGGCGTCAAGGAAGTATTGCGCCGCTTCTTCGAGCTTTCTGCATTGCTGAAGCGCAGATGCCATATACGTCAAAATGCGAAATCGTGCAGGATGATCCGCGATATCCCATTGAGTGTTTTTGATATCTGTTAAATACCTGACAGTTTCGGCGTAGCGGTGCTTTTCTAGAAGTTGCTTGGAGACATCTATCAAACTGAGTAGCTGGCTCCTTATTATGTCTCTAAGACCTGGAATTCTGGCTTTTCGATCAGTGACAAGTTGTTTCCATGCTTTTATATAGCTTGTATCTTGTTCGGTGAAACTTCGGTTTGGCTCGAACTCGACGGTTAACGTCTGTTTGTTTGCATACTTAAGTTTTGCTACTTCGTCCTCATCGTAGTAGTTCCAGTAAACCTTTTTCTTTTTGAGGTCAACTCCAAAGAGAAAAATTGGCCCATTCTGATGTGCAAACTCGAACAGTCCAGTAGGACAGGGAAATTTTAGCTTATGATTTTCTGGAAGTCCCTTAACCTGAGCCCAAATAATTCCCATAGGCTGTCTATCATCGTCTAGTACTTCTATATGCCCGTCGGTATTCGGCCAGGTATCGTAATCATGCAACCGAGCCACTACCTTGGCACGAGTACCCAGGATAAATTTGATCAGACCCACCGCCGCGCTATCGGTTGAAGCCGTAACGGTATGTATTGCCATATCTGCCTGTTTTGCCATCTTTTTATATTTTAAGACCTATCTTCTTTGAAATATTCTTGTCGACTAACCAACGGTAGCCGGACACTTAGTATAACGAAGAAAACCTGTAAAATATCTACCAACAAATAAGGCGTCATATGAAGAGCAGTGAAAAGCCCCTGGACTACGTATGGAAAATCCGCCCGTTAGCCAGGGGTAAAGCGGTCACTAGCTCTGTTAATGACCGTAGTTTGTGGCTGGTAGCATAGCGAGTAGTCGTTCCAGCGCTTCGTCTTTGTCCTGAGCCATCAGGCTTATAACCCAGCGGATCTCATCTTCAACGAAGCTAAGGTAAACCTCTAGGCCAGTCTCTGGATTATCGAAGTCTGGATACAATCCCTCAATAGCCGTCAGTAAAGTGTCAGGGAGTGTCTTCAATTGCTCGTTGAGACGATCTACCGCAGACATGACCTCATCGCGACTGATCGCATACTCGCTGTATGTCCCGGATGTGTCTATCAGGCGTACATACTTGTTAACGATTGCCAGGATATCTCTGTAAGTTGTGCCTACGTTGATAAGCATGGCTTGACCGATGTCCATGTTGAAATGTTCCAACATCTGACCTGTCAGCAATGCACGTGCCTGGGCAATAACAATAAAGACATTCCCTTCTGACCCCACGAGGTCAAGGCATAGTACTGGCCGTTCCATCAGTACTGCTCCTTTTCCTCATAGAGCGCAAAGTACGCGTCCATTGTTTCCGATTGCAGTTCGGCAATACATTTAATGGTTTTGCCTGTGGCAGTTTCCATTGCTCGCCAGAACTCCTGCTCAGCATCAGACACCCGATGGGTTTTGCAGAGCCAGCCGTAGACAAAGCCGGTATTGGTCTGGTAAACGACCACCCAGATCGTCATGTTACACCTCTTTCCTAAAGAACTATGAGTCGCTTAAGTCGCAACTACACAGTCCGAGACTGTAACTCTGCTATATGACTTGCTCCAGTCGCTTTTTCGCCACTTCGAACCAGGTCGGCTCCATCTCAATCCCGATATACCGCCTACCGATGTTCTTTGCGGCCACACAAGTGCTTCCCGAACCCATAAACATATCCAGCACCGCTTCGCCTACCTCAGTGGATTTGCCGATGAGATACTCCAGTAATTTGATGGGTTTTTCTGTCGGGTGCTGCATATATTGGGTTGGTACTTTATCGAAGTGGAGAATATCGCTGTCGCGCTTTCCGAAGAGCCACCTGCGGCCTTTATGGGCATAGAGCACCATTTCATACTGATACCCATAATTGCCCTTTAAATCGCCTCTCGTGCGGTTGTTTTTAATCCAGGCCAGTGCGCCTTTAAGCTTGAAGTACTTTTTAATAACTGGAGCCATACCCTCGAAGGCTTGCCAGTTGGTGAATATGTACACGTGACGGTCTGGTTTCAATTTGTCATAGGCTAGTTGCAGTGTTTCATCGAGCAGTTGGTAGGCTTCATTACCGTCACCCGCGATTTTGGTGAGAGGTAAGCTTTTGCTTCGGCTCATGTAGTTGATGCCGTAAGGAGGGTCTGTCAGGATCAAGTCAACGCTATTATCTGGGAGCACACGTAAAACATCGAGGGCGTTTCCCAAGTAAATAGAGGATGTTAATGATTTGACCGGAGCGGGCATGAGAGCAAGTATAGCGATGCCACAGCCAAAGAATACGCTTTTTATTACTACAGTCTTTGTTACTACAAGCCTGATATTTACGGAGGAGAAGTGTTGTGCTCATGCTTGGTTTTTTCTCCAGCTTAGTACGCCCATGCATGAGACTATCACCTTGAGCGTAAACTGCCGCTTTATGGACGGTAATCTCTGTATATTAGATTGGAGACGCGCGCTCCTGTCGGATCATGTGGTATATCTGGCTGCTTAACTGATGGCGATGTGCTGTTTTCGTGGAAATTTTTCGCGGCGCGGAGTCAGCAACTCTTACATTTGTATCTAGTTTTGACTCGATTCGACTGCTGTGGCCTCGGCATGACGCCCGATGCGACGCAGAAACAGCGCATAATCATTTCTGGTTGCTTTGCTATACAGACGTGTTGGTCTTAATTGCTGGTCTTGAATATTGAGTGCTCGCTGATACAAAGCCTCTGCTTGCTCATGCTCTCCTTGATCTTGCAGGAGTCTCGCCAATCCATGAAGCGGATAAGCTGCGTAGAAGCCCTCTGTTCCCGGTTGCTGCTCGAAGATCGCTAGCGCACGCAGCCACAAAACTTCGGCTTGCTCATACTTGCCCTGTTGCTGACGAAGTATTGCCATTCCATTAAGTGAACGAGCTGTGTCAGGATGTTCAGCTCCCAACTGATTCTCTCGAATCATAAGCGCTCGCTGACATAATGGTTCAGCTTGCTCGTACTTGCCTTGCCGCCAGTAGAGGGCTGCCAAGTTATACAAGCTTAGCGCAGTATCAGGGTGATCAGGTCCTAAGTGCGATTCTTGGATATTTAGGGCGAACTGGAATTGTGCTTCAGCTTGCTCGTACTTTCCTTGATCATCGTAGAGGCGCGCCAATTCGTGCAGAACAGATGCTATCTCAGGATGCTCGTCTCCTAAGAGCTTCTTACGGATCGAGAGCACTCGCTGATATAATAGTTCAGCTTGCTCGTACTTGCCCTGACGCCGATAGAGTTCGGCTAGGTTGTGCAGACTCAGCACAGTATCAAGGTGCTCAGCTCCTAAATGTTGCTCACGGACCGTAAGTACTCGCTGATACAAGTTCTCTGCTTGCATATATTTGCCCAGACGAACGTAGAGGGCTGCCAGATCGTTCAGAACGGACGCCGTGCCAGGATGTTCCGGTCCTAAACGTTGCTCATAGATTGAGAGTGCTTGTAGATATAACGTCTCTGCCTGCTCGTACTTGCCTTGCCGCCGATAAAGAACTGCCAGATTATGCAGGCTCACCGCTGTATCGAGAGGCTCACCCTCCAGCTGCTGTTCTCGGATTGAGAGCGTTCGCATCATCAGCTGTTCCGCTTCTGCATATTGTCCTCGCTCTCGTAAATAGATGCCTGCTTTAAGGAATAACTTCGGTGTGTCCAGCATAGAGGTTAGCTCAGTCTCTGTCCAAGTTGCAGCGATCAGCGCATGCGGTAGTAAGCGTCTGCACCTGCTCCACTCCTTAAACTTTACCTCTGGAAAGACTTTGTTCAGTGTCAGGATAATTCGTTCTCTCCACTGCACTCTGAGAGCGGGAGACATCGTATCGATCAGTACAGCTTGCACCAGACGATGCATTGAGAGAGTCTTTTCCTGAGTATTCCTTTTAATCAGAGAATAGCGACGCAGGGCGACAATAACCTCATTCAGTGATTGTGTATCGATCTGTAGGCCAGCGTCTTGCTCCAATACCTCTTCTGGAATAGCGTCTGGCTGGAGAAATGAACAAAAGTGCAGGATATCGGCAGCCATAGGCTGCTGCTCGTATGCCTTCCTAACGCTTAACTCAATGGTCGCTGCAACACTATCCGGATGATCGCCATATTCGCTCTCCTCTGACCCGCGTCTATCTAATAGGAAACGACGCGTATCCTGATAAAGCTGGAGATAGTCCGCAAACGACACCCCTGTTTCTTCGACATATGCGCCTGCCTGATCCAGCGCTAACGGATGCCCGCCAAGCAGTGTGACGAGTTCTATGGCTGCATCACGGACGTCGGCGGCTAGCGTAGCAATATTGGCTTCATGCTGCACTATGCCTGCACGTTTGAGTAGAAAGAGCAATCCCTCCGCTGGCTCCATTTTCTCAATCTCGATCTGCCTGGCAATAGTACCGACAATCTGAGAGCGCGTGGTTAATAAGACGTGCCCATGATGTTTTACTGGAAGAAAAGAGCGAGCAAGTTGGAGATTATCAGCATTGTCCAGAATCAAGAGCCAGTTAGTGTGTCCTTCCATCCATCGCTTGACTGCCTGGATGCGCCGATCCAGCTTTTGCTCATTGCGCTCAGGTAATTCCAGCATATGCGCCAAGTAGTCGTAGCCTGCCTGAAGCGTTGACTCCTCTGCCGCGTCCACCCAGAACACCGCTCGATACATGTCGGGGTAAGACTTATGCGCATATTCCAGAGCTAGTTGCGTCTTGCCAATCCCGCCGAGTCCACTGATACTGACGGGTTGGGTGACTGCTACTGTTCCATTTTCCTCCAGGAATTGTTTTAACCGCTTAAGCGGCGCTTCACGCCCTGTAAAAAAAGGGTTTTGTAGGAATGGTATGTTATGTACTCTTGGGGGCATTTGCGCCGCTGCACAGTAGAGCGCATCTTCATCTTCTTTATTCAGCTTGAACAGGGTCACAATTTGTTTCAAGTATTCAGGAGATGGGATGTTCTCTCCATTTTCCCAACCGACGTAGGTGCGACGGCTAATCCCTAGCTCTTCGGCCATACTTACCTGCGTCCACGCCGTAACGCTTTTCGTCCGCAGTGACTTCAGCAATCTGCCAAAGTTATTTTTTACCGACATCGCCATTCTCTCCAAAGTCGGAAATTCTTCCGTCAATCTTGCACATGGTATGCCCTATACTTGCTCCAGAAGTTAGGAGATCTCATAACTCGACACTGATGTAGAGCCAGAGCGCTAATGTGCATCGATCATCTCTAACGGCAGTATTGTAACCCTTCTTTAAGGAGTTACCAAAGAGCTACATAAGAGTACTATCGGGCGTAGCTATTGCTTCCTAAGTACTGACTAACCATCAGTATGGCTCTAGCACCAGATATCAAAACCTGTACCACTTGTACTGTCATCTTGGCGAGGTATCCTCAGTACACGGCGTCCATTGCTGGATATCCCAGACTAGAGGCCATACCACGCATTGACGTCCTTAAAAAAAGTGAGGTGAAACTCATGAGCAAGGCAAAAGCGCTGCTACTCGGTATCGTATGCGTTGCCTTTGCGGTTGCCTTTGTTGTCTCGAAAGATATGACAGGCGTCTTCGCCTTTAGCTCCGGAGCAGTGCTGTTCCTCGGCGTATGGTTTTACAAGTATCGGCGCGACCGACTTATCATAGCCCGCGCTCACCGAGAAAGAAGGAGTCGATGATATGCTTTTCCAATCCCAAGCTGCTATAGCACGCCTGAGCCGTGAAGCTTATGGCAAATTTCTGCACAACAACTACCAGTTAGGACTTCACCCACAAGGGGGGGACGCGTGTCTTGTCTCCATGCGAGACCGCTACGCCGGAACCTATATCTTAGGTGTTCAAGGCGGTGGTAAAAGCGGACTACTGGAAAACCTCATACTGCAGGACATTATTATGGGCAATGCGGTGATCGTTATTGACCCGCACGCAGACCTCACAACCAACTGTCTTGCAAAAATCCCCTTCGAGCGCGTGCCCAAAGTACACTTCTTTGATATGCAGAATGAGCGGTACCCGTTCGGGCTGAATATCTTTAACGATATCAATAGAAGCAGTGGTGTCGCGCTCGGACAGGCCATAGAGCGCATACGGCACAGCTTCCGCCACAAGTTATTGCAGAATGTGCGTGACCCAAGCGTGCGCCAGTTCTGGCAGATGCAATACGACGACCTCTCGCCGTCGCAACGCTCCCAGCGCGTCGAACCGTTAATCGGACGACTTGAGAGCCTGTTTATGGGTCGAAGCCTTGTGAGGAATATCTTCGGCCAGCGGGAAACGACTATCAATTTCCGACAGGCAATATTCAATCATGAAGCGCTGCTTTTCAACTTGCCGCTGAAGACGTTAGGCCACGACGCAAGATTAGTCGGCACGATGGTGACATCGCTTGTCCACGGGACTGTCTTCGCATTCGGGGATATACCTGAAGACAAGCGGCCTGGAGTGAGCCTGTACGTCGATGAGTTTCAGGAATTCGCGACGTCGGACTTTGACGAAATGTTCACCCAAGGGCGCAAGTTCGGCCTGCGCATGATAGTGGCTCACCAATACCGCAAACAACTCTCACGAGAGCTGCAATCGTCAACTATGACAGCTAGAACCAAGGTCTGTTTCCAGACAACAATTGAGGACTCCAGAGAAATGGCACCTCTCTATATAGGGATAGACCTGAAAGTGAAGCGTGAGGACATCGAGCCGAAGCCAGTTGAATACCTCCGGGACAACGACTCGCCTAATAGAGCAGTCCAGACATTCATTAACTGGTATATCCGGCCACTGAAACACCACAAACACGGCAATAAGATTGAGATTGTGAGGCCCGGATTCAGATGGGGGCATATACCTTATCGGGTACTAAGTGTGTCGCCGCCTGAAGGCAACCCGGAAGTGTTTGACCCCGTGCCTGATCTGAACCACTTACTGCGTAAAGTGATGCACTCAGGTGATTTTAACGTTCATATTCCTAGTCTGGTCGTCTACGGCTTCGCTAACTGCGGCAAGGGCTTTTACTCAGTTTTCAATAAGCCGTTTAAAAGTCGGTGGTTGACACCAGACATCGGTTACCCGGCGTACTTAGTGGTAGATAGCGGCGACGGTCTGCACTGGACACGGCCACCGGAAACGAGTAAAGAACAGCTCTACCACTTCCTGTTTCATTTGCGTGCAACGATGGCATATCTGGCCGCTAACCCGATAAGCACGAAAACGAGCGATAGACCTGCGGAGATAGCCCAACTGCTAACAACGCTGCCCCACCGACATGCTCTAGTGCGCTCTGGGACAGATGTCGGCAGGATTATAACCGACCAGACGTTGGAGCGCCCAGACGAATACATGGTAGAAATTATATCTACTGACATCAAAGTGCAGACGATTATGAAGTATTGCCAAAAGGTAGAGGATTCGCAACCTCTAAACGATACCACCCTAACCGCTCAACCAGTAGTACGAAGATATGAGGAGATATAATCATGGCGAAACCAAAGCGGCCATTTACCGGTATCACACCACCTTATGACGTCCTGCTGCGTGGCTCTTCAGAGATGCCAATAGGTCTGTATCATTTGCATCTGGCTTCGGCTGAACAACTGTGCCGTCTGCATCATGAGACGCAGAAGATGGGTTCTTTTAAGTATGTCCGCGAGATGCTACGCATTCTATGCGAACACAAATACGTGCAGTTAGATGCGACCCCTATTAAGTCGCTGAAAGCCACACGCTCGCCATACTTCTATGTGCTGGACAAGCTGGGTTTTGAGTACTTGGAAGCGGCTGGCCTCGATGTATATAAGTCATTTCGTGCTAGCAAGGAGATAGACAAAGCCTATCTGTTTGCCAAGCACACTTTGGAGCTAAACGACATTATCATCTCGGCAGCACTCCTCAAGCGGTCACATAAAACTGTCTGGCTAGAGGAATTTCGCCACGAGCGGGAACTGAAGCGCAAGCCATACAAGATCAAGTGGCACGGAGGCGGGTATAATCTTATACCTGATGCCTTCATGATCTTTAGAGTGGTTATTCCTGATGGTAGACAACGGCGTGTGCCAATTATTGTAGAGCATGACAGGGGCAGTGAAGAACAACAGTACTTTAGGCGTCGGATACGAGCCTACCTGACAATGCTCCGCAACGAGGGATATAAGGAGTTGTTTGGTGTCGGTGGTGAAAACAAAGCCGTCCCATTGCTGGGAGTCTAGTCCGGCAAACGTGAGAATCTGCTTATAACACACTGAGGAAGCCGATGGAGGTAAGGCTTCCTCAGTGTGTTATATAAAAAGTCTATAAAAAGTATTGTACATACCGTACATGTACGGTATGATAGAAACAGTGAAAGATGTAGGACGAGTAGGATTGAACTCTCCGCCTTATCACGAAGCACATTAACAACTAAACGAGGACACACTATGAAGATCGTCAAACTCGTCAGGGTCTTGTGGAAAGCACCGAGCTGGAAAGCAGCCCACAAAAAAGCAATCCACAAAAAAGTGCGCCAGGCGTCATCTGGCAGCACGTATGGATGAAAACCAAAGACCTCTACTTTTGCAGGCGCAAGGCTTACCTGACAATCAGTATAAGCTATTTACGGGCTAAAAGAAAGCCAGTCGAATATAGGCAACCGAACAGACGATCGCTGAGACAGAAACTATTCAGCTAAACAAGCCCAGGGCGCGGGCTAAAGCGCCCAACCAAATTAAACGAGGATAACAATATGAAAAGCTGTTGGATATGTGAAGGAGTTTTCGGACCGAAAGAAATAAAGGGAGCGCAAGGTGGTGCGCGTGAACTGCAAACATTTAAAGGGTATACAGTTGATTTCAGGCTACAGCAGTTCCGCAATGTCCCGCTTGATGCGTGGCCTGAGTTTATCGAATTCGATAGCCCCGAGGGTGAAGAATTGTGCAAGGAGATGCACGAAGAGGCTACTAAAAGATTGAATGATAAATTCGGAAAAGAGGTATCCATCAACATATAACTCTACCGTCCTGAGCATGACGTAAAACTGCTCACCTAATTTAAAGGAGACAAACTAATGGCACTCGAACGATGGGATATACGCAAGATTGAGGAAGTGGTCAAACGGAAGATACATTCCAGGGCTGCCCTCAAAGGCATAGATATTGGCGAGGAGATTGCTTACTTATTGGAAAGTGCAGAAGAGTTGGAACGTCTTAAAAAACTAAAGACCGCAGAAAAGGTGGAGGGGAAATAGATGGCACTCCTTAACTACACCACTGAGATCAGTGCTGAACGATCTATCTCTGAAATAAGTAAAATCCTCGCCAAAGTCGGTGCTAGGCGCATCATGCATGAGTACGATCAGAATGGGTATATCGTTGCCCTGTCTTTTGAGATCATACTGAATGACCAATCGATAGGCTTTCGGTTGCCGACGGACTGGCGGCCAGTGCTGCGAGTGCTGGAAACACAACAGAAAACCTATAGAAGTCAAGGCAAGCGGTTTAGGGCTAATGTCGATCAGGAACAAGCTTTGCGGGTGGCTTGGCGCATCACGAAAGACTGGGTTGAAGCTCAGGCGGCCTTTATCGAAACCATGATGGTCACAACGGCTCAGGTATTCTTACCTTATGCAATCACGAAAGACGGCCACACACTGTATGAATATATCGCCAACAACCCTCAGTTTTTACTAGGGGAAGGGAATAAGTAACAAAATCAACGGGCCACAGAACGCCCAATAAGCTCTACCTTTTCCAAAATGATATATTGCAAAGCCTCACAAACGGCCAATACAAGGCTGCTCAGAGGATTATACGACCAAACTTACGTTGCAACTAGATACCACATAGCCCAAAGGTCATAGTTCTTAATCAATTTCTGTACCTGAACAGCATCATTCTTTGTCACACATAAGAGCTTACCTCTGTTCGTATCCCTGGGACTAGCAAGTGGCCTATTGGTGTGCTCTCCTGAAAATGTTGCTCATTCTTCCTCTTGAGCCGATTTAGCGTGCATATCATCTGACTCTGTTTGCGCGTCAAAGAGCACCTTCTTAAACCATAGTTTTGACTATCTCATTATGCGTAATATCCCTCAACCCAGTTCTGAAGCCCCTTGACGGGCACTGACCAAAAAGTTACGACTATAGCAGGTAAGTTGTAGTTCTATCTGAGTAGGTGAGGACAAAGTAGTGCAACCAACCGAAGTGTATATAGTAGAACCGCCTGTCCATAGTCCTGACAATGGGAAAACCAACCCTGATACAGTGGCCAGTTTGCCGGAAAGAGTAAAAGTAGCCATGCCTTTAGATATTGTCATGTCTTTGCTCCGGCCAGACGAATTAGAAAAACTGCAAAAATATATTGCAGCCTACCGCAAACACTGGCAGCAGTGACGTATAATACAGGCAACACGAAAACAGTCTCGATAGCTGTAGTCTGGAATGGAGATTTCGTACTTTATGCCAACACGAGAAGACGCTTACCGTTTAATGACCGAACATGTTAAAAATGAGAATCTGCAAAAACATATGCTTTCCGTTGAAGCAGCTATGCGCTTCTATGCCCGCAAGTATGGCGAGGATGAGGAGCTATGGGCGATGACTGGACTATTGCATGATGCCGATTATGAGGAATATCCTGATCTGCATGAGCATACCCAGGTGCTGGCTGGGTGGCTCCGCGACGATGGCTATGATGAGCGGATTATCTATGCCATCCTAGCGCACAATGATCTCAATATTGGCTATCCGCGCAATAACCCGCTTTCACATGCACTGTATGCCTGTGACGAGGTAACGGGGATGATCACTGCCACTGCATTAGTTCGGCAGAAGACGCTACCAGGATTACCAGTCGCCTCGGTGCGCAAGAAGATGAAAACCAAAGGCTTTGCTGCTGGAGTAAACCGAGAGGATTTGGTCAAGGGTGCGGAGGAGCTGGGTATTGACCTGGATGAACATATCGGCAATGTGATTGTGGCCATGAGTAGCATTGCGGATAAGCTTGGGCTCGCGGGCATTCAGGAAGCGGTCGCTGAGTAGCGCTTCCTGACGAAGAATAAAAAATACGCAGTATCTTTCAATGGAGCGCTGCGTATTCTTTTTGTGCAGGTGACAGGCTGAACAAGGCGATAAGTTCGGGGAGGATAGTGGATAGTTTTCTTGAGTGGCATTTGGTGATGGGCGCCGTTGCAGTAATCATGCCGGTTACTTCATCACAGGCATAGAGCGCTTTCGAAAGCAGGTTATTGCGTGGATGGGTGGCTACGCTGAGATCGTTATGGGCCAGTATAGCATAAATAATCCGCTCATCATAGCCGCCTTCACGCAACCACTCTGCCAGGATTCGGGTATGTTCGCGCAGGTCGGGGTATTCCTCGTAGTCGGCATCGTGCAGCAGTCCCGTCATGGCCCACAGTTCTTCGTCTTCGCCATATTTGCGGGCATAGAAACGCATAGCAGCTTCAACCGCAAGCATATGCTTTTGGAGATTTTCATTTTTTACGTGGCTTGTCATCAGCTTATACGCATCATTACGTGTTGGCATTGTTCCTAATCTTTCTATCCATCAATCAGTATGGGGTACCATCTTGGTTTCAAACGTTTGCATATGTTGGCAGGACCCACCAGGGTACCATGGTCCTTTCGCCGTATTATAGCATATGTCTATTGCCTGTAAATGCACCGCAATATTGACGAATTTTCCCGTATCCCAGGAAATATGCCTCCGAAATAGTGATTTTGGAGAAAATGTATGATATACTCGATGGGCG
>WNGL01004703.1_pt1 | contig 17735 bp, 16 predicted proteins | sample 5400591 | NCBI WGS metagenome assembly WNGL01 (sample SAMN13153377, study PRJNA577476) | soil metagenome | isolation source: 80 cm soil or saprolite under Garry oak tree replicate 1 | place: USA:California | collected 2016-06-15 | reverse complement strand
CGACGGGTACGCGCTGGTCGAGGCGTGCTACCGCGCAGACACGCCGGGCTGGCGGCGCGAGGTCGAGGCGGTGCAGGTGCTGCGGATCGTGCTGCTGCAAAACGCCACGCGCACGGTCACCGAGGCCGGGACGGAGGTGACCTGGCGGGAGGCCGAGCGCGACGGCCTCCCGCCAGGCAGGTTTCGCCTGACCTCCCCCTACGACACCGACGCCCGGTGGGGCGTCAAGCGGGACATCTTCTGGAACGGCTACAAGGCCCACCTCACCGAGACCTGCGACGCCGGCAGGGACTCGCAGCACGAGCCTGCCCCGGCCGAGGCCGGGCAGGGCGGGCGGCCGGCGCGGCCGAACCTGATCACCAACGTGGCGACCACGGACGCGACCGTGCCCGACTCGGCGATGACCAAGCCGATCCACGACACGCTGGCCCGCCGCGGCCTGCTGCCAGCAGAGCACGACGTCGACTCCGGCTATCCCTCGGCGAAGCTGGCCGCCGACGCCTGGAGCGACGACGGCATCGCTTCCCGGGCCGGCGGGTCGGCGTAGAACACCCGGTCCTTGCGGATGCGCACCAGCACCGCCGCACCAACCCGGCCAGGTCCACCGTCAGCCCGATCGGGTCGTAGCCGGCGTCGCCAACAAACAACGGCACCTGCTCGACCTCGCCCAGCCGGCCCACCAGCGCCGTGATCTGGGCGGCGGTGAAGACGCCGGCATCCTCGCGTGGGGCGATGCGTGCGGCGTCCACCGGTGCGGTCCAGGAATCCTGCTCCCAGCTCAGCTGGGCGATCCAGGCGTAGTTCCAGCCCGCCACGATCGGCTGCCCTGCTGACCGCCGGGACGGGTGGTAGTAGAACCCCCGACCCGGGCTGGTCTTGGCGTCACACCGCGGCCACGACGAGGTGTCGAAGGCAAACACCAGCGGCCACCCGGCCGGCCGGTGCGCCACCAGCAGCTCCCGCACCGCCTCCGCGTCGACCTCGCCGCGGGCCAGCGCCGCATACAGGCTGCCCCAGCCGCGGCAAAACACCGGCTCCAGGCTCAACGACGGCACCGACGACACTGGGCCAGGCCAGCACAACAGCGCATCAGCAAGCTCGAACGCCGCATCCGCCCACCGCGTCAGTCACTGGTAGAAGCCCCGGCGGAATTTCACCAGACCAGCAAGTTCACGACGACTCGCCGAGGACCGGGCTGTCCAGTCCCGCCTGCGTGGTCCACAATGGCACCCACGGCCACCGCCATCCTCTTCGAGATCTTCACAGGGACCCGAAGATGATTACGCGGTGGCCGGCTCACGTCACGGCCACACGCCTACAAGATCGTCGGCCAGCACACGTCCCCACGGACCAGGGTTAAAGAAGTTCGCTTGTTCCGATGACAGATCTGACTCTGTCCTGGCAGCATGACGGTATGAGACCAACCGCCTACCGCCGCAACGCCCGCGGTCTGCGCGACCGCCAGGCGTTCGAAGGCGTCCGCATGCAGGCCGGGGCGCTGTTTGCCGCCGGCCGCTCCCAAGCCCAGGTCGCCGGCCAGCTCGGTGTGGCCCGCCAAAATGTCAGCCGCTGGCACGCCCAATGGCAAGCCGGCGGCCAGGAGGCGCTGCGCAGCGCCGGCCCCACCGGGCACACCCCGCGCCTTGACGACCAGCAACTGCACCGTATCGACCAGGCGCTGCGCCAGGGTGCCCGCGCGCACGGCTTCGACACCGACCACTGGACCCTTGCCCGCATCACCACGCTGATCCAATGGCTGACCGGGGTCGGCTACCATCCCGGCCACGTCTGGAAGCTGCTGCACCACCGGCTGCACTACCGCCTGCAACGCCCCGCCCGTCGCGCCATCGAGCGTGACGAGCAGGCGATCGCCCGCTGGGTGGCCAACGACTGGCCCTAGGATCCGGCGGAACGCCCGGCGTCGCCGAGCCGTCTTGGTGTTTTGGGACGAGTCGGGGGTGTCGCTGTTGCCGGTCGTGCGTCGGACCTGGGCGCCACGCGGCCACACCCCGGTCATCCGCCACCACTTCAAATGGAAGCGGGTCTCGCTGGCCGCCGCGCTGTGCTATGGCTCCCGCGGCGGCGGCGCGGCAGTGGCCGTGCACCATCACCCCGACGCCTACGACACCGACAGCCTGATCGGCGCGCTCGGCGAGCTGCGCCACGCGTTTGGCGGGCAGAAGGCGACCCTGTTGTGGGATGGCCTGCCCGCCCCACCGCAGCCGCATGATGCACGCCTGGCTGTGCCGTCAGCGGTCCTGGCTGGTGGTGGAGCCGCTGCCCGCCTACGCCCCCGACCTCAACCCGGTCGAGGCGCTGTGGTCCAACCTCAAGGGCGTGGAGCTGGCCAACCTGGCCGGTGACACCCTTCGACGAGGTCACCGCGGCGGCCGAGCGTGGCGTCCAGCGGACCCGCGGCACCCCGCACCTGGCCTTCTCGTTTCTGCGCTACTGCGGCCTGTCCCTATGGTGAGCCATGATCATGTCACCGGAATACGCGAAGCTCTTTTAAAACGCAAGGTAAGCTGCGGCGGCGGTAGGAGAAGGTACGCGCGGGTCAGTCCTCCATCCACGCCCAAGTCCCCGAACGCCTGGTAGATCGCGTCCGCTACGTCCAAAGAAACCGCGTCGCCGACTACTGCGCCGGCATCCTCGGCGACGGGTGCCACGAACGCGGCAACCCTGCGCATGAGCGCATACCGCTCTCGGGCTTCCGGGCCCTCGACGAACAGCTGCCACGTCAGTGAATGAGACGGGTTCGCTGAGCAGCGACATCAGCTGTAGGCGCAGCCTGTCGCGCTTCCTCGAGCGATCGGGTGTCGAGTGCCGGTCTCCCCATACGGACCCACTCTCTCTTGTACTTTCCTGTGCCATCTATTGACAAGAGCCCAGAGGAGGACGCATTATGCGTCCCTGTAAGGTCGTCTCACAGGAAGGCAAAACTCGTGGTCACCTTGGCCGAACGAGGCGACTCGTCAGGGCAGGAGCATGACCAGGTCGCTGCGCTTGGACGCTCTCTGCTAAGTCTTGCAACCGAGCTGGAATCGGCCTTGGGCCGCTGGCGCGAGCAGCTCCAAGCCGAATTTGGCGAGCAGGTTGAGGTTCCGGCAGTCCGTGGCGAGCGGCAGCGAGCCATCGCTGCGCTCACGGACCTGTTCAACCCCAAGGGCATGACTGCCAGCGAGGTCGCTAGGCAGGTCAACTACGACGAAGCCAACACCTACACCGTGCTCGACTCGCTGGTGAAGAGCGGCCTGCTAGAGGTAGTGGCGAGTAGCAACCCCCGCCGGTGGCGGATGTCCCGCAACCAACGCAAGGACCGAGTCTTTCTGGCAAGCCGGCTGATCAACGAGGGCGAGTGGACCACCTATGGAGATATCGCGGTGGCCGTCTTCGGGAACCTACGTATGGCCCGCGCCATTGGCCGGATCACGGCCAACCCCACCTTCGCCAACCCTCATCGCGTACTCGGCGCCAACGGCATCGTCCACTCCGACTGGAGCGACGCCCAAGGCAACGGTCCCGACTACTGCCAAGCCTTGCTCGAGCGGGAAGGCCTCAACTTCGTCGCTGGACATGCTGACAAAAGCCAGCACGTCAACTTCGAGGAGCTGCGTGCGCGCCTCGCCCGAGCCGAGTCGCAAGCGTGATCGCCTCTTGAGGAACTCCTGACGGACAACGGAACTTCCCGGCCTGTGCGAGTTGGTAGGGACTCGACCCACTGCTGCTCGAATGTCTCTTGGCGCGTGTGGAACGACGTTCCTCCCGATCAGGATAATTCGTATACTTCGCCTCAGCAGGCTATCACAAAGGTACGGCTTGTCAGAGGCTTACAGTTTCATCCGCCCAAGCGAGAGAGTTCGAGGGAGCCAGCACATGTATCCCATGCCGAACACGGTCTCTTGGCAGGCATCTCGCGAGCAGGTGCTCAGGTTCTGGCGCGCGATCGAGCTGTTCACCCCGCCCAAGGTCCCCGATGTGAGCCCGAAAGAGCGGGTGGATCGGGTGGAAAGGTCCTCTCCTCTGCCGTGGGAGGACGGCCACCGGCTCCGCCGCGTGAAGCTGGAGCAAGACCAGGTCTGGCGGCACGTCGTCTACGGCGGTGTGTTCTCGCTGGACCGGGTGCACGACGTGCTGGAGGACGTCTTCGGCAAGGACGAGGAGAACTTCGACCCGCCGCGCCGAGGCGAGAGCGCCCTGTTTGCGTTGACCGTGACGGGCGAGGGGCGTGTGCTGCTGGGCTCTGAGGTGTTTTCCACCTGTGCATGGGCGGTCGGGCGCACGAGGAATCCCGGACCCACCAATCCCGACTGGCTCCAGGGCTTCGACGTGGTCGCCGGCGAGCTTGGCTTTGCCTTCCAGCGGATCGCTGCGGCGCTGGACGACGATGAGCAGGCTGCTGGATTGCGCGCCCAGGGACACCTCGTCGGCCGACCGATGCACTTCGAATATCTAGAGCGGCTGGTCGAGGTGGTCGCGGACCGGTTCGGTGTGTCGCAACTCCTGAAGCCGGCGGAGATCCGCGTACAGAGCGTCATCGTCGCCATCAAGCGACAGTTCGACGCGGACGGTCAGGAGTTTCTCAACAGCTTCATCGCCGACGACCTCGAGCGGGTCGCTGACGCGGTGCGCCGTGGGGAGTACGGGGCTGCACTCGATGCATATCTGCAAGAGGAGCAGCAGGTTGACCCTGCCCGCCGGGTCGACGTTCGCACCGATCCCCAGATCGTGCTCGACTGGGTGGTGCCAGACCGCGTGCCATTGGGACGGTGGCCAGCGAGCTCGGCCCGTCCGCTGGCGTTGAGCCAGCAGTTTGCGGTGAACGGCGCCATGGCGCTCTCGGGAGCGTCAGGGCTGTTTGCCGTCAACGGCCCGCCCGGGACGGGAAAGACGACCCTGCTGCGCGAGCTCGTCGCCGCGATCGTAGTGGAGCGGGCCCACCGCCTGGCGGCACTGCCTACCCCGTCGGCTGCGTTCGGCACGACAGAGCATCGATGGCAGACCGGCGAGTACACGCGGGTCATCAAGGAATGGACGCCGGAGCTCACCGGGTTCGAGATCGTCGTCGCCTCAGCGAACAACGGAGCGGTGGAGAATGTAACGCTGGAGATCCCGAGCGCCGACGCGATCGACGACGAGTGGCGCGAACAGGCCAAGTACTTTGACGACCTGGCCACCAGCCTACTCGGCAAGCCCGCGTGGGGCGTGGTCGCGGCGCGGCTAGGCAAGAAGGCCAACCGCCAGCAGTTCGCCAACAAATTCTGGTTCGGTGAGAGAGGCCTCCTCGAGATGCTCAAGCGACACCCGCGGGAACCCGGCCCGGACTGGGCGCGAGCGGTCGCGGAGTTCCACCGTGCCTACCAGGATGTCGCTGAGATGCGGGAGGCCCGTGAGCGGGCCAGCGTCACCTTGGCGGCCATCCGCCAGGCCGAGCAGGCGTGCGAGCAGGCCCACGCCGGCATCGAATCGGCGGGCGGCATTCTTGCCGAGCTGCGCGCGTCGTGCAGGTCGGCGGAGGCGGCGATGGCCGCTGCGGAGCAGGAGCATGCGGTCCGCGAGCGCGACCGGCTCGAGCATCGGCAGTTCCGACCCGGCCTCGTGGAGGCCGTGTTCACCCTCGGCCGGGCGGTGGCCGAGTGGCGTACCGAGGATCGCCTGCTGGCCGAAGCGCTCAGGGCTGCCAAACGCCGACTCCACGATACTGGGCACGAGCTGAACTCCCTGCGCGCTGCGCACGCCGAAGCCGAGGAGGAGCTGGAGCAGTACCGCCAAGCCCTCGCCGTCGCGCAGACGGCGCTGTCCGCATCCAGGGCGGAGTTCGCCGGCGCCAGGCGGCGGTGGGGACGGTTCATTCCCACCGACACCGGGTGGGAGGACGAACTCGCCACGCCCTGGACGGACGAGAGCTGGAATCGCGCACGGACCCGACTGTTCCTCCAGGCGCTCCGCCTCCATCAGGCATTTCTGGCGGGTGCGGCCAACGACATGCGACGCAACCTGCACGCCGCGATCGATCTCGTGCAGGGCTTGGCACCCGCCGGCGTGCCGGAGGCGGCTGCGCTTGCCGCCTGGCGGAGCCTGTTCTTCGTCGTACCTGTGATCTCGACCACCTTCGCGTCCTTGGCGCGCCTATTCGGCCACCTTGGACGTGAGTCCATCGGCTGGCTGTTCATCGACGAGGCCGGGCAGGCGGCTCCGCAAGCCGCCACCGGCGCGATCTGGCGGTCTCGCCGGGTGATCGTCGTCGGCGATCCCCGCCAGCTCAAGCCGATCGTCACGCTTCCGTTTACCGCCCAACAGGCGCTGCGCGGCCACTTCGGGGCGGCCGAGAAGTGGCTGCCCAGCCGAACCTCCGTCCAGCAGTTAGCCGACGAGGTGAGCCCGCTCGGCACCTACCTGCCCGACGACGACAGGGGCAGAGTATGGATCGGGGCGCCGCTGCGGGTCCACCGACGATGCGACGAGCCGATGTTCGGCATCGCCAACACGGTCGCCTACGGCGGGCTGATGGTCTTTGGAACCCCATCGCGCAAGGAGCTCTCGCTTCCGCCAAGCACATGGATCGACATCCCGGCGGTGGAGGCCAGCGGGCATTGGATCCCCGAGCAGGGCAAGGTCGCACAGGAGCTGCTCGACAGCGTGACCGCCGATGGAGTCGACCTGCGCGAGGTGTTCCTTATCACGCCCTTCCTCGCGGTCGCCGACCAGCTTCGATGCATCGTCCACCAGTTCCCCGATGTGCGCGCCGGTACGATCCACACGACCCAGGGCAAGGAAGCCGACATCGTCATCTTCGTGCTCGGCGGCCATCCCCAGCGTCCTGGTGCCAGGCAGTGGGCGGCCGAGGGGCCCAACCTCCTGAATGTGGCTGTCAGCAGAGCCAAACGCCGGCTGTATGTGATCGGCGATCACATCGCGTGGGAACCCTACCGGTACTTCAACGTCTTGGCCGAGCGGTTACCTCGCTCCACCTGGCCGCCGGAGGCGGAGTGAGGTCGCCCGAGAGCCGCACATGACCGCGACGGAGCCCGCATCGTGCTGAACCGACGCACACCTGACGGAATAGATCGACTTCGCCCAAATGTGAGACTGGCGAGCCTGACCACTCATCGTTGCCGCCTGCCGCACTGGTGCCCACTGACGTTTTCATGTCGCAGCCACTGACATTTTCCCGACGCTCTACAATGGTGCAGCCTACGGACTCTCTCGCTCCTCGATCCCCTGTGCCGTTCGGTGCGGTCTATTGCCCACGAGCGTCATGCACCGACCTCGTGATCTGAGCGGCGGCCGGCACCTTACAGGGTGATGAGGACCTTCCCTTGGGCGTGTCCCTGTCCCAGGTAGCGGAGCGCGTCAGCGGCCTGGCTCAGCGCGTAGGTCCTTTCCACGACCGGCGTCACCTTTCCGGCCTCGAGAAGCTCTTGCACGACCACCAGATCCTCTGTGTTCAACTTCGCGATGAAGAAGACCACTTTCTGGCTCGCCCGCAGTGAAGCCAGGCGTACCTTGACGATGTGACTCAAAGGGCCGATGAGACGGTTGCCCTTGGGTGCTCCGACGATGACCAGGGTCGCCTGCGGGTTGAGGACGCGCCTGGACTCTGACCACGACCTGCTCCCGGCGACATCGAGCATCAGGTCGTAGCGCCGCTCACTCCAGGTGAAGTCTTCTCGCGTGTAGTCGATGACCTGGTCCGCGCCGAGCGAACCGACCATGTTCACGTTCCTCGTGCTGCACACGCCGGTCACCTCCGCTCCGAACGACTTGGCGATCTGAACGGCGAACGTGCCGACGCCTCCCGACGCCCCGTTGATCAGCACCTTTTGCCCTGGCTGAATCTGGCCCCTGTCGCGAAGACCCTGGAGGGCGGTGAGCGCCGCCACGGGTACGGCTGCGGCTTGCTCGAACGACAGGTTGGCCGGCTTCAGCACCAATGCCCGGTCCTCGGCAAGACACACGTACTCGGCGAGGGTCCCGGTTCCCCCGCCGAACACCTCGTCGCCTGGCGTGAAGCGCGTGACGTTTCCGCCAACGGCCTCAACCACGCCCGCGAGGTCGAGTCCCGGTCTGTTGCTCTTCGGCTTGCGTAGCCCCATCTGCGTGCGTGCGACGTACGGGGTTCCCGTCATGGCGTAGCAGTCCGCCGGGTTCACCGACGCCGCGTGGACTCGCACCAGGACGTCATCGTCTCCGACTTCCGGCTTGTCGATCTCCCGGAGCTCGAGCACGTCTGGTGAGCCGTACTTGTCCTGGACAATCGCCTTCATCGTGCTCTCCTGCGCCCGTCGCGGGTCTGCTAGAAGGTAGTTGTCTGGTCTGACCCGGCGCAAGACCCACCCATAACAGGCCATAGTGAGCGCCCAGACGTACGCTCCGAGTTTTGGGGTTGCGCCGACCGCTTGAAACCACTCCCCCGCTGTCCGACCAGGGCGTGTCCGATCTTGCCGGTTTTGCGAAGTTGATGCGGAGGCTTGGATCGTTGGATGCTCCGCGGCCAGGTCGACGGGTGAGACGCCCGCGTTGCCGAATCGGTGGCGTCTTCGGGGCGGAGGGATGATGGATGGTTCCCCGCTGGGTGCCCGCGCCGGTCTGCCATGTCCTCGTTTGCGGTGTCGTTCGTCGACGAGATGGGCGTCCAACGCCGCGAGCCGCTGCCGTCGTGCTGGGACGTCATTATGCTTCCAGCTCGTGTGGTAAATAGTGTGCCAGCCAACGCAATTGCCGCACATGAAGGGCAAGATGAGCGACTACCGGCTCTCGCGTAGGGACCTGCTGCGCTCGGCGACGTTGGGAGCCGGCGTACTGGGGATCTCGGCGCTAGTCACGGCCTGCGGCGGCTCCGGGCACGGCGAAGGCTCGACCGGCACGGCAGCCGCCGGCTCGCTGCGAGCGCTCGCGGCCGGAGCCACCCAGCTCTCCTTGCTCGGCGTCCAGGGCGAGGGGAGCCCGCTCCCGGTGGGCCGCAGCCTGTTCACCTTCAGCCTGGCCACCCCCGACAACCAGCTGGTGACCGGAGGGTCACCGCAGGTCTGGGTCGCCAAGGACGACACCAGCAAGGCGCTTGGCCCCTTCCCTGCCGAGTCGTTCCACCTGAACTCCTACGGCCAGACCGGCGACACGTCACCACACACCGAGCTGACCAGCTTCTACGGGGCCGAGGTCGACGTGCCGCGGGCGGGCAATTGGTTCCTCCTCGCGGCGATCGACCTCAACGGCAAACGCAGTGTCGGCCAGGGCGGCGTCCCGGTCAGCGAGAAGGTCATCGGTCCGATCGGCAGCAAGGCGCTGTCGGAGCCGACCCCGGTGGCGACCACCGCAGCCGGGCTGGCCAAGATCTGCACACGCACGCCACCGTGTCCGATGCACTACGTCTCGCTCGATAGCGCGCTGCGCTCTGGCAAGCCAACGGGGGTCTCATTCGCCACTCCGCTGCTGTGCACCAGCCGCATGTGCGGGCCGGTGGTCGACGAGCAGCTCGTCGCGTTCCACAAGGTCGGCGCTGCCAAGGCTAACTTCATCCACGTGGAGGAGTATCCCACCCGGGACCCTTCCAAGCCGGCCCCCGCCTTCAGCGCCTGGCACTTCCAGACCGAGCCGTGGGTGTTCGTGATCGACCGTAACGGCATTATCCGTGCCCGCTACATGGGCCCGGTCACCGCCGCCCAGATCGAAGACGCACTGCACCCACTGTTGGCCTGATCGGCCAGAGAGCCAGCCGGCCGAGGGCTTGCTTGTGGACAGAGCCCCAGATTCAATCCAAGGAGGAGGCATGCAACGCCAGCAGACCACCGTTCGCGGTGTCCCGATGCGCTGGACCGAAGCGGGCGAGGGCTTCCCGGTCGTGCTGGTCCACGGCCTCCCCACCAGCCCGGCGCTGTGGCGCCACGTCCTGCCGCAGGTGCGCGGCGGGCGCTTGCTGGCCTTCGAGATGGTCGGCTATGGCGAGTCGATCCCGGCGGGCCGCGACCGCGACATCTCGGTGGCCCGGCAGGCCGACTACCTGCTGGCCTGGCTGGCCCAGCTCGGCGTCGAGCGGGCGGTGCTGGTCGGCCACGACCTTGGCGGTGGGGTGGCGCAGATCGCCTCGGTGCGCGCACCTGCTCGGTGCGCGGGGCTGGTGCTGGCCAACTCGATCAGCTACGACTCTTGGCCGATCCCCAGCGTGAGGGCACTGCGGGCGCTCGGGCCACTCCCGATGCCGGCGTTCAAGGCGCTCATGGGCGCGGTGCTGACCCGCGGCCACGACGACCCCGCGATCGCGCGGGAGTCGCTGGCCATCCACCTGGAGCCCTATGAGCGGCACGGCGGCGCTGCCGCGCTGGCCTGGCAGGTCCGCTGGCTGCGCACGGCCGACACGTTGGCCGTCGCCGATCGGCTGGGGGACCTGGACGTGCCCGCGCGGGTGGTATGGGGCACCGCCGACCCGTTCCAGAAGGTGCTGTACGGGTATGGGGAGCGGCTGGCATGGGATCTGCGCACCGAGCTGTGGCGCATCGGCGGCGGCCGGCACTTCACCCCCGAGGACCATCCCGAGCGGCTCGCCGCCGCCGTCAACGAGGTCCTGGCCGCCGTCACCCCTGGCTGAGCACCTTGCCGATGGTCTGGTCCCCGTCAATGTCCGGACGCGCGGAGCATCACAGGCACCCTCAAATGAGAAATCTCAGGGAAGGTGGGAACCATCTGGGTCCCGGGGTTGCTCGTCCTGCTCGCGTTCGATCGCAGCACGCAGGTTCTTGATGGTGCGCCAATCCGTGGACGTGGGCCCGGTCACCAGCGCCTTGCGGCCCGGCTTGGTGAAGCGAATGTGCCCGCTACCCAACGTCTCCACTGACCAGCCATGCGCCGTGGCCTCCTTGGCTAGCTGGCGGATCTCCTTGCTGGCCCGCCTGGTCAGTCCCGGCTGTTTTTTCCTGATCGCCATGGATCCTCCCTTCGTCGCAACTCGTTGCCACAGCATCGTAGCCGGAGCTCGCAGGAACCTCACAGCGGATGCGCCGTCGCTGGCGCTGCTGCGGTTTGTGAGCCGGGAGCTTGAGGGTGGCGGCCTGCTGGTGGTGGGCATCTACCGGCACACCGAGGTCGACCGGGGGCACCCGCGGCTTGGGACCCTGGCCGACCTGACCCGAGGGCAGCAGCGCCGCCGGCTGCTGCTCGGCGGCCTGGACCAGCGGGAGGTGGCCAGCTTCGTCGCGCTGGTCGCCGGCGTGCAGGCAACGCTCGTCGTCGGCCGGCATGGTCAGCCCCGAGGTGGTGCATGAGCACACCATGTCGCAGGAGCAGTTCTCGAATTACGTACGTGTCCTGAAGCTGCCAGCCATCGGCCACCCCCCTGCGCTCGACTTGCTGATCGGCGGTCAGCATCTTCCACACGCCTTGGTCAACGACGGTTTCGAGCAAGCCGAGGACCGCCGATACCGACAAGGGGCAAATGGATCGGCTCGTCAAGAAGGATTGACTGGCTCCCATGCCGTCAAGATATCTTGACGGCATGGAGAAGACAGCAGACCCCGAGGTGGCGACCTTGGCGGCGGCCACCGGCAGCCGCGACCCCGAGATTGGGCTTCGGGCGGTCGCGGCCCTGCGCGGCCTGGTGGAGGTGCTGGAGGCCCTGCAGGTCGACAATGCCCGCGCCTTGGGCTGGTCATGGCAGGACATCGCCAGCCGGCTCGGCGTCAGCAAGCAGGCCGTCCACCAAAAGCACGGCCCGCGCAGCCCCGCCGGAAAAGGGAGGTAGCCACGATGGAGCCGATCCCTAGGTCGGTGGACGTTACCAGGGCGGCTGGCCGTGCCTCCGGTCTGGCCCGCCTGGAGGCTCGGCGCCTGGAGCATAACTACCTCGGCCCCGAGCACCTGCTGCTTGGGCTGCTCCTGCACGGCGACAACCTGGCGGCCCGGGTGCTGGCCGCCCACGGCTTGGATCTGGAGACGGTCCGGGCTGAGGTCGACCGGCTCGTCGGCCAGGGCGTGCTCCCGGGCCCGCAGCCCAGCGACAGCGAGCTGCTGGCCACCCTCGGCGTCGATCTGCAGGCGGTCCACGCCCGCCTGCAGGCGACCTTCGGCGACGACGCCTACTGGAAGGCGGCGCAGCGGGTGCAGCACCGACCCGCCCAGCCCGTCACCCATACCCCGCACATCGGCACCGACCCCTCACCGCTGCTGTGTGTGCGCCCTCCACATCGCCGCCCTCGAGGCGATCGCCCGCGACCAGGACGTCGGCCCCGAGCATCTGCTGCTTGGGCTGCTACGCGATGCCGATGACCCCGTGGGGACCGACCTGTCGGCCCAGGAGCGACGGCAACGCGTCCTGCTGGGCCTGCCCGACCATGGCCCCCAGCCGATCAAGCTGCTGGTCGAGTCGCGCGGACTGAGCCTGGAGACGCTCCGCGCGGCGCTGCTCAGCGAACTCGACCCAGACCGCTGACGCCGGCCTGGGTCGTGTGCGGTGTGCTGTGCGGCACCCACAACCTGCTCAAGCTCTGTTGGGCGTGCGACGATGCCGCTGACCCATGGACGCCGTGGGGCTCGTCGTGGGCAGGGCACGCCGGTGCGAGGGATGGATGTGAGCGCTGAGGATCACGACATCGAGGTATCGGTCGACGGCCGCCGCGAGCGGTGGAAGCTGGCGACGGCGCGTGATGGACGAGCCTGGCGGTTGACGCTGCTCGCGCCTCACCGTACCTGGATCGCGCAGGGGCCAGACTTGTTCGAGGCCCTGCGTGTACTCCGCCGCGAACTTGACCCCCAAGCCATCCGGTTGGGGTGCAATGGTGCGCGCCGGAACGCCTGGGCTTCGGGCATGCAGCGCGATATGGGAGAAGGCCGCGGCGTCTACCTGTGTGAGCTGGGTGCGCCAGGAAGACCACCGCATTGGGACACCCTCGGCCCCGCGCCCTTGGAGGAGGTGGGGACGGTCGCTGAGCAGGATGCATTTCATGCGCGGTGGCTTGCCGACAGGGGCATCGCGGAGCCGTAGTTCGTCAGATCCTTGACACGTACCAGCGTGTTGCACAAAGGAGGTTTGGTCGATCGGCGGGGTCGATGGGACTGCCTGATGACTTGCGCGGCCGGCCAGACCGGCGTCGGCGGCTCGGCGGCACCCAGCGCGCAGCTGTAGAGCGCAGCCGGAATGTCAGGGAAACGCAGCTCGGTGTCAGCAGCTCGCGCAGGAGGCCGGACCAGGTTCATTGAGACGAGACAGCCACGGCGAGCATTCCGAGGCGTGCACACCGAGACGGTTCTCGCCTATCGTGACGGCATGGTCACGGAGACCGCTGGCGGAGCGTCGTTGACGGACGTCAAGCGGACACTGCTGGACCTCGCCGGCGCCGAGCCGGTCGATGAGGCGGCCATGCGGACCTGGGACAGTTCCCGGACCGCCCCGGCGGTCGTGCTCCCCAGAACCGCGGTCCGTCGCAGCGCGTCTGCGCTGGGCCGGCTGCATGTGCCACTGGGAACCTGGCTCGTTGTGCTGCTGGTGCTGCTGGCGGGCTGTGGCGGCAAGGGCAGGTCACAGGGAGCCGCTCCCGCCTCGTCGACCACCGCTCCGGCGACCTTCCCGCTCACCGGCCTGCCGAGCGGCGGCGCCGCCGTGGCGGGCCGCCCGGCGCTGTCGGTGAAGATCGACAACATCGCCGTCGCCCGGCCGCAGGCCGGCCTGAACACGGCCGACGTGGTGGTCGAGCAGCCGGTCGAGGGTGGCCTGACGCGGCTGTTCGCGACCTGGCAGTCCAAGGACGCCGACCAGATCGGCCCGATCCGCTCGGCACGGCCGGTGGACGCGCTGCTGCTGCGGCAGCTCGGGCCGAGCCTGTTCGCGTTCGCCGGCGCCTCGGCCGGCGTGCTGCAGGGAATCCGCCGCGACTCCGGCGCCACGCTGATCGACCCCTCCAGCGCCCCGGGCGCCTTCCAGCGCGTCAGCGGTCGCAGCGCCCCGCACAACACCTTCTCCTCGACCACAGCGCTGTACGCCGCGGGCCAGCGGGCGAACTCCAAGCTGGGCCTGCCTCGGGCCTTCCTGACCTTCGCGGCCGCGCCGTCCGGGGCGGCGAAGCCGGCGCGGGTGGCGCGCATGACCTTCTCGCCGGGGACGACGGCGGCCTGGCAGTGGAACGGCAGTGCATTCGTGCGCTACCAGAACGGCACGCTGGACAAGCTGACCGACGGCAGCGCGGTCTCCAGCACCAACGTGGTGGTGATGAGCGTGGCGGTGCGACCTGGCACGAACGTGGACGTGCTCGGCCATCGCACCCCGGACCCTGTCCTGACCGGCACCGGACGGCTCTGGGTGCTGCGCGACGCCAAGGTGGTGGAGGGCACCTGGCGGCGCGGCGGCGCCGGGACGCCGGTCGAGCTGCTCGGCGCGGACGGCAATCCGGTGCCGCTCCACCCCGGCCGCACCTGGATCGAGCTCCTGCCCACCCCGCAGCAACCTTCGTTCTCGGGCTGACGCCACCCCCGCGCCCTGGCCGGTCAGCACCTGACAGCTCACTGTTTCCTGGCGGTCGCGAGGACGATCTCCGGCCCGCCAGTGCAGCGCCCCGTCCTGCTCCCGGCACGCCTCGACCGCGACCGCCGCCTCGTCGCGGTAGGCCTCCAGCGCCCGCTGGTCCATCGGCTCAAGCGGACCGCGCTCCCCATGGGTCCACTCCGCGGCAAGCCAGTCGTCCACGTCCCGGTAGACCATCCAGCAGGCTGGACGGGCCGCCGGCGCGGGCGGCGGCGAGCAGGGCGACGCCCGTCCCGGTGGCTACGTCGAGCACGAGCGCGCCCGGCCGCAGTGGCACCCGCGCGACCAGGTGCCGAGCGGACTCATGGAGGAACCCCGCCCGGTCGTAGCAGACCGCCACCCGCCCGAACAGCCCCGCGACGATCTGTTTGGCCTCGCGCCTCCCGGACGCGTCCACTGCGGCACACTCCTCAGTATGGCAAGCACCGATCACGAGCGACTGCGGGCGACCTTCAACCAGGCCGCCGATCTGTATGACCGGGCGCGGCCAGGCTACCCGCCGGCGCTGTTCGACGACCTGGCGGAGCTGGCGGGGGTCCGCCCAGGCTGCCGGGTGCTGGAGATCGGCCCAGGGACCGGGCAGGCCACCGTGCCGCTGGCCGAGCGCGGCTGCCACATCGTCGCCGTCGAGCTGGGCGCGGACCTGGCGGCCGTCGCCCGGCGCAACCTCGCCCACTTCCCTGAGGCGCAGGTCGTCAACGCCGCGTTCGAGGACTGGCCGCTGCCGGCCGAGCCGTTCGACGTCGTCCTGGCGGCGACCGCGTTCCACTGGATCGACCCGGCGGTGCGCGTGGCCAAGGCCGCCGACGCGCTGCGGCCGGGTGGTGCGCTGGCGACCATCGCCACCCATCACGTCGCCGGCGGCGACGAGGGGTTCTTCGTCGAGTCACAAGCCTGCTACGAGCGCTGGGACCCCGACACCCCGCCGGCGGCCTGCGGTTGCCGGACGCGGCCGCCGTCCCAGCGTCCAGCGAGGAGCTCGACCGCTCGGGACGGTTCGGCCCGAGCAGCTTCCGCCGCGACGAACGGGAGCTTGAGTACACAAGCGCTGGCTATGTGGATGTGCTGCGCACGTATTCCGGCCACCGCGCGCTGGAGCCGGTCGCGCAGGCCAACTTGCTCGCCTGCATCGCCGAGCTGATCGACACCCGCTTCGGCGGCCGGATCAGCAAGCGCTACCTGACCGAGCTGCAGGTCGCGCGGACCCGACGACCGTCACGAGTCCGGTAGGGAGCTCCTCGACGCCGAATGAGGTCCCAAGGACCACGTCGACGCCGTGGCTTCTGAGCAGCCCCACGATCTGCGAGGCGTCGACGAGGACGTTGTCGTGCCGCTCGTCGTCGCGGCGCCAGCAGCCGTCCTGGTTGCGGACGAAGGCCAGCACGCCGCCTGGTCGCAGCGCCCCGGCCATGGCGTCGGCCGCTCGCGCCACCGCCGCTTCGTCGCTGAGATAGTTCAGGACGTGCCCAATCGCGAGGATCCCGGGCGCGCAGCGGTCGGCGTGGAAGCCGAAGCCCAGATCGTGAACCAGCGCAAGATCGCCGCGGTAGTACGGCGCAGAGCCCGTCATAGGGCTATCACATGCGAATCCGCCCGCTGAGGCAACTCCCCACCTGGCCCGCCGGGCCGCAACGTTGAGTCCTCCGGCCTGTTACCTGTCGCACCTCACCCAGCCTTTCTCGTCGCCAGCACGACGAGCATCTTCGGCTCCGACTTCGAGCGCTTGAACCTGATGGACCTGGTGGTCCAATGCGACAGGACATGGCCCTCGTGCTTGTGCCGTCGCTGCAACACTGGGTGGACAGTCACGTCCTCGCGGGGAGGTGACCACGATGCCGGAGGGCACGGATCGTCGACGGCTATTGCGCGACGACGATCGTGGCGATGCTGGTGCTGATGCGCTGCCGCCGCGGGAGGAGCCTCATGGCCGACAGGGGTCGGGCAACCGAGATGACGGCGGACGATGTCCGAGGGGTCCTGGACCTGCTGGACGTCCGCGGTATCCACGTCTGGGTCGACGGCGGATGGGCGGTGGACGCCTGCCTCGGCACCCAGACGCGGCGTCACAGCGACCTCGACATCGTCCTCGAGCAGCGCGACCGGTCAGCGGCCGTCGCCGCCCTGCGGGATCGTGGGTACGGGCCTGTCCCCCATGACGACACCCGCGCATGGAACTTCGTCCTGGGCGACGACGCAGGGCACGAGGTCGACTTCCACGTCATCGTGCTCGACGAGCATGGGGCGTGGGAGGTATGGACCTCCGGAGAACGGCGAGAGCTATCCCGCGGAGGCCCTGGCCGGAACCGGCACGGTCGCAGGTCGCACCGTGGACTGCATCACCCCGGAGTGGCTGGTGCGGTTCCACACCGGCTACGAGGTCGACGCGACGGACTGGGCCGACGTCTCCGCGCTGTGTGAACGATTCGCCATCCCCGTCCCCGACGAGTACCTGCGGTTCCAATAGCCTCCAGGTGTCCTATCCCCGCCAGAGACAGAAGGGGTGGCCAGCGGGGTCGAGGTAGACCCGCACGTTCTCCTGCGGCTGAAACTCCGCGAGGGTCGCCCCCACGGCGATGGCATGGGCTCCGGAGGCGTCCAGATCCTCCACCTCGATGTCGAGGTGCATCATCATCTGCTGATCGCCGGGACCGGCGGGCCACGTCGGCGCCGCAAACGCGGACTCGGTCTGAAACGACAGCCCTGGGCCACCGCCCGCGGGGCGGAGCGTCACCCAGTCCGGCTCGTCCCTCCCGATCGGCCATCCCAGCAGCCGCTGGTAGAAGACCGCCAGCGCGCGCGGGTCGGGCGCGTCGAGCACCGTGGACGTCAGCGTGAACCGTGGGGTCTCGGTCATCGTTCGCCTCCTCGGTCGGACCGGCGCGCAGATCGTAGGCCACCACGGTGACAACCCCGACCGAACCGGCGCGGAGGCGCCCCCGATGAGCTCCCCCGCTCCCCCGCTGTCGACGCCTTGAGCCTTTCACGCTCAAGTTCCTTTAGTCCAGTACGCTACATCTGTCTGCGTCGCGGCGACCAGCAACCAGGGCTGAGAACGCTCAGATCACGAGCAGGGTCTTCCCGAGGACGTCGCGGGACTCGATCGCGGCGTGCGCGTCGGCGGCGCGCTCCAGCGGGAAGGTCTGCCCGATGACCGGCCTGATCCGACCGGCCGCGGCCTCGGCCAGCGCCCGCTCGAGCCGGCGCCGGGCGATCTCGGGCGCGGCTCCGC
>WNGL01004007.1_pt1 | contig 17735 bp, 14 predicted proteins | sample 5400591 | NCBI WGS metagenome assembly WNGL01 (sample SAMN13153377, study PRJNA577476) | soil metagenome | isolation source: 80 cm soil or saprolite under Garry oak tree replicate 1 | place: USA:California | collected 2016-06-15 | reverse complement strand
CGATCCCGAGCAGCATGGGGATGTAGGCGTAGAAGTACGCGGCCAGCGCCAGCGCGGGCCGGACGGCCGGGTCCGCGGCCACCATGGCGCGCTCGGCCCGCTCGTCGTCCTGCGCCCCGAAGTACGTCCACCACAGCGCCGCGGTCAGCGCCAGTCCCAGCGCGGCCGACAGGGCCAGCGACACGGTCACGGCGTGCCCTTCGGCGCCGATCCCGATGTCCACCACCGACTCGCCGAACACGATGATGACCAGCGCGCCATGCCGCTCGGTGAAGTGCGACGGCTGGATGGCGAACCGCCCGCGCACCGGCAGCACGAGCGGCGACAGCACCTGCACGGCCAGCGCCGCCGCCCACAGCCCGTAGGAGGCCCCACCCTTGACTATCCCGGCGGTGATCACCAGCAGCGCCGCGACCAGGTTGAACGGCGCCACCCGTGCGATGTTCCTGTTCACCCGCTGGTACAGCCAGCCGTGCACGAGCACCACGATCAGGTAGCCGACGCCGAGCGCCACGCCGTCCCGGCCGAACGCCTCCGGGATGGCCAGCCCCATGACCAGGAAGCCGGTCATGCCGAGCAGCATCAGCAGCCGCTCCGTGGTCCGCGACGGCGTCCGCGCGTTGGCCAGCCAGACGTACCCGCCGTACATCCACCACAGCGCGCCGAAGATCAGCAGCACCCGGAACCCGTCCTCGACGGTCACGTCGTGCGACAAGATCCCGGTGAGCTGGGTAATCGCGAAGACGAAGACCAGGTCGAAGAAGAGCTCGAGGGTGCTGACCCGCAGCGGCAGGTCGCCGTCCACCGGCTCCTCGGCGTCGCTCACGGCGTCTACTTCCGGCGCGCCGCGATGTCCCGACGGTACCAGCCGCCCCGCAGCGAGACCGCCGCCGCCAGCTCGTAGGCCCGGGCGCGGGCCGTCGCGACGTCCGGCCCCGAGCCCACCGCGTTCAGCACCCGGCCCCCCGCCGACACCAGGGCGCCCCCGGCATTCCTCGCGGTGCCCGCGTGCAGCAGGTAGGCGTGGTCTTCCCCGGCCCGTTCGGTACCTATGATCTCGTCACCCTTGACCGGGTCCGCCGGGTATCCCTGCGCGGCGATCACCACCACGACCGCCGCGCCGGGGCGCCATTGCGGCGGCGCGGCGCCGGCCAGGTCGCCGTCCGCGGCCGCGGCCAGCAGGGGGCCAAGCGGGGAGGCGAGCCGGTCCAGCACCACCTGCGTCTCCGGGTCGCCGAAGCGGGCGTTGAACTCGACCACCCGCAGGCCGGCCGCGGTCAGGGCCAGCCCGGCGTACAGCAGGCCGCGATAGGGCGTGCCGCGGCGGCGCATCGCGTCGACGGCCGGCTGGATGACGCGGTCCATCGTCTGCTCAGCCAGGCCGGCCGGGGCCCAGGGGAGCGGGGCGCAGGCGCCCATGCCGCCGGTGTTCGGGCCCTGGTCGCCGTCGCGGGCCCGCTTGAAGTCCTGGGCGGGCAGCAGCGGCACCGCCGTGACGCCGTCGGTCACCGCGAACAGCGAGACCTCGGGACCGTCCAGGAACTCCTCGATCACCACCGTGCCGCAGGCCCGCGCGTGCACCCTGGCGGCCTCGAGGTCGGCCGTGACCAGCACGCCCTTGCCCGCGGCCAGCGCGTCGTCCTTGACCACGTAGGGCGGCCCGAACGCGGCCAGCGCGCGGTCCGCCTCGGCCGCGGAGGCGCAGGTGAAGGAGGCCGCGGTCGGGATGCCCGCCTCGGCCATGACCTGTTTGGCGAAGGATTTCGAGCCCTCGATCACGGCGGCGGCCGCGTCGGGCCCGAAACAGCCGATCCCGGCCTCCCGGAGCGCGTCCGCCGCCCCGGCGACCAGCGGCGCCTCCGGGCCGATCACCACCAGGTCCGGGCTGAGCTTGCGGGCCAGCGCCAGGATCCCGGCCGGGGTCGGCGCCGTGTCGGGATACGTTTCCGCCAGGGCCGCGATGCCCGGGTTGCCCGGGGCCGCGTGGATGTCCTGCGTGATGAGGGCGCGGACCAGGGCGTGCTCGCGCCCGCCCGACCCGATGACGAGTATGCGCACGCCTGGAGGCTACCGGAGCAGGTCCCGGAGCTGAACGGTCTGGTCGCGGCGCGGGCCCACGCCGACCGCGCACACCGGGGCGCCGATCATCGCCTCCACGGCCGTGACGTAGGTCCGCGCGTTCGCAGGCAGCTCGTCGAGCGTGCGCGCCTTGGAGATGTCCTCCCACCAGCCGTCGAAGTACTCATAGACGGGCACCGCGTGGTGGAACTCGGTCTGCGTCATCGGGATCTCGTCGTGGCGCTTGCCGTCCACCTCGTAGGCCACGCAGACCGGCACCCGGTCCAGGCCGGACAGCACGTCGAGCTTGGTCAGGAAGTAGCCGGTGATGCCGTTGACCCGGGTCGCGTACCGGGCGATGACCGCGTCGAACCAGCCGCAGCGCCGGGGCCTGCCCGTCGTCACGCCGTATTCCGCGCCCGTCTTGCGGAGCCATTCGCCCTGCTCGTCGCGGAGTTCGGTGGGGAAGGGCCCCTCGCCGACGCGAGTCGTGTAGGCCTTGACGATGCCGATCACGTCCGAGATCCGCGTCGGGCCGATGCCGGACCCGGCACAGGCGCCGCCCGCGGTGGGCGAGGACGAGGTCACGAACGGGTAGGTGCCGTGGTCTACGTCCAGCATGGTGGCCTGGGCGCCCTCCAGCAGCACCACCTGGCCCTGGTCCAGCGCCCGGCCCAGGGCCAGCCTGGTGTCGGCCACGTACGGGCAGATCCGGTCCGCGTACCGCTCGTACTCGGCCGCGATCGCCTGCGCGTCGATGCCGCGGCGGTTGTACACCTTGCCGAGGATCTGGTTCTTCTCGCGCAGCACCAGGTCGAGCTTCTGGCGCAGGATGCCGGGGTCGAACAGGTCCTGGACACGGATCCCCACCCGGGCGATCTTGTCGCCGTAGGCCGGGCCGATGCCGCGGCCGGTGGTGCCGATCCGCGCGCTGCCCAGGTAGCGCTCCGTCACCTTATCCAGCGCGCGGTGGTACGGCATGATCAGGTGCGCGTCCGCCGAGACGAGCAGCTTGCCGCAGTCCACGCCGCGGGCCTGCAAGCCGTCGATCTCGTCCAGCAGCACCTGCGGGTCGATCACCACGCCGTTGCCGATCACCGGGATCACGTGCGGCGACAGCACCCCGGACGGCAGCATGTGCAGGGCATAGCTCTCGTCGCCGATGACGACCGTGTGGCCGGCGTTGTTCCCGCCCTGGTACCTGACCACGTAGTCCACCCGGTCACCGAGCAGGTCGGTGGCCTTGCCCTTGCCCTCGTCGCCCCACTGGGCCCCGACAAGCACGATGGCGGGCATGCGCATCCCCTTGGCTGGCTCGCATGATGAAGCCCCCGCTCAGGCGCAAGCGCGGCAGGGGCTCTTGCGACTTGAGATTACCCCCAAAAACGCCAGGTAACCGCGCAGGACGCGCCCCCACCGTCCGGTCTTGCCCGAAAAATCCCGCCCGCCGCCCGCCTCCGCCGGGTCCGGCGGTTATTCCGCGGCCAGCGCGTCCGCGGCGGCGGGGCTGCTGTCCCGCAGGAACTGCTCGCAGCGCTCCGCCTCGTCGTCCTCGCCGATCGCGGCGGCCGCCACGCCCAGCATGTGCAGCGAGCGCAGGAAGCCGCGGTTCGGCTCGTGTTCCCACGGGATCGGGCCGTGCCCCTTCCAGCCCGCGCGCCGCAGCTGGTCCAGGCCGCGGTGGTAGCCGGTCCGCGCGTAGGCGTAGGCGGTGACCGCGTCGCCCTGGCCGAACGCGCGCGCGGCCAGCGCGGCCCACGCCGCCGGGTAGGCCGGGAACCGCGCCGCGATCTTCTCCGGCGCCTCGCCCGCGGCCAGCGCGGCGTCCGCCTCGGCGTCGGGGAGCAGGTAGGTGGCCGGCGGCCCGCCGAGCAGGTTCCTGTGCTCCATGTCAGCGGCCCAGGGCGTGGCCGGCCGACAGCAGGTCCTCGCAGGCGTGCGTGACCCGGGCCGCCATGCCCGTCTCGGCGGCCTTGCCCCAGCTGCGCGGGTCGTAGTTTTTCTTGTTGCCCACGTCGCCGTCCACCTTGAGCACGCCGTCGTAGTTCTTGAACATGTGGTCCGCGACCGGCCTGGTGAACGCGTACTGGGTGTCGGTGTCGACGTTCATCTTGACGACGCCGTAGGCGATGGCCTCCCTGATCTCCTCCAGCGCCGATCCGGACCCGCCGTGGAAGACCAGGTCGAAGGGCTTGTCCTGGTGGTACTTGGCGCCCACGGCGTCCTGGATCTCCTTGAGCACCGCCGGGCGGAGCTTCACGTGCCCGGGCTTGTAGACGCCGTGCACGTTGCCGAAGGTGGCGGCCAGGATGTACCGGCCGCGCTCGCCGAGACCGACCGCCTCGGCGGTGGCCAGGGCGTCCTCCGGCGTGGTGTACAGCTTTTCGTTGATGTCGCCGACGACGCCGTCCTCTTCGCCGCCGACGACCCCGATCTCCATCTCCATGACGATGCGGGCGGCTGAGCATTCGGCCAGCAGTTCGGCCGCGATCTGGAGGTTCTGGGCCAGCGGGACCGCCGAGCCGTCCCACATGTGCGACTGGAACAGCGGTTCCTGGCCGCGGCTGACCCGCTCGGTGGAGATCGCGATCAGCGGGCGCATGTAGCCGTCCAGCTTGTCCTTGGGGCAGTGGTCGGTGTGCAGCGCGACGTGGACGGGGTATTTGGCCGCGACGACGTGCGCGAACTCGGCCAGCGCGGACGCGCCGGTGACCATGTTCTTGACCGTCGAGCCGGACAGGTATTCGGCGCCGCCGGTCGATATCTGGACGATCCCGTCGCTGCCGGCGTCGGCGAAGCCCTTCAGCGCCGCGTTCAGTGTCTGGGTCGAGGTGACGTTGATCGCCGGGAACGCGAACCCGCGCTCTTTCGCGGTGTCCAGCATCTGCGCGTAGACCTCGGCGGTCGCGATAGGCATGACGGTGACTCCCTCGGGCTTGAACCTGAACCCACTCTAAGAGGTGACGGCGGCGGACATGAAGCGCGCATGAAGATGGACCGGGCAGTGCCGGGCATGAGGTACAACAGACAGCCATGGAGAGCTTTCTGACCTCGGCGGGGTACGCCGCGCTTATCCTATTCGGCTTCCTGGAGGCGGCGTGCATCCCGATCTCGTCCGAGATCACGTTCGGCTTCGCCGGGGTGCTCGCCTACCAGGGGCATCTCAACCTCGCCCTGGTCATCATCATCGGCTCGCTGGCTGAGCTCGGCGGGTCGTACGCCTCGTACGCGGTGGGCCGGGTCGGCGGCAGGCCGCTGGTGCACAAGCTCGGGCGCTACGTGCTGGTGACCGAGTCGGACGTGAGCCGGGCCGAGCGTTTCCTGGAGGGCCGGGGGGCGTGGGCGGTCCCGGTCGGGCGCATGCTGCCCTTCGTCCGGGCGTTCACCTCGATCGTGGCCGGCCTGGTGCGCATCCCCGCGGGCCGGTTCGGCATCCTGAGCCTGATCGGCACGGTCATCTACGCGACCGCGCTCTCCCTGGCCGGGTACGGGCTCGGCAGCACCTGGCAGCGGGTCAATCACGGCCTGACGATCGTGGGGTACGTCTTGTTCGCCCTCGTGGTCATCGCCATCGTCGGCTTCGTCGCCTACCGCTGGCGCCAGTTCCGCCGCGAGGGCCCGGGCGGCGGCCCCGGCGCGGGCGCCGGCCCCGGCGAGGAAGCCCCGCGCAAGCCGCGGTCGCACCGGGCCGGCCACAAGTCAGACGCCGAGGTCGGCTAGCTCGTAGGCGGCGCGGTAGGCCAGCCCGCGCCCGGTGACGTTCGGCCGGGCGCCGCGGTCGACCAGCACGGCCACGCCCACCACCTCGGCTCCCGCCTCGCGCAGCGCCTCCACCGCGGTCAGCGGGGACGCGCCGGTGGTGGAGGTGTCCTCCACCGCGAGCACCCGCCGGCCGGCCACGTCCGGGCCTTCGATCCGGCGCTGCGTGCCGTGCTCCTTTTCCTTCTTCCGCACCACGAACGCGTTGACGGGCGTGCCCCGGACGGCCGCGGCGTACATCATCGCGGTGGCCACCGGGTCGGCGCCCATGGTGAGCCCGCCGACCGCGTCGTAGGCCAGGTCCGCGGTCAGGTCGAGCATGACCCGGCCGGCCAGCGGCGCCAGCCGCCCGTCGAGCAGGATCCGGCGCAGGTCGACGTAGGTGTCGGCGCGCTGTCCCGAGGAGAGCACGAAGTCGCCGCGGATCACGGCCTTCGCCCTGATCACCGCGAGGAGTTCGGCCCAGTCTGCGCCGCGGCCCTGGTGTTCGCTCACCGCTCGCTCACGGTCGCGATCCTAGGCGATCGTCCGCCGGCGCCGGGCCCAGTCCCCCTCAAACTGAGCGCCGGCGCCGGCGGGGTCAGCAAGCCAGTTCGTCCACCAGGCGCAGCGCCTCGGTAAGCAGCCTGGGCAGCGGGGTCATGCGGATCTGGGTGCCGAACGTGGCCTGGACGCTGCGGCGCAGCCTGGCGTACCGCAGCGGCAGGTCGCGACGCGCGGGGACCAGCGCGATGGCCAGCCCGGGCCCGGCACGCCCGGCCATCGAGAGCGTCTCGCCGCCGGGGAACGCGGCCCGCAGGTCATGGCCGACACCGATGACCAGGGCCATCCGGTGCCACGGGTTGGGGCGCCCCGGCAGCCTGACGACGAGCAGGCGGTGCGTGTCGGCCGGGCTGGTGCCGCCCTGTTCGGCCTCCTGGTACAGCTCGGCCAGCCGGGTGCGCAGGTAAGGCAGGGTGGCCAGCCCGCTGAGCGGGTCCTCGCAGCCGCCCGCGGCCAGCTGGGCCAGGTTCTCCTCGGCCCAGCCCTCGGCAATCGCGCAGACCAGCCGCAGCGGCGGCCCGCCGGCCCGCCCGGCTGGCCCGGCCTGCCCGGCTGGCCCGGCCGGGTCGCCCAGGACGGCGAACAGGGCGGCCAGGTCGTCGATCGTCTCGGCGATGCCGACGCCGGCCTTCGCCCGGGACCGCCCCAGGCCGGCGCAGGCGGCGGTCAGGCTCTCGTCCTCGACCGCGGCCAGAACGGCGTTGCCGGGCGAAGGCCGTTCCCCGTGGCTGCTCTGGCCTAGGGCGGCGGCGAGGACCGCGTCCACGGCCGCGCTGTGCCAGTCACCGGCGGTGAGCCAGCCGGTGGCCAGGCTGCGCAGCCGCCAGGCGTCGCTGAGCCCGCCATCCCTGAATCCGGCATGGCTGAGTCCGGCATCCCGGAGCCCAGCCGACGCGGCGGAACGGCCTTCGCGGTCTGGCTCCATGGGCTGGCGGGCTCCTTCCGTTTCGCTCTGTGGCTGAGCTCTTTCCTTGGGTCGTCCGGCCTTACGTGGTGATGACGGCGAAGCCGTCGTGGCATGACGCGGTATGCGCGAGGATTCTTGGGTAACTATCCGTAGTTACTTAAGGACGGTGAGTAGTGAAGGATTCTCCGGACCCATGCCCCGCCGAACCGCTGTCCCTGCCGCTGTCCCTGCCGCCCAGCGACGCGGACCTGATCGCGGCCAGCCGGACCGGGGACGCCGCGGCCTACGACACCCTGTACCGGCGGCACGTTGCCGCCGCGCACAGCCTGGCCCGGCAGGTCACCGGCGGGCAGGCCGAAGCCGACGACGTGGTCGCCGAGACCTTCGCCAAGCTCCTCGACCTGCTGCGCCGCGGGGGCGGCCCGGAAGGCGCGTTCCGGCCCTACCTGCTCACCGCGATCCGGCGGGCCGCCTACGACCGGCACCGCGCGGTGCGCAGGCAGGTCGTCACCGACGAGATGGAGGCGTTCGACCCCGGCGTCCCTTTCGCCGATCCGGCGGTCGCCGACCTGGAGCGGATCATGATCGCCCGCGCCTTCGCCTCGCTGCCCGAACGCTGGCAGACGGTGCTCTGGCAGACCGAGATCGAGGGGGCCCGGCCCGCCGAGATGGCCTCGCTGCTGGGGCTGACCGCGAACGGCGTGGCCGCTCTGGCCTACCGGGCGCGTGAGGGCCTGCGCCAGGCCTACCTGCAGATGCACCTGTCCGGCCCGGCCCGCGAGGAGTGCCGCCCGGTCGCGGGCAAGCTCGGCGCCTACGTGCGGGGCGGCCTGGCCAAGCGGGGCGCGGCGGCGGTGGCCGCCCACCTGGACCGGTGCGCGGACTGCCGTGGCGTCTTCGCCGAACTCGGCGACGTCAACGTGGCGCTGAAGGGCATCGTGGCCCCGATCGTCCTCGGCCCGGCGCGTCACCAGGCGCGGAGCGGGTTTGTGGCTCATGAGGCCCGGGTGGCGGGGGTTCGCGACGTGACTTACGTCCTCTAGGCAGCGGGAATGCGCGGAAAGGCATCCCGGGGAAGGTTACTTCACTAGTCTTAGAGCCGTCGGGTCCGTATCGGTGCCGGAAAAGCTGGCCACTGCGCCGAGGAAAGGACGGTGGGGCCGTGGATCGCTGCGCGCTGTTCGTTGACGCCGGTTACGTGCTCGCGGATGGTGCCATGGCCGTGCACGGGACCCGACGCGGCGAGTCGGTCTCCTGGGACTACGAGGGGCTGCTCCAGCTGTTGTCCAGCCTGGCCAGGGACCGTTCCGGCCTGCCGCTGCTCCGCTGCTACTGGTACGAGGCCACGGTCGACGGCCGCCGCACCGCGGAGCAGGACGCGCTGGCCGACGTGCCCGGCATCAAGCTCCGGGTGGCGAAGATCCGCCCCGGCCGCCGCGAGGGCGTGGAGACCGAGATCCACCGCGACCTGACCACGCTGGCGCGCAACGACGCGATCAGCGACGCGCTCGTGGTCAGCGCCGAAGAGGACCTGGCCCAGGTCATCGCCGACGTCCAGGATCTCGGCATGCGGGTCACCCTGGTGCACATCGCGGTCGACGGGAACTGGACCATCTCGCGGGCGCTGCGCCAGGAGTCCGACGACATCATCGAGATCAGCGGCGACCACCTGCGGCCCTACGTGGAGCTGATCGCCGGCGCCGAGCCGTCCCACCCGGACGAGGACGGCGACCACGTGGCGGCCAGGCTGCTGGCCAACGGCCACTCGACCGCGGTCGCGGCTTCCTACCAGTCGGGGTCCGCGGCGTCGGGGAGCCACGCGCCGCCCGCCATCTACACCGCGCCGGTCGTGGCCGAATACCAGCGGCCCGCGCTGCAGCTGCCGAGGGTGGCGGCGCGCGAGGACAGGCCGCGCGACGATCGCGTCCGCGAGGACCGGACCCGCGACGATCGGACCCGTGAGGACCGGACCCGTGAGGACCGGACCCGTGACGACAGGTCCAGGGAAGAGCGGACCGTGCCGCCCGCCGTCAACGGGGAGGCGCCGTCGGCCGCCCGCCCGGAGATGCCGGCCCGGCCCGACATCTACGCCGCGCCGGCGACCGGCGCACGGAGCCGCCCGGACCGGGCGGAGCCGGCGCCGCAGAACCCGGCTGCGCGCAGCTGGGCCGCCGACGAGGTCGTCGGCTACAACCCGAGTCCAGCCGCGGGCGCGCCCGAGCCGGGACCGCCGTCCGGGCTCGCCGCGGCACCGGCCCCCGAGAACCAGGCTCCCCCCGGTCAGCTGCGGCGCCTGCCCTCCTCGCGGGGCGCGAATCAAGGGCAGCCCGGCCCGATGGGGATCTCCGGAGTCTCCGGGTCCGCGCCCATGCAGCCGGTCCAGCACGGCGGCCAGGGCTCGGCCCGCAGCGCCCCGTACAGCGGCCCGCAGCCCGTGGTGAGCCCGGCCAGCCCCGGCTACCAGAACGCGGGGGGTTCTTCCCCCGGCGTGTCGCTGTCGGAGGCCGTGCAGGCGGCGCACGAGGAAGGCCAGGAGTTCGGCGGTTCTGTGGCCAGGGACGCCCCGGCGCTGTGGCTGGAGGCGGTGCTGGCCAGGAAGCCGCGCATGCCGTCCGACCTGGAGGCGCGGCTGTTGCAGGGCTCGTCGCTGCCGATCGACTTCCTGTTGCACGACGAGGTCAGGCATGCGCTGCGCCGCGGTTTCTGGGACGCGCTCGAGCGCACCCGCCGGTAAAACAAAGGACGCCCGGATTGTCCACAGCAGCGGTGGGTAGGGTGTCCAACGTGGTTGACCTGTCCGGCGAGCTGTTCGACACGATCGAGGTCAACGCAGCACGCACGGGCAACCACAAGCGGGCCGCGGTACGGATGAGCCGCCTGGCGGCCCAGGCCAGCCCGAGCGGCATGTCACGGGCCGAGGCGCACATGCGGGCGGGCGAGCAGTTCCTGCTCGCCGACGACCCCGAGGCCGCGGTCGAGCAGTTCCGCCAGGCGATCGCGGACCCCGGCGCGACCTCCGACGACCCGCGAGTGCCGCTAGCCCGCGCGATGTTCGCGCTCGGCCGCCCGGATGACGCCGACGCGCTGCTCCGCGAGCTGCGCGAATCCGGCGCCCGGACCCAGCCGCGTACCTGCGACCTGGTGGCCGAACTCCTCATCGAGCAGGGCGACCTCCGGGGCGCGCTCGACTGGGCCACCGTCGGCGTCGGCACCTGCCTGCGCGGCGACGACCGGGACGAACTCCAGCTGCTGCTCCGGCTGCGGTACCGGATCCGGGTCGACCTCGGCATGCCGGAAGACGACTACGACAAGATGCTGGACAACAGGAAGGCCGGCCCCGCCGCGGGAGTCTGAATCCCGCCCGCGGAACCGGCCCTTCCCGGTCAGCGCGTCAGACTTCGGCCCGTTCGGCCCGCATCACGCGGAGCGCGTCGCTGGCCTCGTCCACGTCGACCCGCACCTCGTCGCCGTCGATGATGTCGCCGGCCAGCAGCGCCCGGGCGAGCTGGTCGCCCACGGCGGACTGCACCAGACGGCGCAGCGGCCTGGCCCCGTATACCGGGTCGAAGCCGGTCAGCGCCAGCCATTCCCTCGCCGCGGGCGTCACGGTCAGCGTCAGCCTGCGGCCGGACAGCCGCGCGGCCAGCCGGTCGATCTGCAGGTCGACGATCTGGGTGAGCTCGCTGGTGGACAGCGCGTCGAAGACGATCACATCGTCGAGCCGGTTCAGGAACTCGGGCTTGAACGCGTTCCTGACCGCGGCCATCACCGCGTCGCGCTTGGCCATCTCGTCGCCGAACGCCGGGTCGGCGATGAACTGCGACCCCAGGTTGGAGGTCAGCACCAAGATGGTGTTCCTGAAGTCCACCGTGCGGCCCTGGCCGTCGGTGAGCCGCCCGTCGTCGAGCACCTGGAGCAGGACGTCGAAGACCTCCGGATGCGCCTTCTCCACCTCGTCCAGCAGCACCACGGTGTACGGCCGGCGGCGGACCGCCTCGGTGAGCTGGCCGCCCTCCTCGTAGCCCACGTAACCGGGCGGGGCGCCCATCAGCCGCGCGACCGAGTGCTTCTCGCTGTACTCGCTCATGTCGATGCGGATCATGGCCCGCTCGTCGTCGAACAGGAAGTCGGCGAGCGCCTTGGCCAGCTCGGTCTTGCCGACGCCGGTCGGCCCGAGGAACAGGAACGAGCCGGTCGGTCGGTCGGGGTCGGACACTCCGGCCCGCGCCCGCCGGACGGCATCGGACACCGCCCGGACGGCCCGCGTCTGGCCGATCACCCGCTTGCCGAGCTCCTCTTCCATCCGCAGCAGCTTGGCCGTCTCCCCCTCGAGCAGGCGCCCGGCGGGGATGCCGGTCCAGGAGGACACCACGTCGGCCACGTCATCGGGGCCGACCTCCTCCTTCACCATGGGCGCCGTCGCGAAGGTCCCGGCCGGGCCGGTTCCGTCCCATGAGGCCGAACGGGCTGCGTTACTCGCCTCGGCCAGCCTCTCCTTGACGGCGGGGATTTCGCCGTAGAGCAGCCGCGACGCCGCCTCGTAGTCCCCGTCGCGCTGGGCGCGCTCGGCCTGGCCCTCCAGGTCATCCAGCCGCTTCTTCAGCTCGCCGACCTTGTTCAGGCCCGACTTCTCCTGCTCCCAGCGGCCGACCAGCGCGTTGAGCTGCTCCTGCCGGTCGGCCATGGTGGCGCGCAGCCGCTCGAGCCGGTCCTTGCTGGCTGCGTCCTCCTGGTTGACCAGGGCGAGCTCTTCCATCTTCATCCGGTCCACGGCGCGCCGCAGCTCGTCGATCTCGACCGGCTGGGAGTCGATCTCCATCCGCAGCCGGGACGCGGCCTCGTCGACCAGGTCGATGGCCTTGTCCGGGAGGAACCGCGCGGTGATGTACCTGTCGGACAAAGCGGCCGCCGCGACCAGCGCCGCGTCCGAGATCTGCACCTGGTGGTGCGCCTCGTAGCGCCCCTTGAGGCCGCGCAGGATCGCGATCGTGTCCTCGACCGAGGGCTCGCCCACTAGCACCTGCTGGAACCGGCGCTCCAGGGCCGGGTCCTTCTCGATCCGCTCCCGGTACTCATCCAGCGTGGTCGCGCCTACCATGCGCAGCTCGCCGCGGGCCAGCATCGGCTTGAGCATGTTGCCCGCGTCCATGGCGCCCTCGGCGGCACCCGCGCCGACCACCGTGTGCAGCTCGTCGATGAACGTGATCACCTGGCCCTCGCTCTGCCTGATCTCGTTCAGGACGGCCTTGAGCCGCTCTTCGAACTCGCCGCGGTACTTGGCCCCGGCCACCATCGAGCTGAGGTCGAGCGCGATCAGCCGCTTGCCGCGCAGCGACTCGGGGACGTCGCCGGCCACGATCCGCTGGGCCAGGCCCTCGACGACCGCGGTCTTGCCCACGCCGGGCTCGCCGATCAGCACCGGGTTGTTCTTGGTGCGGCGGGAGAGCACCTGGATGACGCGCCTGATCTCGGCGTCCCGGCCGATGACCGGGTCCAGCTTGCCGTCCCTGGCCTGCTTGGTCAGGTCGACGCCGAACTTCTCCAGCGCCTTGTAGGTGTCTTCCGGGTCCTGGCTGGTGACCCGGGCGCTGCCGCGGATCTGGCTGAACGCCTCGAGCAGCGCCTCCGGGGTGGCGCCCGCCCCGGCCAGGACGGCCTTGGCCTCGCCGCCATCGGCGGCCAGGCCGACCAGCAGGTGCTCGGTCGAGATGTACTCGTCGCCGAGCTCCTTGGCCCGGCTCGACGCGGTGGCGACCGCGCTGAGCAGCGGGCGGGACATCTCCGGGGCGCTGAGCGTGGCGCCGCGGGCCTTCGGCAGCCGGGCCAGGCGCTCCTCGGCCTGCTTGGCCACCAGCGCCGGGTCGGCGCCCACCGCCCGCAGCAGCGGCGCGGTGGTGCCGTCCGCCTGCTCGACCAGGGCCAGCAGCAGGTGCAGGGGTTCGACCTGCGGGCTGCCGTCCGCCGCCGCCCGCCGCACCGCGGTGGACAGGGCGTCCTGGCTCTTGTGGGTTAGCTTGTCATCCATCTATTTATCTCCTCTGGGCGGCCCAGTCCCGCTGGACGGCCCAGTCATCGGTTCCCAGATCGCGACCCGGGCGCCGCGCACCGGTACCAGGCCGTCGCGCCCGGATCTGCTGTCACTGCCACCGCGGCGCAGCTCGGCCAGCCGGGCCGCCACGGCGCGGGTGGACTCGAGCTCCACCCGCAACTGGGCGACCTCGGCGTGCAGCTCGGCGACGAGCCTGCGCGCCTGCTCGAGTTCCCGCAGCTGATCCAGGATCAGCTTGATGCCGGAGAGGTTCACGCCCTCCTCCTGGGACAGCCGCTGGATCTCGCGCAGCGCCAGGATGTCACGCATCGAGTAGCGCCGCCCCCGGCCCTGGCTGCGGCCCGGTGATACCAGGCCGAGCCGGTCGTAGGCGCGGAGCGTCTGCGGATGCATGCCGGAGAGCTGGGCGGCCACGGAGATGACGTAAACGGGCAGGTCATCGGAGAGTTCATACGGAGTGCTCATGTCATCTCCTCTCCCTTAGGCCTCTTTGGCCCGCTCGAGAAGGTCCTCGCGCGGATCCTGGCCTGCGGTGGCCTCCCGCAGGTCCTCGATGGCACTGCGGGCCTTTCCGTTCAGGTTCCGCGGCACCATCACCTCGACGGTGACCAGCAGGTTGCCGACGGTGCCGTCCTTGCGACGCACGCCCTTGCCCGGGACGCGGAACGTCCGCCCGTTCGGGGTGCCCGGCGGGATCCGGACGGTGACCGGAGCGCCCCGGTGCGCGGGCACCTTGACCTCCGCGCCGAGGGTGAGCTCGGCGAACGACACCGGCACGGTCACCGTCAGGTCCGAACCCGACCGCCCGAACACCGGGTGCGGCTTCACGTGCACCCGGACGTACAGGTCGCCAGCCGGGCCGCCGCGCTCGCCGGGAGCGCCCTTGCCCGGGATCTTGACCTGCTGGTTGTCCGAGACGCCGGCCGGGATGCGCGTCTGGATGGTGCGCGAGCTCATCGCCCGGCCGCTGCCCGAGCACGCCGGGCAGGGGTCGTCCACCACCAGGCCGCGGCCGCGGCACTCCTTGCACGGCTCGGAGATCCCGAACGAGCCGAGGTTCCGGCTCGACTGGCCGGTTCCCTGGCAGGACGGGCACATCCGCGGCACGGTGCCCGCCTTGGCGCCGGTGCCGTGGCAGGTCGGGCAGGGGCCCTCGCCGGTCAGCCGCAGCGCCACGGTGGTCCCGTCGATCGCGTCGCCGAAGGTCAGCGTGGCCTCGGTCTCCACATCGGCGCCGCGCCTCGGTCGGTTCTGCGCGGTGGTACGGCCGCGGTTGAACACGCCGCCGAACAGGTCGCCCAGGCCGCCGCTGTCGCCGGTGCCGCTGAAGATGTCGCCGAGGTCGAAGCCGCCGAATCCGCCCTGCCCGGTCCGGGTCCCGGTCGGCACCCGGAAGCCGCCGCCGAACAGCGAGCGGGCGTCGTCGTACTCCTTGCGCCGCTTCTCGTCGGACAGCACCGAGTACGCCTCGGAGATTTCCTTGAAGCGCTCCTCGGCCGAGGCGTCGCCCTTGTTCGCGTCCGGGTGGTACTTGCGCGCCAGCTTGCGGTACGCCGTCTTGATCTCGGCAGGCTTGGCGGTCTTGCTGACCCCCAGGGTCTTGTAGTAATCCTTCTCGAGGTAGTCCTTAGTGCTCATTTTCTTTGCCCGCTCGCTCTATTTTCCCGCTCGCCGCCGGAGCGCTTTGAGGTGCCGCCTTCCCTCGTCGCTCGCCCCTCGCCCCTCGGGTGGGTCCGGGGGGACAAACACCGTCCAGGCGGCACCGCGCTCCTTTGGCTCGCGGGGGAACGGCCCCGGGTGGCGCGTCCCTTCGGCTCGCTCATGGGTGCCTCGCTAGGCGTTAGTTGTCTTCCTCGTCGTCGGGCCACTCGGGCTCGTTGCTGATGCCGTCCGGGCCGGTCGCGGGGGCCGCGACGGCGACCCGGGCGGGGCGCAGGATCCGCTCCCCGACCTTGTAGCCGGGCTGCAGGATCTCGACGCACGTGTCCTCGGCGACGTCGGATGAATAGGAATGGGTCAGTGCCTCGTGGATCTTCGGGTCGAACGGGTCGCCCTTCTCTCCGTAGGTCACCAGGCCGAGGCGGCCGAGCGCCGCCTGCAGCGAGTCGGCGACCGACTTGAAACCACCGGACAGCTCCCCGTGCTCCCGGGCCTGGTCGATGGCGTCGAGCACGGGCAGCAGGCCGGTCAGCGCGGCGGCCACCGCCTGCTCGCGCACCGCGGCCCGGTCCCGGTCGACGCGCTTGCGGTAGTTGGCGTACTCGGCCTGCAGCCGCTGCACGTCCGCGGTCCGCTCCGCGAGTTGCGCCTCGATGTCGACGGCCTGCTTGCCGCCCTTCACTGCCTGCGCTGTAACCATCTCTGGTGCCTCTTCGGGGGTCTCCCGCGGCTGATCCTCACTGTGTGCTTCGGGACTGTGTGCTTCGGGACTGTGTGCTTCGGGACTGTGTGCTTCGGGCTGGTCCTCAGCGGGCTCAGGGGCGGGGGCCGGCCGGCCGGCACCTGTGGTGCCGGCCGGCTTGGATGCCGCGTGCTTCCCCCGAACCTGGCCGGTTACCGGGTCGATGCGCCGGTGGTCATGGATGACCGGACCGGAGCCCGTCTCCTCGGATGCTGGCATCAGGCCGCTCCGCCCTCGCGGGTGTCCTCGTCGACGATCTCGGCCTCGACGACCTCGTCGTCGGCGGGCGTGCTGCTGCTGCCGTCGGCCGAACCCGCCTGCGAGTTCGCCTGCTGGGCCTGGGCCTGCTGGTAGATGGCGGTACCCATCTTCTGGCTGACCTGCGCGGCCCGCTCACTGGCCGACTTGATGGCCTCGGTGTCGTTGCTCTCCAGCGCCTTCTTCACCTCGGCGAGCGCCTCGCGCACCTCGGACTTGATGTCGTCTGGCACCTTGTCCTCGTTCTCGCCGAGGAACTTCTCCGTGCTGTAGACGAGCGTGTCGGCCTGGTTGCGGACCTCGGCCTCCTCGCGGCGCCTGCGGTCCTCCTCGGCGTACTCCTCGGCGTCCCTGACCATCTTCTCGATGTCTTCCTTGGGCAGCGCCGACCCGCCGGTGATCTGCACCGACTGCTGCTTGCCCGTGCCCAGGTCCTTGGCGGACACGTTCACGATGCCGTTGGCGTCGATGTCGAAGGTGACCTCGATCTGCGGCACGCCGCGCGGCGCGGGCGCAATGCCGGCCAGCTCGAACATGCCGAGCTTCTTGTTGTACGCGGCGATCTCGCGCTCGCCCTGGAAGACCTGGATCTGCACCGACGGCTGGTTGTCCTCCGCGGTGGTGAAGATCTCCGAGCGCTTGGTCGGGATGGTGGTGTTCCGCTCGATCAGCTTGGTGAAGATGCCGCCCTTGGTCTCGATGCCCAGCGACAGCGGGGTCACGTCGAGCAGCAGGACGTCCTTGACCTCGCCCCTGAGCACGCCGGCCTGCAGGCAGGCGCCGACGGCGACGACCTCGTCCGGGTTGACGCCCTTGTTCGGCTCCTTGCCGTTCGTCAGGGACTTGACCAGGTCGACCACCGCGGGCATCCGGGTGGACCCGCCGACCAGCACCACGTGGTGGATGGCGTCGAGGTTGATCCCGGCGTCCTTGATGACCTGCTGGAACGGGTTCTTGCAGCGGTCGAGCAGGTCGGAGGTCATCCGCTGGAACTCCGCGCGGGTCAGCTTGGCGTCCAGGTGCAGCGGGCCGTCGGCGGAGTGGGAGATGTAGGGCAGGTTGATCTGCGACTCCATCGACTGCGACAGCTCGATCTTGGCCTTCTCCGCGGCCTCGCGCAGCCGCTGCAGCGCCATCTTGTCCTTGGACAGGTCGATCCCGTAGCCGTTCTTGAAGTCCTTGACCAGCCAGTCCACCACCCGCTGGTCCCAGTCGTCGCCGCCCAGGTGGTTGTCGCCGTTGGTCGCCTTGACCTCTACGACGCCCTCGCCGACCTCGAGCAGGGACACGTCGAAGGTGCCGCCGCCCAGGTCGAAGACCAGGATGGTGGCCTCGCCCTCCTTCTCCAGGTGGTAGGCCAGCGCGGCGGCGGTCGGCTCGTTGATGATGCGGAGCACGTTCAGGCCCGCGATCTTGCCGGCCTCGGTGGTGGCCTGGCGCTGCGCGTCGTTGAAGTAGGCCGGGACGGTGATCACCGCGTCGGTGATCTTCTCGCCGAGGTAGGCTTCGGCGTCCCTCTTGAGCTTCTGCAGCACGAACGCGCTGATCTGCTGGGGAGTGAACTTCTTGCCGTCGATGTTGACCGACCAGTCGGTACCCATGTGGCGCTTGACCGAACGGATCGTCCGGTCCACGTTGGTGACGGCCTGCCGCTTGGCGACCTCACCCACGAGTACCTCAGCGTTCTTGGCGAAGGCCACGACCGAGGGAGTCGTCCGTGAGCCCTCGGCGTTGGCGATGACCGTGGGCTCGCCACCCTC
>WNGL01029543.1_pt1 | contig 17736 bp, 19 predicted proteins | sample 5400591 | NCBI WGS metagenome assembly WNGL01 (sample SAMN13153377, study PRJNA577476) | soil metagenome | isolation source: 80 cm soil or saprolite under Garry oak tree replicate 1 | place: USA:California | collected 2016-06-15 | reverse complement strand
ATAGCATGATGCAACCTCCTCTGTAAATAAGAATGCTCATTTGCGGATACATGTAGTGTAACACGTTCGTTACACAGGTACAAGAAAAGGGCTTGTTTGGTACCTCCTTGTAATACGTTTCACGCGGGAAGCGTGTCACAAAAAAAGCAGAGGTTAAACAACAATCACAATTTCGTGAGAATGTGCCAAAAAATGCCGGGATTTTACCCCCATCTAACGAGAGAGTATGTTACACTAGAGGAGTTAGGTTGATAAGCTTCGATACTGTTCACCTGTTCAATCATCTGGGAAGATAAAGGGTAGAATATGCCCATTACATTTGATCGCAGCATCTGTTGTGACCTCAATGAGACTATCGGGCGCGAATGGCTCGTGACCAATGGATTGGGAGGATACGCCGCGGGCACCATTGCGGGCGTGTTGACACGCCTGGAACAGGGCCTGCTAGTGGCATCATCACCCGAGGGAAAAAAGCCACAACTCCTCGTAGCGAAAATGGATGAGGAAATCGTTTTTGACCAGCGCACCTACTATCTCGGTACCAACGAGTACAGGGATGGTACTCTCAATCCCGCTGGCTTTGCCCACCTCGAAACCTTTCAGCTGGAAGAAGGCTTTCCAGTATTTACTTATCGCCTGGGGGGCATCGATGGCATCATACTGGAAAAGCGCATCTGGATGCCCCAGGGATTGAATACCACCTACATTCACTACCGCGTGCTGCGAACCGCTCCATCTGCCTCTCCATATGAAGGCAACTCCTGGCGCAGCCTGAGTCCATCTCCTCATGGGTATTCACGCTATCATGATTATCCCGCTACAGCCCAGCGCGTCCTTTCAATGACACTGCTCCCTTTCGCGGCCTACCGTGCCTATAACGAACCGCAGCATGGAGTCAATAACTGGCAATTTCAGGTCGAAGCACATCACCTGGAGCAAGATTCTTTTAATAAGGAAAACAATTCGAGCGTCGCGGGCTGCGCGGTTCGCGCCTGGGATGGTGCGAACCCCTATCATATTTTCGTGGTAGGGCATCCTGAGAGCGAGACTACTTTCCTGCCCACGGGAGTCTGGTACTGGAACTTCTTGCGCCGACGAGATCAGGCCATGGGAAGAACAGCTACCGATGATCTCTACCTACCCGGCGTGTTCCGCACGAAATTGTGGCCCGGAGAAGACGCCGGATTGACCATTATTATCACTGCCGAGGATTTATCCTGGCTCAACTTCAGCACGAGTCACCTGAAACGCGCTTACCAGAAAGCTGTGGAACACCAGCGTAGTTTTTTGCAACCTGAACGCTACTTTGGCGAGGGCGGCGCAGCAACGCATACTCAACCGGTGCTCCCATTCCCATCTAAAACGGATGAATCTCCCCAGGGAGAAGAATTCCTACGCTTGCTCTTGCAAGCAGGAGATCACTTCCTGGCGCAGCGCGCTATCCCGGCGAGCGAGGCATCCGCTGGACAATCTTCATTTTTCTCGGACATTCAGACCTTGCCTGCTATCATTCCTGCTTTTTATCAGATGGAGGAAAGTACGCGCGATACCTTGATCGCTTTGCCAGGCTTGACCCTGGCCACCCAGAGATATTCGGAGGCCCGGCATATCCTGACCAACCTGGGACGCTACTTCCGGCAGGGACTGCTGCCAGATCGCCTGCCGACTGTCGAGCATCCTTTACAAGAAGAGGATTATGGCAGCGTCGATACCACACTCTGGTACTTTTATGCGCTAGATCAGTATTTACAGGTCACGCGCGATTATGGTCCGCTGGATGAGCTCTACGGAAGCCTTGAAGCAAGCATCACCTGGTATACGCAGGGTACCTATAATGGCATTCGCGTTGATCCACAGGATGGATTGCTGGAAGCGCGGCAGCCAGGCAAAGCCCTGACCTGGATGAATGCCTTTACAAAGGGCGCACCGGTCACGCCCAGGTATGGTAAGGCCGTCGAGGTGAATGCCCTCTGGTACCTCGCACTCTCCCTCATGCAGGAATGGTCAGAACATCTCTACCGCACCGGGCGCATCAATCACCAGACCAGCCGTTACGAGAAACTGCGCCAGCAATGCAAGCTCAGTTTCAATGCATGCTTCTGGTACGCTCCCGGCGGCTACCTGTTTGATGTCCTTGATGATGTGGAAGGCAACGATGCCAGCATTCGTCCAAATCAACTCTTTGCGCTCTCCTTGCGCTATCCCGTCCTGGACGACAGCCGCCAGCGCACCGTGTTGAACACTGTCACCAAACACCTGCTCACGCCTTATGGATTACGCGCGCTCGCTCCCAGGTCAGATGGTTACGTGGGTCATATAAAGGAGAATCTGGAGGAGCAGCAAGGTGCTCTCCATCAAGGAGGCGCATGGCCCTGGCTGATAGGGCCGTACATAGATGCCTTACTGCACCTGGAAGGATCAGCCTCTGGAAGCAAAATGAACCAGAACTCGCAAGAGCGCCGGGAAAGAGTATGGCAGACTGGTATTCAGCTTCTGAACCCCTTCCGCAAGCAACTTCGCATGTATATGCTGGGTATGATTGCCAGCGTCTATGATGGAGATGCGCCGCGGAGTCCCCATGCGCAGCTTGCCTGTGCGCGCAGCACCGGTGAAGTACTGCGCGTCTACAAACTGTTAGCGCGCATGGGGATTCGCTTCTCTGACCACGCGTTGTCGGTTTAATCCCTCATGCCACTTCTGCACATTTTTCCACCAAGTTATCCACAGTAAATGTGGATAACTTTATCTTTAACCTTTTCCTAGAAACGGACAAAGGGTGGAGTAGAGTAGAGGCATTTAGAGCCAGGTTGATGCCTCTTAGCTTATCCACAATGATGGTGGATAAGTTTTCCACATTGTCCACACCCATAGTATGACCAATTTTTCATCATGGAGCTTTCCACAGTCTTTGTGGATAAGTTTTCCACACTGTCCACAAAGCAACCGATCTAACAATCGTTTTTCCACATTACCGGTGGATAAGTTTTCCACACTGTCCACAAAGCAACCGGACATGCAAGTACTTATCCACAAAAATGGTGGATAAGTTTTCCACATCATCCACCGAATAGGCGATCAATGGCCATTTTTCCACATTATCGGTGGATAAGTTTTCCACATCATCCACCGAATAGTCAGAGTAGTCAAAAACCATTGCGAAAATCTGAACACAGTTAATGATGATGAAATTGCTGTACTCAGGAGAAAACGTGGATAAATCGGTCAAAATTGTGGACAACCATTCATAAATGTGTAAAAGTGCGTTTTGGATTTCTTGCGCGTTTTGTTGCTACACGACTTTGGTAATAGAGTTATGCACACCGGTGAACAGTTAATGAACGTATTTTTTCCAATTCTTGGGGGATTATCTACCACACAGCACTTATCCACACTGATTGTGGATAAGTTTTCCACATCGTCCACAAGTCTTCGTACACAACCGTACTCGGAATTTATTTATGCACACAAGCTGTGGACAACTTTTCCACAGCAAGGAATGGCAGGGGATAACCTTTCAAACATATCCACCACACCTGGGGATAACTTATCCACAACCGTCCCATGATGGTTGATGCGACGGCACAGTTATCCCCATTACCCGGCAAAATATCCACCGTTACTCCACCCTTATCCTCAGCCTGTACACATGTTGATAGCCGGTGGATAAGTCATCCACCGGGTTTACATCAGCTTTAGAGGCTGATGTAGACATTGCTAGCGGGACAGGAGTAGAGCATCTTTGGGGCTTATCCACTTATCCACAGCCCCTATTACTACTACGGTAATAAATATATTTTTTATAAAGTAATGAATCATAGTAATTAGGGGCTGTGGATAAGTGGATAACTGTTTAGAAAACGGATTGGAAACGGAGAAACAAAATTATTCCGATATACGTCTCTTTAATCAGAATGATTGAGCATGTAGATGAAAAAGTGTGTCATTTGTAACAGAGCAATAGGACATTCGGTTCACTCATTATGGCAAGTTTGTACAATTATATATAATGACGCAACTTTCAATAATATCGCTCGTTATATTTGTTGTGAGAGAAACAGCAAGCCTTTAACCACCGAGTTTTGCCAGGAAAATACTGTATGACATCGCTAATCGAGACGATCAAAGCAAAGATAGATGTGGTTGAAGAGATTGGCCTGGTAGTGGCCCTATCGAAGTCGGGTAAATCGTACAAGGGCCTTTGCCCATTTCACAATGAGCGTACACCATCGTTTCATGTGTTTGCTGAATCTCAAACGTGGCGGTGCTTTGGCTGTAACGAAGGCGGCGATGTCTTTACTTTTGTAGAGAAGCAGCAGGGACTCGAGTTTCGCGATGTGCTGTTCTATCTCGCAGAAAAAGCGGGCGTTTCAGTCGAGGAGCGGGGGAGCCAGCGGGATCCGGAGGAAGAGCGCGAAATCAGCGCCGCCAGGGAGCGCTTGCGCAAGCTGAATGAAGATGCGCTGCTGTGGTTTCACCAGGTATTGTTGCGCTCGCGCGATGCTGCTGCTGCTCGCGCGTACTTGCAGAGTCGCGGCATCACATCCGAGTCGGTGATCGCTTTCAGTCTGGGTTACGCGCCTGACCAGTGGGATGGTTTGAGCCGCTACCTTTTGGGACGTGGCTATACTGAACGCGAAATGGTAAGCGGAGGGCTGGCGCGAGAACGTGACATGGGAAGGGCGACAGGAGTATTCCAGGGTGGCAGGGACGTGGGGGCAGATGGGGCGAGTGAAGAAGGCAAGAGCGACGCGCGCGGGGTATATGACTACTTTCGCAACCGCATCATCTTCCCTATCCGAGATATACGGGGCCGGGTGATTGGCTTTGGGGGGCGTGCAATGGGAGATGGCCAGCCCAAGTATCTCAATTCGCCGCAAACGCTGTTGTTTGAAAAAAACAACGTGCTGTACGCCCTGGACCGGGCGCGAGACGGAATAAAACTGGCGCAGCAGGTCGTTATTGTTGAGGGTTACGTGGACGCGGTGATCGCCCATCAGTATGGGACAAAACAGACGGTGGCGTGCATCGGCAGCGCTATCACTGAAAAGCACATTCAACAGATTAAGAAGCTGACGAAACAGGTAACACTCGCTCTGGACCCGGACGTTGCCGGTGAGGTCGCTACCGAGCGTGGCATCCAGGAGGCGCTAAAAGCCTTTGATCGCACTATTGTGCCGGTTCCATTATCGGCATTGCCGAAAGGTCAGAGTCCGAAAAACCGAATTAATGCAGCGGGAATGATTCGATTGGAAGAACAGGTGGATGCAGAGATCAATGTGCTACAGCTACCTCCAGGAGAAGACCCCGATGAATTTATCCGGCGCGATTACCAAGCTTGGTTGCACGCTGTTTCACATCCGATTCCTCTTATCGACTATTACTTTGTAGCGAAAACGTCTGATCTTGATTTACGACAACCAAATGATCAATCTGAAGCAGCAAAACGCTTACTTCCAGTGATCGGTTTGGTTACCGACCGTACCAAGCGAGAAGCCTATACTAGTAGACTAGCCGCTATGATTAGAGTTGATGAACGAAGTTTGCGTGAAACGTTGCAGGATGTGCTAAGAGGGCTGAAGCCTACTAGTGTGAGGGCGACCTTTACGGATCGTGACGAACAGCGTTCCAGCCGCAAGGCAGAAATCACTGGGTATCCACCGGTTCTACCTGATCGGCAGGGGAGCAATGGGGGAGAGACGGGACCTGCTGAGGAAACAAGTGGAACATTTGGACTTGACAGGAAAGGTAATAATAGGGTAAAATGGGAGGACTACCTAATCGGGCTACTCTTGACGAATCCTGGGCTAAGCACTCAAGTTTGTGGTATAATAAACGATGGTGACTTTGCAGGGACAGACACGCGAGAGTTGTACCGCATTTTCAACTCGGTGGATCAACGTGGTTCTTCCCCCTTATTTCAATCCTTAGAGCAAACTGTGCCTTCTGCGCTGTTGGCAACTATCGACCGGGCGCGGAAAAGCGTTGAGTCGCGGTCTCCTAAAGAGGGAGCAGGACTTGCAAAAGAAGCAGTCCAATGCGCTACCCGGCTCAAGCGAGCACAATTGTTACAATCGAATACGGAATTACAGTACCTTATGAAAGAGGCAAAAGATGCTGGAGAGTCTGAAGCGGTACAGCAGTTCCAGCAGCAGTTGTTGGCAATTCATCGTCAGTTGCGAACAATTGATTCAGCAATGCATTTACATGGGTAGTTTTGTTCGGTGAACTCATTTATTATTCAATGACGTTTGTTCGTTCTGACCGAGCCAGGACACCGCATTCGGGTCTTGAGAGGAATGAATAAGAAAGAAACCAGCATCAGGAGACAGGGTGTATCGTTTATTCGTTTATCCTTGACGCCTGTTTTCTGAAGGGGGATGCCAACATGGTGAATGAAGAAGTGTTAAAGTTAGTAGTCCAAGATCGTATGAACACGGAACCTTTGTCTGATATGTTTGTTGTGGGTCCGTTTGACGAAACCCTTATGGGTAGCAATGATCGCGTTTTTACTATTGGCGCGATTGGTGGTCATGCTCATGCCGCCACGGGAGGAAGCTTTGTAACTCCTGTCGATACGACTGAATCGTATGACCTGTTTAAGTTACAGGACGAGGAATCTATGGATACCCTGGATCCAAGCAAAGAGCCACCCGTAGATTGGGAGCCTGGGCCTGAGGACGAGGTTGATGTCGAGGAGATTGCGCATAACAAGTGGGAGGAGTTACACGAGGGCCTTGGCTTAGTAGTTGCTGACCTGGAGAGCAGCCTGGACGATCCCGTGCGCATGTACCTGCGCGAGATCGGGCGTGTTCCACTGCTTTCTGCCGAGGAAGAGGTGCGCCTGGCGCGCCGCATGGAGCGTGGCAGAAACGAGCAACTCCGGTTAGCAGCTCTGCGTGATTATCGCATTATTGAAGATGGTGAAGAGGCCCAGCGCCGCCTGACCGAGGCGAACCTGCGCCTGGTGGTCAGTGTCGCGAAAAAGTACATTGGCCGGGGTATGAGCCTGCTGGACCTGATCCAGGAGGGGAATATTGGTCTGATTCGCGCCGTCGAAAAGTTCGATTACACGAAGGGGTACAAGTTCAGCACATATGCCACCTGGTGGATTCGCCAGGCCATTACCCGTGCTATCGCTGACCAGGCCCGCACGATTCGTATTCCCGTCCACATGGTGGAGACGATCAACCGCCTGATTCGCATCAGCCGCCGTCTGCTGCAAGACCTGGGGCGCGAACCTACATCCGAGGAAATCGCTGAGCAGATGGAGATCAGCCCGGAGAAGGTGCGCGAGATCATCAAGGTCAGCCAGGAGCCGGTCAGTCTGGAGACGCCGATTGGCGAGGAAGACGACAGCCACCTGGGTGATTTCATCGAAGATCATACCGCGCTGGCTCCCGCCGATGCCGCCAGCCATCAACTGCTCAAGGAGCAGGTGGAAGACGTGCTGGATAGCCTGACCGAGCGTGAGCGCAAGGTTCTGCAACTGCGCTTCGGCCTCGACGATGGCCGCAGCCGCACGCTGGAAGAAGTCGGCAAGGAGTTCCATGTCACGCGCGAGCGCATTCGTCAAATCGAAGCCAAAGCGCTGCGCAAGCTGCGCCATCCCAGCCGCAGCCGCAAGTTGAAGGATTACCTGGATTAAAACCTGTATATCGTTGGATAAAAAAGGCTGTACGCAACAGGATTGCGTACAGCCTTTTTGTTTGGGATTAGCCTTCGAGAGCGAAACCGAGTCCGAGCGTCACCTGGTACTCGATGCCATCAGCAGTAATGCGGCCTCGCTGCTCCTTGACCTCGAACCACTGGACATTGCGCAGCGTCTTCTGCGCACGTTCTACAGCCCGCTGCACCGCGTCGTCGAACCCGACTTTTGAGGTGCCTACCAGCTCTGTTACCCGGTAGATATTGCCTTCTGTCATGCTCGTTGTCTCCTTTTTTCACGCTCATGCTACAAAAAATCGTACACCGATACACTCAAAGGTGTGGCTATACCGAATATGTATTATATCATGTGGCAGTCACCATAAAGCGGCAGCAGGGCCGTTCGCCACGTTCGCACTGTTCCCTCACCGGCACTCCCGCAAGTTCTGTTACCAACGCCTCGGCCAGTCTGCAGGCTTCGGGATGTCCGGGTACTACTGCCGCAAGAGGGCAGCTGAAGCCGCGAATAATGTATACACCATTTTCATCTTCTAGTTCCGCCATGCCGCCAAGTTCGTTCAGTACTTCCACGGCGGCCTCAAGTCGAACGCGCAGGTTTCCCTCTGGGGTATTCCATTGCGAGGCGATGCGACGACCAACGGTGCGCAGCATTTGTTCTAACTCTTCTCTGCTCATGCGCTCGTCGAGTACTTGCAGGAGTTCACTCAAGACCTGTCCGTACGATTTGGGAAACAGGTACTCAGCTTCGGGAGCCAGTTCATAGACAAATGCTGGTTTGCCACTGCCGCGGCGCTCTCCATGCTGGCGCACGAGTCCATCGCGTTCCAGCGTGGCAAGGTGGGCGCGCACAGCGTTATCTGTCAAAGCAAGCTTGCTGGCTAAATCATCCACTGTGCGTTTTTCCCGGCGTAACAGCGTTAGAATGCGTCCGCGCGTGCTTGTAAAAAATCGATTATTCCAGTTTAGACGTGGCATGTTCCTCCTCCAATATGCTATCAGTGTAACGGATTTCTGGCATTTTGTCAAGAAAGTCAATTAAATCATTGACTTTCTGAGATAATTATGGTATAGAAACAGCAGAATACCTGTAGGGACGCGATTTATCGCGTCCACATTGAGGCATCTCTTACGTTTGTGGACGCGATTTATCGCGTCCCTACAAGCAATCATCCGAAAGGATCGCGTCCCTACAAGCAATCATCCGAAAGGAGCACTTATCATGTGTGAAGAATGTGGCTGCCAGGTCCAGCAGACCGGTATTGTCGCCCTTACAACCAGCGATCCGGCTTCAGAAAGCGTTTCGTCACCCGGAGTTTCGACCAGGCAACCGTTCGCGGAACGTTTAAGCGATCAATTGCAGCGTATCATTGGCGTCTTGATCGGTTCCAATCGCAAGCCGCCGCGCCGCTTTAAGAGTTTTCTCAATGGCACCGGGCTCGGGCATCCGTTGCACCCGGTGCTCACAGATATTCCTGTTGGGGCCTGGGTAATCACGGCGATCTTCGATATCATCTGGCTTATTTCTCCCGTTAGCTGGGCCTGGGCTGCGCGCGGCGCGGAGGTGACTGTGATTATAGGCATCCTGGGCGCGCTTGGCGCAGCCGCCACCGGGTTTGCTGACTGGAGCGATACCTACGGTTCTGAGCGGAGCGTTGGACTCAATCACGCCATCTTCAATTCGTCAGCGCTTCTCCTCTACATCATTTCGCTCGTGCTGCGGCTGACGCAATCCTCCGGGGATAGCATCGCAGCCGCCATAGTTGGTTTCATTGGCCTGGGGGTGATGACCTACGCGGCCTACCTGGGCGGCGAAATGGTTTTTACCAAAGGTACATCTGTAAACCGCACCGCGTGGGAAGAGGGAAGTAGCACCTATGAGCCAGTGATGGCCATCGAGCAGGTTGAGGAGAACAAACTTTATCGCGTCGTAGCCTCTGGTGTGCCGGTAGTTTTGCTGCGCCAGGGTTTGCAGTTTTACGCCATTGCGGCCACGTGCCCTCATGCTGGAGGGCCATTGGATGAGGGAACCCTCCAGGGCGATATTGTGCAATGCCCCTGGCATGGTTCCCGTTTCTGCATGCGCGATGGAAAAGTACTCACCGGCCCGGCCACTGTCAACGCGCCTCGCTATGATGTGCGTGTGCAGAACGACCAGGTTGAGATCCGGCGCGCCTGACCATGTGCTATCTGAGGCTCAGGAGCGCAATGATGCCAAAGAGAGCAATTATGCACCCTGAGATGCGATTGAGCCAGAGCATCCAGGTTGCTGTGAATTTTCCTCGTAGCAGGCTGATGCTGCTAGTTAGCACGCACCACCAGAGGGTTGAGCCGAGAAACACACCTAGCACAACCAGGGTCGCGGTAAGGTAGCTTCTGCCGGTTGTACCTGCCGTGCCTACACCGAGACCCGCGAAGACGGCTGCGAATGACAGGATCGTTAGCGGATTGGTAAGGGTGAGCAGAAACGTGGATGTGTATGCGCCCAGGAAGTTGTTTGCTCTGGCTTTCGTCGCGGCTGCCCGTTCTGCGGGCAGGGTCAACACTGTTTTGACGCCCAGATAGACAAGAAAAAGGCCGCCCACCAGGCGTATCCATGCTTGTTGACTGACGAGAAATGCGCTGATAATCGTCAGGCCAAATCCGGCGATAGTACCATAAGCGGCATCAGCCGTCGCGATGCCCAGGCCCGATACCAGGCCGTAGAGGTATCCTTTAGACAATGTTCGTTGTATACATAATATGCACATAGGGCCAACGGTGGCGGCAATCGAAAGACCTATCAACAGACTACGTAAAAAGAGACCGATATCCATGTGTTCCTCCTTTAAGTAAGTGAGAGCGGATTATGACGCACAAAAAAAAGTCGCCAGACCTTCAAGAGGTCTGGCGACTTTAGCGTCTGCTTTTTTTAGATGCTGAAAGGCATGCGAAGCAAACCAAACCTCCAATAGAGTTGGTTTGCCTGCTGGTTCTTAGCGATGATACACCAGCAATGATTATGTATGCTCACCGATATGCTCCTGTTGCTTTCAGCCGGATAAGTTATTGTTAGTATAGCGAATGCGGCTGGTAAATACAATAGTTTAAATTCACGAACCTCTATTCTCCACCAGCTATACTGGAATCAGCACAGTAGGAGTTCTTGATCATTCCTAATCCATGGGGAAGTGAAGCTTATGTTGCTTAAACAACCTGGCGATATGCCATCATCCTGGGTGTTCTCTGAGAGCATGCTGCGCTCCCGCAGCGGTATGCGCCTGGCGATGCGCGCCAATCGTTGGTATAGCATGCCTCCGCTTGTACCGCGAAGAGAACAGGATAGCTCCTCACATCGGTGGAAGAATGAAAATTCTGCCGGGAGACAGGCAGAACCTGGCTATCAAATGGAAGCGTTAGTACCCTTAGAAGCTGCGGAGGACAATGCGTGGCTGAATGACGTAGCGCAACCGCGGCCAAAACCATCGCCCGCCCCCAGTACACATGCATCAGCGGAGGCGCGGGGGCAGCAAGAAATCCGACCATCAAACGATGTGACGGGGAAAACAACGCCGTCACCGGCAAACGAGTATACACTGCTGTGCTGGCTTTGACCATGTCCGCTTTTTCTTGAAACGCTGGAGGCTACATTGACAGTTCGTCCCTGAACTCATCCAGGTAGGTACGCATAAAGCGCGTGCGGCGTTCGGCCAGCTTGCGCCCTGTCTGCGTTGACATTGTATCGGAGAGTTTAAGCAACTTGGAGTAAAAGTGATCGAGCATATAACGGCGGTCATCCAGGGGATGCCATTCAGCAAAGGGATCGTCCGGGTGGTAGGAGCGAGTTTCGCGTGTGCCCCGTTGGGTTCCGGTGATAGCCCAGCGCAGGACGCCGATTGCGCCCAGGCTATCGAGCCGGTCGGCGTCACGCACGATCCGCGCCTCCAGGGTACGAGGCTGCAGGCCTTTGCTAAAACTATGCGCGTCAATAGCGTGCAAGATAGCTTCTTGCTTATCTGGGGGAACCTGGTGCCTGGTCAGTAATTCTCTGGCGTGGATCACTGAAAGATCCGCGTGATGCCGGGTTTCGTCGTGCGTAAGGCGACCCAGATCATGGAGCAGGGCGGCTACGCCAACGATGAAGCGATCCGCGCCTTCTTGCTGTGCAATATGCAGAGCGAGCCGGTAAACGCGCTGGACATGCTCCCAGCCATGAGCGAGATCGTTGAGCAGGCTGAAACGCTCGTGCGCCTCAGCATACACATCTGATAGGAGTTGCGACTCGTCTGTCGTAGTTTTCATATGTAGGTATCTTTTCCTTTCTTTTCGTCACCTCCCACTTCTACATAGCCCGTTACAATGCTCTACTACTATTAACGCAGAGCACATCCAATAATATTAACGCACAACACACGAAATCCCCCAGGTGAGTGATGCTGAATATCGCCTGGTTGCTTATAATAACCGTAGAATCTCTTTCATTAAACCACAACCGTTCATGATTTTCCAGCCAGCGCAAACGCTGCGCACATGAGAAGGAGCCATGTATGCAATACAAGCAAACAGGTGAAATACAACGCGCAGTTGTTGTCGTCGATACAGTTAATCCCGAATCATCAGTTCTCAAGACTGAGACGCCTACCTCTGCGAAAATGGAGACCGTTGAATCAGAAAAAAAAGGGATACAGGCAGGCAAAGCAGGCACGGAAACAGCGGTGATTAGCATTTTGCTGGTCGATGACCATGCATTGATGCGTGAAGGTTTATGCCAACTACTTGCTTTAGAGGAAGATATGCGCGTGGTGGCCGAAGCCGTGAATGGCCTCGAAGCGCTGCAACAAGTACGCCAACTAGGTCCAGACGTAGTGTTAATGGATATCAGTATGCCTGTGGTAGATGGTATTGCAATCACACGCCAGATCACCCAGGAATTCCCCTCAATCGCTGTGATCATACTCACGATGTATCGCCAGCAGCAGCACGTCTTACAGGCCATGCGCAATGGGGCCAGGGGCTATCTGCTCAAAAGCGCCTCGTCACACGAGCTTGCGCAAGCCATTCGCGCCGTGCACAACGGCGGTATGCTCATCGAGCCCGAACTGACGGGCACGCTTGTCAGCGAATACCGGCGTTTGTCGGACCTGGCGTCGAACGGGCCGTCTATTCATGCCCTCACAGAGAAAGAAATTGAAATTATCCGCTATGTCGCCACCGGCATGAGCAACAGGGAGATTGCGGAGCAGCTGATCTATTCTGAGAAAACGGTAAAAAATTACCTGTCGATTATCTTTCAGAAACTGGGTATTCGTGATCGCACCCAGGCGGCGATTTTCGCATTCCGCCAGGGATTGATCGCGGACGAGGTATATTAGAGGTGCGTACGCACTCATATGCGCTTCTAATCTGTATCGTTAAGGCACCAATTTTGCAAGCTGCTCGCAGGACCAGGCGCAGTTGCGGCACGCATTGGCGCAGTCCATATCTCCCCTACTCTCACATTCGCCCGCGCAGTGATTACACACCTGGGCGCAGGTCTTAGTGGTATATGGCGACTTCGCCTGTTGACCTCCATTCACCATGTTCATGCAAACCGCATAACAGTTCAGGCAGTTTTGAATGCACTGCTGCATCTCCATGTCAACCATCGGATTGTCTGAATTTTGCATTGTGATCCCCTTTAGCCTTTGCAAATTGGAGGGTAGTTTCTTGTTTCCTCTGGGTCATCAATTATCGCTTCTATTATCTACACGATGTAGCTGACGCGTATGTTACTCTTCCCCGGAAGTAACCGGGCAAGAACGTGCCTTTTTACGCTTCCTTATTTAATTTAGCCTCATTTCAGGTAAAGCAGGTATGCTTGTGGTGAAACAATGATACGAGACAGAATATGTATCATCTCGTCAATTCTACAAGGGCGTTTATTTTGCGCCGGGAAGAAGAGATGTGTCATGCGATCTAAAAAGTATGGTTCTAGCTGGTCCTGGTCTATCTACAGCTTCCTGATAGTGCTTGCACTGGCTGCCTGTTCCAACAGCGCGGTAGCTCCTACAACACCCCTGACCAAAGAATCGCCACAAGTCCCATCCCCAACTGCTTCACCAACTCCCAAACTGGGAAATCCTGGTTGCCATCCTCCATCGCCTCTTGATACGTCAAACCTCGGGTTCCAGGAGGCACAAGGAACGACAGCGTCAATGGATTTATGGGCTTTGTTCCTGGGAGGGGTTCCGAGCGTTGGAAATGAAGGAAAGATTATCTGGAGAATGGGTGTCGGCTTCCCGGACCCTATCCATATCGTCGCACTTGGTCCTTATGGACAGCGCATCCTACCCATTTTTCTTGAAAGACATGAAGGCTCGAATTGGTCTCGTCCTGGTGGCGAAGTGGGTACTGGATTCAAATTTCCTACGGCGGGTTGCTGGGATTTACATGTCACCGGAGGGACAGGCGTAGGAGATGTGTGGATTGTCGTAAAGTGAATCACCTGGCAGAAAGATAGAAAATAAACAGCGATACGGATAGACCGATAATCACACTACCTGTTTCGTTCCGTTTGTCTGCAGCGGCGGCTTTCAAGAAAGGCGTCAAGGTAAGGATTATGAATTATAGTGAGGGCGGAGGGGATCGAACCCTCGGCCAAACGATTAAAAGTCGTTTGCTCTACCACTGAGCTACGCCCTCAAGTCTAGTGCCTTATAACAAGGCCGTAGTCTATCACTGAGCTATGCAATCACGCCCTTAGTATACCATTTCCGTCAAGAGGCGGACTGGACCGGATGTCCACGTTTTTTCGGTGAAATTGGTCTTGCTTGTTGAAATAGAAAATGATACACTACCATTGTACTGCACAGTACTTGACCAGAGGGTGTGCCTCTTTTTTTAGGTTGCACGGCAGATACGTAGGAGTGTGAATCGGCGAAGCTCCACAGAGCCTACGGATACACATCTCTACCGTTGAAAAGCGAAGAATCACAGGAGGGAGCGTTTTCTCTTTGACCACCGGGTTGAGGAGAGGCGCCGAGAGTTTGTGACAAAACAGATATTGATTGTTGACGACAAAAGTGAGTTACTTCACCTGATGCGTCGAGTCCTGGAGGACGAACAGTACCAGGTCTCCATTCTGCAAGATGGGAATGACGCTTTCACTACCATGAAAGCCACGCTCCCTGATCCCGACTATTATCAAGGGGTGCGCTTGATTCAAAAACCCTTTGAGCTGCAGCACCTGCTTGATACGGTAGAGCAGGTGGTCAACGAACCTGTGAGGTGACTGGTCAAGGTTGTTTGTGTATGTCGGTGGGCTGGCCGGATAGCGTTCCGGTCATTTTTATGCAGCGGAATTCAACGTACCGAGAAACAACCCTGGGGACAATTTTTCGTATAATGGGCATGGTACTCCTTTGGGGAGTACCAGATGAATATTTCAGAGAAGGAGTGAGGTAATCTATGAAGTTCCTCTTTGGTTTACTTGTAGGATTGGGATTAGGCGTGGCTATCGGGCTGCTCATGGCGCCACAGACAGGCGAGGATACCCGCGCACAGCTTAGCGAGCAGGGTGTCATGCTGCGCAACCGCTCGACTAGCTTACCTGGAGAAATTCGCACCCGCGCGACCGACGCGCTTTCACAGGGCCGCGAACTCTACCAGCGCACGAAGACCGAGTTGACCGATCAGTATAGCAAGGCGCGCTCAGGGCAGTAGATTGTCTTAGGGCGCTTGCGCCCGACCCAAACCGCTTCCAGCCGATTCAGGATGCCAGGGCAGGGGCAAGCCCGGCCCGTACCCTACTACGACACATGATCATGATTCCTGATAAGATCAGGGCAGGGGCAAGCCCAGCCCGTACCCTACTACGACACATGATTATGATTCCTGACAAGATCAGGGCAGGGGCAAGCCCAGCCCGTACCCTATACGGGCTTCGCTAGCCGCTTCGTAGTAGGGTACGGGCTGGGCTTGCCCCTGCCCTGGAGTGTGGCTCTTGTTTCCCTTTCCTCACAACAGTCCTATTTCTCGTACTTCTTAATCAGCTTCTCCACCATATTCCCGATTTCGTGCCAGATGTAGTGCTGGTAGTCCAGCATCTTTGCCTGGTTCAGATCGAACTCTCGATTGGATGAATCCTTCTGCGCGTTTTCTTCAAAGCGTTTGGCGAGCGCGAGCTTTTTCTCGCCCTGGCCATGCAGGTACTCAGCCATTTCGTGCAGATCATTGAGCAGGGCCGTAAGTTTCTCTTCACTGGTCGCCATGTTGATATTCCTCTATGTTTCCTTTGACGGCAGTATCTGGAGCGCGTCCGCATAGCGATTAAAGAAGTTGAACAGGCCAATCACGGTCGCGATCTCCACGAGTTCGCCGTCGTCAAAGTACGCCTGTAACTCATCCCATAATGCCTCATCCACGTCGCGCGCGCTGGTGGTCATGATCTCGGCGAAGCGTAGGGCCGCCAGTTCACGCGCGGTAAACAGGTGACGATGGGTATCGATATGGTAGAGCGCGTCCAGCAACTCTTCCGTCACACCAAGCTGCTTTGCCAAAGCAGTATGCTCCGACATTCAGTAAAAGCAGTGATTGACCTGCGAGACGCGCACCGCCAGCAACTCTTTCAGCCTGGCATCAACCGTTCCGCCGCGCATGGCCGTTTCCAACAGTTGCATGCTCTGTCGCATCAGTTCGGGCCGGTGCGCCATCGTGCGAAACAGTGTAGACATCGTGGCAAAGGGCAGCGTTTCATCCGGCGGAAGCTGGACATGCTCAACAGGCGGTATGCGCGATGTGTCCGACATACGATAACCTCTTCTTTCGCATCAGAAATTTCATGTTGTGTATGCATTCCCATTGTAATGGAGAGGATGTCAGAGCGCAAGCGAAATGTGCCTGATCTGTTTTCTAACTTCTATGCCTGAGTTACGTAGTATCCTATATATCGCAATTCACACAACAAACGGCCATCAATTTCAAGAAAGTGAGCTTGCCTCTTCCATGAGTAAAGTCGCATCCACCGACGCCAAACAGCCAGGCGCCACCTCGCACCGTATGTTCGCTGCCTATTACGAGCGGCTTTCTCGTGGAGAATCAGAAAACCAGTTCATGGACCCGCTGCGCAAAGAAGTCACCGCGCAAGCTCACGGGCTCGTCCTGGAAATCGGAGCAGGCAACGGCCTCAACTTCGCCTATTATAACCCTGAGAACATAGAACGCGTGGAAGCCATCGAACCCGATAGCGCCATGCTGCGCTATGCCCGCGAGCGTGTCAAAGCCGCGCGAGTCCCCATCAATCTCACACAAGCGCCCGTCGAGAGCTTACCCTTTGCCGACGAAACCTTTGATAGCGCCGTGTGCACCCTCGTCTTCTGCTCCGTGACCGACCCCCTGCGCGGCCTGCACGAAATCCGCCGCGTCCTCAAACCCGGCGGTACGCTGCTGATGGTGGAACATGTACGCGCCCATGGCCGCGCTGCCGCAACCTTGCAAGATATGCTAACACCGTTCACGAGGTTCTTCGCGGGCAACTGCCACTGGAATCGTGATACGGAACGAACGGTGAACGAGGCGGGTTTTCAGATAGTTGAGAGGCGGAATCTGGGCGGGGTGATGGTGCCGATGGTGATGTTGAAGGCGAGGAGATAAAGGCGAAAGAGCAAGAGGGTGGTGACCCCAGGGTACATGACGACTCTTGCGGTCGTCATGTACCCTGGGGTCACCAAACATCATAGGGAAAAGAGACTATTGGTTCTTCTTATGCCCCTCTTCCTTATGATGCTTCATCACCGTGCGGGCCGCGACCTCTTTCGCGCGATTGCCGTAGCGTCCGCTTTTTTCGGCGGATTCTTTTATATGCTCGTACATGCGCTCTTCTTTATCGCTCACACCGCTTACCGGCTTCTTCTTTTTTCCTGGCATTTTGTACCTCCTTCTCAATTTGTGGATTCAACCATAAGGACGGTGAATCCGCTTGTAGGGACGCGATTTATCGCGTCCTCCATGTGAATAAGCCTGCCACGAGGGGACGCGATAAATCGCGTCCCTACAAGTGGATTCAACCGTAAGGACGGTGAATCCACAAATTGAGAAGGAGGTACAAAATGCCAGAAA
>WNGL01014576.1_pt1 | contig 17745 bp, 12 predicted proteins | sample 5400591 | NCBI WGS metagenome assembly WNGL01 (sample SAMN13153377, study PRJNA577476) | soil metagenome | isolation source: 80 cm soil or saprolite under Garry oak tree replicate 1 | place: USA:California | collected 2016-06-15 | reverse complement strand
GAAATCCGATAATCAAAAGCAACACCACCAGCCGCACCGCCCAATTTGGAATTTCGAAAAACGGAAAGACCTGGGTCGCGATTTGAATCAGTAGCCAGGCGACGACGGCGTATGCGACCGCAACTTTGTAAACGTTGCGCCGCTTCAGCTCGGCAAAGAGATTGCGCGGATTCATCCTTCTTTTACTTGGGCGGTTCCTTTGGCGCGAGCGTAGCGACGATTTGCTCGAAGTCTCGAACAAACCGCGGATTACACGGATAGCACGGATAAGGCTCAGCCATGAAGATCAGGTGTGTCGTGTTCGCCAGCTTCTCGCGGGCGCAAGACGCGTTTCCATTCCAATCGCGCGTTCTTAAAATTAAGCAGCAGGGCCAGATCCAACCCTGTGATATTTAGATACCCGAGCATTTGAGCTATGTGCGTGTCAGTGAAGCAGACCACCACTTTGGGATCGACGATCACAGTGTCATCCACAATCAGATCAGGAATGAGTTGCCAATTAATTCGCCACGATAGAAAACGGGAAATGCTCTTTGGATCGAAAGAGTATGGCCACGGCGCTTCAATTCGATGATCATTGCGCGTTCGTAGAGTTTCTCATCGAGGCCCGGTCTTAACTCATTGAGTACATCCATTCCAGCCCCGATGATTTCGCCGCTCAACTCCTCCTGAATCATTTCTTCATCCGTGTTATCCGCGTGATCCGTGGTTTAATTGTCCTTTGGGGCAAGCGATGCGACGATTTTCTCGAAGCGCGGGTCGCCGCGGAGCGGGTCCCAGACCGGGAACAGTTTTAAGGCGCCGTAGCTCAGCATCACTGATGCGGCGGGAGCACGCAGTCCCGTTTCCAGTTGCTGCAAGGCAAGCTCTTTGTCGCCCGCCCACGCCGTGGTGATGGCGAAATATTGAAGGACGCGACTGCCGTTGTAGACATCCTTTTCCACCGGCGTGAGCGCGATCGCCCGACGACCTTCGTCCAAGGCCAGCTCTTTCCGCCCAAGAGCAGCGTCGATTAAGCCGAGGACGCAGAGCGACGGTCCGTAGTCGGGCTGCGCCTGCACGATCTTTTCCTGCTCGGCGCGAGCCGCTTCAAACACAGTGCGCGCTCTTGCTTCATCTTTGGTCATGCGCGCCAGCAGACCTTCGCCAAAGCTGTGGCTCAGAGTAATCGGGGCCTCGGCCCAGCATGGATTGTCGCCCAGTGCGACGAGTGCTCGTTCGGCCGCAGCCGGATCGCGTTCGGCCAGAGCGCAAAGGAACCAGATGTCCCCGGCGCTGGCGATGGCGCCTGGTCCTTGCGCGAGGATTGCATCAATCGTCTGGTGCAGCGGCCGGGTGTCCGCTTTCCAGCAGAGATAAAATAGTCCACGATTGGCTCGCGTTTCGACGTTGTCGGGCACGATCGCTGACGCGCGATCGAAGGCAGCGATCGCCTCGGCATAGCGCCCCAGGAATTGATAACTGAGCGCGATCTGTTGCAGAGTAAAAAAGTTGCGCGGGTCCAGCTCCACCGCGCGCTCCAGATTGCGCAGACCTTCTTCCTGCTGGCCGCGCCGCCGCAGAATGTAGCCGGTGAGTTCGAAGAGACGCGGATCGTTGGGTAACGCTCGCCGCGCAATCTCCAATTCGGCGAGGGCGCCGGCATAGTCGCGCAGCCCGTAGTAGAGATATTGCGCGCGCGCCAAATGCGTTTCCGCAGCATCCGGTCGCAGCCGTGTCGCGGCTTGGAGAGCAGCTTCAGCCAGCGCCAGCCGGGCCGGAGTGTGATCAGACCCCCTTACTGCATAAACTTGTTCGTGGGCATAGGCGAGCTGGCAGTAAGCGTCGAAAAATGAGGGATCGCGCTTCACCGCTTCATCCAGAAGTTCAATTGCCTTCCGCAGGTCTGGCTCGGCCGTCGCGCTGACACCTGCCGTCAGGAGAAGTGACTTCGCCCGGCTGTAAAGGTCGAATGCTGCCAAATCAGTAGTGGGCGGCTGTTCGATGGCTTTCTTCTCGTTAGGCGAGAGCTTCGCCTGCAACTGATCGGCAATCGCCTTGGCGATTTCACTTTGGATGGCAAAGACATCGGCCAGATCGCGATCGTAGGTTTGTGCCCACAGATGCGCGTCGGTCCGCGCGTCGAGCAACTGCGCATTTACCCGCACTTTGTTGGCCGCCCGCTGCACACTGCCTTCGACAACATGTGCTACGCCGAGCTGCTGGCCGATTTCGCGCAGATTACGCGGCGCGCCGCTTTTGTACTGCATGACGCTCGTGCGGCTGATCACTTTCAAGTCGGCAATCCTGGCCAGATGGGTCAAGATCTCGTCCTGGACGCCCTCGGCGAAGAAGGCGTTCGCTTTTTCTTCGCTCAGATTTTCGAAGGGCAGCACGGCGATCGATTTTGCGTTAATGACAGACTTTGATTCGTTAGGCACAGCGTTGGCCACCAGCGCAGCCTCGCGTCTGGGCGTGAGCACGAACTTGTCGAACGCAAAATAGCCAAGCGCCAAGACCAGCACCACGATGATCATGCGGTCCATCCGTCGCCCGGTCCGCGGAGTGATCGATTGCTCGGGCGCCACATCGTCCTCACGCTTCAGGCCCTGCGGCGTTAGTTCGAAAACCCAGCTAAAGATCACCGCGGGAACGAACCCGATCGCTAGCAAAACAACGATCGTGCGGGGAAGCCACTCGGGTGCCCCGAACATTGGCAACACTGTCCCCGCCACTTGCACGAGCAGCCATGCGCCGACGAGATAGAGTCCCGCCACGCGAATGACATTGCGCCGTTTCAGCTCGGAAAAGAAGTTGATTGACTCGCGTCCCCGCTCGTCAACCCTCACGGGCTTGCCCGTCGATGTCTCTCGGCCCCCGCCGGTTCCATTCTCGATCTTCACTTGTTTGGCTCTGTTTTAGGCGCGACGACTTTTTGGACAAGAGATTCGAATCGCGGATCGCCGTGCAGCGGATCGAGCAATGGATCTACTTTGATCCAACTGATGTTGGAGCCGTCGCGTTCCTTGAAACCCTGTTCGAGCCAGCGCAGCGCTTCATCTTTATTGTTCAGGCTGAGATAAAGCAGAACGCGCAAGTAGCCAACCACCTCGCGGTGCTGACTTATCTTATCGAGATCGCTCAGCATTCGCAGCGCGGCATCCTTGTCACCCGCGTAAGCTTTAGCCGCAGCGCAAAGCGTCGACACTAATGTGTTGTCGCCTAATTGCTTTGCCTTTTCGTATTCGGCAATCGCACCAGACAGGTCGCCCGTTAATTGAAGAACAATGCCGAGATTATAGTGCGCATAGAAGGATGTTGGATCGATCTCGAGCGTCTTTCGCAATTGTCTGGCAGCCTCGTCGTAACGGTGGGCATAGTAGAAGGTTTCGGCCAGGTCTACGTTAATAACTGTCGACAACGGATCTAACTCAATCGCGCGCTTACCTTCGGCAATGGCCTCCTCGAATCGTCCGAGGGCTGCCAGGCTGTCGTTGCCGAACCAGTGATGTGCCGTCGCGTCGTTCGGCTGGAGTTCGATCGCGCGTTTGTATTCGCGCATGGCTCCGGGCAAATCGATTTCGCTAAAGAAGAGTACTTTGCCGAGCGCGGCGTGCGCTTCGGCTAGATTCGGATCAAGCCGGAGAGCTTTGAGTGCCGCGTCCTTGGCCTTCACGGATGCAGCGCGCCGGTCCGCACCCGCGTAAAAAGGGAGCAGAATGTAGGCTTTGGCCAGACCTGCGTAGGCCAGCGCATAATTCGGGTCGCGCGCGATCGCCTGTTCGTAAAAGGCAATCGCTTTCGGGATGTTGTCCCCAGAGCGCTTTTCCCAAAGAGATCTGCCTTTGTGGTAAAGTTCATATGCTGCCGTATCGGTCGTTGGTTGCGCCGCCATCATTTGCTTCTCCGATCCGGTCAGCTTCGCCTGCAACGTGTCGGCAATTGTCTTCGCGATCTCGCTTTCGACCGAGAAGATGTCGATCAATTTCCGATCGTAAGTGTCCGCCCAGAGATGCGCGTCGGTCAGCGCATTAATCAGCTGCACATTGACGCGCACCTGGTCGTTAGACTTTTGCACGCTGCCTTCCAGGATGTTCATTACGTCGAGTTGCTTCGCTATGTCGCGCAGATCAGATGGCGCGCTCTTGAAACGTTGCGTCGAAGTGCGCGAGATAACTTTCAAATCGGCCACCTTGGCGAGCCGCGTCAGGATTTCGTCCTGCACGCCTTCAGCGAAATAGGCGTTGTCGGGATCGCGGCTCAGATTGTCGAACGGCAAAACAGCGATCGATTTCTCCGGTAGGGATCCCGCAGACGCGGCAGGCCGCCCGCTCTGTGGCGCCACAGTGTAACGTCCCAGGAAAAACAATGCGATCGAGATCGCTCCGCCGATAACGACGATGTAAATCCACGCGTGCTTCTTTTGCTGCGCCGTCGCCGGTATCGCATCGGCAACCTCCGTCCGTTTGACCCCTTCCGGAGTTGCTTCAAAAGCCCAGGCGATCACTAACGCGATCGGAAATCCGATCACGACGATGGCGATTACCAAGCGCACGACCCAGTTCGGGATTTCCAGGAACGGAAAGACCTGGGTTGCGACCTGGACAAGCAGCCACGCCACCACCGCATAGGCGACCGCCACCTTATAAACGTTGCGCCGCTTTAGTTCGGTGAAGAAATTGCGTGAGTTCACTTTGGTTTTTCTTCGCAGAGTTTCTGGAAGCGCGGATCATTGCGCAGGGGGTCGAACATCGGATCGAGCCGCAGAAGCGCAGGAGTTAGCGGTACGTTTTGTGTAGCCAGCGGACCACCATACGATATCGAGAGTAGTTTCTGTAAAGCGGCGATCGCGCGATCGGGCTCTCCTACCTGCGCCGCCACCCGGGCGAGGATCTCGATCGGAGCGGGACCAACCAACGCGTCTTTCTCGATCGGGATCGTAGCCATGGCGCGTTCCGCCAGAGCCAAGGCGGCGGCCTTATCCCCGAAACCCATATTAGTCAGCGCGAGATCTCCAATGAGGAGATAGTTTTCCGGTTGTTCTTTCAGGAAAGATTCCAATTCGCTGCGCGCCTGTCGCCAACTTTCCTGCGCGGCGGCATGGTCGCCGGCTACCTCTTGTGCCCAGCCTAACCAAAAGCGCAGTTCTCCATTGAAGTAACCCAACGCCGGATCAGGCTTGGCAAGTATTTCCTTCAGCCGAGGGATGACCGGTGCAGGGCGGCGCTCCAGGATCGCTTGGTAAACTTGTATTTCCAAGGCCTGAGTGTCGTCGGCGTTCGGATGCAGCGGAGCGAGGAGCACCGAGGCACGCGGCAAGTCGCCCTCAGCTTGTGCAATCGCCGCCTTTTCCACGAGGGTATCGACGTCGTCCGGTGTAATATCGAGAACCTGATCAAGCTTCCGGAGGGCTTCGGGGAAACGACGAAGGATGATATAGGATCCTGCGTGCTGGGTGAGTAGCAAAACGTTGCGCGGGTCGAGCCGCTCGGCTTCGTGGAAGTATGACTCGCTTCGGTCCCACTGGCCTCGCCTCCGCTCAAGATAAGCCAGCGCTGCAGGAATGCGGCTGCTATTGGGTAGGAGCTGACGTGCTTGCTCAAAGTAACGCACTGCAGTGTCGTAATCCTTCAGGCAAGCGTAGTGGTAATATGCTTTGGCCATCAGCGCCTCGCCGAGATTGGGCTGAAGAGTGAGCGCGGTTTCGGCTGCCTGCCGCACCTCTTCACGAAGGGCGACCGTTGGTTGAAGAGCCGTTGTGATGTAGCCGCGCGCATCCACGTATGACAGCAGCGCCCAGGCAAGGGCGAACTTCGGATCCAACCGCACCGCTTCTCTGAGATATTTCTGTGCGCCAAGGACGTTGGCGGGTGTGTTTGCCGTTTTCAAACTGTAAGCCAGCCCACGCAGGTAGGCGTCGTAAGCCTCAGGATTGTCTGTCGGTTTGGCGGCGATCACTTGCTCTTCCTTGCCGGTCAGTTTCGCTCGTAGTTGATCGGCGATGGCTTTAGCCACCTCACTCTCGACGGAAAAGATGTCAGTCAATTTGCGATCAAACGTTTCGGCCCAAAGATGGGACTCAGTAGCTGCTTTGATTAGTTGCACGTTCACACGCACAGCGTCGCCGCTCTTCTGCACGCTGCCTTCCAGGATGTGGGCCACTCCGAGTTGCTTCGCGATCTCGGGCAGATTTTCTGGAGCGCTCTTGTAATGCTGAGTCGATGTGCGCGAGATCACTTTCAAATCCGCGATCTTTGCGAGCCGCGTCAATATTTCTTCCTGGATGCCGTCGGCAAAATACGCATTCGCTTTTTCCTCGCTAAGATTTTCGAAGGGCAGAACGGCGATCGATTTAGCAGAGATCTCGGCTACCGGCGCAATATCGGCCCGCTTCTCGTCCCGGTGCAGGACGAACTGGTTAGTCAGTAGCAAAACGACCGCCAGTACCAAGATTGCGATGATCCAGCGGTCGAGTTTCTTGCTGGACTCTCGGGTGACGGACTCGTTAGGCGCGACCTCGCTCTCACGCTGGAGGCCGTGCGGTGTCCATTCGTAGAGCCAGGAAAACACCATCGCAAACGGAAACCCGATCTCCGCCGCGACGACGATCCAGCGCACCACCCACTCAGCGATGTGGAAGAACGGGAAGACCTGGGTCGCTATCTGCACCAGCAGCCACGCACTAGCTGCGTAGAACGCGGCGGCCCGGAAAACATTGCGGCGCTTGAGTTCGGCGAAGAGTGACATCTCAATGCACCGGTGCGGCATCGGTGCCGCATTCGAAATCCGTCTCGCCCAGCGGGTGGCAGCCGGCGGGCCAGCCTTTCTCGCGCCAATATGCCGGGAGACCAAAACGCACCAGCATCGCCTTGACGCGCGGATCGCGCAGCATCGCGTGGCCCATCGGCCCGCTGCCGTAAAGGTCAATAAAGTAGTATTGCTGCGGTATCGCTCCGAGCGTCTCGATGTAGGCGTTGTAACCGTCTATGTCCTGCCGAGCGATGAAGAAAACGCCTGCTTCGCCTGCTGGTGCGTCCGCGACCGCCGCGCTCAGGTTGCTTAGGTCGACGCCGGGCTCGCCCAGCGCCCACGGCAGCAACTGCTGCGCAAAGGCCGCGTCCTTGGGCCATCGCGTCACGATTTCCGCGAGCGCGGTCCGCGCCTCATCGGCACGTCCGTAAGCGACGGCATAGTCGAGCAATCCGAACTTGCCGATGTAGTTGCCCGGCGAAATGGCGCGCATCTGCCGTACCGCTTCCTCGACCTCTGCGCGCCGGTCGAGCGCGATCGCGCTACGCAGGATGCGGTTCCAGCCGATGCCGAAGTAGGGATCAAGGGTCACCAACTGGCGCGCCGCGCGCATGGAATCCTCCAGGCGACCGACCTCGTAGAGCACCTCCGAGTAATCTTCGCGCACATCCGAGTAGCTCGGGTCGAGCTGCATTCCGCGCAGATAATGTCGCTCCGCTTCGGCGTAGTGAAACTGCGCCCGCGCGACGTTGCCGAGCGCATGTTCGGTGGTCGCGGCGTCGGGTTCGAGTGCGGCGGCGCGTTCCGCCGCTGCTGTCTGGCCGGCAAGCAGCTCGGTCCCGACAGCGGGCGTCATGTGTGCGGTGTACCAGAAGCTCACCTCATAGGCGAGCGACAGCGACGACCAGCCAGCCGCAAACTCCGGCGCCTTCGCCACTGCTTTCTTGAAATGCGCGATCGCGGAGGGCAGGTCGCTGCGTTGGCGCATGAGCGCGCGGCCCTTGAGATACTCGTCGTAGGCTTCGGGATCGATCGGCGCGCGCGCCCCGACTGGCGCGGAGACGCCTAACGAAAGCTTGAGCGCAGCGCCGATTCGTTGCGCGATCTCGTCCTGGAGTGCGAACACACTCTCCAGCTTGCGATCGTAGGTCTCCGACCAGATATGGAAGCCATCAGCCACGCGCACCAACTGCGCGGTGATCCGCACCTCCGGGCCATCGCGGCGCACGCTGCCCTCGACAATATTCGTGACGCCGAGCTTGCGCCCGATCTCGCGGATGTCGCCCCCTTTTTCCTTGAACTGAAACACCGAGGTGCGTGCCACGACCTTGAGTTGCGGCACCTTGGCCAGCACGTTCAACAGCTCTTCGGTCATGCCGTCGGAGAAATAATCCTGGTCAGGCTTGCCGCTGATGTTGATGAACGGCAGGACAGCGATCGAGTTACGATCGGCGACCGCCGGCGTGGTCACATCGCCTTTTCGAAACGATGGCTGGCCGTAGAAATACCAGCCCAACGCCAGCACGATCAGCAACACGGCCGCAGCGAACAGACCCTTGCTACCCGAGGTGCCGACATCGAGCTTCACGCCCTCCGGTGTGATATCGAACACCCATGCCATCACTACTGCGATAGGAAAACCCAGCAGGGCGATCAGAATAAAAATGCGCAGCAGCCACGGTGGCGCGTCGAACGCGGGAAATCCGATCGACGCCGCCTGCACCACGAGCCACGCCACGACCAGATAGGCCGCACCGACCTTGAATACCTTGCGGCGCTTGAGCTCGGAGAAGAAGTTACCGGTCGCCATACATTTACTTGCCAGGCCCGACTTGCTCCTTGCCTGCGAGCAGTTGCTGGAAGCCGGGATCGTTGCGAATCGGGTCCCAGACCGGATCGATTTTCAGGCGCGCGATGGAAACGCTTCCGCCAGCAGGAACCGAGAGTAGCCGGCGAAGAATGGCGATTGCCTCGACCGGCGCGCCGGTGCGAGCTTCGATCTCCGCCAGACCCGTCAGAAGGATGTTACCAACGACCACATCCTTCTCGGGCGGTAACAGGTTGGCATAGGCCGCTCGCGTAATCTCTCCTCCAGCAGCTGTCTGGCTTTCTCCGCTTCAGCTTGTGCGCCAATGAGATCGCCGCCCAGGACTCGGATCGCGACTCTGGCGGATAGCCGACGCCGTTCATCGACGGCAGTGTTCCCAGCGGCTTCCCAGACTTTCAGCGCTGCTTCGAAATCCCGCGCGAGAACGAAAACATAAGCCCGGTCACCAGTGATGGCCCGGACATCGCCGAAGTTAGAATTCACCAAAATCTTGTTCTCTACCGGAAAGCTTGCCAGCACGCGCTGCGCTTCGTTGATGTTACCGCTTCCACTGACAATACTCCCGAGCAATGTGCGCATGCCATCGGCTGCCTGGGGATCAATTTCGAGCGCATGTCTGGCGGTGCGCTGGGCTTCTTTCCACATCCGCAATGGAAGGTAAGTGTTGGCGAAATTTGCCGCGATCGAGGCGTTGCGCGGATCCTGTTCGAGAGCTCTTTTGAGCTCGTCCAGACAACGGTCCCATTGCCCCTGCCGGCGATGGACGTAACCGGAATACTCCAGCGCGGTGGAACTGTTCGGTTGTAATTGTAACGCGCGCTCGAACTCCGCCAGCGCCTGTTCGTACTGCCGATAACCATGGTAATAAAACTGGCCGAGCGCGACGTGCACTTGGGCGAGATTGGGTGCGAGAGCGACGGCCTGCTCGGCCACGCTTCGGAGTTGTGCCAGCTCCCCTTCACTCATCTGCTCAATGAACCAATGACGCTGTATCCGGTTCTGGACAAGACGAGCCATGGCGAGCGCGAAACTCGGATCGCGCGCGATCGCCTGCCGGTACCAGGCAGCCGCGCGGTCGAACGACTCCGCCTCCAGCGAACTATCCGCCAGGCGTTCCTCGTACTCGCCTTTCAAAAAGAGATCGTAGGCAGCCGCGTCCTTTGTTGGCGCAGTCGCCAGCGTGCTGGCTTCGGCCGGTGAAAGCTTCGCCTGCAGCGAATCGGCGATTTCCTGCGCGACCTCGCTCTCCACGGCAAAGACATCTTTCATCTCGCGGTCGTACGATTTCGCCCAGAGATGCGAATCGGCGCGAGCGTCGATCAGCTGCACGTTGACGCGCACTTTGTCGGCGGCCTTCTGCACACTGCCTTCCAGAACGGTCGCGACTCCGAGCTGTTGCGAAACTGTCTTTAGATCTTCCGGCTTGCTCTTGTATTTCGCGGTGGAAGTGCGGGAGATCACTTTGAGATCGGCGATGCTCGCGAGCTTCGTTAGGATTTCGTCCTGGATGCCATCGGCGAAGTAAGCGGCGTTCTTGTCGTCGCTCAGGTTTTCAAAAGGCAATACCGCGATCGATTTTTGCGGGATGGATCCCGCAATTGCGGGAGGCCGTCCATCTTCGGCCGTCCGTGTTGCGGCGCTGTAACGTCCGAGAAAAAATAATCCGATCGAGAAAAGGCCGGCGATAACCACGACGTAAATCCACGTGTGCTTTTTCTGTCGCGCCGTTCCCGGCATGGCATCGGCCGTTTCGGTGCGCCTAATTCCCTGCGGCGTCAGCTCGAACATCCAGGCGAGGGCAAGCGCGATCGGCAATCCGATTATGATGAGCACAACAATCAAACGAATTGTCCAGTTCGGAATATCAAAGACCGGCAACACTTGCGCGATGCCTTGAGCGAGTGCCCAACCGGCGACTACGTAGGCGAGGGCGACCTTGTAAACATTGCGCCGCTTCAGTTCAGCGAAGAAACTCGCGTTGGCCTTACCGTCCGGAGGGCTCATTTCAATTGATCGTCGGCCAGGCCCATCGTGCGCACAAAAGCGCTCCAGCGTGGATCACTCTCGAGGTGTCTGAGGAACGGATCGCTCCGGAGGCCGATCAGGCCCGAGTCGCGCTGCCGATGCGCTCGCTCCAACCACTCGAACGCGCGGTCTTTGTCGCCTCGATACGCGTAGACTTCGGCGATTTGGTACGCGGCCGTATCGGCGGAACTCTCGATCAAACGGGCGAGCGCGGCATCTGATTCCGGGATCCGTTTCTGACTCCACCGAGCCATGGCTACGACGAGGAGTCGAGCCCACTCCGCCGCATCGTCCTTCGCTGCGGTCACGGCTTCCTCAAATTTGCCTTGAACAAGGAACCCGTCACCGAGGCCGGCATGGGCCATGGGCGACGCGGGACTCAATTCCACGAGCTGTGCGTACTCGACTTGCGCTTCCGCGAACTGCCCCGCTAGGGCGAGAGTCGAAGCGAGATATGAGCGGCCTCGCGGATTGACCGGATCCAATGCGACAGCCTCGCGATAAAGAGCGATGCCCCGCGCCGTGTCCCCCTTTGCTACGGCAAGAGTTCCCGCGTCGGTGAGAAGCGCCGGGTCTGCGTGAGCCAGCGACAAAGCGGTGCGCAGCGTTTCGCTTGCTCCCTTCCAGTCAAAATCAAAATTGAGCTGGATCACGGCGCGGACGCGCAGTGCCTCTGGCAGGTTGGGCTCGATCGCGAGGGCGCGCGCCGCAGCCTCGCGCGCCCGGGCCAGGTGCGCGTCGAACGCCTCCAGCCCCTGAGTGGAAAAGTTGCAGTACCACACATGCGTCTGGGCCAGACCGGCCCAGGCGAGACCGAAGGAGGGGTCGAGTTCCACCGCACGCCGATACTCTGCCAGGGCCTCACCCGCGCTTTTTTCCGAGTGGCGATTGGAATAAAACCGGCCCTGCAGATAATGCTGGTGGGCTTCCACATTTTTCGTCCCGCCCTTTTCCGCCGCCTGCACCTGCGCTTGAATGACCGCCTTCGCCGCCGGATCCGCGGCCCCATTTGTTAGCTGTCCACTCAATTGCCCCACGATGGTTTGAGCGAGCTCGGTTTGCACTGCGAACACGTCCTTCAAATTGCGTGTGTAATTCTCCGACCACAGCTGCTCACCCGTGTTGGCCTGAGTGAGCCGGGCCGCGATGCGCACGACGTCGCCAGCCTTGCGCACGCTTCCCTCGACCAGATGCGCCACGCCCAGTTTCTGCCCGATTTCCTGCGCCGTCGCATTCTTGCCTTTGAAGGAAAACGCCGATGTCCGCGCCGCGACGTGCAAGCCGGGAATTTTTTGCAACACAGTCAGCAACTCCTCACTGATGCCGTCTGAAAAATATTCGCTGCCCTTGTCGTCGCTGAGATTGGCGAACGCCAGCACGGCGACAGACTTGGTGTTAGTCGCTGACTTGGATTCTGCCGATGTGCGCGCCGCGAGAGACTTTTCCGTTGCTGCGACAAGCGCCGCGTCGCGCCGGGGGGTTAGAACAAATTTATCGAAGCCGAAGTAGCCGAGCGCGAGCACGAGCACGGCGATGATCATGCGATTCATGCGGCGCGCGATTTGCGGCGCGATCGATTCCTCAGGCCTAACGTCTTCGTCGCGCTTCAAGCCTTGGGATGTCAGTTCGAAAACCCAGCTGAAGATCAATGCGGGAATAAATCCAATCGCGAGCAGGATGACGATGCTGCGCGGCAGCCATTCGGGCGCACCGAACATCGGCAGCACTGTCCCCGCCACCTGAACGAGCAGCCACGCGCCGACCAGATAGAGCCCGGCCATGCGGACCACATTGCGCCGCTTTAGCTCGGAGAAGAAGTTGATTGACTCGCGTTCCCGCTCTTCAACCCTCGCGGGCTTGCCCGTCGATGTCTCTCGGCTCCCGCCGGTTCCGTTCTCGATCTTCATAGGTTCGAGCCAAAAACTTTTTGGACCAGCGCCTGAAAACGCGGCTCATTGCGAACGCTATCGTAGATCTGGTCAATCTTAAGATACCAACAAGCGCTGTCCTGCTGCTCGTAAGATTTTTCCAGCCAATCCAAACATTTCTCTTTTTGGCCAAGTCCAAGATAGATCGTCGCGAACGCTGTTGGACTGACGTATTGCCGTTTCGCCAGTTGTTCGAGTTCGCGCAAGGCTTGGTCGGCTTTCACGCGGTCTCCGGAGATGGCATAAGCGTAGCCGAGGAATCCTTGATACCACGCACCGGGATCCGGGGCTTTGGATTTTTCTAATTCCGCGATTGCGCCGGCCGTGTCGCCTTTTTTAAGAAAAGAGAGGCCTAACAAAACGCGGCTGATCGCCGAATTCGGATCCATCTCCAGAGTCTTTCTGGCTTGCGCGATCGCGTCATCGTATTGACGTGCCCAATACTGGTAGAAGCTCAAACTCATTTGAAAGAACGGATTCAGCGGATCGAGTTCGACCGCTTTCCTGGTCTTGGCTATCGCCTCGTCGAATCGACCGAGCCCGTTCAAAGTCCACGATTGTAATTCATAGGCGAATGCCAGATTCGGATTCAGTTCGAGCGCACGATCGAACTCTTTCAGACCGTTCCGCCAGTCGTAATCGGCGACGAGTGTCAGGGCGAGGGACATGTGCGCTTCCGCCAGTTCCGGATCGAGCTCCAGCGCCCTTTGTGCAAATTCCTTTTCCTTTGCGATGGCTTCCTTCTCCGGCATCACCACGCTTCCCATGTAAGCGTAGTTGTCAGCCAGGCCGCAGTAGGCGAGCGCAAATTCAGGATCAATTCGAAGCGCCTGCTCGTAATAACGGATCGCATTATTCCAGCCGGTCTGCGTGTACTTAGCGAACTCGTACCGCCCCAGCAAATAGAGGCGATGTGCTTCCGGATTCTCGGTCGGTTTCTTCGCCAGAACGCGCGTCCCTTCGCCGCCTAGTTTCACTTGCAGAGCCTGCACTACTTGCTCGGCCACGTTGCTCTGAAAGTTGAGAATGTCCTTCACGTCACCGTCATAATCCTTCGACCAGAGATGATAACCGTCGCTCGCATTGATCAGCTGAGCGGTGACGCGCAGCTTATCGCCGGCTTTGCGTACGCTTCCTTCCAACACCGTGCCCACGTGCAGCTGATCGCCGACTTTACGAAAGATGTCCTCTTCGTTTTTGCCCTTGAACGCAAAACAGGATGTTCGTCCTGGCACGCGCAATCCCGGCACCTTGGCCAGCACATTGATCAATTCCTCGGTCATCCCGTCGCTCAAGTACTCGTCGTTTTTGTCCGCGCTCATGTTCACGAACGGCAGGACCGCGATCGATTTGTTTGGGGCAGCTGTAGCCGCCTCGCTCTGTCGAGGCGTGACTGTTGATTTCGAGCGCACGAGTTGATACACGAACAGACCGGCCGCGACGACAGCGAGCGCGATCGTTACGGCAACAATCTTTCGTCCGGTCCGTCGTTTGATCGATTTGTTCGGCTCGATCTCGGATTCGAGCTTGATTCCTTCCGGCGTAATTTCGAACGCCCACGAAAAAATCAGCGCCACCGGAAAGCCGAAGATGATGACGATGATAAATATTTTCATCACCCATGGCGGCGCGTCGAAAGCTGGTAAGAAAATCGACGCTGCCTGAATCAACAGCCAGGAAACGACCGCATACGCAACCGCGACCTTGTAAACATTGCGCCGCTTCAGCTCGGCGAAGAAGTTGTCGATCTTCACTTCTTCGACTCGGCTTTTGTCCTGTCAATTTTCTGGACCAGAGCTTGGAAGCGCGGCTCGTTGCGCACGCTGTCGTAAAGCTGATCGCCATCGATCCACCAGAAAATGGGATCGCGGTCTTCATAAGCTTTCTCCAGCCAATCCAAAGCTTTCTCCTTTTCGCAGAGCCCTAAATAAACCGCCGCCCGGTTCGCGGGTGAGACATATCGCTGCTTCGATAACTCTTCCAAATCCTGAAGTATTTGTTCTGCCTTAGCACGATCACCGTTGGCAGCGCAGGCGTAGCCGAGCGAACTGATATACCAAGGCAGGTCATCCAGCGAAGTGGCTTTTTGGAATTCCGCCCTTGCCTCAGCTTTGTTCCCATTCCCGATCAAGCACCAGCCCAGGATCGAGTGGGCGAAAGCGTTGTTCGGATCCAATTCCAAAGTCTTGCGGATTTGCGTAGTCGCCTCCTCATAACGGCGCGCCCAGTAAAGAAAAAAGGCGAGGTCGGTGTTCAGAAAAGTGCTAAGGGGATCGAGTTCCAGCGCCTTCTTTTCTGCCGCGATAGCTTCGTTGAACCGGCCCATTTCCGAGAAGGTCCAACCGTACTGATCATAAATCAGCGGCAGGTTGGAATTCAATTCCGCGGCGCGGTCGAGTTCCTTCTCGGAGGCGTACGGACCGAGCACGCTATAGAGAGCTGTTCCCATCGATAGATGCGCTTCGGCCAGATTCGGGTCGAGCGCGAGCGCCTTCCGCGCAAATTCCATTTCCTTGGCCCACGCTTCGCGCCCCGGGAGAGTCTGGCCTCCAGCCCAACCGTAGGTGTCAGCCAGTCCGCAATAAGCTAGTGTGTAGGCGGGATCGATTTGCAATGCCTGTTCAAAGTAATGGATCGCATTGGTCCAACCGACTCGCGTGAATTTGGCGAAATGATAACGGCCCAGCAGATAGAGTCGGTAAGCTTCCGCATTCTCGGTCGGCTTCTTTGATAATGCGCGCGCCGCTTCGGTACCAAGCTGTACTTGCAAGGCTTGCACGACTTGCTCGGCCACGTTGCTCTGAAAGTTGAGAATGTCCTTTACGTCACCGTCATAATCCTTCGACCAGAGATGATAACCGTCGCTCACATTGATCAGCTGAGCGGTGACGCGCAGCTGATCGCCGGCTTTGCGCACGCTTCCTTCCAACACCGTGCCCACGTGCAGCTGATCGCCGACTTTACGAAAGATGTCCTCTTCGTTTTTGCCCTTGAACGCAAAACACGATGTTCGTCCTGGCACGCGCAATCCCGGCACCTTGGCCAGCACATTGATCAATTCCTCGGTCATCCCGTCACTCAAATACTCGTCGTTTTTATCCGCGCTCATGTTCACGAATGGCAACACGGCAATCGATTTGTTAGGCGCGACTGTAGCCGCCTCGCTTTGTCGAGGCGTGGTTGTCGATCTTTGGAGCACCAGTTGATACACGAACAGACCGGCCGCGACGACCGCCAGCGCGATCGTAATGGCTACAATCCTTCGACCGGCGCGTCGCTTGATCGATTTACTCGGCTCGACCTCGGATTCGAGTTTGATTCCTTCCGGCGTGATCTCAAACGCCCACGAAAAAATCAGCGCCACCGGAAAACCGAAGATGATGACGATGATAAATATCTTCATCACCCAAGACGGCGCGTCGAAGGCCGGGAAGAAAATCGACGCCGCTTGAATCAACAGCCACGCCACCACCGCGTACGCGACCGCGACTTTGTAAACATTGCGCCGCTTCACTTCGGCGAAGAAACTCTTGAAGTTCACTTCTTTGAACTCGCGGCATTCCCTTTCGGCGCAAGCGACTCTACGATTTGCTCGAAGCGCGGATCGCCGCGGAGCGGGTCCCAGAAGGGAAGGAGCTTTAAGGCACCGTAGCTCAGCATTTGTGATGCTTGGGGAGCACGCAGCCCAGCTTCCAGTTGCTGCAAGGCAAACTCCTTCTCCCCAGTCCACGCTGCCGTGATGGCGAAATACTGAAGGACGCGGCTGCCGTTGTTGACATCTTTTTCCACCGGCGTGAGCGCGATCGCGCGACGGCCTTCGTCCAACGCCAGGTCTTTCCGACCAAGAGCAGCGTCGATTATGCTGAGAACGCAGAGCGCCGGGCCGTAATCCGGCTGCGCCTGGATGACCTTTTCCTGCTGTGCGCGAGCCGCTTCAAACGCCGTGCGCGCTCGGGCCTCGTCTTTAACCATGCGCGCCAGCAGCCCTTCGCCAAAGCTGCGGCTCAGATTAATCACCCCTTCGGACCAGCATTGATTGTCGCCCACCGCGACGAGTGCTCGTTCGGCCGCCGCCGGATCGCGTTCGGCCAGAGCGCAAAGGAACCAGGTATCCGCGGCAATGGCGATGGCGCCCGGCTGTTGTGCGAGGATTGCATCAATTGTCTGGAGCGGCGGCCGGGTGTCCGCTTTCCAGAAGAAATAGAATAGTCCACGAACGTCCTGCGTTTCGACGCTGTCGGGGACGATCGCCAACGCGCGATCCATCGCAGCGATTGAGTCGGCATAGCGCCCCAGGAATTGGTAACTGAGCGCGATCTGTTGCAGAGTAATAAAGTTGCGCGGATCCAGCTCCGCCGCGCGCTCCAGATTGCGCAGACCTTCCTCCTGCTGGCCGCGCCGCCGCAGAATGTATCCAGTAACTTCGAAGAGACGCGGATCATTGGGTAACCCTCGCCGCGCGATCTCCAATTGGGCGAGGGCACCGGCATAGTCGCGCAGCCCGTAGTAGAGATATTCGGCGCGCGCCAAATGCGTTTCGGCAGCATCCGGTCGCAGCCGTGTCGCGGCTTGCACCGCAGCTTCAGCCAGGGCAAGCCGGCGCGGCTTGCACCGCAGCTTCAGCCAGGGAAAGCCGGCGAGGAGTGTGATCAGACCCGGTTAGTCCATAAAGGTATTCGTGCGCATAGGCGAGCTGGCAGTAAGCGTCGAAGAATGAGGGATCGCGCTTGACCGCTTCATCCAAAAGTTCGATTGCCTCCCGTATGGCAGGCCCGTATGTCACGCTGAAACCTGCCTTGAGGAGAAGTGAGTTCGCCTGGCTGTAAAGGTCGAAAGCTGCCAGATCTGTGGTGGGCGGCTGCTCGATGGCTTTCTTCTCGTTAGGCGAGAGCTTCGCCTGCAACTGCTCGGCAATGGCTCTGGCGATCTCGCTTTGGATGGCGAAGACATCGGCCAGATCGCGATCATAAGTCTGCGCCCAGAGATGCGCGTCTGTCCGCGCGTCGATCAGCTGCGCGTTCACCCGCACGCGATTGGCCGCGCGTTGCACGCTGCCTTCTAAAAGATGAGCCACACCGAGCTCCTGGCCGATCTCGCGCAGGTTTTCAGGGGCGCTCTTATAATGCTGTGTGGATGTGCGTGAGATCACCTTCAGATCGGCGATCTTGGCTAACCGCACCAGGATTTCATCCTGGATGCCGTGGGCAAAGTAGGCGTTCGCTTTGTCTTCGCTCC
>WNGL01010884.1_pt1 | contig 17747 bp, 18 predicted proteins | sample 5400591 | NCBI WGS metagenome assembly WNGL01 (sample SAMN13153377, study PRJNA577476) | soil metagenome | isolation source: 80 cm soil or saprolite under Garry oak tree replicate 1 | place: USA:California | collected 2016-06-15 | reverse complement strand
GTCGATCTTTTCTTCAGAAAAATGTTTCAGAGCGAGCGCGGTAATGATTTCAAAAAACGTCGGATGAGGGTTCCAATCGGCAACGAGATCGCGAATTGTCGTAAGGCCGCTAGCGACAGCACCCTCGGAAATCATTGCGCCGTTCACACGAACACGCTCACGAAACGTCACGAGGTGAGGAGATGTAAACAGGCCGCTGTGGTATCCTTGTGCGCGTAAGATTGAATCGATCATAGCGCAAACGGAGCCTTTGCCGTTCGTCCCAGCGACGTGAATGACTCGGCTTCCGCGAAGGTCGATATGCAGCTCAGCGATAAGTCGCCGAATATTTTCCAGGCCAAGCTTGATCCCGAAGCGCTGAAGGCCATAGAGCCAGGCGAGCGCCTCTTTGTATGGTAGAGGAGGTCGCGGCATTTCCCGCCTTGGCGGGACCAAGTTCACGGCGCGACGGCGAAGTAGCTGAGCAATCGGCTGATCTGCTCGCGCATTTTCTTGCGGTGCACGATCATGTCGATCAAACCGTGTTCCTGAAGAAACTCGGCGGTCTGAAATCGTTCCGGCAAATCCTGATGCGTAGTTTCTTTGATTACGCGGGGTCCCGCGAAGCCGATCATGCTTTTTGGTTCAGCGATAATGACATCACCTAATGAAGCGAAGCTGGCCATGACGCCAGCGGTAGTGGGATTCGTCAGAACAGAAATGTACGGAAGCCGCTGTTCGGCATGACGCGCGAGTGCCCCCGCCGTTTTTGCCATCTGCATCAAGCTCAACATTCCTTCATACATGCGCGCTCCGCCGGAAGCGGCGACGATGATGACGGGAGAGCGTTCGGCAGTTCCATATTCAATCGCGCGCGTAATTCTCTCACCAACGACCGAGCCCATCGTCGCAGCGAGAAAGTCGAAATCCATGACTGCGATGGCGACCTTATATCCGTCAAGAATTCCGTATCCGCTGATCACCGCGTCGAAGAGGCCGGTGCTTTCCTGATATTTTTTGAGGCGATCTTTGTAGCTGGCCATTCCTTGAAAACGCAAAATATCTACGGACCTCAGGTCGGCATCCATTTCTACGAAGGTGTCTGGGTCGAGCAGATTCTCGATCCGCTCCTTGGCCGATTGTGCAAAGTGATAATCGCAGCGCGGACAAACGCGCTGGTTTTGCGCTAGCTCGATTTCCGGCACCACCTCCGAACAGCCAGGACATTTTTGAAAGAGACCCTGCGGGATTTCGCGCTTCTTGCGATTTTGCGCTTTGATTGCTGGTTTTTTGAAAATGGCCATGGGAATTATGCGCGTGCGGCTGTGGCCGCATAAACCGAGTTCGCGCCCGCGCGTTTTAAAACACGCGCGCACTCACTCAGCGTAGAGCCTGTTGTCAGGACGTCATCGATTAATAACACGCGCAACCCTCGCACGTTCATGTTTTTTCGTAAACGAAACGCATTATGCAAATTTTCCATGCGCCCGGCGCGATCGAGCGCAGTTTGTGTGGTCGTATAGCGAATGCGCTCGAGCGCCGGTTTGGACTGGATTGGTATCTCTGCACTTAGCAATTCTGCGAGCAAGGTCGCCTGATTAAAACCCCGCTCTCGCTGTCGGGTTGGATGCAATGGCACAGGGATAATAATGTCGAATCGACGGCCGCGGAGCCGTTCGTCATCCAAAGCCGCATAGAGCCAGCGTGCCATGAGATGACGCAGGTAAATCTGACGCCCGTACTTAAAGTCATGAACGATCTGGCGGACGATCCCACGGCTCCTGTAGGCGGCAACCGCCGCGTCGAAATGGATTGCGCGATGGGCGCAATTGGCGCACGTAAACGTGCCTGTGATTGCGCCCTCAAATGGCTCGGAACACTTCTGGCAGAACGGCGCGATAATGCGGGCAGTTTTTGCTTCGCACTGATGGCAAAGATATTCACCGGCTCGGACATTTGCGCCGCAGATGGTGCAAACCGGCGGATAGAGAAGCGATACGATCGCACCTACTCCATCAAGCTTTGGGAGCGCGACCATATTTCAACCAGGCTCGCATTATTACCCACGTCAAGCCGGTCACGCCAAGCGGCACAATGCCCACGAGCAGATTTTCTCCCAACCATGGGAGAGCAAGAGTCTCTTGACGGGCCACCCGATTGAACGTGCCGCTTGCAAAAATCCAGCCGGCATGCAGACCAATTGGCAGCCATAACGAGCGAGTCAGCACGCGCGCATCGGCCAGAATCCAGCCGATTAGAAATAATGTTGCGAATGCCGAGACCAACATCGTCGCATTGCCAAACTGGCCAAATGAATGGGCAATGGAATTCAAGCCCGAGGCCCATGTCACAATTGTGGATGTGCGCTCTGGTGCCTTTAGAAAATGGATAACGGAAAAGATGGCCGATGTCACAAGGATCGACATGTACTGCCGTCCAGTTTTTAGCAGAACGCCAAGGACGATCCCTCGAAAAAAAGCTTCTTCGATAAGCGGAACAGCTATTGCGGCCCCGAGCATCTTGCTAAATCGAACCCAGGCAAAGCTGTGCCGAAACGCGTACACATCCAACGCGATAAGCAAAGCACCGCAGCAGAGCAGGGGAATCGCCGAGAGAAGGATTCCCGCAAAAACATCGCGGCTCCAGCGGGGATTGGGCGCAAGACCCAAATCAACCATGCTTCGCACATTGCTGACTCGAAGAAACGGCCAAAGTAGTACCGCAGCAGCGATCAGGATTGCGCGATGAAAAAATGTTTCGAAATCGAATTTTGCCAGGAAAGGAAACAAGCCCTGCGCTGCAAGGGATTGGCCGACCCAAAACAGAAATGGAGCGAGGAGCGCTCCAATGAGAATGGTCGCGGCAAAATAGGCCGCCAGTCTAGCTGCGTCTTTCAAGCCTGCTAATGTAAGGTTTTACAGCAATGCCGAGTCAACATATATGGACGGAGAAAGATCGACACGGGAAAAAGCGCGAAGTGCGCGCCACGAAATTCGGCGGCGTGTGGCGTTTCCAATCGAAAATTGCTGGTGAAACTGAATGGACCTACTACAATTTTCCACTTCTCCAGGATTTGCTCAGCTTGAAGGGGATCGTTGTCCGAAAATATCAGCGACGACGCGCGTCAATCGAAGATGTTGCCTCGATTGACAAATTAATTGAGGAGCAATGCAGCAATTCGAAGCGTTCATGACTAAGTGGAAGACCGAAGCACTGATCGACTGGGACAAGCGGTTCGCTTGGCATCCATTCACCGATATGCGTGAATGGTGCGCTCCTGCGAATGAGCCGCTGGTTTTGGTCGAGGGGCGCGGTGCTTTGCTGCGTGACAGCCGGGGCCGCGAATACATCGACGGCAATTCATCGATCTGGACGAACATCCACGGCCATAACCATCCGCACATCAATGCGGCAATCCGCCGGCAACTTGATCGTGTAGCGCACACTTCATTTCTCGGCTTCACCAACCCTGCTGCGATCGAACTCGCGCGTGCGATCGTCGATCTTTTTCCGAAGGACTCATTGAGCAGAGTCTTTTTCTCCGACGATGGTTCGACCGGAATCGAGGTCTCCTTAAGGATCGCCGATCAGTATTGGCAGCTCCGACATTCGAGAAAGCATCAGTTCATTGCTTTCAAAAGCGGTTATCACGGTGATACAGCGGGCGCGGCGAGCTTGGGAGCAGCAGCCATGTTTCAAATTGCGCCTTCGCATTGGAATTTCCCAGCCATTCAGATGCCAGGCGTCAAGGCATTGGAGGGCATTTCACCAACCGAGGTAGCAAAGATTGCAGCCGTGGTGATCGAGCCGCTGATTCAGGGAGCGGCCGGGATGCGCCTTTGGCCGGTCGGCACCTTGCGGGCTGTTCGGGAGTGGTGCGATCGCACCGATACGCTGCTTATTGCCGACGAGGTCATGACCGGTTTTGGGAGAACGGGTCGAATGTTTGCAATTGAACACGAAGAAAGTAGTTCCAGATATAATGGCTCTAGCTAAACGCTTGAGTAGTGGCCATCTTCCGATTGCTATTACTTTAGTATCGGGAAAAATATTTTCATTTTTCGATGGGTCGGTTGCCGACGGTAAAGCGCTTGCATGCGGGCATAGCTATACGGGAAACGCGCTTGGATGCGCTGCGGCCAAAGCCAGCCTCGAGGTTTTTGAAAACGAGCGGGTCTTGGAAGCTTTACAGCCCAAAATCCGGCATTTAACGGGGAGGCTCAGCAAACTGGGGGAGCTTCCTGGTGTGCTCGAAGTGCGGCAGCGCGGTTTTATTGCGGGAATAGAGATCGAAGAACCGCCACAGCAGGGGATACCAAGTTTTGCCGCAGAGGTCTGTATGGAAGCTCGGCGGCACGGGCTCCTCACAAGACCGGTCAGGAACGTCATCGTGCTGATGCCGCCACTGTGTACGACCGCTGCTCAGTTAAGGCAAGCTGTAGAAGCGCTTAGCGCATCAATCATGGGAGTCGGGCGCCGCAGGTCAGCCAGGACGAAAAATGTCGAAAAGGTTACGACTTGATCAACTACTCGTGGAGAAGGGTTTATTCGCCAGCCGCGAGCAGGCGCAACGCGCGGTGATGGCTGGCGAGGTTAAGGTCGGCACTCGGATCGCGGCAAAACCATCTCAGCTTCTCGGACCAGAGACAGCGATCACAGTGAGGCCTACGCAAAAATATGTCGGGCGGGGCGCGTTGAAGCTCGAAAGCGCTCTCGATCATTTCAACATCGACGTGCAGGGAAGGATTGCGCTGGATATCGGCGCATCCACTGGCGGTTTTACGGATTGCCTGCTGCAGCGTGGCGCCGCAAAGGTTTACGCCGTCGACGTCGGGCATGGCCAACTTGACTGGAAACTTCGGAACCATCCCCATGTGATCGTCCTGGAAAAATTGAATGCGCGATTTCTCTCACGCGAGCATATTCCTAAACTTGTCGATCTTTGCGTGATTGATGTCTCATTTATTTCGCTGACTTTAATCTTGCCGAACGCGTTCGACTTGATAACTCCAAGGGCTATAATTCTGGCGCTGATCAAACCGCAATTCGAATTGCAACGTGCGGATGTTGGGAAGGGCGGGGTCATCCGCGATCCAGAGTTGCAGCAAAAGGCGCAAGACAAGATCGTTGCCTTTGTGACCAGTCTTGGCCATGTGGTGACCGGAATCGTTCCGTCTGTTATTAAAGGCACGGACGGTAATCAGGAATTTTTTGCATGCCTCCAAAAACGATCGGGTTAATCGCGCATCCAGGTAAGCCGGGCATTGCCGATTTGGTCAACGTCATCGCCCAGCAGTTCGGCCGCTTTTCGATTTCAGTCTTGGTCGAAAAAGAAACCGCAGCCATTGCTGGCAATAAATCGGGGCATTCGATGGCAGAATTGGGGGCTGCGGCGGATCTTCTAGTGGTAGCCGGAGGCGACGGAACAATTCTACATGTGGTTGGGCAACTCGGCGAAGTCCTCAAGCCAATCTTCGGCATCAACGTGGGCTCGCTCGGTTTCCTGACCTGCGCGAATTCTTCCACCTATCGCGAAGCAGTGGAATGCATCGCGAAAGATCGGATTAACTTTAGTCAACGAGCGCTAATCGAGGCGCGGGTGAAGCTCGGCGAGAAGCAAACCGCCAAAATGATCGCGCTGAACGACGCCGTGTTAAGCCGCGGCGAGCTTTCGCGCCTCGTACTCCTGTGCACGCGGGTCAACGGCGAGCCGCTCACCGAATTCAATGCGGACGGTCTGATTGTTGCGACGCCGACCGGGTCCACGGCGTACTCGCTTTCTGCCGGCGGGCCGATTCTCGATCCTGAGTCTGGCGTTTTCGTGATCACGCCGATCTGCCCACATGTTTTGACGAACCGATCGATTATCGTCTCAGAAGGATCGACAATCGAAATCGAAGCGAGTGATCCGGATTATCCAGTCTTTCTGACACTGGACGGCCGCAAGCCCATACATGTGGAGCGAGGATCGATAGTCACCATTCGCAAGGCGAAGAAGACGCTGCCGCTGGCGGCCCTGCCCCACGCCTCATTCTTCAGCGTGGTCCGGCAGAAATTGAAATGGAGCGGCAGCAACTTATGACGCCGCGGAGCCAGCGAATCGCAGCAAGCAAGCTGTCCGTATTCGCCTAATATTTCCGCACGCATCTGTAGCGGAGCGCGGATGAAAAATAGTCTTGCATTGCTTTATTAATAAATGTTAATAAATTGCAACAAATCCAGGAGGTCTCGTAAAAATGGGCTCCCATATGAGAGAGTTCGGTCTCCGTAGTCCCTACGACAAGGTGGGCGGTTTGCTTTATTTCGGCCGGATGCTGGACAAAATTCGTAGCCATGCCAAAGGAGAATTGCCTCTCGAATATGAAGTAAATCTTGGAAAAGGCTTCGGCGAAAAATGCCTCACCTTTCTGCGAGTTAGATACGAAGCAGTAATCGAGTACGTGAATCTGGGCCTCACGGAGGGCGCGCGCCTCATGGAACTGCTCGATCCTTTGACGCGAAGGGAATCTAACGCGTCCCCGCTATGACGCTGATCAATCTAATCACCGAGAACCTTCTGCCATCTGCGTTCGTGGGCGGTTGTGCTGTGGTGTTCATTTTGTGGGCAATCAAGACGGACAAAGATCGGCGTGATACCAATCGGATTTATGAAGTTCTCCGCCGGTTCGCTCAAGATGGGCGGCACATGTTTCGGAGTTCAGGAAGGATTTCTGGAATAACAAACCTAAGCCAATCCCGTATCTCGGACTTGTGCAGCAAGCACCCCAACATTGAACGTAAGGAACACGAGCGTCATATGTGGCGTGTCGTAAATTGACCACTCGCCACACTCTTATCTGGCGCAGTAAGCTTCCCGCGCTAGAGGCCGGCGGTTTCAGCCGCTCGCGCAATGCTGTGATTCGCGTTTACGATGAAGCAGGTGAGGTGATTCAAACGCACGAGCATACTGGCGATTTCAAAGAGTGGTAAGCCAATCGTGTTTGGCATTGCGAGGCAAACAAAAAGCGGCCGCGCGCTGAAACGTGACGGGCTGATTGCGAGTGCTCTGCCTTCTGAGACACCAGCTTTACTGATTGTTGATGACGACCGTTTGCAGTGCAGACTTGCTCACTTCCAATGTTTCAATTCATGGATGCCGATGAAGGGCGAAAAGTCAACGATACCCATATAAATGGCTGCTCGCGCTTAAGCATGGCAGGACGAAGAGGGCGTTTCACACCCGCTATAGAAACGCCCTTCGCGAGAGGATAGAAAACTCCCGTGCTCTAAAAAGGTGCGGCTCATTGGCGTCGACAGTCGCGCCACGGTTGAGTTTCCCCCCATTTCCGAGCCGATATGAAAGCGCTCGCGCATCAAATCGAACACGAACTGCAACGCGGCGAATGGAAGCACTGTGCTATTTATGAGGGTGAATTGCAACGCCTCTGGCCGCTACAGCAGAAAGAGCGCGAAGCAGAGATCGCCAGTTTTGCAATGGAATATGGATTCCGACTCCTGTTTTACCGCAAGGGACTGTGCGCCATCTTCGGCAAATAAGCCTCGCATCCGCCCGTTTATAGTGCGCACCAATATCTTGGAAAATCAGAATTCGGTGGCGATCTTCTCATCGTGTCAATTTCGTGCGCGGGCATTACAGTCTCGGAACCACGCCAGCGGTAGCCGCTGGATCGGAAGAAAAGCCGTGGAGCTTAGAACAAGTCGTGGAAATGACGGAAGCCTATTGGCTCAGGAAAAGGGAACTCGCGTGAATCCGCCCGATTTGACGTAAAGAAACCGAGCGAATAGCCTGAGGCGAGTCCCTTCTGACGAACAAATGAAAAGGAAAACTCAAACATGAATCATATTATGAAGATAGCCGCTGCGACGTTTTTGATCGGAGTTGCCGGACTCTTGGTATATGAGAGCCAAGCTGACACTCCGCGAATGGAATGCCTAAAGAGGTGCCAGGACGCGAATAACGCGTGTCTTGCCTCAGCAGGAGACGATGAAAGCAAACGCTCAGCTTGCGATCAGCAACTAGACGATTGTTTAAAAGCCTGTCCGCCCCCGGAATAAAATTACCATACCCAATCGGCACCCCAACGCGCCTGTCCAAACCTACCCGTCCCTCTCCCGGTGCTGCTTGTTCTTGCTTGGGGTCCGTCGTGATCGACTCTCGGAGCGATTGGCTCCAATTTAAGCGCGTGCCGTTTGATCATGGGAAGCTCGTGCCGGACCTAAAACCGCTTACAATCACTTAGTTGTCTCATGAGAGCCCACCGAAACGTCTAATTGATAGGGATAAACCATAGTTTCTACTGTCATTGCATATACAGCCTTACGGCGCGAACGAGTCCACTTGGTCGCCCGAGGTGGCGTTCTCAAGTGACCAAGCTTGCGAATTTTCCATAGTCAAATTCCAATCAATTCGCTGACATCCCTGCTGCGTCGGCTAAATCACAGCCTGCCAACGCCAGAAGGCAATGTCTCTGCCGACCTCGCCCTTGACGTTACCATCGCGAATGTTAGCATCGCCGGAACTTTGACTTTAACTTGAAAAACATCATGAATACTTTCCGCAGCGTCTTCATCTTTTGTCTCACGCTTGGCCTTCTTCTGATTTTCGGCTCACTAAAACTGAGTCATGGGGCGCAGCAGGAAATCTCGGGCAGTGTCCAGGAGATGATGTCACCGGAGGAGTTCAGGGCGGCAGGCCTAAATAAGTTGTCGCCGGGAGAGCTGCAAAAGCTCGATGCCTGGTTGCAAGGTTATCGGCAAGCTGCCGAAAAGAAAGCTACTTCGCGCGCAGAGCGCACAAAGCTCGATCTTCTTGTGAGCCGTGTGGATGGTTCCTTTGACGGATTGACCGGCAGGACAGTGATTCGTTTGGAAGACGGAACAGTATGGAAGCAGGCAAATGCTGACGACCGATTTCGTCCTCGAGTAACTGATCACCCTGCAGCCGCTATCATTCACTCGTTGTTTGGTTATAAAATGCGCATTGAAGGGACACCGGAATTTTATGTCGATCCGGTGCGCAACCCTTAGCTTGCGCTACGCGGCTCCGGGGTGCTGGCGGCGGGCAGCAATCGCGCCAAACCGAACTCTGCGTGTATTAGTTGAGCCGCGCGCTCCGCGTCTTTTTCATCGATAATGACCGCGATTTTGATCTCCGAGGTGGAGACCAACTGAATATTGATCCCACCCCGACCCAGGCATTCGAACATTCGCGCGGCTACACCGGAATGTGATCGCATCCCAATCCCGACGACGCTCAATTTGGCGACGCTGCCTGCGGTGTTCAAGCGTTTCGCGCCCACTTCGCTCACCACCGGCATCAAAATTTTTCGGGCATTCTCCAATTCGTCCTCGTGAATCGTGAATGAAATGTCGGTCGTTCCGCCGATCGAGGCATTTTGCACAATCATGTCCACGATGATGTGCGCCGCAGCAACATTCGAAAAGATCCGGCCAGCAACGCCTGGTTCGTCCCGTACCCCGGCGATCGTGAGTTTTGCCTGGTGGCGGTCGAGACTAATGCCACGAATAACCACGTCCTCCATGCTCGGGGTCGCTTCCTTAGCAATTGTTCCGGTGCTCGTTTTGAAACTCGACCGCACCTCGAATTCGATTCCGAATTTTTTTGCAAACTCCACCGCCCGCGATTGCATCACCTTCGACCCGGCACTAGCCATCTCGAGCAACTCGTCATAGGCAAGCGCGTCGAGTTTTTTTGCGTCAGTCACGATGTGCGGATCACACGTGAAGACACCATCGACATCGGTAAAAATCTGGCAGACATCCGCGTTCAGGGCCCCGGCCAGCGCGACCGCCGTCAGGTCGGACCCGCCCCGGCCAAGCGTTGTTGTTTCTCCTTCCGGCGTCTGACCCTGGAAACCGGCAACGATGACGATGTAATCGTCCGACAACAACTCATGAATTTGCTTTGGACTGATATTCGCAATTCGCGCCCTGGTGTGGTTGCGGTCGGTTAAAATTCCTGCTTGGGCGCCCGTCAATGAAATCGCTCTCCCACCGAGCGCGTGGACTGCCATAACGGTTAAGGCGACAGCCGCATGCTCGCCGGTTGCGAGCAGAATATCGAGTTCACGCTCGGTCGGATGCGGTGAGATTTCGCGCGCTAGTTTGATCAGTTCATCGGTCACTCCCGCTATCGCCGAGATCACCGCCACCACGCGGCATCCTTCGCGTTGTGTCTCAACGAGCCGACGCGCCACGTTGCGGATTCGCTCAGGAGTCCCGACCGAAGTGCCGCCGTATTTTTGAACAACCAGGCGCATGTCAGGAGTTAATTATGGAGCAACAACGCGAACTGCGAAACGGCATCGTTTCCGCTTTAGAATCGAGCGTGTCAACTATGGTTGCCCTAGAGTCCAATCGCGCGCTGTACATCGTGTACCGTCGCCGCGACTGGCACGACTTTGCTCATTCCCTGCATGATTACATCGGGATCTTTCAATCCATGTCCGGTAACGGTGCAAACAATCCCGCTTCCTTCCGGAATTTCTTTGAATGAATACGCCGCCTCCTTTGAGTTGCAGCATTTGAAAAATCCAGCAATGGCCGCCGCGCTCGCGGGTTCGACAAGAATTCCTTCGTGCCGCGCCAGCCATATTTGTGCAGCGACAATCTCTTCATCGGAAATAATATCGACAGCCCCACTGGATTCGGCGATCGCCACGCGGGCTTGCTTCCAACTCGCCGGATTGCCGATTCGAATGGCGGACGCAACCGTTTCCGGTTTATTGACGATTCGGTCGTGAAAAATCGGCGCGGCGCCAGTAGCTTGGAAACCAATCATCGCGGGTAACTTCGTTGATCTTTGGTGCGATTGATATTCCCGGTACCCCGTCCAATGCGCGGTGATGTTTCCGGCGTTACCGAGCGGCAGCAAATGAAAATCGGGTGCATCTCCTATCACATCCACAATCTCAAACGCCGCCGTTTTCTGCCCGGCGATCCTATCGGGATTGATCGAGTTCACGATGGCAAAATCGTCGCGTTCGCCGATCTCGCGCACGATTCGAAGCGCGTCGTCAAAGTTGCCATCAATAGCAACGATTTTTGCACCGTAAGCAAAAGCTTGCAGCAATTTGCCGCTCGCAATTTTCCCCGCAGGCAAGACCACTACGCACCGAATTCCGGCACGGGCGGCATAGGCCGCCGCCGAAGCCGAAGTATTTCCCGTTGAAGCGCAGATGATAGCGTTTGCCTTGCGCTCCATCGCTTTGGAGACTGCCAAGGTCATGCCGCGATCCTTGAAGGAACACGTCGGATTGACGCCTTCATTCTTCACAAAAACATCGCAGCCACGACCGATCCGCTTACTTAGTCGTGAAGAATAGATGAGCGGCGTGTCCCCTTCGCCCAGAGAAACGATCGGCGTCGATTCAGAAACCGGCAGATATTCGCGGTACTGCTCGATCACTCCCCTGCCCCGGTTCAGCTTTGATCTTGTCGCGTCCATCAACATTTCTATTCGAAGCAAATCCGCGCGATTGTCGATCTGTAAGTGCGGTTGTAAGCTCAGGGCCGTATGCCTGTGCTGAGCAAAGAAGATAAGCTGCGACTCTTAAACACGATTCTGGAGAGCCGGCATGCAGACCTGCGCGAGCAGAATTTGAATCGGCAGGGCAAAGGACACTTTCACGTTTCCGGAATGGGCCACGAAGCGCTAGCGGCGGTTTCATTTCTCATGGAGCCGGATGATTACATGGTCCCGTATTATCGCGATCGCGGGCTTATTCTTGGTCGCGGGATGACGACACGCCAACTTGGTTTCGAATATTTCGCCAAACGCGATACCGGAAGCGGCGGGCGGCAGATGCCATCACATTACAGCCACGCGGATTTACATATTTGGAGTGTGCCGACGCCAACTGGTTCACAGCTTCTCCCCGCATGCGGGATTGGTTGGGGAATCCAGCTCGATGGCAAAAAAAATCTTGTTGTTACGACAGTCGGCGACGCCGCGACCCGACAAGGCGATTTCTTCGAGGCTATTTCTTTCGCAAAAGAAAAAAAATTACCTGTTCTCTTCCTCGTTGAAGACAACGGCTATGGCATCAGCATGCCCACACGGGAGACGAATCCGCTCGTGCTCGGCGTGCTTCAAGCCAGCGATTGGCAGCAAATCGACGGTCGCGATGTCCAGAAACTCTACGACGCAGCAAGCGTGGCGATGGAGGCAATCCGTGCTGGCAAAGGCCCGGCGTTTTTCTGGATTAAGATGGAACGGCTTTCCAGTCACACCAGTTCGGACGACCAAAAACTTTATCGCAGCCCGGAAGAATTACGGGAACTCGAGAAATGCGATCCACTGAAATGCTGGAAAGATCAACTGATCGAGGAAGGTGTAATCACCGCCGAGGAATTTGTAAAGATCGATACGGAAATAAAGGAACGTATCCGCCGGGAGTACAGCGATGCAGAGAAGGCCGAGGATCCGTCGCCTAATGAGCTTCTCGCGAATGTCGCGAAACCGCCGCAAAGGATTGATAAAGAGATCCTGCCGCCAGGGAAATACCGCATCGGTGACACCGTAAACAAAACATTGCGCGCTAGTCTCGAAGAAGATCCGCGACGCATCATCTTCGGCGAAGACATCGAAGATCCAAAAGGCGGCGTGTTTCGCCTTACGCAAAAGCTTTCAACCGAGTTCCCGAACCAAGTCTTCAATTCGCCGCTCGCTGAGTCAACCATTCTCGGTGTTGCCTGCGGCCTGGCCTCCTACGGCAAACGCCCAGTCTTTGAGTTGCAATTTATCGATTTCATTTATCCAGGATTCAACCAGCTCGTCACCAATATCTCGACCTTGCGCTGGCGATCGTTCGGCAATTGGAAATGTCCTGCCGTGATTTATGCGCCGTATGGGGCATATCTCCCCGGCGGCAGCTTGTGGCACAGCCAGGCGAACGAATCGGCGCTCGCACATTATCCCGGTCTGAGCATCGTCATTCCGAGCACGCCCAAAGACGCAGCTGGATTGCTTTGGACATCGATGCATGCCGAGGATCCCGTGATCTTTCTGATTCCCAAACATCTGCTCTGGGCCGAACACGAATATGCCGAGCCAATTCGTGCTGTCCCGTTGGGTCAGGCTTGCAGGCGCACGAGGGGCTCTGACCTCACGCTGGTTGCATGGGGCAACACGGTCGAGAAATCTCTCGAAGCAATCGCGAGAATCGAACACGAAATGAGCGTCGAGTTGATCGATCTGCGGTCGATCATGCCCTGGGACCGCGACACGATTGAAGAATCGGTGCAAAAGACCCGGAGGCTCGTGGTTGTGCAGGAAGACACCGAAAATTGCAGCGTGGGTCAGATGATCATTTCGCATGTGACCGGCAAACCGGAACTTTGGAATGAGATGATCAGCCCGCCGATTCTCGTCAGCAAAGCCAACGTCATGATTGGCTACAATCCGATCTACGAATACTCTGCGCTGCCAGATGTGGAGCGTATCGTCGCCGCACTGAAACGCTCTGTTGCAAAAAAACAGGGGCGCGCAGTTGCCGTAGAGGCGGCTGTCCCCAGCCGCCAAGAAGCCGAGATTGTGCGTGAGGCCACGCGCCTCTACACCGCAGACATGGGCAAGCAACGCGCGCAAAGCATCACCGTCCCGGTGATGGGCGAAGGAATTCGCAACGCCAAAATTGTTTCGCTTTTGAAAAAACCGGGGGACGCTATCGCACTCGACGATCCACTTTGTGAAGTTGAGACCGACAAAGCGGTCTATCCGATAGAGTCGTCGTTCGCCGGCGTAATGGGCGCATGGAAAACAAAAGTAGGCGAAACGGTCGAGATCGGTCAGGAACTCGGTACTATTCTCACCGGTGAAGCGTCGCCCGCGGATCAATTTCAAGCTACTGCAAAAGCTTCAGGCGATGGTGTAGAGGCGGCTGTCCCTAGCCGCACAGAGACGCGACCTGCGCCTGAGGACACGCGCTCCTACACCAGAATTGCACCTGCCCTTTCGCCCACGATCATGCGCAAACTGAGCCACGTGATTCCTGCCAACTTGCAAATCGATGCGCGCTGGGATGCGATTCGCAAGGCGCGCGATGCAGCCAAAAAGAAAAACGGAAAGAATGCTCCCTCGCCTTCCGTGATGATCGCGTGGGCAGTCGTGCGCGCCATGGAAAAACACCCGCCGTTCCGTCGATTAATTCTCGAAAACGACCAGATCATCGAAAACGATAATTTCGATCTCGGCGTTGCGGTTGCGCTGGAAGGCGATCGACTTGCCACTGCGGTCATTGTCGATGCAAACAAGAAAGGCTGGCCTGAATTTGTAAAGATTTATAACGCGACTGTCGATGCAACCCGTAGCGGCCGTGTCGATGCCATGAACGCACCGATCGTGATCACAAGTCTCGGCGCGTTTGGCGTGAAAGCTGGCGCGCCGATTGTAGTGCCGCCATCGGTCGGCACGCTTTTCATCGGCACAGCCCATCGCGAATTGATTCCAAACGGGAAGAAAAACGAAACCGCCGAAGTCGTCACGCTTTCACTTACGTTCGATCACCGCGTCGTTAACGGCGCCGGGGCGGCTAACTTCGCCCACGAAATCAAAGAGCAGATCGAGGATTTCAAAGTTCCGTATGGAGAGGCGAGCACAACTGCGTCCGCGCATCAGCGCTGAGCACTGTGTCGTCAGTTACGTCCAAAATGCTCTTTCCGTTCGTAGCTTTAGTAGGTCAATTCTCATGACCCGACTAATCAATTTCAACGGGAGGGAATCTTATGGCAGGAAAACTTGATGGGAAAAAAGTGGCCATCCTTGTGGCGGATGGTTTTGAGCAAGTGGAAATGACAAAACCGCGTGAGGCGCTCGATGAAGCTGGCGCAGAAACGAAAGTCGTTTCGCTAAAGTCCGGCAAGATCCAGGGCATGCATCACGCCGACAAAGGTGACAGGTTCGATGTCGATCTCGCAGTGGACCAAGCCCGCCCCGAAGAATTCGACGCACTCATAATTCCGGGTGGGTTGTTAAATCCTGATGCGTTGCGATCAAATGAGAATGCGCTTGAATTTACGCGTCATTTCTTCTGCGAGGGAAAACCCGTGGCGACCATCTGCCATGGACCGCAAGTGCTCATCAGCGCGGGTCTGGTCCGGGGCAGAACCATGACCTCCTGGGCCGCAATCAAGGCGGACATGCGCAACGCCGGAGCAAATTGGGTCAACGAGGAAGTGGTGGTGGACAATGGACTAGTGACCAGCCGTAAGCCAGATGACATTCCAGCTTTTAACAAGAAGATGCTTGAGGAATTCGCCGAAGGCCGGCATAAAGCTATGGCCACGGCAGGGTCAGTTGTGCTCGAAACTTAATGATCCCTATTGGCACGGCGGCTGGTAGGTGCGTTTGATTGCCAATGCCGTAACATCGCCATCGCGCAGGCACTCTGCCTGCCGTCAGCACGCCAGGCTGAAGCGTGCTCGACCAAACAGGCAAGATGCCTGTGTTACACAGCCGGGCCAAATTGCTTGCAAGTTTGGCTGAGGCTTTCACCTTTTGACGTCACTCCCGCCTTATGACGACTGCCAACAAAATCACAGTTGTCCGGATTTTGATGATTCCGGCGTTCGTCACGATGGCTATCTATTATGGCCAAAGCATCCAGCGAGGCGTGCCACTGGAGTGGCAACGCTTTAGTGCCATCGCCATTTTCCTGATCGCTGCCGTGAGCGATGGTTTGGACGGATACGTGGCGCGCCGCTACAATCAGAGGAGCTCACTCGGAGTCATTCTCGATCCAATTGCTGACAAAGGCTTGCTTTTGAGCGGCATCATCACGTTGAGCATCAGCAACTGGAGCGAGATTGATCCTGAATACGGGAGATTCCCAGCATGGTTCCCCGTCCTTGTAATCTCGCGCGATGCCGTCATCCTCGTTGGCGCCATGGTATTGTATTTGCTTAACGGCAAAGTGCAGGTGAAACCACGGTGGCCCGGGAAAGTCGCAACTGTTTCGCAAATGATCGCGATAGGATGGGTGATGTTGCAATTTCACTTTATTCCCCTGTTCTACATCGTGATCGGTGCCGGATTTTTCACGCTTGTTTCCGGCGTTGTTTACGTTTCAGACGGGGTGCGGCAGCTACAAGCTGAAGGACACGCGCACGCGACAAAACATTGAGGCCCGCGTTTTCGCGCGATGAACGGCACGAACAAATCGGCGAATGTCGCGATCGTGGGACGGCCTAACGTGGGCAAATCGGCGCTATTTAATCGCCTGATTGCCCGCAGAATCGCCATCGTGCACGATCAACCTGGGATAACCCGCGATCGGATCTCGGCTGTCTGCAAGCGCGGCACTCAGCCATTTGTCGTATGGGATACCGGCGGCGTTGCCTGCACGGGCGAGTCCGAATTGACCACGCAAGTTCGCCGCGCAGTCGAAGGAGCCATTCAAGATAGCGACATTCTGCTTTTTATCGTCGACGCAAAACATGGCTTGTCTCCGGTCGATCAGGAACTCGCCCGCATGCTGCGCAAATCACATAAGCCAGTCATCCTCGTCGTTAACAAGATCGACACCGAAAAACAGGAGAATCTGACAGCAGATTTCGCGTCGCTTGGATTTTCACGGAGCCAATCCATCAGTGCCGAGCATAATCGCGGCATCTCCGAATTACTCCAGGCAATAGATGACCTTCTACTCCCGCCTTACGCTGCGCCAGAAATCAAACATCAAACATCAAACGCCAAACGTCCTCTCGCTATCGCCATCATCGGCCGGCCTAATGTTGGCAAATCTTCGCTGATCAATTCAAGTGTGCGAAGCGAGCGCGCCATTGTGAGCGAGCTTCCGGGAACGACGCGCGACGCCGTCGATATCTCTTATCGGCGGAACGGTCAGGAATTTCTCTTTATCGATACCGCGGGGATCCGCAGACGTGGTAAACATTCCAGTTCAGTTGAAGTCTTCAGCGTGATGCGTGCGGAACGGAGCGTTCGCCGGGCCGACCTCTGCGTTCTCATCGTCGATCTTACGATAGGCATGACGGCGCAGGACAAACGGATTGCCGGATTGATTCAGAAGGCGCGCAAGGCGGCGATCGTTGTTTTGAACAAGTGGGATTTGATCAAGCCGAAGCGGAATCAAAAGAAGATGGTAGCGCAACTCATCGATGAAACGCGGGCGAGGCTTTTCTTTCTCGACTACGCGCCGGTCCTGGTTGCGTCCGCGTTTACGGGAGAAAACGTCGTTAAATTGTTTACGCTGATGGACCACGTTCGACATGCAGCGCAGCAACACATTGGCACTGGAGTTCTCAATCGATTGTTGCGAGCGACCTTTGCTGCCAATCCGCCACCGATTGTTTCCGGTCGATGCCTTAAGCTATTTTACGCAGCGCAAACCAGTGGAAAACAAGACCGACGGCTCCAGCCTCCAGAGTTTGTTCTCTTCGTGAATGATCCCCGTTTACTTAGCGAAGCGTATCGTCGCTATTTGGAGGCTCGCATTCGCAAAGCGCAACCGTATCCCGGGCTTCCGATAATTCTGACGTTACGTCCGCGTAACGAAACGCGCGAAAAGTAGGTGTCGATCTTGCGCTATAGCCGTCATCCCAGATGTAGAATCCTTCGCGCCCGCCTTTTCGCAATTTCGACGCGGCAGGGATCCAATCAACTGACATTCTTTGATCGAACATTCTCCCGACCGTACATGTCTCACCACACCGTATGAAATCGACGCAGGAGATCACGCAGGAGGTGCGAGAGCTGGGCCAATGGATTCCGGCGCTCCGCCAACAGGTTG
>WNGL01004000.1_pt1 | contig 17748 bp, 16 predicted proteins | sample 5400591 | NCBI WGS metagenome assembly WNGL01 (sample SAMN13153377, study PRJNA577476) | soil metagenome | isolation source: 80 cm soil or saprolite under Garry oak tree replicate 1 | place: USA:California | collected 2016-06-15 | reverse complement strand
GCGGGGAGGGCGTCTGGTTCAGCCTCTCGATCGGGCGCGAGAAGAAGGCCGATCCGAAGTGGATCCTGCCGCTCGTCTGCCGCCGGGGCGAGGTGACGCGCGAGGCCGTCGGCAGGATCCAGGTGCTGCCGCGGGAGACGCGCTTCGAGATCGCGGTCGAGGTGGCGCCCGCCTTCGAGAAGGCGGTCCGCAAGCCCGACCCGCGCATGCCGGGCGCCCGGATCGCCCGCGTCAACGGGCCGGCAGCTTGAGCCCCTGCTCGATGAGCCGGAGCAGCACCCCGGCGTTGGCGCGGGCGTCGTTCACCGGGTCGTGGTCGTGGGCGGTCGTGCGGAGGTGCTTCCAGGTGGCGAAGCCGTCCTTCATCATCCCGCAGTAGAGGTCGCCGATGCGCCGGCCGCTCCAGCCGAACGGGTTCCGGCCCAGGTAGGCGTGGAAGTAGTAGTTCACCCACTGCCAGTCGAAGGCCAGGTTGTCGGAGCAGAAGACGGGCCGGCCCTTCGAGTGCTCGGCGAGCCACGCCTCGAAGCGCTCCATCACCGGGCCCGGCTCCTCGAAGCGCAGGTGCTCCTCGCGCGAGACGCCCGAGATGGCGAGGGCCTGCGGATCCCAGCGTTCGGAGACCGGCCGCACCTCGCCCTTGAACGTCTGCCCGAGCGACGGCTCGACCACCACCGCGCCGAACGAGACCATCGAGAAGAGGTGCGGGGCGGGGCCGTCGGCCTCGACGTCCACCACGATGAGGGACATGCCCCATCATGGCACGGTGCGTCCCACCATCGCGAGCGGCAGCATGCGACCTGAGAGGAGCGCTCCCATGGACGGCTTGATGATGGACTTCCCGCTCACGCTGGTGCACGTGCTGGAGCGCGCCGGCCAGGTGCACCGCCGGCAAGAGGTGGTGTCCCGCCAGCCGGACGAGAGCGTGACCCGCACCACCTGGGCGGAGCTGTACCCCCGCATCCACAAGTTCGCCAACGCGCTCGGCCGCCTGGGCGTGAAGCCGGGCGATCGGGTGGCGACGCTGGGCTGGAACCACGCCCGCCACCTGGAGGCCTACTTCGCGGTGCCGGCCATGGGCGGCGTGCTCCACACGGTGAACCCCCGCCTCCACCCGTCCGATCTCGCCTACATCGTGAACCACGCCCAGGACGCGGTGCTCCTCGTCGACGACGTGCTCCTGCCCGTGCTGGAGCGCTTCCGGGCCGAGGTGAGGCTGCGGCACGTCATCGTGTGGGCGCACGGCCAGCCCGTGCCGGAGGGCATGCTCGACTACGAGGCGCTCATCCAGGACGAGCTCCCGACCTTCGAGTACCCGCGCATCACCGAGGAACAGGCGGCCGGGCTCTGTTACACGTCGGGCACCACCGGCCGGCCCAAGGGCGTCCTCTACTCGCACCGCGCGCTCGTGCTCCACTCGCTCGCCTCAGCGCTGCCGGACGCGCTCGGGATCGGCATGGCCGACGCCATCCTGCCGGTGGTTCCCATGTTCCACGTCAACGCGTGGGGCACGCCCTACACCGCGGCGCTGGTCGGGGCGAAGCTCGTTCTTCCCGGGCCGCACCTCGACCCGAAGAACCTGCTCCAGCTCATGGCACAAGAGAAGGTGACGCTCGCCGCCGGCGTGCCGACCGTATGGCTGGCGGTGCTCGACGCGCTCGATCGCGCTCCGAAGGCGCACGACCTCTCGGCGCTGCGGGCGCTCGTGGTGGGCGGGGCGGCGGCGCCGCCGGCGATGATCGAGGCTTACGACCGGCGTCACGGGCTCGAGGTCGTGCACGCCTGGGGCATGACCGAGATGACGCCAATCGGCACGGTCTGTCATCTCAAGCCCGCGCTCGAGTCCTTGCCCGAGGCCGATCGCCACCGCCTGCGCGCGACGCAGGGGCTCCCCATCCCGCTCGTCGAGGTGCGCGCCATGGGTGACAGCGGGCTCGTGCCGTGGGACGGGAAGTCGATGGGCGAGCTGCACGTACGCGGCCCGTGGATCGCGAGGAGCTACTACGAGAACCCGCAGGAGGCCGACAAGTTCACCATGGACGGCTGGTTCCGCACTGGCGACATCGTGACCATCGATCCCGAAGGCTATGTCCGGATCACCGACCGCTCGAAGGACCTCATCAAGTCCGGCGGCGAGTGGATCAGCTCGGTCGACCTCGAGAACGCGCTCATGGGCCACCCGGCCGTGAAGGAGGCGGCGGTGGTGGCGGTGGCGGATCCGCGCTGGGGCGAGCGGCCGGTGGCGGCGGTCGTGCTGCGGGAAGGTGCGCACGCCAGCCCGGAGGACCTGAGCGCCTACCTCGAGCCGAGGTTCGCCCGCTTCTGGCTGCCGGACGACTACCTCTTCGTGCAGCAGATCCCCCGCACCGCCGCCGGAAAGTTCCTGAAGAGCGCGGTCCGCGAGCTGGTGAGGGATTGGCGCCCTCCGCCAGCCGCCGGCGCTACTTCATGAGCTTCAGGGCGTCGACGGTGACGCGAACGCTGAAGCAGCTCTCCACCTCGGCCGTCCACGCGACCTGCGGCGGCGCGCCGGTGAAGGTGATGGTGTAGTGGAGGCTGCCGGCCTGGAGTCGATCGAGCAGGTTCAGGTCCTGGTCGAGCACCATCTCGAGCTTCGTGGGATCGGTCGGCGCGGCCGGCCGCGTGTAGTGCATGAAGGGGGTCGCCTGGCCGTTCGTATCGTTCACGGTGACGTCGGCCTCCGCGACGCCGGAGAGATCGGTCGAGCCGGCGGTGGTGAGGGAGAGCATCTTGATGCTGCCCGTCACCGCGTCGGGGTGGTCGAGGCCGGGGATCTTCGAGCCGACGTCGAGGTCGCCGCTCCAGGTCACGGTCTGATCGCCGATCGGCGGCGCGGCCGAGATGTCCTGCGCCGGCAGGGTGAGGCAGATGCGGGTCTCCTCCACCGACGCGAAGAGGAGCGGGTCGCTGCAGCCAGAGAGGGCGAGGAGGGCGAGCGCGGCGGGCACGAGCGAACGGGTTCTCACGAGGCGCTCCTAGTAGAAGAAGAGGATGAAGCCGAGCTTCACGTCGGGGATGCCGAGCCGGATGCTCGGATCGTCGAGGTGGGTGATACGCACGTCGCTCGAGGTGGACTGCTGGGCGGCCTGCTGGGCGTCGTGCACGGAGAGCCACACCCGCGAGAGCCCGGCCCGGATGAAGAAGACGAACCAGTCCGGGTGGCCGATCTCGAGGCCGACCTGGGCGTTGACGAAGGTGTATCCGACGCGTGAGAGGAGCGGCCGCACGCCGTCCGAGACCGTCGTGAACTGCGAGACGCGGCTCAGCGCGCTCGCCTCGAAGTAGTGGCCGGCCTCGAGCGAGAGCGAGGGCGCGAAGGGGAAGTAGGGGAGGATGGTGACGCCGCCCCGCACGCCGTAGCCGACCGAGTTGTAGAGCATGCCGCCGCCCAGGCGGAGGAACTTCAGCGGCCGGTAGAGGAGGGACGCGCCGGCACCGTCGGGCACGCCGCCGTCGAACTGCAGGCCGAGCACGTGTCGGCCGCGGCCGGTGCGCACTGCCGAGGTCTCCGGCACGGAGGCGGTCGGGGTGCCGCCGAGGGTGCCGCCCATGCCCGGCCCGCCGGGGAGCGAGGCCGAGGCGAGCACGATCGGCGCCGCTGGCGCGGCGGGTTCGTCGGCGCGCGTGGAGGCGCCGAGGGGCGCGGAGGCGCACATCAGCGCGCAGAGGAGGGCTCGGGTGGCGACCATGGAGAGACTCCCGCACCGCGCCGCGGCGTGAAGCGCCGCCGACCGGGCACTCCACTTCCATCGCAAGCACCGCGCCGAAGCGGCCGGGCGACCGAGACCGGCGCAAGGTGCCGCCGCCACTCGCCGCCAGCCGCGCCGTCGCTCGGGCGCTGCCGCTTCGACGCAGGGTCGTCTCGGCCACTGGGGTGCGCGGGCACCCCTGCGCCATCAGGCGCCGGGGTGCCGAAGCCGGATACAGTGCCGCCGATGGACCGTCCCATCCGCCCCCGGCGCAGCGCCCTCTACCTGCCCGGCTCGAACCTGCGCGCGCTCGACAAGGCACGCGCGCTGCCGGCCGACGTCCTCGTCTTCGACCTGGAGGACGCCGTCGCGCCGGGTGCCAAGGAGGCGGCGCGAGCGAGCGTCCTGTCCAGCCTGGCTGCGGGCGGCTTCGGCCGGCGCGAGCGCGTCCTGCGGGTGAACGGCGCCGGGACGGCGTGGGCGGGCGGAGACCTCGCCGCCGCCGCCCGCTCCGGCGCGGATGCGGTGCTCCTTCCGAAGGTGGAGTGCGCCGCGGCCGTGCGCGATGCCCTGCGCGCGCTCGAGGCCGCGGGGGCGCCGGAGGGGCTCGCGCTGTGGTGCATGATCGAGACGCCGCGGGGCGTGCTCGCCGCCGCCGAGATCGCCGGCGCATCGCCCCGTCTCGCCTGTCTGGTGATGGGCACGTCCGACCTGGTGAAGGACCTCGGCGCTCGCCATACGCCGGGGCGCGCGGAGGTCCTGGCGAGCCTCGGGCTCGTGCTGCTCGCCGCCCGGGCCCACGGCCTCGCCGCGCTCGACGGCGTGCACCTCGACCTCGACGATGCGGCGGGATTCGAGGCCGCCTGCAGGCAGGGACGCGACCTCGGCTTCGACGGGAAGACGCTCATCCACCCGCGCACGCTCGAGGCCGCGAACCGGATCTTCGCGCCCGACAAGGCCGAGCTGGCCGAGGCGCGGCGGATCGTGGCCGCCCACGCCGAGGCCGAGGCGGCCGGGCAGGGCGTGGTGGTGGTGGACGGGCGGCTCGTCGAGAGGCTCCACGTCGAGGCGGCGCAGCGGAGGCTGGCGCTGGCGGCGGCGATCGCGGCGCTCGCGACGGAATAGGTCGAGGTCGAGGTCGAGGTCGAGGTCGAGGTCGAGGTTCACCCCGCGCTCACCGCCGGCAGTCCCGCGACCAGCGGCGACGGCGTCCCGACCGTCGCGATCCAGAGCTGGTGCGAGGCGCGCGTGACCGCCACGTGCAATCGGCGGCGCGACTCGTCGGTGGCGGGGTAGGTGGCGGCGGTGGCGTCGGGCACGATGACGTAGTCGAACTCGAGCCCCTTCACGCTCTCCACGTCGGTGAGGTCGATGCCGGGCTGGAAGGAGAAGTCGCCGTCGAGGATGAGGCGCGCCTCGGGCAGGTCGGCGAGCAGCCGGTGGAGGCTCCGCGCCACCTCCGGTCCGCGCGCCACCACGGCCACCGACGCTTGCGGCTCGCGCTCGATGAGGTCGCGCACCGCACCGGCGAGGAAGAGGTGCGCGTGCGCCTCGCTGGGAAAATCGAAGCGTCCCACCGGCACGCCTTCGCGTCCGGCGCGCAGCGGCTCCTCCGGGGCGAGCGGCCCGAGCACCTCGCGCGCGAGCCGCGCCACGGGTGCCGGACAGCGGTAGGTCGTGGCCAGGCGGCAGGTGGGCGCGCGCTCCGCGCCGAGGGCCGCCAGCATGGCCGGCCAGCCCGCGAACCCCGAGCTCGTCTGTTGCCCCTCGTCGCCGGCGAGCGTCAGGCTGCGGGAGGCTCCGAGCTGGCGGCCGAGGACGTGCAGCTCGAACAGCGAGACGTCCTCCGCCTCGTCGACGACGAGGTGCGCCACGCCGCGGCCGCCGCCGCCGGAGCGCCAGGCGCGCAGGAAGAGCAGGAGCGGCAGGTCCTCCACGTCGAGCGTTCCCGCCAACGCCTCCGGCGTGCGTGCGTCGACCGCCTCGCCGTCGAGCGCCACGGTGCGCTCCGGGTCGATGCCGCGCAGGACCTGCGCCAGAGGCGAGGCGAGCTGAAGGCGCGTGTGGCGGAGCGTCTCCTCCACCGCGGTGATGGGGAGGTCTCCCTGGGCCCCCGCCACCACGCCCGAGAGGAAGCCGCGATCGGTCATGAGCTCGCCGAGCTCGCCGCGCAGCCTCGTCCAGCTCTCGGGCGCCTGCCGGCCGGCCACCCGCGGACGCCGGCGCAGCGTCTCGTACAGCGCGGCGTGCCGCTTCAGCCGCGCCACGAGCGGCGGCGTCTCCTCGGAGAGCCGCGGCGGCGGGACCGCGAAGGCGCTCTGGAAGGCGCCGCGAGACCAGCTCTCGAGCGTGCGGACCGCCACCCGTGAGAGGCCGAGCGGCTCGAGGAGCCGCGCCGCCAACCGGGAGAGACCGAGCTCCGGCACGACCACGAGCAGCCTCGAGAGCGGGAAGTGGCGCGGGTCCTCGAAGGCGATCCGCGCCAGCCGGTGCAGCGCGACGGTGGTCTTGCCGCTGCCGGCGCTGCCGGTGACGAGGAGCGGCTCGTCGGCCTCGACCGAGAGGGCCTCGAACTGTTCCCGGTCGAGGAGCGCCGTCACCTCCGGCCGCTCGGCGCGGCTCCGCGCGCCCTCGCCCACTCCGAGCAGGCCGGGCCGAGCGGCGGTGCCGGCGCCGCCGCCGAGAGACGCCGCGCGGTCGCCGCGCGAGGAGACCCAGCCGCCCTCCCGCCGGGCGAGCGTGACCGCCCCGCTCGAGATGCGCACGAGCCGCCCGCCCTGGACGACCACCACCCGGCGTGCCTCGACGGTGCCCTCCGCGAGGCGGCCCGGGAAGCGCTCCTCGTAAGCGTCCCCCTCCCGGTAGGCATAGAAGAGCCGCGCCACCGGCGCGAAGCGCCAGTCGACCACCCGCACCCCGCTCGCCGCATCGACGAAGGTGGCGCGGCCGAGGCAGTAGTCGCGCCGCACCTCGCCTTCCCGGACCCGCAGGTGGGCGAAGTAGGGCGAGCCCGGCTCGGGGAGCGGATCGACGCGCGAGCGCTCCATCATGGCGCGGACCAGCCCCATCTCCTGGAAGACGGTGGGGAGGTCCTTGGCGGTCGATTCGACGGCCTGCTCGCGCAGCTCGGCGAGGCGGCGGAGGAGATCGGGGTCGTCGCGCCGCGGCGCGGGTCGCCGCGCGCGCAGGGCGGCGAGGACGCACGCGAGCAGCGCCTCCTCTTCCTCGACGAGGAGCCGCTCCTCGGCGGTCAGCGATGCGGAAGGATCGGGCAGAAGGGGAGCTATTTCGCCGCGGAGGGGCTTGAAGTCAATGCGAAGGGTCGAGGTCGAGGTCGGGGTCGAGGTCGAGGTCGAGGTCGGGGTCGAATGTCGAAGGTCGAAGGTCGGGGTCGCGATTAGGATGTCCCTCTGTGAACCCGCCCGACCTTCCTGCCCCCCGCCTCGGCGACCGGAGCCTCTTTCCCGACCTCGCTGTCGCCGCCTACCTGAACCATGCCGGTGTCTCACCGCTCTCTCTTGCCGTGACAGGGGCCGTGAGGGACCTCCTCGACGCCTACGCTCGTCGAGGTGGGGCGGCGGTGATGGAGACGCTCGCGCTTCGCACCCGGCTCCGCGAGCGCCTCGGTCGACTCCTGGGCGTAGAGCCCGCCACGCTCGCGCTCACCGGCGGCGCGACGCACGGCGTCCAGGCGATCGCGCTGTCCTTTCCCTGGAGCCCCGGCGATCGCGTCGTCCTCTTCGAGGGAGAGTTCCCGGCCAACGTGACGCCGTGGCAGCGCGCCGCCGAGCTCTTCCAGCTCGAGCCGGTCTTCGTGCCGCTCGCGCCGTTTCACCAGTCGTCCGAGGAGGGACTGGCGAGGCTCGAGCTCGAGCTCTCGCGCGGCGCGCGCCTCGTGGCGGTGAGCGCGGTCCAGTTCTCGACCGGGCTCGCCATGCCGCTCGCGGCGATGGCCAGGCTCTGCGCGCGCTACGGGGCCGAGCTCTTCGTCGATGCCATCCAGGCGCTCGGCGCGGTTCCGGTCGACGCCGCAGCGCTCGGGATCGACTACCTGGCGGGTGGCGCGCACAAGTGGCTCATGGGCGCCGAGGGCTGCGGCTTCCTGTACGTCCGACCGGGGCGCATCGCTGCGCTCAGGCCGGCGCTGGCGGGCTGGCTCTCGCACGAGGAGGCGCGCGCGTTCCTCTCCGAGCCGGGACAGCTCCGCCACGACCGGCCCATCCGTCGCGAGGCGGGGCTCTTCGAGGCGGGGTCGGCGAGCGCGCTCTCCCAGGCGGCGCTCGACGCGTCGCTCGGGCTCCTCCTCGAGCTCGGTCCCGCCGCGATCCACGCGCACGCGAACCGCTACCTCGATCGGCTGGAGCCGCTCCTCGCCGAGCGCGGGTTCGCCAGCCGACGCGCGCACGAACCCGGGCGCCGCTCCTGCATCCTCTCCGTGGTGCCGCCCCCCGGCCGCTCCCTGCGGTCGCTCCACGAGGCGCTGGCGCGGCACGGTGTCGCGGCGGCTACCCCGGACGGCCTCCTCCGTTTCGCGCCGCAGTGGCCGAACGATTCCGAGCGCGAGCTGCCCGGGGTGACGCGGGCGCTCGATGCGGCGCTGCGCCAGGGGTGAGCTCCCGGGAGCCTTGACAGCTCTTCCCTCCTACCGTTATTTAGGCACCCCCTTGCTGCCTGGAGGGACTGTCGTCTCGGGGCTGTAGCTCAGTTGGGAGAGCGCTAGAATCGCACTCTAGAGGTCATCGGTTCGATCCCGATCAGCTCCACTCCGCGGCCCGGCCTTCGCTGGGCCGTTTTTTTTTCGGCTGCTTCCCCGAGAGAAGCCTCCCAGCCTGGCGGGGCCTCGCCTTCGCTCAGCGTGCGGTAGGGGGCGCTCTACCACTTGGAAATACAGGGAGAACCCGTTTGACGCTTCCAGGGCGCCCTGCTATTCGGAAGCCGCCCCATGCCCCCGCCCGCCAAGCAATTCTCGCCGGCCGAGCTCGCCGCCCTGGAGCACGCCTTCGCCGCGGACCCGACGTCCGAGGCGTACCGCCCGCTCACCGAAGCGTACCTCGCCATGGGCCGGTTCATGGAGGCGATGGTCGTCTGCAAGAAGGGGGTGAAGGGTCACCCGGCCGACGCCGCCCCACGGCTGCTGCTGGCGCGCATCTTCGCGGTGCAGGGGAAGGATCACAAGGCGCTCGAGGAGCTCGCCGGCGCGCTGCAGGTTTCGCCCGGCGACGTCGCCGCGAACCGCCTGGCGGGCGTGCTCCAGCTCAAGCTGGGCGAGAAGGAGCAGGGGACGGCTGCCCTCCGCCGCGCCTGGGAAGCCGCGCCGGACGATCCCGACACGGCGGAGGTGCTGAAGAAGTGGGGGATCGATCCCAGGGCGGCTCCCGCTCCGGCTGCGAAGCCGACCTCGACCGCGAAACCGATCTCGACCTCGAGCCCGACCGGGACCGTGAAGCGGACCGCGACCTCGATCCCGACCGCAACCGTGCAGCCGCCCGGGACTGGGTCCTCGGACTCGACCGGCAGGCCGCCGGTCTTGCGGCGCAGCGCGGCCGAGCCCTCCGCCGCTCCGCCCGCCGCGCCGATCCCGACCCCGCCGCCGACGCGCAACACCCGTTACTCCGACGAGCTCGCCGCGAAGTACGGCACGCATGAGTTCGTGCTCGAGAGCCATGGCGAGGTGCGCAGGCCGAAGAAGAAGGCGTCGCGTGCGGCCCTGCTCGCCACGCTCGGGCTCGGGGTTGGGCTGCTCATCGTGCTCGGGGTGTCCTGGGGGCTGAGCTCGGCCCGCAAGGCGCAGGCGGTCGAGATCGACCACCTGCTGCGGCAGGCGCGCGAGCTCATCGAGAAGGACAGCTATGCCTCCTACAAGGAGGCGGCGCGCTTGTGCGAGCGCATCCTGGAGCGCGATCCGGACGCCATCGGCGGACACGCCTACCTGGCGTACGTCGATTCCATCCGCTGGGGCGAGCACGGCGAGAGCGAGGGGCTCCGGGACGAGGCGCGCAAGCACCTCGAGGCGGTCGGAAAGCTCGGCCGGCCGCACTCGCACGCACACGCCGCCGAGGCGTACTTGCGCTTCCACGGCGGCGACGCGCGCGGCGCCATCGACGAGCTGCGACGGGTCCTCGCCAGCGCCGAGGGAGCCAGCGCGCTCCTGAACGGTGTGCTGGGCCTCCTGGAGATGCAGGCGGGCGACCTCGACGCCGCCCGCGACCATCTCACGCTGGCCCGGCAAAACGCGCCGGGCGACGTGCGCGTCACGCAGATGCTGGCCGAGCAGTGGCGCCGCCGCGGCCAGGGATACGAGATCCAGGCCAGCGCGCTCTACGACACCGCGCTCACCCGGCTCGCCCCCGACCACGTCCCTTCGCTGCTCGGAAGAGCGCAGCTGCTGCTCGACGTCGATCGGGCGGACGAGGCGATGAAGCGCATCGACAGGGTGCTCGGGCTGGGGCAGAGCGCGTCGCCGCGGCAGGTGGCCGTGGCGCACGCGCTCCGCGGATGGGCGCTGCACGCGCAAGGCAAGGCGGGCGAGGGAGATTCGGAGGAGCAGCAGGCGGCCGCGCTCGACCCATCGAACCCGGACATCCACGACCTCGTCGGGCAGCGCAAGCTGCGCGGCGGCGACGTGGCCGGCGCGGTCGAGGAGTTCCAGCGGGCGAGCCAGCTCGATCCGGCGCGGCTCGGCTTCTACGTCGACCTCGCCCACGCGCTCCTGCAGCGGCCGGGGGGTGCGGCGCAGGCGGCGGCGGCGCTGGAGAAGGCGAGCGAGCGCGTGAACAACGCGCGCCTGACGAAGCTCCTCGGAGACGCCTACCGCGCGGCCGGTGACGGAGAGAAGGCGCGCGCCGCCTACGAGCGCGCCATCGGCATGGAGAAGCGGAACCCCGAGGCGCGCATCGCGCTGGCGCGCGTCTTCCGCGACCGCAAGGAGTACCCGCGCGCGCTCGAGGAGCTGGATCGTGCCGTGAAGGAGTATGGCGAGAGCGCCACCGGCAACGCCGCCCCAGCCTGGATCGAGATCGGGGAGACGGAGGAGGCGCGCGGCGGCGCGCCCGATGCGGTCGAGAAGGCGTACACGAGCGCCCTCAAGGCGGACCCGCAGAGCTGCCCTGCGCTCTTCTGGCTCGGGCGGAGCCGCTCCGATCGGCGCGGCAAGTTCGACCCTACGCTCGCGAAGCAGATGCTGTCGGACTATGTGAGGCTTTGCCCGAAGGGACCGCGCGCCGGAGATGCGCGCGCCATCGCCAGCAGCCTTTGAGGGTTGCCCAGGGGGAGAAGGGACCGCGACCTCAGCGCCGCACCGGAGCGTCCAGCCCCTCCATCGGATTCCCGCGTACCGCGCGTGGGCGGGCGGCCGCGCTCCGGGCCTCGCGCACCGTGACCGGCAGCTCCGCCTTCGCGTCATCCACCTCCACCACCACCTTGGTCGCGCCCGGGCCCACCGGCCAGACCTGGCCGCGCGCGTCGCCGCGGCATACGGCCTCGTCCTGGCAGCGCGTCACGACCACCCGGCCCTGCGCCGCCTGACCGTCGCCGTCGAGGGCGCGCACGGTGAGCGGTGTGCCCTGCGGCTCGTCTCGCACGGCGAGCTCGAGGGTCGACGGCGCGACCTCCAGCCGCGAGACCAGCGTCACCGCCACCGGAACCTCGGCCGACAGCGAACCCACGGTGCAGCGCACCACCGCTCGGCCGTGTCCGGCCGCGGTCACCTTCGCCTCGTTGTGCCGCGCCGTCACGGTGGCCACCCGGTCGTCGGTGGACGACCAGCGGCAGGCCTCGCGCGCCATCGGCTCGCCGTTCCGCGCGCGCGGCGTGGCGCGCACGGTGGCGCTCTGGCCGCGGGAGTGGAGCTGCACGCTCGCCGGATCCAGCTCGACCCGTGAAGGTCCGCAGGCGGCCAGGAGCGGCGTCAGGGCGAGCGCGAGGCGAAGCGGCGTCAGAGAGCAGGTCATGATGCGATCATACTCTGGTGAGCGTCGCTTCGAACCGCAGCGCCTAGTGCGTCGGAGCGCCGATCCGATACAGCATGACGTACACCACCACCCCGGTGATGGACACGTAGATCCAGACCGGGAAGGTGAGACGGGCGATGCGGCGGTGCTCGGGGAAGCGGGCGCCGAGGGAGAGCTGCAGGGTGCGCAGCGCGAGCGGCAGGGTCAGCGCGGCGAGCAGCGTGTGGCTCGTCAGCACCGCCAGGTAGGCGGCGCGGAACGCGCCCGTCCCGGGGAAGCGGTGCACGCCGGTGAGCGCGATGCGCGTGAAGTAGCCGGCGAGGAAGAGCACAGAGGAGGTGCAGGCCGCCAGCATGAGCTTCCGGTGCAGCTCGCGGTCTCCGCGCCGCACGGCGCGCCAGCCGAGGAAGAGCAGCGCCGCGCAGGTGGCGTTGAGCGCCGCGTTCACCGAGGGGAGGATCGCACCGAGCGTCGTCATCATCGCCTCCGTGCCGCCAAGGCGGCCAGCGCGAGCGCGCCCGCCGCGAAGAGCGCCACCATCGCCAGGTCCCGCGCCGCCGAGCCGGGCAGGGCGCCCGCCGCGAGCGGGCCCGCGAGCGCCCGCCGCGCCGCCGAGACGGCATAGGCGACCGGGTTCGCGCGCATGATGGCCGCGAAGACCGGACGATCCGGCGAGGCCGGGAACATGGCGCCCGAGATGACCCACAGCGGGACGAGCAGCGTCATCTGGATCGCGTGGTAACCCTGCACGTTGTCGACCGCCCAGGCCACCGCGAACCCGAGCGCAGCGAGGCCGAGGCCGCACAGCCCGAGCGCGGCCACGAGGAGGGGCCAGTTCACGCTGGCGTACGGGAACCCGGCCGCCGGTGCGAGCAGGAGGAAGAGCGCCGCCTGGGTGAGGGCCACCGAGGCCGAGCCGAGCGTCTTCCCCAGCACCAGCGCCGCGCGCGAGCCGGGCCCCGCCAGCACCGCCTGCAGGAAGCCGGCGTGCCGGTCCTCGATCACCGAGACGGTGGTGAAGATGGCGGCGAAGAGCACCACCATCAGCACCACCCCCGGATAGAAGAACTGGAGGTAGCCGACGCCGGCGTCCGCGCCCGGCATGCGGAAGGTGCTCGCCATGCCGGTGCCGATGATGAGCCAGAAGAGGATCGGCTGGCCGAGCGCGCCGGCGAGGCGCGAGGGCTGCCGGAAGAAGCGGGCGAGATCGCGCCACCAGAGCACGCGCGCGGTGGCGAGGTCGTAGCCGAGCGCGGTCACGGCTCTTGCTCCAGCTCGTCGCCGGTGATGGCGAGGAACGCGTCGGCCAGCGTCGGCCGCCGCAGGGCGACGGCGCGGAAGCGTCCCGTCGGGAAGGCCTCCACGAGCCGCGGGATGAGCTCGTGACCGCGCTCGCGCTCGACGTGGACGCCGTGAGGCACCGGCCGCGCCGCCACCGCGAAGCGGGCGGCGATCTCCGCCGCGAGCGCGCCAGGGTCGTCGGCCTCGATGGTCACCACGTCCCCCGGCACGCGCGCCCGGAGCGCCTCGGGGGTACCGCTCGCCACCACCCGCCCGTGCGCCAGCACCACCAGCCGATCGCACGCCTCCGCCTCGTCGGGGCGATGGGTGGTGAGGAGGACGGTGAGGCCCTCTTCGCGCCGGAGCGCGTGCACCGCCGCCCAGGTCTGGCGGAAGGCTCCCGCGTCGAGGCCGCTCGTCGGCTCATCCAGGAGCAGGATGGACGGGCGATGAATGAGCGCTCGCGCCAGCTCCAGGCGCCGCCGCATGCCGCCTGAGAGCTTGCCGGCCTGGTCGCGCGCGCGGTCCGAGAGCTCCGCCCGAGCGAGCAGCTCCTTCGCCCTCGCCCGCGCCGCCGCGCGCGAGAGCCCGAAGAGCTGCCCACCCAGGACGAGGTTCTCCTCGGCGGAGAGCTTCGCGTCGAGGCTGGGCGACTGGAAGACCACCCCCATCCGCGCCCTCAGCGCGCGGGCGCCCGGCTCGACCGGTACGCCATCGAGGAGGAGGGTCCCCGACGCGGGGCGCAGCAGGCCGGTCAGGATGGAGAAGAGGGTGCTCTTCCCGGCGCCGTTCGGCCCCAGGAGCCCCACGATCTCGCCCGGGCCGACTTCGAAAGCGACCCGCCGCAGCACCTCGCGGTCGCCGTAACGGAAGGCGAGGTCCCGGGCCGCCAGGCGGGCCGGGATGGCACCGCGGACGGCCGGCGCCCGCGCGGTGGCGCTCGCCACGCTCACCGCCCGCTCACGAGGAGCGCCGCGAAGAGGAGCGTCAGGTAGGCGAGCGTGAGCAGGAAGAAGTTCCGCGCCCAGCGCTGGGCGGCGCCGCGTTGCCACAGGCCCATCAGCCCGTAGCCGGCGAGGCCGGCGCCGAGGAGCGCCGCCACCACCGCGTAGAGCGGCCCAGCGAGACCGAGCGGCAGGAGGAGCAGCGAGACCGGGATGAGCAGCAGGCTCGTCGCCGCTGACCAGACGCGGGCCGCACGATCGCCATGGACGAGCGCGAAGACCCTGAGACCCCCGCGAGCGTAGTCGTCCTTGAGGTACATCGAGATGGCGAGGAAGTGCGGGAGCTGCCAGCAGTAGAGGAGCGCGAAGAGCGCCAGCCCGCCGGCGTCGAGCCGCCCGGTGGCGGCGGTCCAGCCCATGAGCGGCGGGATGGCGCCAGGCACCGCCCCGACGAAGAGCGCGAGGGAGCTCTTGCGCTTCATCGGCGTGTAGACGACGACGTAGGTGAAGAGCGCCAGGGCGGCGAGGGTGGCCGTGAGGCCATTCGTATAGAACGCCAGCGCGGGCAGGGCCACCGAGGGCAGACCCAGCCCGACCGCCACTGCCGTCCATGGCTCGAGCCGACCGGCGGGGAGCGGGCGGTCGCGGGTGCGGCGCATGAGCGCGTCGACGTCGCGCTCCAGGAAGTTGTTGAGGGCGTTCGCCGCGCCCACCACGAGCGCGGTGCCGAGGAGCAGCGCCGCAGCCGAGAGTCCGTCCCGGTGGCCCGGGGCGAGCCACAGCCCCCCGGCGGTGGTGCACAGGACGAGGGTGGCGAGGCGAGGCTTGGCGAGCGCTGCCACGTCGCGCAGGACTGCCAGGGCGGGGCGCGGCTGGATGGCCTCTGCGAGCGGGATATGGATCACGAGGCGCCCTCTGGCGCGGGCGCTTGCGCCGCGCGGGTCGGTTGCCTCTTCTTAGGGGGCGGGCGAGCGGCCGGCAACGCGCTGCGGCGTCGCAGCGCCCAGGAGGCCCCTCCTGGGACCTCGCCCGTCGCGCCGTCCGCGCGGTAAGGCGGCCCGATGCAAGACGGGTGGAGGTGGGTTGCCGCCGCGGTGCTCCTGGCGGCCGGGCCGGCGGTTGCGGGGGAGCTCGTCGGGACAGTGCGGTTCGAGGGCGCTGCCCCGGCGGCCTTGCCGCTCCCGGTGACGAAGGATGGGCCGGTCTGCGGCTCGGCGCAGCCCGACGAGTCGCTCCTCTTGCAGGGCGACCGCCTCGCCAACGTGGTGGTGGTGGTGAAGGGCGCCCTGCCGCAGCCTCCGTCGCGGGTCACGCTCGGCCAGGAGCGCTGCCGCTTTCTCCCTCACGTGCAGGTGGCGCCACTCGGGTCGCGGCTCGACCTCGTCAACGGGGACGGCATCCTGCACGGCGTGCGGGGCTGGATGGAGCGCCGGACCCGCTTCGACGTGGCGATGCCGTCGGCCGGGAAAGAGGAGGCGCCGGGGCGTCTCGACCGGCCCGGCGTGCTCCAGGTTCGCTGCGACGTGCACGCCTGGATGACTTCCTACGTCGTGGTGGCGGACGGCCCGGCGGCCGTCTCGGCGGCCGACGGGACCTTCGCGGTACGCGAGGTGCCGCCCGGCCGCTACACGGTGACCGCCTGGCACGAGCGGCTCGGCGAGCAGCGCGTGGAGGTCACCGTGCCCGAGCATGGCGCGGTGAGGCTCGACCTGCGCTTCCGCTGACGAGCTTCACTCCTCGTCGGCTTTGGCGTCCTCCGGCTCCTCGGCGTCCTCCTCGGGCACCTCGCCCTCGAGGTCGGCCTCCTCGACGCTGTCCGCGACGTCCTCGACCGGCTCCTTGGCGGCGCGGCGGCGCTCGGCGGCAGGTGACGGCCGGGCGGGCGCTGCGCGCGGATCGCTGCCGCACTTCGGGCACGCCGGGTCAGCCTTCTTCAGATCGTAGAACTTCGTACCGCACTTCCAACAGCTGTGTTTGGTGCCGAGATCCTTGGCGGGCATGTGCTCCTCGGAGCGACGAAGGACCGGCGCTTTATCCCAGGAACGCCGGAAACGTCAAAGGAAAACGCGGGAACGAGTGTTATAGGACGCGCCATGACGGCCGCCGAGAAGTTGGAGCGTCGCCTCCTCCGCGCCACGTCCCGCGCGGTGCGCGACTTCGACCTCATCGGGGACGGGGATCACATCCTCGTCGCGATCTCGGGGGGCAAGGACAGCTACACGCTGCTCCACCTCCTGCAGCGCCTGCGCGAGCGGGCGCCGGTGCGCTTCGAGCTCATCGCCGTGAACCTCGACCAGGGCCAGCCCGGATTCCCCGCGCACGTGATCGAGGAGCACCTCCGGGCGGTGGGCGTCCCTTACCGCATGCTGCGCCAGGACACGTACTCCATCGTGAAGCGCCTCGTGCCGGAGGGAAAGACCACCTGCCCGGTCTGCTCGCGGCTGCGGCGCGGCATCCTCTACAACGCCGCCGTCGAGCTCGGCTGCAACAAGATCGCGCTCGGGCACCACCGCGATGATCTCATCGAGTCCCTGCTCCTCAGCGCGCTCTACGCCGGGTCGCTGAAGAGCATGCCGCCCAAGCTGCGCTCGGACGATGGCCGGAACCTCGTCATCCGGCCCATGTGCTACGCGGCCGAGGAGGACATCGCAGCCTTCGCTGCCGCGCTGAAGTTCCCGCTCGTGCCCTGCGACCTGTGCGGCTCGCAGCCCAACCTGCGCCGCCGGCGGGTGAAGGAGCTCCTGAACGAGCTCTCGGTCGAGCACCCGGCGGTGAAGGGTAACCTCCTCAATGCGCTCGGCAAGGTCGTTCCGACCCACCTCCTCGACCGCGGCCTGCTGGCGCGCCTGGGCGAGGCGCACGGCGCCGATCCGTGGGTGGAAGAGGAAGGCGACGGCGAGTGCGAGAGCACAACGGAGGCGTTGGTAGGTCTCGGTGCGACCTCCACCCGCCGTATCGGCTCGCGCTGACCTCGCGCGCGAGAGACGCGCCGATATCGTGGCGGAGGCGTTCTTGAGTCGATGTTCGCCCGGAGAGTAAGATCCGCCCGTGAAGTTCTCCTGCGAGAAGTGCGGCCGGACCTACGCGGCCGACGAGAAGGTGCGTGGTCGCTCCTTCAAGATGAAGTGCAAGCAGTGCGGCCACCTCATCGTGGTCAAATCGGAGCGAGCGGCAGCCGTCCTCGGCTCGCCGGTCGGGACCGGCTCGAGCCCGCACACCCCCACGCCAGCGGCCATCGATCTCGACTCGAGCAGCACGGACGCCTTTGCCGCCGCGCCGGATCCCTTCGCGGCCGGTGCCGATCCGTTCGCCGCGCCGGCGGCCGATCCCTTCTCTCCCCCGCCGGCGCCGCCTCCAGCCGCGGGGCCGCGTCCTGCCTTCGATCCTTTCGCCGAGCCCCCGGCCGCTTCGAAGAGCGGCAGGCAGGGCTCGCAGCAGCCCGGCCCCGGCGTGAACGAGTCCGACGCGGCGTTCGCCGACCTCGGGCGCGAGATGGCCGCGGGCACCGGAGGGCAGCCGCTCGCGCCGCAGCCGCCGCCGCGAGCGCCGGTGGCAGCGCCGCCACCGCGTCTCGAGACTCCGCGGCCGTTGCCCATCGCGCCGCTCCCTTCCGCGCCGCGCGCCTCGTACATGCCGCCTGCGCCTGCTGACTCGGCGACGGGCCAGGTCGCGAAGAAGTCGCCGCTGCCGCTCGTCCTCGGCGCCGTCGCCGCGTTGGTGGTGGTCGGCGTGGGCAGCTGGTTGGCGCTCGGCTCGGGGTCGTCCCCGGCCCCGGCCCCGGCCCCGCGCCCGTCACCCGTCGCCGCTGCGCCGTCGCGCCCTCCGGCAGAGAAGCCGGCCCAGCCGCAGGCCGCCGCCGCGCAG
>WNGL01013146.1_pt1 | contig 17752 bp, 19 predicted proteins | sample 5400591 | NCBI WGS metagenome assembly WNGL01 (sample SAMN13153377, study PRJNA577476) | soil metagenome | isolation source: 80 cm soil or saprolite under Garry oak tree replicate 1 | place: USA:California | collected 2016-06-15 | reverse complement strand
TCGAAGGCTTCCGTGGCGTCCTTCACGAGGCCCGAGGAGGTGGCGAACGCGTTGAGGGTGCGCGTGAGCGCGCTCTTGAAGCCGATCAAGTGGGTCCCGCCGTCGTGGGTGTTGATGTTGTTGGCGAAGGAGTAGATGTTCTCGGCGTAGCCGTCGTTCCATTGGAGCGCGATCTCGACCTGGACCCCCTCACGGATCCCCTCGATGAAGATCGGCGCCGGATGGAGCGTCTCCTTGTTGCGGTTCAGGTGCTCCACGAAGGAGGCGATGCCCCCCTCGTACTGGAAGCGGTGCTTCTTCCCGTCCCGCTCGTCCTCGAGGGTGATGAGGGTGCCGCGGTTCAGGAAGGAGAGCTCGCGCAGCCGCTGGGACAGGGTGTCGAAGCTGAAGCTCGTGGTCTCGAAGATCTGGCCGTCGGGCTTGAAGGTGATCTTGGTTCCCCGACGGTCGGTGACGCCGGTGTTCTCCAGGGCGGTGACGGGAGCCCCCCTCTGGTACGACTGGCGGTAGACCTTCTTGTCGCGCCAGATCTCCACCTCGAGGGTCTCGCTGAGGGCGTTCACCACCGAGATGCCGACCCCGTGCAGGCCGCCCGAGACCTTGTATGACTTCTTGTCGAACTTGCCGCCGGCGTGGAGCTTGGTGAGCACCACCTCCGCGGCGTCCATGCCGGGCACCGTCGGGTGGGGGCCCACGGGAATCCCCCGGCCGTTGTCCACCACGGTCACCGAGTTGTCGATGTGGATGGTGACGTTCACCTCGCTGCAGAAGCCGGCGAGGGCCTCGTCCACCGAGTTGTCCACCACCTCGTAGACGAGGTGGTGCAAACCCGACTCGCCGGTCGAGCCGATGTACATGGCGGGCCGGACGCGGACCGCCTCCAGCCCCTCGAGGACGCGAATCGCCTCCGCGCCGTACTCGGCTGCGGGCACGTCCTCGATCTTGGTCGGTTCACTCATGACTTCCTGGATCACCCCGTGTCGGGAAGGCTTCACGCACAGCGCACCTCTCCCCCGGAGACTTCGAACACCCGGCCCCGGTGGGAGAGCCGCCCAGCCCAGGCCGGATGGGCGGTGGTCACCAGCGCCTGGCCCCGGGCCGCCACCTCGCTGCACAGGTGGTCGGCGCGCTCCTCGTCGAGCTCGGAATCGAGATCGTCGAGGAGGGCCACCGCCGACTGTCCGGTCTCCTCCCGGTGCACGGTGAGGGTGGCGAGAGCGAGGGTGAGAAGGACGCTCCGCGCCTGGCCCGCGGAGGCGCTCTCCCCCGCGTCGTGTCCGTCCACCGTGAGGGCCACGGGGTCCCGGTGCGGACCCACCAGGCTGCGGCCCGCGTGGGCCTCGCGGAGCCGGGCCCCCTCGACCGCCCGGGTCAGGGTCTCGCGGTGGGCCTCCTCAGAGGTGGTGGCGAGCTCGACGGGGAGGCGCAGGGAGTAGCTCTCCCCGTCGGGCCGGAAGCCCGGGCGGGCGTCCATGGCCCGCCGCAGGCGGTCCGCGTAGGCGGCGCGCCGGGCCCGGAGGCGCGCTCCCAGCTCGACGAACCGCTCGTTCCAGGCGGGCAGCTCCTGCCGCCCGTTGGCCAGGGCCGCGTTCCGCTGGGCCAGCACCCGTTCGTACTCGCGGGCGGCCTGCCGGTAGGCCGGCCAGAGGGCGGACGCCCCGCGGTCGAGGAAGAGCCGGCGCTCGCGCATGGAGCCGCGGACGACGCGGAGCCGCTCCGTGGAGTAGACGACCACCTCCAGCCGTCCGTGGTAGTCGCGGGGCGGGACCTCCCGTCCGTCCACCCGCAGCCGGCGCAGGCCGGGGGCCAGCTCCACCTCGAGCGCGGTCTCCCGGGCATCCCCGGCGGTGGAGGTGCGCGTGAGCAGGGCCGCCGACCCGCGGCGGATGAGGGTGGGAGTGTCCTCGGTCCGGAAGGAGCGTCCCCGCGCCAGCAGACCCACCGCCTCCAGGAGCGAGGTCTTGCCCTGCGCGTTCCGCCCCACGAACACGTTGAGACCGGGATCGAGCTCCATCCCTGCCTGGTGGATGTTGCGCAGGTCACGGATCTCCAGAACCTTGAGGAAGACCAACTAGAACCTCATGGGCATGACGATGTAACGGTAGTCGGTCTCTTCCTGGCCCAGCGGGCGAAGGAGCCCCTGGGTTTCCGCGTCCTTCAGGGAAAGGGTCACCACCTCCGCCCCCGCCGCCCCGAGAAAATCCACGAGGTACTGGGCGTTGAATCCGATCTCCACCGTCTCCCCGCCATAGTCCACGGAGAGGGACTCCCGCGCCTCTCCGAGGTCGGGGGACGAGGCCATGAGCTCGAGCTTCCCGGGGGCCAGGCTAAGCTTCACGGCGCGGCTTCGCTCCGAGGACAGCAGGCTGACGCGGCGGATCGCGCTCAGCAGGGGGTCTCGCCCCAGGTGGACGGTCTTGTCACCCGAAGCGGCGACCACCTTCTCGAAGGCGGGAAACTGGGCGTCCACGACCTTGGAGGTCAGGATGCGGCCGCCCACCGTGAACACGAGATGGCTCTCCACCGGCTGCAAGGTCAGGCTTTCCTCGGTCTCCAGGAGCCGCGCGATCTCGCTGATGGCCTTGCGCGGCACCAGCACCCGGAGGGGCTCCGCGACCTTCAAGGCTACCTTCCGCTGGGCAAAGGCAAGGCGGTGGCCGTCCGTCGCGACCATGGAGGCCGATTCCTTCTCCAGGAGCAGAAGGGCTCCGGAAAGGTAGTACCGTGCGTCCTCGGCGGTGATGGCAAACGCGGTCCGGCTGATGAGAGCACGCAACGCGTCGCCCGGGATCTCGATCCCCTTTGTCGGCTTCCCCTCCGGGAGCGAAGGGAAGTCCTCCCGGGGAAGACCCGCCATCTTGAACACGACTCGCTCGCACTCGATCGTCGCCCAGGAGTCCGGGATCATCGTGAGATGAACGTCGCTCTCGGGGAGCGAGCGCGCAATCTCGTACAGCTTCTTGGCCCCGAGAGTGATGGCCCCTTCCTTCACCACCTGGGCGGCGCAGCCGCAGCGAAGGGAGACGTCCAGGTCGGTGGCCGAGATCCGCACCTCGCTCCCCCTGGCCTCCACCAAGACGTTGGAGAGAATCGGGATGGAGTTCTTCCGCTCCACGATCCCCTGCACGAGCTGCAGTTCCTTCACGAAGTCGTTGCGGCGGACGATGATTTCCATGCCTACCCTCGGGTCTCCTTCAACGCTGAGGGAACATCTTATGAGGGAAAGAGGTGGGCTCGGAACGTGGGGAGCCTTCCAAGTGTGTGAGCGGAGGACGGTTGCCCTGCGGACAGAAATGCGGATCGGGGGATGATGTCCGCGCAAGAAAGGAGGAGAGAAAGCGACGCACGCCGGGCGCGGGGGGGCCCAGGGCGGGGTTCTGTCGAAAGGCGCTCAAGTTCATCGAAAGGCTTGGACAAAGCTGTTGATGAGCCTGTCGAACCCGGGGTCCTTCTTCCGGAGGTCGTCGATCTTGCTCACCGAGTGAATGACCGTGGAGTGGTGCTTGCCCCCGAACTCCTTCCCGATCTCGGGGAGGGAGGCCCCGGTCAGGGTCTTGGTCAGGTACATGGCGATCTGGCGAGGTACCACCACGGACTTGGCGTTGTTCTTGGCCTTGAGGTCGGTCAGCTTGACGTTGTAGTGGTCGGCCACGAACTTCTGGATCATCTCGATCGTGATCGGCTTCTCCTCCGTGTGCAGAAGGTCCTTCAGGATCTCCTGGGCGAGGGAGAGGTCGATGTCCCGGCCGGTGAGGCTCGCGTAGGCGATGAGGCGGATGAGGCTGCCCTCGAGCTCGCGGATGTTCGTCCGCACCTTGCTGGCGATGAAGAGGGCCACGTTCTCGGGGATCTCCACCCGCTCCGCCTCCGCTTTCTTGCGGAGGATGGCCACCTTGGTCTCGATGTCCGGCGGCTGGATGTCGGCGATGAGGCCCCACTCGAAGCGGCTGTGCAGCCGCTCCTCCAGGGTCGGTATCTGTCGAGGCGGACAATCGCTCGAGATCACGATCTGCTTCTGGGCATCGTGGAGGGCGTTGAAGATGTGAAAGAACTCTTCCTGGGTGCGGTCCTTCCCCGCGATGAACTGGATGTCGTCCACCAGCAGTACGTCAATCGACCGGTACTTCTGCCGGAAGGCGGGAAGGCGGTCGAAACGGATGGCGTTGATCATCTCGTTGATGAAGCGGTCGGCCGAGATGTAGAGGAGCTTCAGGCGCTTCTGGCGCGCCTGGATGTAGTGGCCGATCGCGTGCATGAGGTGGGTCTTGCCCAGGCCCACTCCGCCGTAGATGAAGAGAGGGTTGTAGGACTTGCTCGGGATCTCTGCCACCGCCCTCGCGGCGGCGTGGGCAAACTGGTTGGACGAGCCGACCACGAAGCTGTCGAACGTGTACTTCGGGTTCAGGGACGAGGAGTCGCGCTCCGGTGCGGGAGCCGTACCTTCGGAAGGGGAGGGCTCGGCAGCCTCTTCGAAGATCACGTGCACGTTGGCACGACCGAGCTCTTGAAGAGCCTCCGCGAGCACGCCCTGGTAGTTCTTGGTCAGCCACTCGCGGAACTGGGCGTTTGGCACTCCCACCAGGAGCCGCGACCCATCGAGAGAGAGATAGCTCGTGGGACGGAACCAGGTGGCAAAGCTATGCCGGTTCACCTTGCTCTCGACCTTGGCGAGGATCTCGTCCCAGAGGTTCACGACCAGTCCTCGGAGGCTCCGCCCAGTGGCCCGGGGCAGCGGATGCGACGATGGCCACACTGGCAAGGCATTATATATAAGGCACTTAGAGTGTTAATGGCTGGTCCTGCCTGCCCTGGACCGCGCGAGAAGCCCCTTTTGCACAGAGATTTCAACACTTGTGGAAAAGCCGGCACAGGGACCACGGAAGGCTGGAAGCGATCGCTGCCCTGACCCTGAACGGTATCACAGGCGTCCGGCCAGAGACAAGACTGACCCGGAGGCCGCAGGAGGCCACCGTTTGACGGCGAAGGGAGGAAGCGCTATACTTTGGAGTTTGTCCTGGAAGCAAGGGCTTCCTTACCCTCGCCGGAGGCGCCCGGCGGTCGAGGCTCGATCATGAAGAGGACGTTCCAACCGAACAACCGGAAGCGAAAGCGGACCCATGGGTTCCTGGTGCGGATGCGCACCAAGGGGGGCCGGCTGGTGCTGAAGCGCCGCCGGCAGAAGGGGCGGAAGCGGCTTTCCGCCTGAGCGGGCGGCTCCGCCCCGAACAGCGGCTGAAGACGCCCGGGGAGTTCGGGCGGGTCTTCCGCCACGGGCAGCGACTCGAGGGGCCGCTCTTTCAGCTCGTGGCCGCGGAGAACGGGGGCTCCCACCACCGGCTGGGGCTCACCGTGGGCCGCAAGGTCGGGGCGGCTACCGCTCGCAACCGGGCCAAGCGGCTCCTGCGCGAGAGCTTCCGGCGCCACGCTTTCGAGTGCGGCGTCTCCTTCGACATCGTGGTGGTGCCGAAGCGCGAGCTGGCCGAGCGATCCCAGGCGGAGGTGGACCGTGAGTACGAGGACCGGCTGCGTCGTCTCGCCCGAAGGCGGCGAGCCCCGAATCGCTGCCCGCATCCTTCTTCTGGGCGTTGAAGCCTACCGGGTGGCCCTTTCGCCGCTGCTCGGCGGGTTTTGCCGGTACGGGCCGAGCTGCAGCGTCTACGCGGAGGAGGCCATCCGCCGCCACGGCGCCCGGCGCGGCGGTCTGCTTGCCGTGAAGCGCCTCGCCCGCTGTCATCCCTTCCATCCCGGGGGTTACGACCCGGTCCCGTAGGAAAGATTCCACCCATGGACGAACGCCGTCTCCTGCTGGCTGTCGCGCTCTCGCTGATCCTGCTGACGGCGTACTCCCTGCTCTTCCCCCCGGCGAGACGGCCGAAGCCGAACCCCTCGCCTCTCCCGGCGGGCCCCGCCTCGACAGAGGCCGTGCGGACGGAGGGGGTGCCCCTGGCTCCCGGGCCCCGGGCGACGCCTCCGCCCCCGGGGCCGGTGCTGACCGACGAGAAAGAGCGCCGGGTGGAGGTGACGAGCCGCGACCTGAGCGTGGCGTTCACGAACCGGGGGGCCCGGCTGGTTTCCTGGAAGCTCGTCCGTTTCGCGGACGGGCGGGGCCGGCCGGAGGAGATGGTCCAGGCCGTTCCCTCCGGCCCGCGGCCTCTCGACCTCGAGACGGGGGACGCCCCCGTGGATAGCCGCCTGCGGGAGGCGCTCTTCCGGCCCTCGACGGAGAGCCTCATGGTGGGTGAAGTCGCCCCCGCGACCCTCCGGTTCGAGTTCGCCGACCCCGAGGTCGCGGCCGACAAGGAGCTCACGTTCTCGGAACACGGCTACTTGGTGGCGGTGAAGGCTTCCGTGCGCAAGGCCGGACAGCCGCTCGGGGTCAAGGTCATCTGGGGCCCGGGGGTCGGGAACCCCACGGACGCCGAGCGGGAAGTGCAGGGCTACCAGCCGCCCCAGGGAGTGGCCCTGGATGGGGGGGGTGTCGAGCACTTCCCGGCGGCGAAGCTCCCCCCGTCGGGCCAGACGCTGGGGGCGGTTCGGTGGGCCGGAGTGGAGACCCATTACTTCGCGGCCCTCTTCGTTCCCCCGCCCAGCGGGGTGGGGGTCGCGCTCCGTCCGGTCAGCCTGCCCGTCCACGACGACGGCAAGCCGAACCAGGCGCCCCTCGTGAGCGTCGACCTCGGCCCGGGGCCGGAGCCCGCCCTCCTCTACGTGGGGCCGAAGGACTACCACGAGATGTCCCGGGCGGGTCACGAGCTCGCCCGCCTCGTCATCTGGCAGATGGGCGACTGGATCGGGCCCCCGATCGTGGTCCCCCTCATGGGACTCGTGCGCTGGATCCATTCGCACGTGGGGAACTACGGCTGGTCGATCGTCCTCGTGACCGTCCTCATCAACCTCGCCATGGCCCCTTTCCGGCACTACAGCATCGCGAACGGGATGAAGATGGCCAAGATCTCCCCCGAGATGAAGGTGATCCAGGAGCGCTACCGGAAGGTGCCGCTCATGGACCCCAAGCGCCAGGAGATGCAGGAGGAGATGGCCGCCCTCTACGCCAAGCATGGAATGAGCATGGGGACCCAGATGCTCGTGGGTTGCCTCCCCATCCTGCTCACCATGCCCTTCCTGATCGCGTTCTATCGGGTGCTCACGGTCTCCATCGAGCTGCGGGGGGCGTCCTTCCTCTGGATCACCGACCTCTCCCAGAAGGACCCCCTGTTCCTGACCCCGGTGCTCATGGGGGTGTCGATGTTCGTCATGCAGAGGCTGACCCCCAGCACCATGGACCCCGCCCAGCAACGGGTCATGATGATCATGCCCCTCATGCTCTCGGGGATGTTCCTCTGGGCCCCGGGGGGGTTGAATCTCTACTGGCTGGCCAGCAACCTGTGCTCGATCGCGCAGCAGACCCTGACCCTCCGGATCCTCAAGGCCCACCAACCGGCGGGGGGGGGTCGGAAGCGCAAGTGAAGGGGCAGGGGAGGGTGGGGGGTCGATGAAAGTGCGGCGCCGTACGGGGAGGAACGTTTCCCTCCCCCTACGTGGGGAGGGATAGGGTGGGGGGTCGATGAAGGACCGGGCTTTCAGCGGGAGGGACTTGAAGGATGCCCTGGCGGCCGCGGGGGCGGCCCTCGGTCTCCCGGTGGCGGCCCTGCGTTACGTCGTGCTCGACCCCGGCTCCCCCGGCCGGGTGGGGGCCCAGCCGACCCCGGCGCGGATCGCGGTGATGCTGGACGAGCCGGGTCCCGGGTCCCGGGAGGGGGAGCCCGAGGAGCTCTTCGACGACGAGGACGATCCCCTGGCCCTCATCCGGGAGCTGGTCCAGGCCCTGGCGGAGACGGCCGGGATCGAGGTTTCGGCCGAGGTCGTCGAGGAGCGCGAGGCGGTCGTGGTCCGCCTGGATGGCCCGGACCGGGGGTTCTTCTTCGGGGAGGACGGGCGGGGAGAGGTGCTGCGGGCGTTCGAGCACCTGCTACAGCGGATGTTCGGCCCCGACCTGGCCCCCCGGCCGATCCGGGCCGAGTGCGAGGGGTTCCGGGAGCGGCGGGACGCCGCCCTGGCCGCCGAAGCGCAGGCGCTGGCGGAGGTGGTCCGCCAGGAGGGTCGGCCCCGGACCATGCCCCCCCTGAACGCTTACGAGCGCCGGATCGTCCACGTCGCTCTCACGGACGCCTCTGGCATCGTGACCTACAGCGTGGGGGAGGGAGCGGACCGGAGGGTCACGATCGCTCCTGCGCCGGGGCCGAGGGGGCCGGAGTCGGGACGCCCCGAGCCGGGCCCCGACGGCTGACCGGCCCGGGGGGCGGCCGCATCGCGCCCCCCTGGCGGCCCTCGGCCTCGGGGCGACCGCCCTCGACCGGGCCGAGGCCTATCTGGATCTCCTGGCGCGCTGGAACGCGCGGGTCAACCTCACGGGGGCCCGGAGCGCGGGGGACCGCGTCCGGCTCCTGGTCGCGCCCGTGATCCCCGTGCTGGCCCTGCCCGATCCGGGCCGGCTGATCGACGTGGGGTCCGGCAACGGCTCGCCCGGGCTCGTCCTCGCCCTCCTGCGAGACGACCTCGAGGCGATCCTGCTGGAGCCTCGGGCGCGGCGCTGGGCCTTCCTGCGAGAGGCGACGCGCGCGGCCGGACGGGGCGACGTCGAAGTGCTGCGGCGGCGCCACGACCAGTACGAGGGGCCTCCCGCCCCCACCGTGACCTTGCGGGGGCTCGCGTTGCCCCTCGGCGCCCTCGCCCGGCTGGTCGAGCCGGGCGGGCGCCTGCTGGTGTTCGGCGGACGGCCGCTCGAAGCGGCGCCGTTCCGGCGGGAGGCGAGCCCGGTCGACCCGCGGGACCTGCATGTCTTCCGGCGCGAAGCGTGAGGTCACGGGGTAGGGGCCGACCGGCCAATGTTCCACGTGGAACGTCGCGCGGAAGCCTGAGCGCGGCGGGCCGTGTGCTATCCTCGCCTCCCGCCGAGGGACGACGGCCAGGGGGAGAGTAGGTCAAGAGCCGTGGGACGCGTCATCGCCGTGGCCAACCAGAAGGGCGGGGTCGGCAAGACCACCACCGCCATCAACCTCGCGGCCAGCCTGGCCGCCGCCGAGCGCCGGGTGCTGGCGGTGGACGCCGACCCCCAGGGGAACCTGACCTCCGGCCTGGGGCGCAAGACCCGGGAATCGCGGGCCAGCCTCTACGAGGCCCTCATCGAGCAGCGCCCGCTGGAGGAGCTCATCATCCCCACCGACCTCGAGCAGCTCTCCCTCGTCCCCTAACCTGACCGGGGCCGAGGTCGAGCTCGTCCCCCTGCTGGCCCGCGAGTTCCGGCTGAAGGAGGCCCTCGCCCCGGTGGCGGGGCGGTTCGACTACGTGTTCATCGACTGCCCTCCCAGCCTGGGCCTCCTCACGGTGAACGCCCTGGTCGCGGCCGACCGGGTCCTGATCCCCCTCCAGTGCGAGTACTTCGCGCTGGAGGGGGTCTCGGAGCTGACCTCCACCATCCAGCGGATCAAGCGGGCCTTGAACCCGAGCCTCGAGATCGAAGGCGTGATCCTGACCATGGTGGACGAGCGCACGAACCTCAACCAGCAGGTGATCGGGGAGGTGCGAGGCCACTTCCACGACCAGGTCTTCAAGACCCAGGTTCCGAGGAGCGTCCGGCTCGCCGAGGCCCCCAGCTTCGGCAAGCCGGTCCTCCTCTACGACATCCGCTCGAAGGGCGCCGAAGCCTACCTGGAGCTGGCCCAGGAGCTCATGTCCCACGGGCAGATGGCCCTCTTCGCCCGGTGAGACGGCCGCTCCCATGACGGGCCCGAAGCGACGCGCCCTCGGCAAGGGGCTCTCGGCCCTCCTGCCGATCCCCGAGCCGGAGGGGGGGGCCGGCCCCCTTTCCGAGCCGGGGAGCGCCGAGGTCCCGATCGACCATCTCGACCCGAACCCCTTCCAGCCCCGCTCGGCCCTGGACCCCGCCCGGCTCGGCGAGCTGGCCGCCTCCATCCGGGAGAGCGGGATGGTCCAGCCGATCCTCGTCCGCCGGGTGGGGGAGCGCTACCAGATCATCGCCGGTGAGCGGCGCTGGCGGGCCGCGCGGCAGATCGGCCTCGCCACCGTCCCCGTGGTCGTGCGGGAGGTGGCGGACGAGCGGCTCCTCGAGCTGGCCCTCGTCGAGAATATCCAGCGCCAGGAGCTGATGCCCCTGGAGGAGGCCCAGGCCTTCCACCGGCTGCAGGAGGAGTTTCGCCTCACCCAGGAAGAGGTGGCGCGCCGGGTGGGACGCGAGCGGTCCACCGTCGCCAACGCGCTCCGCCTCCTCCGGCTTCCCCGCGAGCTCCGCGACCTCCTCGCCACGGGCCGGCTCGACGCGGGCCACGCCCGCGCCCTCCTCGCCCTCGACGGGGCCGAGGACCAGGTCGCCCTGGGGCGGGAGGTCGCCCGCAAGGGGCTGTCGGTGCGGGAGGTGGAGCGGCGGGTGGCTCTCCTGCGCGCGCCCCGGAAACGTACCTCGGGCCGGCGCGACGCCAACACCCGAGCCGCCGAGGAGCGGCTGCGGGCCGCCCTGGGAACACGGGTCCGGATCAGCCGTCGCGGCAGGGGCGGCACCCTGCGCATCCCCTTCCTGAACGAGGCGGAGCTGAACCGGCTGTTCGAGCTCCTCCTCCGGGCGGGACGAGGGCGCTGAAGAGGGCGGCCCCCGCCCCGTGCTATGGTGGCCCGGGCGCTCCACGACGCGGGGAGGGATGGGGTTGGGGTCGACGAAAAGCGCGGGGCCAGACGAGCAGCAGCGTTCCCCTCCCCCTACGTGGGGAGGGACAGGGTGGGGGGTCGAAGAACGATGATCAAGCTCAAGGGCCCGGCGGCCGAGGACCTGAACGGCTTCATGGACGAGGGGACGGAGTTCCTGGGGGAGCTCCGCTTCCGGGATACCCTGCGCATCGACGGGCGCCTCAAGGGGAAGATCGTCTCCGACAACACGTTGATCATCGGGGAGTCGGGCCAGGTGGACGCCGACATCGACTGCGGAGTGGTCTCCATCCGGGGGACGGTGAGCGGGCGGGTGCACGGCCGGCAACGGATCGAGCTCCTGGCCGGCTCGAAGGTGCAGGCCACCTTGATCTCCCCCAAGCTCGTGATCGAGGACGGTGCCTTCTTCCAGGGAGACTGTCAGATGGGCTCCCCGCCGAAGGGGGCCTTCCTCCCCGCGGGGGGCGCCGGCTCCTAGCCGCCCCGTTCCCGGCCGCCCTCCGCCGCCGAGCCGCCGGGGAGGGGTTGGGCCTTATATACTTTCTTCTATACACGACCGATTGGACCCGGAAGGGACGGGGAGATGAGCGACGAGCGGGAGCGGATCCGCCGGCTGACCGAGCGGGTGGCCTGCGCGGGTTGAGCGAGCAAGCTCGGGCCCTCCGAGCTCGCCCAGGTCCTGGGCGGACTGACGGCGAACGACGACCCGCGGGTGCTGGTGGACCACACGACCGGGGACGACGCCGGGGTGTTCCGCCTGGACCCGAGGACCGCCCTCGTGCAGACGGTGGATTTCTTCACCCCGGTGGTGGACGATCCCGAGGCTTTCGGGGCGATCGCCGCCGCCAACGCGCTCTCCGACGTCTACGCGATGGGGGGACGGCCCCTGACCGCGCTCGCCATCGCCGCCTTCCCCGAGAGCGACTTCCCTCCGGAGTGGGCGGCCGCCATCGTGCGCGGCGGGGCGGCCAAGCTCCGGGAGGCGGGCTGCGTGCTCCTCGGGGGACACACGGTGCGCGACCCCGAGATCAAGTTCGGCTACGCGATCACCGGCCTCGTCGACCCGGACCGGATCCTCACCAACGCGCGCGGCCGGCCCGGGGACGCGGTCGTCCTCACCAAGCCGCTCGGCACCGGGGTGATCGCGACCGCGCTCAAGGCCGGGCAGGCCCCCGAGGGGGCGGTCGCCGGATCCACCCGCTCCATGGCCACCCTGAACCGCGCGGCCGCCGAGTCCGCGCTGCGCCACGGCGTGCGGGCCGCGACCGACGTCACCGGGTTCGGCCTCGCCGGCCACGCGTTGAACGTGGCGCGACAGAGCCGGCTGACCCTGGAGATCCGGCCCGCCGATCTCCCGCTCCTCGAAGGGGCCCGAAGCCTCGCCCTGGGTTTCCAGGCGGGCGGGCTCAAGGCCAACCGGCGGCAGTTCGAGCCGCAGGTGGAGTCGCGGACGGCGGTGGACGAGGCCCTGCACGTCCTGCTCTACGACCCGCAAACCTCGGGCGGTCTCCTCCTCCTCGTCCCCCCGGAGAATCTCGCGGGGCTCCTGGCGGAGCGGCCCGAGGCCCGCACCATCGGACGCGCCGTCCCCGCGGGGGCGAGGCCGCTCGTCCTCGTCGACTGACCCGCGCCCGCTTTGACTGCCCGTTTGCTCCCGTGGTAGATTCCCCCCGCTTGCTCACCGAGGGCTCCCGGTCCAGGGGCCGACCAGCGCGATGAAAGTGGCACCGAGGGAAAACCAGCGGACGAGGACGACTGCCGCGGTCGCGCGGGATTGCCCCGGGGCGGCCGCATGAGGGGCCCGTCCCGGGCCCTGGCCCGCCGCTACGCGCGTGCCCTCCTCGAGGTCGTGCTCGAGAACAAGGGCGACGCTCAGGGCCTCCGGCAGGAGCTGCTCGGAGTGGCGGACCTTCTCCTCGGAAACCCCGAGCTCGCGGGGATCCTCCAGAACCCCGCGGTGGGGGTGGATCGGAAGAGGAAGGTCCTGGCGGCGCTCTGGCAGAAGGCCCGCCCCGGGCCGCTCCTCGAGCGGCTGGTCGACCTCCTCGTGGGACGCGACCGCCTGGCTCTTCTCCCTGGCATCGCCGAGGCCTATGGCGAGCTGTGGAACGAGCACCGGGGCGTGGTCGCGGCGGAGGCGGTCTCCGCGGTCGCCCTCTCCAAGGCCCAGCGAGAGGCGCTGGCCGAGGCGCTCCAGAAAGCTTCCGGCCGCGCAGTGGAGCTTTCCGCCCGGGCGGCTCCCGAGGTTCTCGGCGGCCTGCTCGTCTGCATGGGAGGCAAGACATACGACGGCACCGTGCGCGGCCGGCTGCGGGCCCTGCGCGAGAGCCTGGTTCGGGGCCGCTAGAGAGCGGGGGACGGACAAAGGGGGTCGATAAAATCGCCATGGAGATTCGCGCCGGGGAGATCACCAGGATCATCAAGGAGCAGCTCGGAGGCTTCACCGCCGGCTTGGAGGTGGCGGAGGTGGGCACCGTGCTCACCGTGGGCGACGGCATCGCCCGCATCCACGGCCTGGAGAGCTGCATGGCGGGCGAGTTGCTCCAGCTTCCCCACGGGGTGATGGCCATCGCGCTCAACCTGGAGGAGGACTCCGTGGGGGCGGTGCTCCTCGGCGAGGCGGCTCTCATCAAGGAAGGGGACGAGGTCAAGCGGACCAGGCGCATCATGTCCGTGCCGGTGGGTGAGGCGATGGTCGGCCGCATCGTGAACCCCATCGGCCAGCCCATCGACGGCAAGGGGCCCATCGCCACCACGCGCTTCAACCCCCTCGAGGTCATCGCCCCCGGGGTGGTGGACCGTCAGCCGGTGCGGGAGCCCCTCCAGACCGGGATCAAGGCCATCGACGGCATGGTCCCCATCGGCCGCGGGCAGCGCGAGCTGATCATCGGGGACCGCCAGACCGGCAAGACCGCGGTCGCGGTGGACACGATCATCAACCAGAAGGGGCAGGACGTCATCTGCATCTACGTGGCCATCGGCCAGAAGCAGTCGACGGTCGCCCAGGTGGCTCGGACCCTCGAGGAGTTCGGGGCCATGGCCTACACCATCATCGTGGCCGCGGCCGCCGCCGACCCCGCCCCCTACCTCTACCTGGCCCCCTACGCCGGCTGCGCGATCGGCGAGTTCTTCCGGGACAGCAAGCGCCACGCCCTCTGCGTCTACGACGACCTCAGCAAGCACGCCGCGGCCTACCGCGAGATCTCGCTCCTCCTGAGACGGCCCCCGGGCCGCGAGGCCTACCCGGGAGACGTCTTCTACCTGCACAGCCGGCTCCTGGAGCGGGCGGCCAAGCTCAACGACAAGAAGGGAGCGGGCAGCCTGACCGCCCTCCCCATCATCGAGACCCAGGCGGGGGACATCTCGGCCTACATCCCCACCAACGTCATCTCCATCACCGACGGGCAGATCTTCCTCGAGTCCGACCTCTTCAACTCCGGCATCCGCCCCGCGATCAACGTGGGCAACTCGGTCTCCCGGGTGGGCGGCTCCGCACAGGTGAAGGCCATGAAGGCGGTGGCGGGGCGACTCCGCCTCGACCTCGCCCAGTTCCGCGAGCTCGCCGCCTTCGCACAGTTCGGCTCCGACCTCGACAAGGCGACCCAGGCGGCCCTCGCCCGCGGCCAGCGCACCACCGAGATCCTCAAGCAGAACCAGTACGAGCCGTTGCCCGTGGAAAAGCAGATCGCCATCATCTTCGCCGCCACCAACGGGTACCTGGACGAGGTCCCGGTCCCCGAATGCCGGCGCTACGAGAAGGAGCTGTACTCCTTCCTGGAGGCCCGCCACCCCTCCCTCCTCAAGGGGATCGTGGAGAAGAAGGACATCAAGGGAGAGCTGACCGACCGCATCAAGGCCGCGCTCGCGGAGTTCGGCACCGTCTTCCAGGGCGGCGCCCGGGCCTCCTGACCACCGCCCTTCCCGAGGAGAGATGCCCGCCCTCATCGACATCCGCCGGCGGATCCGCAGCGTCAAGAGCACGCAGCAGATCACGAAGGCCATGAAGATGGTCTCCGCGGCCAAGCTGCGCCGCGCCCAGGAGGCCATGTTCGCGGCCCGGCCCTACGCCCGGAAGATGCTCGAGGTGCTGGGGGATCTGGCTTCCCGCGCCGATCCTGGCGCCCACCCCCTCCTCCTGGACCGCGGGAGCGAGCGCATCGTGCTCCTCGTGATCACCGCGGACAAGGGGCTCTGCGGGGGTTTCAACGCCAACATCATCCGCACCGCGGCGCGCTTCCTGAGCGAGCACAAGGGAAAGGACCTGAGCCTGGCCTTCCTCGGCCGCAAGGGGCGCGACTATTTCCGCCGGCGCCAGTTCCGGGTGCGCGGGGAGCAGGTGGGCATCTTCCAGGCCCTGCGCTACTCCCACGCCCAGCGGATCGCCCGGGGCATCATGGACGACTTCGTCAAGGGGGACTTCGACCAGGTCTACCTGGTCTACAACGAGTTCAAGAGCGTGATCCAGCAGCGGGTGGCGGTGGAGCGCCTGCTGCCCGTGGAGCGGCGGGAGATCCGGGAGGAGGAGCCGGGGCTCGACTACCTCTACGAGCCGAGCCCGGGGGCCATCTTCGCGGGGATCCTCCCCAAGTACGTGGAGACCCACGTCTGGCACGCGCTGCTCGAATCGGCGGCCGCGGAGCACGCCGCGCGGATGACCGCCGGATGACCGCCATGGACGCGGCCACGAACAATGCGAGCGACGTGATCGACAGCCTGACCCTCTACATGAACAAGGTCCGCCAGGCCGCGATCACCAAGGAGATCATCGAGGTCGTCTCGGGAGCGGGCTCCACCGCCTGACGAGGATGCGGAGCCGGAGGGGCAGGAGCATTCCCTCCCCCCTACGTGGGGGAGGATAGGAGGGGGGGTCGATGATTGATCGGGCTCGGGCGGGGGGTCGATGACGAAAGCAGGAAAAGAGGCGGCGAGGGAGAACGTCGGCCGGGTGGTGCAGATCATCGGGCCGGTGGTGGACGTGGAGTTCGACCAGGCCATCCCTCCCATCCACAACGCGGTCCGCATCCACGACGAGGGCAAGGGCAGCGGCATCGCCATCGACGTGATCGCCGAGGTCGAGCAGCACATCGGGGAGAACCGGGCCCGCTGCGTCTCCATGCTTCCCACCGACGGCATGGTGCGGGGGATGAAGGCGACCGACACCGGGGGGCCCATCATGGTCCCCGTGGGCCCCGCGACCCTGGGCCGGGTGCTCAACGTGATCGGGGAGCCGGTGGACGAGCTCGGGCCGGTGAAGGCCGAGAAGCGCCATCCCATCCACCGCCCCGCTCCCGCCCTCACCGAACAGTCGACCCACCTGGAGATGTTCGAGACCGGGATCAAGGTCGTCGACCTCATCGAGCCCTACCTCCGCGGCGGCAAGATCGGCCTCTTCGGGGGCGCGGGGGTCGGCAAGACCGTCATCATCCAGGAGCTGATCTACAACCTGGCCAAGCAGCACGGCGGGGTGTCCGTGTTCGCGGGGGTGGGCGAGCGCACCCGCGAGGGGAACGACCTCTGGCTGGAGTTCCAGGAGTCGAAGGTCATCGACCTCGAGAACTTGACGAGCTCCAAGGCCGCGCTCATCTACGGCCAGATGACGGAGCCCCCCGGGGCTCGCTTGCGGGTCGCCCTCACCGGCCTCACCGTGGCCGAGTACTTCCGCGACGACGAGGGCAAGGACGTCCTCCTCTTCATCGACAACATCTTCCGGTTCACCCAGGCGGGCTCCGAGGTGTCGGCCCTGCTCGGGCGCATGCCCTCCGCGGTGGGCTATCAGCCCACCCTCCAGACCGAGATGGGCGAGCTCCAGGAGCGGATCACCTCGACCAAGAAGGGCTCGATCACCTCGGTGCAGGCCATCTATGTCCCCGCCGACGACTACACCGACCCCGCTCCCGCCACCACCTTCGCCCACCTGGACGCCACCACCAACCTCTCCCGCCAGATCGTGGAGCTCGGGATCTACCCCGCGGTGGATCCCCTCGCCTCCTCCTCGCGCATCCTCGACCCCCGCATCCTGGGGGAGGAGCACTACAAGGTGGCCCGGGACGTGAAGCAGATTCTCCAGCGCTACAAGGACCTCCAGGACATCATCGCCATCCTGGGGATCGACGAGCTCAGCGAGGACGACAAGGTCACGGTGGCCCGGGCCCGGAAGATCCAGAAGTTCCTCTCCCAGCCCTTTCACGTGGCCGAGCAGTTCACCGGCATCCCTGGCAAGTACGTCCCCCTGAAGGACACCGTCCGCAGCTTCAAGATGATCGTGGCCGGCGAGCTGGACGAGGTCCCCGAGCAGGCCTTCTACATGGTGGGGGCGATCGAGGAGGTCTTCGAGCAGGCGAAGAGGCTTCAGAGCTGACCATGCCGCTCCCCACCCACCTCACCCTCGAGATCGTGACCCCCGAGGGGCTGCTCCTGCGCGAGCAGGTCGACGAGGTCATCGCCCCCGGCGAGGAGGGCTACTTCGGGGTGCGCCCCGGCCACACTCCCTTCATGACCAACCTGGGCCTGGGCGGCATCGCCTACCGCAAGGACGGCCAGTGGGGCCACCTCACCTGCTTCTGGGGCTTCTGCGAGGTGCTCCCCGACAAGGTGAACGTCCTCGCGGAGCTGGGCGAGCGGGCCGAGGACATCGACGTCGGGCGGGCGGCCGAGGCCCGGAGGCGCGCTGAGGAGCGGATGAAGCGGATCAGCGACGAGGCCGGCTACAACGAGGCGCACGCCGAGTACGTTCGCGCGGTGACCCGTCTCGCGGTGGCGGAGCGCCCGTCGCACCGCCCCTAGGCAACCTCGAGGCCGCCCCAATCGCGCGCGTCATCCCGCGCTCGCGGCTGACCTGGCTATCATGGAGGCCGATGCGCGCCCAGGTGATGACCGTCCTCCGCTACCGCCTGCTCGTCCAGAGCCTGGTGTCCCGTGAGCTGAAGGCCCGCTACCGGGGGAGCGTGCTCGGCTTCTTCTGGAGCTTCGTCAACCCCCTGCTCCTGCTCCTGACCTACACGGTCGTCTTCACGAAGATCATGCCCAGGCAGCCGAC